>Ga0302140_10001178_pt1 | contig 34296 bp, 28 predicted proteins | sample I_Bog_E1_1_FD_202095 | JGI IMG/M metagenome (GOLD analysis project Ga0302140, IMG submission 202095) | Peat permafrost microbial communities from Stordalen Mire near Abisko, Sweden - I_Bog_E1_1 | ecosystem: Environmental > Terrestrial > Soil > Wetlands > Peat | place: Sweden: Abisko, Stordalen... | reverse complement strand
ATCGGCGGATTACAAGGTGAATGTCGCGGTGCCGAAGTTGTTTGACGCCATGATTGTCAGCGTGATCGCGGTGGCTATTATTCTGATTCTGCCGCCGCTGGTGCTGGGAACGAAATTGCCGCATGAGGGTTCGGTGCGGAGTTTCCTTTTGTATTTTCTGGCGATCGGGATGGGCTACATTCTGATCGAAGTGGCGATGATTCAGAAGTTCGTGCTTTTTCTGGGGCATCCAACTTATGCGCTGACGGTAGTAATTTTCTCCATGCTGATTTCGAGCGGGCTCGGCAGTTATGCGAGCCGGAAATTAATCGGGGACGATCCGCGGCGTCTGATCGTGGCGCTGGGTGCTGTGGCATTGCTGGTAGCTGTACTGGCGGCTGTGGTGCAGCCGGTGCTGAGCAACGGAGTGGGCTTGCCGTTTTTTGTGAAGGTGGCGGCAACGGTTCTGATGCTGGCTCCGGCGGGTTTCGCGATGGGGCTGCCGTTTCCAACGGGATTGCGGATGCTGGAGCGTGCGCACCAGCCGTCCGTTCGGTGGGCGTGGTCGCTGAATGCGGCGGCGAGCGTACTGGGATCGGTGGGTGCGCTGGTGCTGGCGCTCTATCTGGGGATTGTTCAGACGCTGTTGATTGGCGGAGGGCTGTATTTGCTGGCTGGTTTGGTGGTGGTTATCAGTTCGGTACCCGTAGCGCGCGCTAAGCTGTAGTCCATGAGCAAACGACCAGCGGCGGGCGCGAAAACCGCGATCGGTCAGTTCATTTTGCAGGTTGCCGGGATGGTGGCGATCATTGGCCTGCTGACTGCTACGTTGACACGGGTTCTTCCGGTGAACGCGACGACCGCCGGCTTTGCTTATCTCATCGCGATTCTCTTCGGCGCGACGCAGTGGGGCCTGGTGGAGGCCAGCATCGGTTCCGTTGTCGCCGTGCTGTGTTTCAATTTTTATTTTCTGCCGCCGATCGGCACATTCACCATCGCGGATCCGCAGAACTGGGTGGCGCTGTTTGCGCTGCTGGTCACATCGATCACAGCCAGCCGGTTATCGACGCGCGTTCGTAAGCAGGCGATTGAGGCTCAGGAACGGCAACAGGAAATGGAGCAGCTCTACGCACTGAGCCGCGCTATTCTGCTGATCGATTCGACACAATCGGTGCCGCGGCAGGTGGTGAACCAGGTTGCGCAAACCTTCGAGGCGGCGGCGGTGGTGCTCTACGTTCAATCGACGGGAGAAGTATTTCGCGCCGGGCGCGAGGACTTCCTGGGCACCGAAGAGCAGCTGCGCCTTGCGGCATCGCAGGGAACCCAGATTCACGAACCCGGCGAGCCGACGTGGATCACGGCAGTGCGGCTGGGTGCTCAGCCGGTGGGTGCGCTCGGTATCGGAGGCGTCGAGCTCTCCGATTCCGCGGTGCAGAGCCTGACTAATCTGGTGGCGATCGGACTGGAGCGAGCGCGCGCACAGGATGCGGCGAGCCGTGCGGAAGCGGCCAGACAGAGCGACGAACTGAAATCGACGCTGCTCGATGCGATCGCACATGAATTCAAGACTCCGCTCACGACGATCAAGGCATCGACAACGGCGCTGCTTTCAGACAGGCCGCCGAAGCCCGAGCAGCAGCGCGAATACATCGCGCTGGTGGATGAAGAGGCGGACCGGTTGAGCGGGCTTGTTTCCGAGGCGATTCAGATGGCGCGAATCGAGGCCGGCCAGGTCAGGCTGCAGCTGGAAGAGACGCCGATCGCGGATTTGCTGGAGGGCGTGCTGGGAAAGATGAAATCGGTGGTGGACGACAGGCCGGTGGCCATTCAAACGCCGCTGAATTTGCCGCCGGTGATGGTGGACAGGGAAATGATGGAGATGACGTTTCGGCAGCTGATCGACAATGCGGTGAAGTATTCGCCGCCGGGAACGCCCATCACGATCTGCGCGAGCGTGGAGGACGGCCAGGTGGTGACTCGCGTGCAGGATCGTGGCCGTGGCATAGGCGCGGCGGAGTTGCCGCGAATTTTCGAAAAGTTCTATCGGGCAAAAGATCCGCTCAGCAAAGATTCGCGAAACCAGGTTCCCGGGGCGGGGCTGGGTCTCGCGATCGCACGGGCGGTGGTGACGGCGCATGGCGGCTCGATCTGGGCGGAGAGCAAGCCAGGCGAGGGTTCGTCATTTTGCGTATCGCTGGCGGAGGCGCGGGCGAACGGTGCGAGCGGGGCGGAGGTGAAGGCGTGAGTTTAGGCCGGTTACTGATTGTCGACGACGATCCGCAGATTCGCCGCGTGATGAAGATGACGCTGACCGGCGAAGGATATGAAGTAGCCGAGGCGAGGTCGGGCGAAGAGGCACAGACGGAGTTGCGCAAGAGCCATTACGACCTCATGTTGCTGGATATGAATATGCCGGGCGAAGGCGGATTCGAGACCTGCAAGACAGTACGGGCGTTTTCCGATATTTCCATTATCGTGCTGACCGTGCGGAATACCGAGCGCGACAAGGTGAGTGCGCTCGATGCGGGCGCCGACGATTTTATGACCAAGCCGTTTAGTTCGCCGGAACTGCTGGCGCGCATTCGCGCGGTGCTGCGCAGGGCTCCGGCGCCACCGGAGGGCGGACCGCGGCAACTGGTGCTGGAGGGAGTGGAAATCGATTTTCAGGCGCGTAAGGTGCTGGTGCGCGGCGAGCAACTGCATCTGACGCCCAAGGAATTCGATTTGCTGCGCTATCTGGTGATGAATCCCAACCGCGCGATCCCTCACCGCGAACTGCTGCAGGCAGTCTGGGGTCCGGATTATGGCGATCAGGTGGAATATCTGCGGGTGTTCATCAAGCAGCTGCGGCGCAAGATTGAGGCGAAGCCCGATAAGCCGGTTTATTTGCTGACCGAGCCGTGGGTTGGGTATCGGTTTGCGCTTCCCGGCGCGTAGTGGAGAGCTGTCAGCGCTCAGCTATCAGCTATCAGCTATCGGCTTTCAGCTTTCAGCTTTCAGCTGCCGTTGCGCTTGATTTCACTCAGGTTGGGTTCTTACACCCAATGGAGGGCGTCGATGTTTATAAAATTTTCACGGCTTTGCTATGACTTCTTCCGGCACAACTTTCTAATGTAGTGTCTGAAAGGCAGGCAGAGAGATGCAAACTCCCGCTAGAGAACGGGTATTTCGGACACCGGAGCGGCAGCGTGCCGGCGCGAACGAAGCGCAACTGGACGTCACGGTGCTTTTTACATCGATCGAGGGCACGCTGGCGGCACTCCGTGCTGCCGGAACGCTGGCTAACAAACTTCACGCCCGCATCACAATCGTGGTGCCAGAGGTGGTTCCGTATCATCTTCCGCTCCATAAACCGCCGGTTGTGCACGACTGGAACGAAAAACGGTTCCGCGTGCTGGCGGCGGAAAGCCCCGTCGAAACATCGGTCAGATTCTATTTGTGCCGCGATCAGGACGAAATGCTGGCGAGAGAGCTGAAATCTCATTCCCTGGTTGTCCTGGGCGGGAAGAAGCATTGGTGGCCAACGCGAGAGAGCCGTCTGGCTGTGCGATTGCGGAAGCTTGGCCACGAAGTGGTTTTCACTGAAACGGAGTAAGTTCACATGCTCGACCTCTTATACGTTGTTATCGGTTGTGCGGTATTGCTGCTTTTCTGGGCCTTCACAAAGGTCTGCGACAAGCTCTAGGAGAACTTTCATGGATTACGTTATTGCCGGTGTTGCCTCGCTGGGCCTGTTTGTTTACCTGGTTTACGCCCTGCTGCGGCCCGAGAAATTCTGAGGTTTGACGGAGAAAGATCATGACCAGCATAGGTATTCTGCAAATTCTGTTGTTCTTCGCCCTGATTCTGGCAGTTACTAAGCCGCTCGGGGTATTTATGACGCGTGTATTCGACGGCGAGCGGACGTTTCTGCATCCCGTGCTGCGGTGGCTGGAAGTGCTCACTTACAAAGTGATTGGCGTCCAGGAAGAAGTAGAGCAGCGCTGGACGCAATATACTGCGGCGCTGATCAGCTTCAGTATCTTTGGCTTTCTGCTGGTGTATTTTATTCAGCGCGCGCAGGGCTTCCTGCCGCTGAACCCGCAGGGTTTTAACGCCGGCAATGTTAGTCCCGATCTGGCGTTCAACACGTCGACCAGCTTTATCACCAACACTAACTGGCAATCGTACTCCGGTGAATCCACACTGAGTTACTTTGTGCAGATGGCGGCTCTGACGGTTCAGAATTTCGCCTCGGCGGCTGCCGGTATTGCGGTGGCGATTGCGCTGGTTCGCGGGTTTGTGCGTCAGGAAAAGAAGACGATCGGTAACTTCTGGGTGGATGTGACGCGGGCGACGGTGTACGTGCTGCTGCCGATGTCGATTGTCGCGGCGCTGCTGTTCGTCTCGATGGGCGTGATTCAGAACCTGCATCCCTACACGACCATCGCTACGTTGGAAGGCGCGAAGCAGGTGATCGCGCAGGGTCCGGTAGCATCGCAGGAAGCGATTAAGCAACTGGGCACCAACGGCGGCGGCTTTTTCAACGCCAACTCGGCGCATCCGTTCGAGAATCCGACTCCGCTCAGCAATCTGCTGCAGATGTTTCTGATCTTTGTCATTCCGGCCGGACTGACTTACACGTTCGGGCGCATGGTGAAGGACACGAGACAAGGCTGGGCGATTTTCGCCGCGTTCTCCGTTATGTTTTTCGCGGGCGTGCTTGTCGCTTATCACTCGGAGCAGGGCGGGAATCCCATCCTTTCCCATCTGGGCATTCAAAGCGCGGCAACCACCGGGCAGCCGGGCGGCAATATGGAAGGCAAAGAGGTCCGCTTCGGCATCGTGAATTCGGCGCTCTTCGCCACGGTGACGACCGACGCCAGTTGCGGCGCCGTCAATTCCATGCACGACAGCTTCACGCCGATCGGCGGGCTGGTTCCGATGTTCAACATGATGACCGGCGAGGTGATCTTCGGCGGAGTCGGCGCGGGCCTGTACGGAATTCTGCTCTATTGCATACTCGCGGTGTTCATCGCCGGGCTGATGGTGGGGCGTACTCCCGAGTATCTGGGTAAGAAGATCGAACAGAAGGAAGTCAAGATGGCGATGCTGGCGATTATTGCGACAGCCCTGAGCATACTGGTCTTCAGCGCGATCAGTTCGGTGATTCAGTTTCCGGCGAAAGGTTACTGGAATCCTCCAGGCGCGGCGATCGCGAACATGAATAACAGCGGCCCGCACGGGTTCGGCGAAATCCTGTACGCATACGTCAGCAATACCGGCAACAACGGGAGCGCTTTTGCGGGCATCAACGCGAATACGCCCTGGTACAACCTGACGCTCGGCCTGGCGCAGCTGATTGGGCGGTTCCTGTTCCTGATTCCGCTGCTGGCGGCGGCGGGCAGCCTTGCGGTCAAGAAGAAAGTTCCTTCGACAGCCGGCACGTTTCCGACGCATGGCCCGCTGTTTGTGGGGCTGCTGGTGGGAACCGTGCTGATCGTCGGGGCGCTGACGTTCTTCCCTGCGATCGCGCTCGGGCCGATCGTGGAACATTATCTGATGCAAAGCGGCAAGTTGTTCTCAGCGATATTCACAATGCCGATCACGTTTTGGAGTTGAAACCATGTCCACATTAGTTGCAGATCCAGAAATACAGCAGAACGCTCCGCAGGACGATCCGACCTCGCTGATACCGAAAAAGCTGGGGCGGGCGCGGCCACTGTTCGATCCGGAGATTGTCGGCAGAGCGACGCGGCAGTCTTTCGTCAAGCTGAATCCGATCACGCTGCTCAAGAATCCGGTGATGTTTGTAGTTGAGGTGGGCGCGGCGCTGACCACTGTCCTGCTGGTTCGCGATATTGCGATTGGCGCCAGCGGGATTGGCTTCTCCTTACAGATTTCGCTCTGGCTCTGGTTTACGGTGCTGTTCGCCAATTTCGCCGAAGCGATGGCGGAAGCCCGCGGAAAGGCGCAGGCCGATAGCCTGCGCAAGACCAAGACCGACGCGCTCGCCAAACGGATTAACGGTGCGGGCGTTATCGAACAAACCAGTTCCTCCATGCTTCGGGCGGGCGACGTTGTGCTTTGCGATGCGGGAGATCTCATTCCCGGCGATGGCGACGTGATCGATGGCGTGGCTACGGTGGATGAATCCGTTATCACGGGCGAGAGCGCACCGGTCATCCGCGAATCCGGCGGCGATCGCAGCGCGGTTACGGGCGGCACGCGCGTGCTGTCCGATCAGATCAAAATCAAGATCACGTCGAATCCTGGCGAGACATTTCTCGACCGCATGATCGCGCTGGTGGAAGGCGCACAGCGGCAGAAGACGCCGAACGAGATCGCGCTCAACATTCTGATCGCGGGCCTGACGCTGATTTTCCTGCTGGCCGTCATCACGCTGCAACCGTATTCGAAATTTGCCGTGGCGCAGACGGGTTCGGGCTCGGTACCGACGGTAGCAGTGCTGATTTCGCTTCTGGTCTGCCTGATCCCCACGACGATTGGCGGTCTGCTTTCGGCGATCGGAATCGCGGGCATGGATCGCGTCATGCAGCACAACGTGCTGGCTATGAGCGGCAAGGCGGTGGAGGCTGCGGGCGACGTGAATTCGCTGCTGCTCGATAAGACCGGAACTATCACGCTGGGCAACCGGCAGGCGGTGGAATTCCTGACGGTGAATGGCGTCACCGAAGAAGAACTGGCCGATGCCGCACAGCTTTCCAGCCTGGCGGATGAGACTCCGGAAGGGCGCTCGGTTGTGGTTCTCGCCAAGGAAAAATATGGCCTGCGCGGGCGACATATTCCGGAACACGAAGCCACCTTTATTCCCTTCTCGGCTTACACGCGCATGAGCGGCGTGGATTTCGAGGGCAGGCAGTTGCGCAAGGGCGCGACCGAATCGATCTGCAACTTCGTTCGGGAGCGCGGCGGTTTTGTTCCCGCCGATTTTCAGGACATGAGCGATCGCATCTCGCGCAGTGGCGGAACGCCGCTGGCGGTAGCGAATGGCGGACGTCTGCTCGGAGTCATTCATCTGAAAGACATCGTGAAAGGCGGGATGAACGAACGCATCGCGCAGCTTCGGCGCATGGGTATCCGCACCATCATGATCACCGGCGATAATCCGCTGACCGCGGCAGCTATCGCGGCGGAAGCGGGCGTGGACGATTTCCTCGCCCAGGCAACGCCGAAAGACAAGCTGGATTACATCAAGAAAGAGCAATCGGCCGGACGTCTGGTCGCGATGACCGGCGATGGCACCAACGACGCGCCGGCGCTGGCGCAGGCCGATGTTGGCCTGGCGATGAACACTGGCACGATGGCCGCGAAGGAAGCGGGCAACATGGTGGATCTCGATAGCAATCCGACCAAGCTGATCGAAGTGGTCGCGATCGGCAAGCAGTTGCTGATCACACGCGGCGCGCTGACCACGTTTTCGATCGCCAACGATGTGGCGAAGTACTTCGCGATCATTCCGGCGATGTTCATTCCGACTTATCCGGTGCTGGCCAGGCTGAATATCATGGGACTGCACACGCCGCAGAGCGCGGTATTATCGGCGGTCATCTTCAACGCGCTGATTATTATCGCGCTGGTGCCGCTGGCGCTGCGCGGCGTGAAGTACCGTCCGCTGGATGCAGCGAGCCTGCTGCGGCGGAATCTTCTGATCTACGGCGTCGGTGGACTGATCGCACCGTTTCCCGGCATCTGGCTCATCGACCAGTTGCTTGTGCTGTTACATCTCGCATAGGAGCTTCATATGTGGCAACAGATTTTACCTGGAATTCGAATCAAACTTTTCATGACGATCGTGCTGGGCGTGCTCTATCCGCTGGCGATCACGGGAATCAGTCAGGTGATGTTTCCTCACCAGGCGAATGGCAGTCTGGTCACGGTGAACGGGAAGGTTGTCGGCTCCGAACTGATTGGCCAGAATTTCGCGAAGCCGGAATATTTCCAGCCGCGGCCGTCTGCCGCGGGAAACGACGGCTACGATCCCACGGCGTCCAGCGGATCGAACTATGGGCCGACAAATCAAAAGCTCGTCGATCGGGTGAAGGCCTCGATCGATAAATTTCGGAAGGACAACCCCGATTACACCGGGCCCCTTCCGGCGGATCTGGTTACCGCTTCCGCCAGCGGCCTGGATCCGCACCTCAGTCCCGACTCCGCCAGCGCGCAGGCCGCGCGCGTGGCGAAGGCCCGCGGCGTGTCAACCGACCAGGTCAGTCAGTTGATCGCGCAGCAGACCGAAGGTCCGGATCTGGGGGTGCTTGGAGAGCCAAGAGTGAACGTGCTGAAGCTGAATCTGGCGCTGGATGAGAAGCTTCCGAAAAAGTAAAATTGCCCTCGGCCTGATCGGGGGACTGCTGTTGCTGATTCTGCTGAACGTCATCGGTCAGGGGTGGAATACCCTTGACCGTTTGACGTTGGTGGAGCATGAGCGCGATGGGTGGCAGCGGGCTCATGCGATCATTGAGCAACTGAATCTTCGCGAGGGAAGCCGTGTGGTGGATCTGGGATGCGGCGCGGGTTACTTTGCGCTGAAACTTTCCGCCGCAGTTGGGGTGAAGGGAAATGTGCAGGCGGTGGACATCTTACGTCTTCCGCTGGTGTTTCTGTGGATTCGGGCGCACAGGGCTGGCGTTCACGACCTTTTTCACAACAACCTTGAGACAGTTCTGGGTGAGCCTGACGATCCGCATATTTCAGGAACGGTAGACGCGGTACTGGTGGCGAATACCTATCATGAGCTGGCACGGCCACAAATTGTCCTCTCGCATTTGCGCAACGCGCTGAGAAGTGGAGGACACCTGGTGATTGCCGATCGCGGACCGCAATCGGCGAATGCCGAACACGCCATAGATCCCGCAATCGTGGAAGCGGAACTGCGCCGCGACGGATTCGGGATTGTGAGCAGGCAGGATCACTTCCTCGATCAGCCCGATGAAGGGCCGTGGTGGCTCATCGTGGCCGTCCCTATAATGGGGCATAAGTTATGACTCCGGCCACACGACGACGCACGCCGGAAGAACTGCTGCTCCAGGTGCAGGCCGAGGAAGCGCAGGATAAGCGCGGGCGGCTGAAGATTTTTCTTGGATACGCGTCGGGCGTTGGCAAGTCGTTCCGGATGCTCGACGAAGGCAGACGTCGCGCGGAACGCGGGCAGGACGTGGTGGTGGGCGCGATTCAGCTGCCGCCGACGCCGGACGTGGAACCGCTTCTCAATAAGCTGGAAGCGATCCCTCTCAGGCAAGTGGACGGCGTCGGCGTGATGGATGTTCCCGCTATCCTCGCGCGGATGCCGAGGGTTTGCCTGGTGGACGGCCTGGCATGGAACAACCCCGCGGGCTCGATGAACGCGAGCCGCTGGCAGGACGTGCGCCAACTGCTCGACGCGGGCATTGCGGTGATCGCCTCCATCAACATTCAGTACATTGCCGAGTTGCAGGGGGCGGTTGAGAAGATTACCGGCAAGCATGTCACGCAGACGGTGCCGCAGAGCTTTCTTTTCGGCACCGACGAAATTGTCGTGGTAGATGCGCCGCCGGAAATGTGCTTCGGTCATTCCGGGCAGGGCGTGGCGGGCGATCCGGCGCGGATTGCGCATCAGCTTTCGGAGTTGCGCGAGATCGCCCTGCTGTTCGCGGCCGATGTGGTGGATCATCAGCTTGAAACTTACCTCAAGCAGAATGGCGTTGCCGCATCCTTTGGCACTCAGGAGCGCGTGATGGTGTGCCTTACACCGCGAACCAGCGCGACGGCGATGATCGAAAGCGGCAAGCGCAATGCGGACCGCTTCCACGGGGAACTGATCGCGGCTCATGTGCGGCAGGGGCAACTGGACGAGCTGGCCAGGACGGCGCTGGAGCGGAACCTGGAAATGGCGCGCCAGGCGGGTGCTCATATCGAGATTCTGGAAGGCGACGATCCTATTGAGGCCATTCTGGAATTTGCCCGTGAACGCGGTATCACGCAGATTTTTGTGGGCCACGGCGTCGATTCGAAGTGGTGGCACCGGTGGACGGGCGGACCGGTGGGCCGCTTGATTCGGGGAGCGCAGGGCATTGATGTGCGGGTGTTCCCGCAGTGACGCCGCCCGCGCCCGGCAAGCTGAAAATCTATCTGGGTTATGCGGCTGGCGTCGGCAAGACGTATCAGATGCTGACCGACGCGCAGGATCTTCACCGTCAGGGCCATGACATAGTGATCGGATATTTCGAGCCGCACGGGCGCGCCGATACGATCGCGAAAACAGAGGGCCTGGAAACTATTCCGCGACGAAACGTGGAGTATCGCGGAGCGGTGTTTGAAGAGATGAATACCGACGCGATTCTGGCGCGGCATCCGGAAATCTGCGTGGTGGATGAGTTTCCGCATACGAATGTGCCCGGTTCCGCACGCACCAAGCGCTGGGAAGACGTGACGGTGCTGCTGGAAGCCGGTATCGGCGTGCTCACGACGATGAATATTCAGCATCTGGAAAGCCTCAACGATCAGGTGTGGCAGATCAGCGGCGTGCGTGTGCGCGAAACTATTCCGGACTGGGTGGTGAAGCAGGCCGACCAGGTGGTGATGGTGGACGTGACGCCCGGGGCGCTGGTGAACCGGTTGCTGCGCGGCGTGGTGTACTCCCAGGAGAAGTCGAAGAAGGCGCTGGAGAATTTTTTTCAGGAATCGACGCTGGGAGCATTACGCGAACTGGCTATGCGGCAGACGGCGCATGAGAGCGAATCGCACCACGTGGAGTCGGATATCGCGGAATCCGATCGCAACGCGGCGCGCGTTGGCGGAATGGCGCATGTCGGCGGAATGGCGCACGAGTCCGAATCGGTGGTATCGCTCACCGGACGAGTGGAGCGGATCCTGATTCTGGTTACGGCCGATCCATCGAGCGCCATGGTCATAAGGCGGGCCAAGCGCGTGGCGGATTATCTGCATGCCGATTGCATGGCCGTGGCCATTCAAAGACCGACCGGCGGTAATAAAGTTGGCGCGGTGGAGCGCGAGGCGCTTGAACGGCATCTGAATTTCGCCCGCAATCTGCATATTGATGCGCGGCTGCTGGATGCCGAAGCGGCGGGAGACGATCCGGCGAAGGCTCTGGTGGAGTTCGCGCGGGTGAATGGCGTTACGCAGCTGTTTCTGGCGCGGCCGCGCGGCACAGGACTCCGGGGGATGCTGCAGGCGAGCATTGAACAGCGGATTGTCTGGCTGAGCCGGGATATGCAGGTCACGATTGTGGCGGACCGAACCCGAGTCGCGTGAGCGGGAGCATTTTTCTACGAACGCGGATCAATATACTGGTAGAAGATTTCGATGCAGAAGGCGGTCATCACCACGTTCGCATTCCTGATCGCCGCTGTTTCTCTGCAGGCGGCTTCCATTACTGCCCTGCTCAAAGGCGCCGATGCGGTCGTTATCGGGACCGAATCGAATGAGGTGCTGTCCGGAAATCAGATCGTCTTCAATCTTTACGTTGAGCGCGTGTTTACCGGAACGCTCCAGATTGGCAACGCTGTTCAGGCCCGGACGCCAACCCAAACGAGGAATCCCGTTATGCTGGCAGGGCAGACTGGATTTCGGGGAATCTGGTTCCTAAAGGCTGTGGACGGCGGCGGATGGGAATGCGCCCAGGCCTGGCACCTGGGAAACGGCCCGGTCATCCTTGAGTACTTCGCGCACCAGGCCGCAAGCGGGCCACTACCGCCCCCCCTTGCATATGACCCCACTTCCACGCCGATCGCCGACCAGTTGTTACTTGAAATGGCGGGCGGCGATTCCGCCAATGGCGTGATCATGGATTCATCCGGCGATATGTCTTCGCCCGCGGTGGCGCGCGTCCTTCACTACCTTGAGGGCTCGGGAACCGAGGAGCAAGGGCGGTTTGCCATGGCTGCGCTCATCGGCCACGGCGATATTGCCAGCCTGCTGGCCGCCGAAAAAATTGCGGGCAGCCTCGGAGACGGCACAGGCGGAGCAACCTACCTCATTAACGCGATCGGCAATTCGCACGTGACGGACCCCGTGGCCGTCAAATGCCTGGGCCGGATGGCCACTGCGCAGTCGAATCCCGGACCGTTGCGCGCGCAAGCCGCCCACGCACTCTACGCAATCCACACCGCTGACGCCGTGCCGTGGCTGGGGACGCTTCTGGGCGACTCATCCAGACAACTTCAACTAACCGCAGCAATGGGATTGAGCTTTTTCGTGAGCGGTCTCGGCATCCCGACTCCGGAAACGATGCCCACGCTAAGCCACCTAAATCAGCGGCAGCCAGGCTCCTATCGGACGGCCGATACCGACCAGCATCTCGGATATGCGACGGGCCAGGAGATCCCATTCCTGGGCTACTGGTCATCGTGGTGGGGCCAGCATCCGGAACTTCACGCTCAGAATTAAAGCCCGTAGCCGGATCAGGGTGAAAGCAACGTCGGTCTCCGCTTTCCATCTCGCCGTGCGGCTGGGCCGGGATATGCAGGTCACGGTTGTGACGGACCGCCCGCCAGCGGCGCGACAATGCGGGAAATTTTCCGGTTCTATCGCACAGATTCCGTAGTATATTGAACGAATGTCGAACATCGCCGGAAAAGCCTATGCGATGAACGTGATTACCCCGCTGCGCTGGTACACCGCATGGATCACGAAACTCACGTTCTGGATTGCCGCTAAGCGCCCCTCTACAACTTTGGGCCTGCAGACTTTGTCGCTTATTCATTACGCACGATGGGTGGTCATCAGGTCCGACCAGTTTCCCCGAGTCAGCGAAAAGCAGCCGCGCGAAGAGCTCAAATATAACTACATGATGTTCTTCAGCAACTTCAATGGAAGCTGGGACCAGTATGTCGATTCATTCTCTTCGGCCATCCCCGCAGGTCTGAATATGTTCTGGGTGCTGAATATCAAGTACCCGCGCTCGGTGCCGATGCTGCCGTTCCATCGTTACATCACCTCGAATCAGATCTGGACGGATCACTACTACAATGCGTATCCGATGGCGGCCTCGAACGATGTGAAAGCCGCGCAGAGAGTCGGGAACGGATTACTGGGATTCATCGACGATACCAAGAACTCGTCGCCGGACGATTTTCAGCGGAAGTACAACGAACTGCTGCTGACGCTGCAGCATGATGTGAGTCGGATGGGCCCGAATCCGATCGTCAGTCTGTCGGCGTGGGCGGTGGAGAAGCGACTGCGGGACGAACATCAGACGGCGGGAGCCCAGACGCATGGCTAATCAGATGGGAAATGCTTACGCACTGACTTTGCTGTGTCCCATTCGGCACGGCGTGCCGGAGCAATGTCCGGAGGGACTGGCGGGACAGCTCTGCGCGGACTGCGTGCGATACCTGCTGCAGGATGTCATGCGCGTCAGCGAGGACAGCCCCATGGCGCGGGTTCCCAATACTTATCTTTCGCGCTTCTATATTCTGGACGACGTGCCATACCAGGGGAAGCCGGCGGTGCTGGAGCATCTCAAGAGCAACTACCTGGTGTTCTCCGCTAACTTTCACGGCGATCTGGATACGTGGCTCACCGGGATGTGGAGCGCGATTCAGCCGGAGATCCGCGATCTTCTGCAATACTGCTTCGGCTTCGACACCGTGCACGACTGCGCATCTTTCATCACCTGGATCAGGAAATGCCAGGTGGAGACGACATTCTTTTTCGACGGTTCCACCGATGAGCCTCTCGCGGTGCAGCTGAAGAATCTTTATTTGAAGCAGGAGTTTTCAGATTTTGTTTTTGCGAATCAGGGCAATAGCCCCGAAGCGATTCAGGCGAACTTTCGGGAATTCGTGGCGAGAACGCAGCCGGGGAATATCGACGGTCCCACGTGGAAACCGGGCGCCTACAGTCTTGACAATGTTGTGACCGGGCTGAAAGCCAGGGAAGCGGGTGGTCAATGATTTCAAAGCTCGATCTGCCGGATATCCAGGGCAATATTGTTAAGGCATACGGCCGCTATGGTTACCCGCGCGCGCGATATGTCTTTTATCAGATCAGAGACGCCACAAAGGGGCGGAAGTTCGTCGAGAAAGTGAATCCGCTGGTCACTACGTCGGTGCCGTGGTCGGAGGATTCGCCCAGCCTGCCGGCGGTCGCGGTGAACATTGCGTTCACCTATCAGGGGCTGAAGCATCTGGACGTTCCAGAGGACACGCTGCACGGCTTTCCCGACGAGTTTTCCATGGGGATGAAGGCGCGCCGCGACATCATCGGCGACACCGGGCCCAATCACTTCAAACACTGGGACAAGATATGGCGCAGCCCCGACGACAAAGAAGATAAATATGGCCAGAACATCCACATCCTGATCGGAATCAACGCTAAGGAGGAAGGCCCTCTGGAAGCCGCATACCAGCAGATCTGCGGCATTCTGGCTGCGGCGACTGGCGGCGTTATCCAGCTGAGCGGCCATCGCGGCGCAAACGGCGATGAAGATCTGCCCTACCAATCCGCCATTGCAAGCGATTCAGATAGAGAGCACTTCGGTTACGCCGATGGCATCAGCACTTCATATTTTGAAGGCTGCCGCGAAAACCGGCGGTACGTGGTTGGCGGCGGTAAGCCAACGGGTCTGGATCCGACTACCCCGGCGGGATGGGCTCCCCTTGCCGCCGGGGAGTTTGTGTTCGGACATGCGGACGAATCCGGCGCGTATCCGGAGGCGCCGGGTCCGCCGCTGTTCTCCCGCAATGGAACCTACATGGTGTACCGCAAGCTGCACCAGAATGTGGCAACGTTCCGGGAGTTTCTCAAAGCCGAGGGCCCAAAATTCGGCGGCGTGGAAGCCTTCGCGGCAAAGCTAAGCGGGCGCTGGCGAAATGGCGCGCCGCTCGCCACCTTTCCGGCCGAAGAGAGCGCCGATGCGTTTGTGCTGGAACTCGACACTCTGCTGATGAAGTCGCGGCAAGGGCAGGCGAGCGCGGCGGAGAACGCGCGCCTGGAGAAACTCAGGCTGCAGCTCACGGCCTTCGATTACAACGATGACAGTAACGGCGCGAGATGTCCGTTCAGTTCGCACACACGGCGAAACAATCCGCGCAGCGCGTTGCAGTTCGGTGTGAGCAAGCCTTTCGATACCCCGGGCGCACTCAGCAACCGGCGCAGGATATTGCGGCGCGGCCTGCCTTATGGGACGTCCGACGAAAATTCGACGGACGATGGCGACCACGGCGTGATCATGATGATCGTCAACGCGGATCTGAGCCGGCAATTCGAGTTTGTGCAGGAGCAGTGGGTGAACTACGGGAACGACTTTCGGCTGTCGAACGACCGGGACCCGCTGCTGGGCAATCACGGTTTCAATGAAAACGGGCGCGGCAACGGGCGCATGGTGATTGAAGGCGACCCGGGCGCGAAGAGGCCTCCCTACTTCTGCAGTGGCATCCCTACTATGGTGGAGACGCGTGGCGGAGACTACTTTTTCGTCCCCAGCATGACGTGCCTGCGGATGATCGCCATGGGCATTGTGGATCCCACCTGACCGGCATGAATTCACGGCTTGAACTGAACACTGAGTATCCGCCTCCCGGCGAGCAGGCGCATATCGATAGCCTGATTAACGGACTGCGCGCGAAGATGACCGCCGATTATGCGAACGCTCGCACGCTGCGCATCCAAAGATGCATGGGTGCGTTCACGGCAATTTTTCGGTCTTGCCGAACCTGCCTGCCAACCTTGGGATCGGCTTGTTCGCCGCCGCCAGTTCGTATCCGGTCTGGATTCGCTTCTCCAACCAGAACAATGCGGTTTCGCCCGATATAAAGCCCGATATCCGCGGCGTTGCCATCAAGCTGATTGGCGTGCCGGGCGAAAAGCTCATCGATAGCGATCCGCATTGCACCACCCACGATTTCATTCTGATCAGCGACAGCCGGTTCGTGACGAAGGACGTGGCTCAGTTCGACGGGCTGGTGAAAGGCCTGAGGGGCGGTCTGCCGAAACTGGGGTGGTTTTTCCTCACTCATCTGCGTGTGCTGCGGAATCTGATGAGTTCGCTGCGGAAATTCAGCAACCCGCTGAGTATTCGCTACTTCAGCGTTGCGCCCTATTTGCTGGGGCAGAGAGCCGTGAAGTATTCGCTGATTCCGCACGGCACGTCCGATGCTCCGGTGCCCGAACATCCCGCCGACGATTACCTCAGGCAGGCAATGGTGACGCAGTTGGCCGGCGGTGAGGCGATGTTCGATCTGGCAGTGCAGTTCCAGACCGATCCGTACCACATGCCGATCGAGGATCCGGGTGTGACGTGGGACGAAGTGGAGTCGCCATTCCACAAGGTCGCCACGCTGCACATTCCTTCACAGGTGTTCGATACCGCGGAGCGCGCGGAATTCGGCGACAATCTATCGTTCAATCCGTGGCGTTGCCTGCCGGAACACCGGCCGCTTGGCGGCATTAGCCGCGCGCGGAGGCAGGTCTATCAGGGGCTGTCGAGATTCCGCCATGAACGCAATCGGGCCCCGCAAACAGAACCTGATGCCTTCGAAGCCACTGGTTAGTGGCGGGAGTGCATCACGGTTTGCGGACTTAGCGGGTGCGCAGTCAGCGGGTCCACAGCAGGGTCGAGGCGAACACAAACGACCGCGGACCGCTTATCAATTGCCGGTTGGCACTTTTTCCGCGTGGTCGATCACCAGCATATCGACCTGCACGCTCCTGGCCTTCACGAGCTTCAGTCCGAGTTGCGTCTCAAGCGCGGTGAAGATATTGGGTCCGCCGGCGCCCGGGTCGGAGGGTGTTGTTTCGCCTGAGGGCGCTTCGCCTGTCGCAGGCACTCTGCCTTCAAATTCCAGCCTGAATTCATAAACCGCGGTGAGGCCGGTTTTGTCGATCACGCGCGGCGTCGGCACTCCGGAGGGCTCTCCGTTCGAATAATTCACAAAGGTTCCGAGCAGCGTGAGGAAAGCCGGGATGGAAGTCCGCTCACTGGCGCGAACCATTTGCCATTTCCCCCAGGGCAGTGAGTACCGCCCCTTCTCGGCAGCGGCCAGATGCGGGAAACGCTGCCTGTCGTAGGAATCGTCGGCAGGATCGGCCGGATAAGTATCGGTGCCGGGAATCCATTCGTGAAACTTTGGTCCACCGGGAGCCACTGTCAGTTCGTAGCCGGGGAAGTTCCTGGTCTCATGGTGCAAAGCCAGATGAAAGCGTTCGGCGAGCAGGTTTTGCAACATGAGTTGCAGTTGCTCCGGTGTTGTATCCGGCGGCATGGTTGCGTCAATCGTGAAATAGCGATCGGCCTCGCTCATCCACTCAGGCCCCGCGATTTGATCGCGCGACGGCATCCCGTAAGCCATCAGGACGAGCAGGTACAGTGGCATCTGGGTAATCGTGATGCGCCCCGGGTCGCTGGTTCCCGGGCCACCATGATGGCGCTGATAGATTTGCGGATTGTATTCGCCGCCAACCTTGATCGAGGCTACATCGAACCTCGGCTGCGCGGCAGGTTGGGCAAGCAACTGCGACACCAGCAAAAGCGCGCACACCCCGAGCCGCCCGATCATGATCGCCTCATCGAGCATCCAGTCTACCTAATTTCCGGTCGGGATTTTCTCTGCATGGTCGATGACGATCACATCCACCGGGACATCTTTCGCCTTCACCAGTTTCAGGCCAAGTTGCTTTTCAAGCGCATTGAAGATGTTGGGCAGACCGCTGCCTGGATCGGTGGCAGATGGCGGAGCCGGTGTTTCGTCGCCGCCGCGTCCGGCAAGCAGCGGCATATTTGCGCGCATTGCCGCAGACAGGCCGACGCACCCCTGACAGTCGAATTCCACCGCGAAATCATACTTTCCCGTCAGGCCGGTTTTGTCCGTCACCCGGGCCTGGGCGGAATTAATGTCCGCTCCCAGCGCGCGGGTGACCATGTTGCCCAAACGCGAAGCGAAGTACGACATCGTCTGCGCCTGAAACTGCGCGTGCAGCGCGCCTTTGCCCTCCTTCGTTGCGGTCTGCGGTCCAGGCGGAAAATTGAAGGAGCCATCCGGATTGAACTTCGGCGGCGCCGGAACAGCGGCGGCACCGGCGTCTGAACCCTGCGAAGTCTCTTTCAGTCTGGGTCCGCCGGGCGCGACCACCAGTTCATAGCCCGGAAAATTCCTCGTCTCGTGGTGCAGTTTCATCTGGAATCGTTCGACGAGAAGATTCTGCAGCATCACCTGAAACTCCTCCGTTGTCGTATCGGGCGGCATCGTTGCAGTGATGGTGTAGTGATTCGGACCCGCGAAGTCGCTCATCCAGGCGGGCCCGGAGATTTGATCTGCCGGAAGGCCATACGCTTTCGCCAGAAGGAGCATCAATGTTGTGCGGCCAAATGTAATCCGCCCCGGATCGCTGGTTCCCGGACCGCCGCGTTGCCCGATCGGCGCTGAACCCTGCGGGTCGAACGCCTTCACCGACGCGGCATCGAATTCCGGTCGCGGCCTTTGCGCAAGGCCCGGAACTGCCAGCGCAATGATGCAGAGAAGCACTCGAATCATAATAAAATCTCCTTACAAGAACATCTCCATATACACGTTGGATCGCGCATATGGCGACTGCCGCGCGCGCTGTGCCGGCAGATACGCGAAGCCTTGCGCCTCATAAAGGTGAATCGCATTCGGGAGCTTCGTATTCGTCTCCAGATAGAGCCGCGTCGCCCCGATCTCGCGGGCGCGTTCCACTACCCGCGCCAGCATTTTCCCTCCAAGCCCGCGCCCGCGGTACTCTTCCGACACCGCCATCTTGCTAACCTCGAAACCGCCCTCGCCCATGTTCAGAAGCGCGCAACAACCGACCGTACGATCGCCGAGCACCGCCATCACAATCTCGCCACCCGGCCGCAGAATGTATGCCGCCGGATCGCCCAGGACTTCCTGGTCCTTCGCCTCCATGGCGAAATACTGCCGAATCCACGTCTCGTTCAGTTCGCGAAAGGCAGTTTCATCGCCAGCCTGGAAGGGCCGGAAAATCGGAGTTTCCATTTGCGGTGTGTTCGCTACTCCGTCAGGGAAAAATTGATATCGATTGTCGTGACCACTTCGACGGGCGCGCCATTCAGCTGAGTCGGTCGGTAGGTCCACTTCTTCACGGCATCGAGCGCTGCCTGAACAAGCAGCGGCGGACCGGACAGGACCGTCAGATCTTCCACCGCGCCATCCCTGCCAATGGTAGCCTGAAACCGAACCGTACCTTGCTGCCGCGCCATTTTCGCGAGCGGCGGATAGACCGGCCTGACCGAGCTGAGGAGGTTAGCCGCCTCGATGTTGCCATTCACCACCATTGCGCCCGGAGGTACGGCGAGATTCGGCGATGCCACCGGTAAAGACTGCCGGACGACCGCTTGCAGCGGGCCTGGGGGCCGGATCGTCATGACGTTGTCGCCCGATGGACCCATGCTCATTGCGACGGAGAGATGCGAATCGAACTGCCGCGCCGCATCCATCGCCCGCGCCAGCGTGTCTGAAGTGAACGGATCGCCCGCGTGCACCGCCAATTGCGCGAGCAGCCCGGCGGTGGCCGAGTCCGACAGGCCCGTTACGTCGATCCGGTCAATAGTGCCGCTACGCGGTGAGAGTGCCGCTGGCGCATTTTCCGCGCGAAGTTGTGTTGTCGTGCGTTCGGGAACCGGGTCTGCCGGCCTGACAATCATGGGCGCCACACCATTCGCCGGCTTCACGAAATCGATATTCACCACGCGTGTCGCCGATCCCGCGCGGGAATCGAAATGCCAGCTCAGCACCGATTGCTGCACGTTCCGGCGCAACTCATCGGGGCCGCTGAGCACCGAGGCATCGATCACCTCGCCATTGGAATCCAGCCGCACCTGCACCACGACCGTGCCCTCCACGCCCTTCGCCAGGGCTTCGGCCGGATAGCTCACCGGCATTCGGTGCATCAGCTGCGAACCGTTCAGGTTTACCGTGACCCCCGCGCCATCGGCTACCATCTGCGCCTGCGCGTGCAGCGGAATGGCACCGGTAACAACCCAGTAGGCCATTGCCACCGTCGCCATTGTCGTCAATACCTTGGTTTTCACCACACCCACCTCCTCGGTTCAATTCGATACTTCACTGCGCGGGCGCTGGGAACGGCCCATCCGACAAAGCAAAATTCACGTCAATCGTCGTGACCACATCTACGGTCGCCCCATTGAGGATCGTCGGCCTGTAAGTCCACTGGCTGACAGCATCGAACGCGGCCTGAACCAGCAGGGGCGGTCCCGACAGGAGCAGCAGATTCTCGATCTTTCCGTCCTTGCCGACTGTCGCCTGGAACCGGACGGTGCCTTGCTGCCGGGCCATCTTCGCCAGCGGAGGATACACGGGCCGCACCGGATTGATCAGATTCGCCGCCATCACGTTGCCGCCGACTTTGACTGCGCCAGGAGGCCCCGGACTCGGCTCGCCGGGCGTCATCGAATGGGCGTCCGGGGTTTCGATGCGAATGATGTACGCCCCCGAGCCGTTACCGATAGTGCTCACCATCAGATGTTCATCAAACTCGCGCGCGATCTCCGTCACCTGCCGCAGTGTCGCCGGCGAATACGCGTCACCTGCGTGAACCGGCAACTGTGCCTGCAGTTGCGTCGCGGCGGAGTCAGAAAGTCCGCGCACCTCAACGCGCTCCACCGTGGCCGACGACACCGGATCAGGGTCATTCGTTGGCGCGGCACGCTGCGGCAGCGGCACAACCGCAACGCCGCGCCCGCCTGGCGCCGGGCTGTTGCCCACAACCGCCACGCGAGGTGCAACCGGCAGATAGGCCGCAGGAACAGCCGCACCTGCCGGCTTCGCAAAATCGATATTGACCACGCGCGTCGCCGACCCCGCGCGGGTGTCGAAATGCCAGTTCAGCACCGATTGCTGCACGCCCTTGCGCAGTTCGTCCGGCCCGCTGAGCACCGCGGCATCGATCACTTCACCATTCGAGTCCAGCCGCACCTGCACCACAACCGTGCCCTCCACACCCCTCGCCAGGGCTTCGGCCGGATAGCTCACCGCCATTCGGTGCATCAACTGCGAGCCGTTCAGGTTTACCGTGACCCCTGCGCCATCCGCCACCATCTGCGTCTGCGCACGCAGCGGGATGGCGCCGGTAACGAACCAGCACACTACGCCCATCGTCACCAGCGCCGCAGTCTGGGCAAGAATCAACCGCGTCTTCGACATCTTCGTTTTCCCCACACCCGCCTCCTGAACAATCCCCATCACGCGTTGCTTTAAATGCCGTCTGCGCAGAAACAGCGGCGCGGGCGCCAGGTCCAGTTGCCGGTTCACACCGGCCATCGCGAGCAGCGTATCCACGTAAGGATCGCGCGCCTGCGTCATTTCAATCACCGCCCGGTCCACGGTCTGCTCACGCGATAGCTGAATTTCTCCCAGCACCCACCAGATCGCCGGATGGAACCAGAACACCGCGCGCAGCAATTCTTCGCCGAACGTGAACAGCCAGTCGCGCCGCTCCACATGGAGTAGTTCGTGGAACAAAATCGCGTCACGCATCGCTTCGGACATGGCCGGAAAACCGGCTGGCAACAGCACCACCGGGCGGAAGAACCCGAACGTCACCGGTCCGCCGATTTCATCTGAAATCAAGAGCGAAGTGTGGCGGGCCACGCCACTCCACTCCGGAGGCAACGGAATGGCATGGCCGTGCCGCCGGTATCCGGCCAGCTTCATCAGTCCCGCCACGAGCCAGATCATCCGCACGGCGACGCCGGTGGCCAGGAGCCACAACGCAAGCTCTCCGGCAGGCGGAATGGTGAATCGGGCGGGCGCACTTGCTTCGGCCAGCGCAGCCAGTTGCGTCACAACGATCGGCGTGTTGGCGACCGCGATCACTTCAGATCGCCACGTCCGCACCCACGGCAGCGCCACGCACGCGACGAGCAGCACCTGCCAGTAGAGCAACCGCGCCGCCGGCAATTTCAGCCGCAATAGTGCGGGCAGCGCCGCCCCGATACCGACCAGCAGTCCGATCTGCACTGCGTACGCGACGATGTTGGTCAAAACCTGTGTCGTATCCATAATCTTGAGCCTCAGTTTTCGGTCGGAATCTGTTCCATGTGGTTTACAACAACTACCTCTACCTGGTCTTTACCGGGCTCAAATTTGAGCCCCATTTGCTTCTGCACTGCGGTAAAAATATCCGGCGGACCAAATTGCGGAACTCCGTCGCCGGTCTGCGGCGACAGCGGCGCGAAGGAAAGGAAGTAGTTGTAGCGTTCGGTAAGGCCGGTCTTGTCTATCACTGGCCGGTTGACGAGAAATGCCATCGTGTCGGCGAGCTGCGCGGTCGTCGCTGTTCCTCTCGTCATCGGAAAGCCCCGCATGTTGGGATCGTTCGCGGGATTCTTCGGTCCACCGCCGGCAGCCGGATAGACCGCCATCTTCACGCCGCCTTTGGCGACCATGAGGTAATAAACCGGCATTTCTCTCGTTTCCACATGTGCCACCAGTTGAAAGCGGTCTTTCAGCAGCGCCTGAAGCATCGGCTTCAGTTCACTGTCGGGAACACCCTGCGGCGATTTTCCCGCAATATCGAAACGGTCTTTCTCCAGCCAGCTCGGGCCAATCACGCACGGCTCCGTTATTCCATACGCAGTCGCCACCAGTTGTCGCAGTGTGACCCTGATTCCCGTCAGTTCGCCGTGCCTGAGTTCTGGTCCTAAGATAATGACGGGCCCCGAATCGTTGTTCAGCCGGATTGACGCGACCTCAAACGTCGGCGATTGCGCGCCAACAGATACCGCCGCGCAAATGGCGGCCAAGCCGACAGCCGACACTCCGCTACTGAAAGCTTGCCTCATCATCGGCTTCTCAAAGCGTCCGGAAACTCATCTCCACCCGCGCCTGCGTGCTGACCGGCGCGCCGTCTTTCGTCCCCGGCCTGAAATGCCATTTCGCCAGGGCGCCGATCGCGGCCTGATCCAGACCCGGGTCGAGCGGCCCAATCACCTGAATATTCTGCGGCGTTCCGTCCGCCGCAACCACCACGGATAATGTGACCGCACCCGAGATCCCCGCAGTTTTTGCGGTGTCGGTGTACTCGGGGTCGTATTTAGAGAGCACCGCCGGCGGCTTCACGCTGGTGCCGGTTACGTAGACACCAGGCGGCAGCGATGGCATAGCGATCTGTCGCTCCCCGGATGAAACTGCCGGTCCAATCCACAAGCTGAACGTGTGCGGATGAATATGATCCACCAGATCCACTTCCAGTTGCGGATTGAAATCTTTCACCACCTGACTGACGATGCTCGCCGTCGCGGCCGACCACACATCCCCGGCATGCACCGGCAGTCGCGAAGAGAGTTGCGCCGCTTCCGCATCCGACAGGCTCGCGATGCGCACGTAATTCAGCTTTTGCCCCACAGCGCTTGCGGCGTTCAGCGAGACCAGCGCAACGTAAGTGCTATCCATCCAGATAGTGCGCGATACAAATGTGGGCACAGGTTGCCAGGTCTGCTGCGTTATCGTCTGCGAAGCCACCAGGCCGGGCGCCACGGGCCTGAGCGACTGCGTCAGCAGCACCTCGCGCGCCAGATCGGGTTGCGGCGACCTATCGACCACCTGCGAAAACACCGCGCCCGCCGGTCGGACGAAATCCATGCGGATCTGCCGCGTTGTATTGGCCTGCCGCCGGTCGAACTGCCATTGCGGCAGAGAATCCAGCGCTGCGTCGCACAGCTCACGCGGACAGTGCACCACCGTCTTTTCGCTCACCGCACCATCGGCATCCACCCGCGCCTCAATCACTACCTGGCCCTGTACACCCATCTCCAGCGCGTCTTCGGGATAGGCGACAGGCGTCCGGTACACTAGCTTCGCGTCGCCCGTGTTAACGGTCACTCCGGCCCCATCGGCCACGAATTGCGGCGCGGCGGAAAGCGGAAATACTCCACTCGCCAGCCAGCAGACGGCGGCAATGGCCGCGGCCGCACCGGCCTCGGTGAAAATCAAACGCGCTTTCGATTGTGGCGTCATACGAACCTCCTGCAACAACTCCAGAACTCTTTGCTTCAGATGCCTCTTGCGCAGAAACAACGTCGCCGGCGCCAGATCGAGCGTGCCCGTGGCCGCATCGACCGCTCCCGCCATCGCCAGCAGCGCGTCTACGTAAGATTCCCGCGCGCGCGTGATCCCGACCACCGCCAGATCCACGGTTTGCTCGCGGGCCAGTTGAATCTCGCCCAGCACCCACCAGATCGCCGGATGGAACCAGAACGCCGCGCGCACCAGTTCTTCGGCAACGGTGAACATCCAGTCGCGCCGTTCCACATGGATCAGTTCGTGGCAGAGAACCGCTTCCCGCAGGTCCGTTCGCAGCGATGGAAAACGCGCTGGCAGCAACACCACCGGATCGCGCCAGCCGAACGTGACGGGGCCGGATATTTCATCCGACACCAGCCACCGCGCGCTGCCTGGCGTCGCGATTCTGAACACAGGGTCGGACGACATTTCGCGGCCCCTGCGACGATATCCCGCCAGGCGCGCGAGGCCCACACCGAGCCACACGACGCGGATAACAAAGCCCGCCAGAAGCAGCCACAATACAATCTCCGCAAAAGGAATTGCTCGATGCAGTGGCGCGGAAGCGCCCGGGACGGCCATCGCGCCAACGCTCGCGGCGGACGGGATCGCAGTCATCACGGTATTCACATCCGACAGGCTGATCACTTGCTGCCGCCACGGCTGTACCCACGGCAGCAACAGACAGGCGACCAGCAGCGTCTGCCAGTAGAGCAATCGCGCGCGCGGCGTCCGAAGCCGGAGTAATGTCGGCGCCAGCGCGCCCAGTCCGACCAGTAGGCCGACCTGGAGAGCGTACGCGATGACGTTTGGCCAGATCTGCGACGTGCTCATATGGCGTATACTTCACAGCTTCCGGAAATTGACTTCAATCTGCGCCCGCACGTTTACCGGAACGCCATGATTCATGCCAGGTCTGAAAACCCACTGCTGGAGTGCGGCAACGGCGTTGTCATCGAATTCGGCGCCGAGGGATTTTACGACCCGGATATCCTGCGCCTTTCCATCGGTGCCGACAACGATCGACAACATGACCGATCCGGCGAACCCGCCTGACTGATCCTGCGGAAATATCGGATCCACTTTCGAAAGCACCGACGGCGGTGTTGTACCGTTTCCAACGCTGTAAACACCCGCTGGCAGATCCGCGGGGGCTGGCGGCTGGACGGCGGGCCCTCCGTTGGCGGTCTGGAGGAACGCAGGCCCTCCGTTGTTCGCCAGGCCAATATGCAGCGTCAGTGCCCCGTTCGCCGCTTGCGCCACTCCGACCGTAAGATGGGAGTCGAACTGGCTCGCAGCTTCCCGCACTGCGTTGAACGTCTGCGGTGTCCATTCGCCGCCTTCCTGAACCGGCAGGCGCGCGAGCAATTCGGCGCGTGCGTTATCCGACAGACCCGCTATGTCGATATGGTTCAGTTTTTGCGAAGTCGGTGGTGGGGGAGGCGGCGGTGGTGGCGGGGCCATCCTGCCACTGGCAGCCGCAGCTAAGCGGTAATTCGGCATCAGAGCCAAACTTCGCCCGTCAACCGGAGCCCGTGCCGCATCGATTGCCGGTTTCACGAAATCGACATTCACCGTGCGCGTAGTGGAAGCCGCGGACCGATCGAAGTGCCAGCTGAGCACGGATTGCAGCACAGCCTTGCGAAGCTCATCCGGCCCGCTCAGTACCGTGGCATCGGAGACCTCGGCGTTCGCGTCCAGCTTCACCTGCACCACCACCGTGCCTTCCACGCCCTTTGCCAGCGCCTCGGCCGGGTAAGTCACCGGAGCCCTGTGCATCAGTTGTGAGCCGTTCATATTCACCGCGACTCCCGCGGCATCGTTCACCATCTGCGGCGCGGCGAGAAGCGGAAAAGCGCCCGTCGCCAGCCAGCAAATTCCCGCCACCATCATCACCGCGGCGCCCATCGCGCATGCCAGTCGCGTCTTTGAAATTGTCGCCATACGTGCCTCTTTCACTACTTCCATCAGCCTTCGCTTCAAATGCCGCCTGCGCAGAAACATGGGCGCGGGCGCCAGATCCAGTTGCCCGGGAGCACCCGGAATGGACGCTCCGGCCATCAGCAGCAGCGCATCCACATAAGGACCGCGCGCCTGCGTCGTCTCAATCACCGCCCGATCCACCGCCTGCTCGCGCGCCAGCTGGATTTCGCCAATCACCCACCAGATGGCCGGGTGGAACCACAGCAATGCGCGTACCAGTTCTTCCGCGATAGTAAAAAGCCAGTCGCGCCGCTCGACATGGAGTAGCTCATGGCAGAGGATCGCTTCCTGCATCGGCTCCGGCAATTCCGGAAAGTCGGCAGGCAGCAGAACCACCGGATCGCGCCAGCCAAAAGTTACCGGGCTCGCCACATCGTCGGATAGCAGCAGCGACGCGCCAATGCCGGGACGGGGCTCCATAGTGCGGCCACGCCGCCGGTAGGCACCCAGCCGGACGATGCCCGCGCCCAGCCACAACAGCCGCAGCGCAATGCCAGCCGCCAGCACCCAAAGCGCGATTTGCGGGAACGGAATCACGCGCCGCACCGGAGCCGACGCCGCCGCGGCCGCCGTGATGACGCTGCTCACCTGTATCGCGCCGGTCACTACTTCCTGCCGCCAGCCCCGAATCCACGGCAACGACAGACACGCAACCAGCAGGACCTGCCAGTAAAGCAGCCGGGCGCGCGGCATCCGGAGTTTCAGGATTTCCGGCGCCAGAGCGCCCACCCCCACCACGAGGCCAGCCTGCAGCGACCAGGCGAGGATATTACTCCAGACCAGCACGTTGCTCATGACTTGTCGTTCCTCATGCGCGCGATTTCTTCCAGATCCTCCCGCGAAAGATCGTGCTCTTCCACCAGGTGCACCAGCAGCGGCTCGGCCGAACCGTTGAACACGCGGTTGACGAAATCCCGCACCATGGCTCCGATGACTTTGCGCCGCGGCTGCGCGGGCCGGTAAACGTGGGCGCGGTCGGTCTGGTTCTTCTTCAGGTATTTCTTCTGTTCGAGGATCTTCATCATGGTCATCACGGTGGTGTAAGCCACTTTCCGCCGCTTCAGCAGCGTTTCGTAGACATCGCGGACCGTGACTGTGTCGTGTTCCCACACGACCTTCATGATTTCCAGTTCCTGTTGGGTGAGAATAGTGCTCTTGCGACGCATACTAACTATTTAGTACTATTGGGAAGCCGTTTGCAAGGGGTATTTTCCGGTTATGTTGCGAATGTCACTCATCCACGTCGTCTCCGCCCTCCTGGCGGCTCTCTTTACAGCCGGCTGTGCCAACCAGCCCGGAGCCTTCCGGCTGACCGCTCCGTCCGCGCAGGCGATCCTGCTTCCCCCTGATGCCAAAGACGTTAGCGTCGTCCGCGCCACTCTGCGAATCGGCCCGTTGCCGCGAAAGACCGTCTGCCCGCCCTCACCACACGGCCTTCTGATCCAGCGCAAATGGCTGGCTGGCCCGCGCGTCGTCGTTACCCGTGACGCGATTGGTTCAACCACCGGCCCGGAGTTGTTTGCGTGGACCGTCGAACTGGAAAAACAGGGCTGCATACCGGCCAATGGCGCTTTATCGTTGTCGGAGAGGGTGATTGACGCCCTGCCGCTCGATCTTGCGCAGCGCTCCCGTTTGCTGCAGGGCCGCGGCGACCTTACCAACGTTAATTCCCTCCGCGTCGTGTCGCCGATTTATAAAGCCGGCGAGTCCGCCACCGCCGGCGAAATCACCTCGATTTCGCAGGGCGGCAGCCCCAACAGCCTCAGCGTGGACGTGACGGACAGCCATATCACCGGCTACGAAATCGATTGGTACGATCTTCAGGCGCGCGCGAGCGAACCTGGCTATCGCGTCGTTCCCGGCTATCGTGTTGTTCCCGGCTATCGTGTCGTTCCGCGAAGCGCCGAAGTCCACCTCGATGGAGCCGTCGAACACCCGCCCGCTCCCGCCACTAGCCGCTTCCAGGCAGACCCGCAGGCGCGCTGGCACCAGCTTTTCATGATGACGAAGGTGTCGGAAAACGATTTCGATTTCGTCGTGCTTTCCGCCCGCACATCCGCCGCGCTACTGGACGACGCAACCGCGTTCCAGCGCGATTCCGCGGCGTTTCTGGAGACCGCCGATCCGTCATCGTACACGCTGCTCCCGCACGGTACGGGAATTAACGCTTACGTGCGCGTCAAAATCAACGGTGCCCCGGTCGATCTGCTGCGGGGCAGTGCCGTCAGACAGGCGCTTCTGCAGGCGTCCGCGAACCTGCGCACGGCGCCGCCCAACCTGAAAATCCGCAAGCTGCACAATGGCAGGCTCTACCCGGTCGAATGGGACCCGAAATCCGATCAGATCCTATCCCTGCCTCTTGAGGGCGGCGAAGAAATTGACTTCTGAAGCGGGAAATCGATGATATAATCGATGCTGTGGAAGCGAGCAGATCGCACTGCGAGCCCCCATCGGTCGGACTAGAGATGTCGTTTCCTGACTAGTACGACGAAGAGCATCAGAAGGCTCATAAAAACACCTCCTTTCTATTCCGTAGATTGGTGCAGGCCCCGCTCTTGTCAGCGGGGTTTTTGCATTAGTGGAGTGGGCTTCCTACAAATATGCCGCCCCTGCGACACCGCAAGCTAAACTAAAAATTCCCCCATGCAACCCAGCCTTGCCTGTTTCAATGCCGCCTGCCGCGCACGTTTCGAAATCAACGAAGTCATCTACAACTGCCCCAAATGCGGCGGCCTTCTCGAAGTCCAATACGACTTCTCCAACATCGACGCTGCCGCCCTCAAGCGCACCTGGCGCGAACGCCGCATGTCCAACGCTCCGCTATATCAAAGCGGCGTGTGGAGATACTGGGAGCTCTTTCCTTTTCTGGACCTCCACAATAACGTAGTCACTTTGCGTGAAGGCAACACGCCCCTTCTACAGTCCGCACGCGCGGCTAAATACGGTGGACTTCGCAACATCACTTTCAAACACCAGGGCTTCAATCCCACAGGATCGTTCAAAGACAACGGTATGACGGCCGGAGTCGCACAGGCACGGAGCCTCGGCATGAAGCGCGTCGCCTGCGTTTCCACCGGCAACACCTCCGCCTCCATGGCCGCCTACGCCAGCGCCGGCGGGCTCGAACCGCTCATCTTCATCCCCAACGGCAACATCTCTTATGGGAAACTCGCCCAGGCTCTCGAATACGGCGCGAAAACCTTTCAGGTGGACGCCAACTTCGACCAGATTCTCGCGCTTGTGCGCGTTCTGACGGAACGCCTCGGCATCTACCTGCTCAACTCCATCAACCCTTTCCGCATCGAAGGCCAGAAATCCATCGTGATCGAGATGATGGACCAGCGCGATTGGAAAGTGCCCGACTGGATCGTCCTGCCCGGCGGCAATCTTGGCAACGTTTCCGCCTTCGGCAAAGGACTCCGCGAACTCCACGCTCTCGGCTTCATCGACAGGTTGCCAAAACTCGCCGTAGTGCAGGCCGCGGGCGCATCCCCGTTCTACGAATTCATGCGGGATAAGCGCGAATTCCACCCGCAGGTTCACCCCGAAACCCTGGCCACCGCCATCAAGATCGGCGACCCGGTCAGCTGGCCCAAAGCGCAGTTCGAAATCGAGACCACGCACGGCGTCGTCGAAAGCGTCACCGAGCAGGAAATCGCCGACGCGAAAGCGGTAATCGGACGCAGCGGTATCGGCTGCGAACCGGCCTCCGCCGCCACTCTGGCCGGAATCCGCAAGCTGAAACTGGATCGCGATGCCGACGTCGTAGCGGTCCTGACTGGCAACGTCCTGAAAGATCCCGACTACATCTATCGCTACCACACCGGACAATTGAAGACGCCCGATGGCACCGCGATCGAACCGACATTTGGCAACGCCCCGATCGTCGTCGCCAACGACGCCGAACAAATCGCCGCACTTCTGCAGTAGCTGAAATGTCAGCCGGTCCCGCGCGGCGGGCGATTGTGATAGTATGCAAAAACAATGACAAGATTGACATCGTACGGCATCGGATTGGTGATCGCGGGAGCGGCAGTGATCGCCCTCGCGCAGGCTCCGGCCACACCGCCCGGCCGCGCGGGCGCATTCGGTGGATCGGGACGGGGCGGACGAGGCGGTAGCGGTCGCGGTGGCGGCGGCAATGTCGCGCCACCCGCCGGCATGCAGCCGAATTCCCAGTACCGGCTCGGCCCCGACTCGATGCCGCAGGATGGCGTTCCCAAAGGCGAAATCCAGGGACCCTTTCATATCCAGAGCAACGTCTATCCCGGCACCCAGCACACCTACTGGGTCTACGTCCCGGCGCAGTACGATCCCGCAATACCAACGGCGCTTATGGTCTATCAGGATGGCCAGGCCTTCAAAGATCCCAACGGCGATCTGCGCGCGCAGAACGTCATGGACAACCTGATTTACCGCCGCGAAATCCCGGTGATGCTCGGCGTCTTCATCAACCCCGGCCGCACTCCCGAACAGCCGGAACCGCCCTCCGCCAACGGCGACTGGGGCGACCAGACCACCAACCGCCCCACCGAATACAACACGCCCGACGACAAATACGCGCGCGTCGTCACCGAGGAACTGATGCCCGCCCTCAACAAGGCCTACAACATTTCGAAGGACCCGGAAATGCGCGGTATCGGCGGTTCCAGTTCCGGCGCCATCGCGGCTTTCATGGTGGCATGGGAGCGCCCCAATGAGTTCCGCAAGGTACTCAGCAACGTCGGCAGCTTCACCGATATTCGCGGCGGTTACGTCTATCCGGAACGCGTTGCGGCCAGCGATAAAAAGCCGATCCGTGTCTTCCTCTGCGATGGCCGCAACGATAACCGCAGCGCCAATCCCAACCGCGACTGGTTTCTGCAGAACGTGCGCCTGAAGAACGCCCTCGTAGCCAAAGGTTACGACGTGAACTGGGACTTCGGTATGAATCTCCACGGGCAGAAGTTCGGCGGCGCGATCATGCCGGAAATGATGCGCTGGCTCTGGCGCGACGCGCAGACCATCTCAACCGACCCGAACGACATGACAGAACGCTCTTTCCGCGAGGCTGTAAAGAAGTAGCGAATCTAATAACCGGCGAGCGCTGCCAGCGCGGAGCCTTCGGTGCAGTCGTAACCTCCAGGCTTCACATCTTTAAACTCCTGCGTGACACCGCTGGGCCATTCGATGACAACGCGAGTGGCCCGGTCGGCCCTGCCAATCCCGAACGTCAGCGCCAGTTCCGACTGCGACAAATAGCTCGACCCCGTATGCACCATGCGCGATTGCGTGCCCTCGGACGTAGTCACCCGCACCACCGCCCCAATCCCGTCCCGATTCGATTTCGTCCCGCGCAGATGAAAACGAATCGACCGGTTACCGTTCGTAACATCGTTGCGATACAGATACGCAGGCCCCTGATTGGTCGTCAGCAAAATATCCGGCGTGCCATCGCGATTGAAATCGCCATAAGCCAGCCCACGCCCCACTTTCGGCGTCGCAAACCCGCCACCAACCAAACCCGCGACGTCCTGAAACGTGCCGTTGCCATCGCTGAGAGAATTGAGAAAAAGATGCGGAGGCTGCGCATATCCGTGGTTCCCCGCAATATTCCGTACGCTTTCATCGATATGCCCGTTCACGGCGAGAAGATCCAGGTGCCCGTCCAGATCCATATCGACAAATGCGCACCCAAAGCCGAGCCTCGAACGCGAAGCCGCACCAATGCCGGCCTTCATCGCGGCATCCGCGTAAACACCGCCGCGCCCCTGGCGATAAAGCGCGATCATCTCATCGTCGAAGTTCGTGATCGCAATCCCCGCCACGCCGGAGTTATCGAAATCCGCCGCATCCACGCCCATGCCGGCCCGCGCGCGCCCGTCTTCGCTGAACGCCACGCCGGTCCGCACCGCAGCGTCTTCAAAAGTGCCATTGCGCAGATTGCGATAGAGTTTGTTGGGCTGCGTATCGTTGGCCACGAACAAATCCGGCCAGCCGTCGCGATCGTCATCCAGCATCGCGACACCCAGCGCCTTCGAACTCGCATCGAAGATGCCGCTCTTCGCCGTCACATCCTCGAAAGTGCCGTTGCCGCGATTGCGAAACAGCCAGCACGTGGAACCGTGATACGCCTCCGGCGTGCAGTAGGACTTGCTCTTTCCATCCACGCTGCAAAACACATCGTGCTCGGGCGACCAGCGCACGTAATTGCACACAAAAAGATCCAGCAGCCCGTCGCGGTCGTAATCGAACCAAAGCGCCGACGTACTGAATGCGCTTCGCCCTCCGAGGCCCGCGTGTTCAGTCACGTCGATAAAACTGCCGCGCCCCGTATTGCGGAACAGCCGGTTCTGCCCCACCGCTGTCACGTAGATGTCGGGAAAGCCGTCGTTATTGTAGTCGGCGACCGTCACTCCCAGGCCATACATCTCCACCGCGAGTCCCGCTTTCTGCGTCACGTCGGTGAATGTCCCGTTGCGATTGTTGTGAAAGAGCCGCATCGTGGTGCTCGCCCGTCTGAGCGCGCTGTGACCCGGCCAGTCACAGCCATTGACCAGCAAAATATCCAGCCAGCCATCGCGATCGTAATCAAGAAAAGCGCAGCCCGGGCCCATCGTTTCAGGCAGAAACTTAGCCCCGTAAGCGCCGCTGTTGTGGTTAAAATTTATTCCCGCAGCCGCTGTAACATCGGTCAGATGAAAACCGGGCGTCGCGGCAGGCGCGCCAGGAAGCGACGCCGCAGCCGCCGCCAGAAAACTCCGCCTGCTGAATGTTCTCATGTAATGCTCACCAGACCCGTGCGGATCGCATACACCACCAGCGCCGCCGTATTATGAATCTGCAGCGCCTGCATGATATTCGCGCGATGCACCGATATCGTGTTCACACTCAGCCCCAGCACAATCGCAATCTCTTTATTCGATTTCCCGTGAACAATCAGCTGCAGCACTTCCAGTTCGCGCGTGCTGAGCGTCGGCGCCGTTTCGTCGCTCCCTCCCAGACGCCCCAGCCGCGGATCCAGCACCTGCTCGCCCGCCGCAATTTTCCGCACCGCGTCCACCAGTTCCAGATCCATCGCATTCTTCAGCAAGTACCCACGCGCTCCCGCATCCAGGCAGGTACGCACGTAATCCGGCTCGCTGTGCATGCTGAGCATCAGCACTTTCGTATCGGGCCGCGCTTCCAGAATGCGCCGCGTCGCCACCGCGCCGTTCATACTGGGTAGCGCAAAATCCATCACAATCACCTGAGGCCGCAGCGCCACCGCCGCTTCCACCGCGTCGAAGCCGTCGCTCGCCTCGCCCACCACCGCGATGCCCTCTTCGTCTTCCAGCATGCGACGGAACCCGCGTCGCACCAGGCTATGGTCGTCCACCAGCAGGACGGTGATGTCAGTCGGCGGCATGTGTCTCCGTTAAACGATAGGGTATGGTCGCGCGGACCAGCGCACCGCCGTTCCTGCTCTCGACGAATTCGACAGTGCCGTTCGCCAGATCCGCCCGTTCGCGCATGGAAACCAGCCCCAGGCCGTGCGACCCCGGACTGTCCCCTGTAAGTGCTTTCGGATACCCCACTCCGTCGTCTTCCACTTCCACCACCAGCGCTGCCGTATCGAAGCGCAACCGCACCGCCGCTTGCGTGGATTTCGCATGGCGCACCACATTATTCAGCGCCTCCTGCACAATCCGGTAAAGATGAATAGCAGCCTCCCTGTCCAGCTCATGGTTCGTCCCCGTCTTCTCATACGCGACGCGGACGCCCGTACGCCGCTCGAACCCCGGCAGGTAAGCCGCCAGCGCGCTTTCGAGTCCCGCTTCGTCGAGCACGGAAGGATGCAACGCCTGCGAGAGCGACCGCACCTTCCCGAGCGTCGCCTGCACAATCTCCCGTACTTCGCGCAGATCCTCCGTGGGCGCAATGCCTTCGCGCGTCGCCCTCCGGTCCGCCCGCCACAGAATCGCCCCGATCGCCGTGAGTATCTGGCCGAACTCGTCGTGCAGTTCGCGCGAGATCGAACGAAACGTACTCTCCTGCGAGGTGATCAGTTGCTGCGCCAGTTCCCTGCGCTGCTCGGAGAGTTCGGCCAGTTGTCCGAACAACCGCCGCACATACTGCACCAGGTACAAGCCGGTCACCACCACAACCACCAGCATCGCGGCAAGAAAAACGTAGACGTTGCGTTCGGCCCCCGAATATAATTCCTGCGTGCGAAGCGCCGCCGTCTGTTCACTCTGATTGTTCGCCACCAGCAGCCGCGCCACGTCCGTACTCAGCGCCGCCTGCCGCGCCTGGAGCGAATTGCGAATCTGCACGCGCGCCTCATCCGCATGGCCGCTGGCCGCGATATCGA
>Ga0302140_10001176_pt1 | contig 34302 bp, 31 predicted proteins | sample I_Bog_E1_1_FD_202095 | JGI IMG/M metagenome (GOLD analysis project Ga0302140, IMG submission 202095) | Peat permafrost microbial communities from Stordalen Mire near Abisko, Sweden - I_Bog_E1_1 | ecosystem: Environmental > Terrestrial > Soil > Wetlands > Peat | place: Sweden: Abisko, Stordalen... | reverse complement strand
CGTGGGATCGTCAAGCGGCGGAAAGTCAACATCGTCTTCCGGCTCGGCTTCTTCGAAGAGCGAAGAGAGGTCGGCTATGTTGCCCGCCCCGCCAGACTTGCGGAAGTCCTCTATGCGGGACAAAGTGCTCAGGTGAATATCCTGTAGCTTCTGAAGCGTGATCCGGAAAGACTGGACCGAACTTTCGAGGCGCTTCAACAGATTGACCGTCATCAGGGATCGGAGGCTTTGCTCACGGTCACGTTGCCTGAGCTTTTCCCTGCCACCGCTAACCTCGGTGTCGTACAGAGCCTCGTACTTTGCAATCCGGCTGGGCAGGATGTAGCTGACCGGCGTATAGACGCCGAGCTTCAAGAGCGTAAGCCGCACGAAGATATCGTTGAAGCCGATAACGTCGGCGCGGTGCGTCAGCGGGCACCTGAACGACAACGGCTTGCGCCGCGTCGGGAACTCGCCGATTTCCTTTGCGTCGTAGAAGGTCGTGATATGGCGGCGCGAGCGAGCAATGGTCACGGCATCGAGCAGCGCGAAGAAATCAAAATCAAGCGAGTCGAGGATGGCCTTGGGAGTTCTCTGTTCGGCGGGCAGCTTTGACCATGCGTTGAATGCCGCCTGCGCTCGCCGAAAGATCAAGTCCACACTGCGGCCAGACTTCAGCTTCTTCCCGAATTCCTCGGTGTCGCCCTCATACGCCAGAGCAAGCTGGTTTCTTAGGTCGTTGAACTTATTGTTGACCGGCGTCGCGGAGAGCATTAGAACCTTGGTGCGGACGCCCTGCTTGATGATGCGATTCATCAGGCGCTGATATCGGGTCTCCCTATCCTTATAGGGATCGTCATTACGGAAGTTGTGGCTTTCATCAATAACGACCAGGTCGTAGTTGCTCCAGTTGACGCGGTCGAGTGGCATACCTAGTGATTCGCCGCGCTCTCGCAGAAGGTCAGTGTGGCAGAGAACGTCGAAGCTAAACCTATCTTTGAGGAGAGGATTGTTCCGCAGGTTCTTGGTGTACGTGATCCAGTTATCGGAAAGCTTCTTCGGGCAAAGAACTAGCACGCTGCGGTTGCGCAGCTCGTAGTACTTGATGACCGCCAGGGCCGTGAATGTCTTCCCGAGCCCGACGCTGTCAGCGAGAATGCAGCCGTTGTAGGTTTCCAGCTTGTTGATGATGCCGACCGCCGCGTCCTTCTGGAAGGTGTACAGCTTGTTCCAGATGGCGCTGTCCTGATACCCAGTCCGCTCATTCGGAAGAACGTCTTCGCTCACGTCTGCCAGAAACTCGCTGAAGATGTTGAACAGGATAAGAAAGTAGATAGCCTGCGGAGCGTTTTCTCGATATACCGAGGCAATATGCTCGCAGATAAGATCGGTGACGTCGGATACCTTCGACGAATCCCTCCATATCTGGTCGAACAATTTAAGGAAGCTTTCCGTTGCAACAGCCTCATCCATGCGGTTGATGAAGTTCGAGACCGCGTTACCGCGCTGGTATCCAAGGTCGACCGCCGTGAAGCCGTGCAGCGGCATGTAAACCACATCCTGCGCGTCCGAATCCACGCAGGCGAAGGGTTGCATCGGGGCTCCAGTGCAATTGGACTTGAACCGCGCCTTTCTTCTAATCCACTCCGCACATTCCTTCGCAACAGCGCGCTGGGTCAACTTGTTCTTGAGGCGGATTTCAAACTCAGTCCCGAAGAAACCATTCTCCTTGACCGGCTCGGGGATGTGGTACTCCCTCGCCTCGCGCCGTATTTTGTCCGTCGCCTCGCCGGGGATAAACGTGGGCGTCGTGAAGATAAACTCAAGAGAGGCAATACGTTCCAGTTCATCCCGCAACGCTTCAAACGCGTAGATTGAAAAGCAGGAGGCGGCAACAGCTAACCTAGCCCCAGGTGTCATGGAGCTCTTTAGATCGTCTCCGAAGAAGCGCGTGATGTTGTCGAGAACTTCCATGCCCAGTCGCCGTTAACAGGAAATTCAGAGGAGCTGAATGGGTGCACAAAGCGCGCGGGGGACACGCGGGATCAGCATCCTTATCTGAATATAAAAGCAGTGTACCCCCGGAAGCCCTCTCCAGCGAGCGATTTATAGCCTGTAAGGTGAGGGAAACAATGGGGCGACAATGGATGACGCCCGCCGAAGCCGACAGAAAAGGCTCGCTCCGGGCTACCAGAGTGGGCGCATAACCGTTGCGAAAGTAGAGTGTAGCAGGACAGCATCTGGAGTAGCCGAGCGACTCGTCGCCTATTTCCAGAGCCTGAGAAGTGCCCTGACGATAACGGAAACACTCTGGCGAAGCCGAGTACATATCATGTTGGGACGTCCGAGGAATGGACGGTGGCTGGCGAGATGCGGCGGTCGATGGCGATGTCGCGGCGGCTGATTTGGCGTTTTTCCAGCTTGGCCGCCTCATGCCGGTCCGGACCCGCTCGATATCAGGTTGCGCTTCAACTCCGACGATCGTCCAGACAGTGTCTGGCTCCAGCCGCATCGAGATGCATTCGCGTGAGCTCCGCGCCCGCCTGGGTCTGCTCTGCATTCCTATCCCTTGACCGAAGCAGAACAAGCAAAACAGAGCAAAACACCCCACCGGCAGAGCAATGCAAAGCAACCACGAAAACTCACAAGGGTACTTCCATGAAACTTCACCGTAACCAATAATCGAGTAGCCAGGCGGCCTTGCGGCCGCCCAGCCCTCTAAGAACCGGACTTGACAGTTTCCCGTCATCCGGCTCAAGCCCTTCTAGCGCCTCTTTCAGGGAGACGCGGCTTCGATACGGAGCGGTGCTGGCGGTGAACCCTGTCGTGGCACTCCGGATGAAGTAAGACGCGGTTCTCAGCACTTTTTGAACCACCCATCACAAGGGGGACGCGATGGTGAAGGCGCCATCCTGTGATCCGAGTGATTTTGGTGTTGCATACTGTGCAAAGGCCGCGTTGTTCATACCAGAGATAACGAAGCGTAGCGATACGGCGAAACATCTCCAGCATATGATCCTCTTCGCGTTTCTCGAAGTAGGTTTCATAGGCGGGATCGTACGGGTTGGCTTCGCCTTTCACTTTAACGTGTCGTTTGATGGGAGTGCTGTAGGCGTGGTACAGCCAGATTTTAATTGGCCGTCCATCGTCATCGCAGGTTTCACCGAAGAAGCACCAGTCTCGATTCCCACGCCGTTCAAAATATTTCTGTTTGAGCCAGCGTAAGTTCTTTTTCGGGTGCCTTCGTCGTGCCCATCGCCACAGACTAGAGAAGATGTTGTGATCGACGCGTCCAAACGTGCGTTTGCTCACCTCGTGCCGATGATAGTTGGCCCAACCGCGAATCACTGGGTTGAGTTTACTAATCAGATCGACGGCAGACATGCCACGCGCGGCTTTGATGGTTTGTCGGATGCGATCCAGAAGGGTTTTAACACTCTTCTTGGAAGGCTTGATGAGCAGCTTCCCGTTGGGGTATCTGCGCACGTTTTGTCCGAGGAAATCAAAGCCTTTCTCGACGTGCGTAATGACTGTCTTTGTAGGAGAAAGTTCAAGCCCTCGTTCTTTCAGAAAGTGCTCGACGAGGGGCCTGACCTCTCCTTCCAGTAATTGTTTCGATTTACCGGTAATGACAAAGTCATCCGCATAACGGATGAAATTCACACACGGGAACTTTTCCCCGGAGGACTTGACCGGCTTCCCCGTTGGGTATCTCTCCTGCAGGAGTCGCTCAAGCCCGTCCAACGCACAGTTCGCGAGCGCTGGGGAGATAATTCCGCCTTGTGGAGTTCCGTCCGTCGTTTCGTGGAGGACGTGTTTTTCCATATACCCGGATTTCAGCCACTTTTGAAGAATGGCTCGGTCCATAGGGACGTGAGCCAAAAGCCAATCGTGCGAAATCTTATCGAAGCAGCTCTTGATGTCGCCTTCAAGAACCCACTGCGTTTTTGCGCTTTTCAGTGCGGTGAAGCACTGTACCATCGCATCGGCGCAGCATCGTTGCTGACGGAATCCATAAGAGTTTCTGTCAGCGTTCGTTTCCACAACTGGATCGAGAGCGAGCAGATGTAAAGCCTGCATCGCGCGATCTTTCATTGTAGGGATTCCGAGTGGGCGCATGGTTTTGCCGTCCGATTTCGGGATGTAAACACGTCGAAGAGGCTGAGGTTGATAGCCTCTGCGCTTGAGTTGGTTTTGGCAACTTGGTTTGGCCCACTTCGGCAGTTTAATCTGGCCCCCCCCCCGGAACGTTGAAGGTTAAGAGGAAAGTGTTGCGTTCTGCTGGAGCGAAGCCCGTAGGGCGAAGCGGAAGCAGAGCGCAACGGCGGCTCCTCCGTGGATCACTCTTTTCGTTTCTTCCGCAGCGTTCTGCGAAAACGATACGACTCCGAGCCGGTCTCGATGATGTGTGCCTGATCGGTGAGCCGGTCGAGTACAGCCTTGCAGAGCCGGGCATTGGTAAAGACCTGTGGCCATTCGGAAAACGGTAAGTTCGTTGTGACGATAATGGCCGCTTTCTCCGCTCGCTCGGCGATCACTTGGAAGAGCAGTTCGGCGGCAACCTCGGCGAGCGGAACGTATCCTAGTTCGTCGATGACGATTAGTTCCACGCGCGACCAGCGTGCCAGCATTCGTGTGAGGCTCTGTTCGCGTTGTGCCTCAACCAGTTGATTGACCAGCGCGGCAGCGGTAGTGAAACGCACACGCTTCCGTTGACGGCATGCCGCAACCGCCAGGCCGGTGGCAAGGTGAGTTTTTCCAGTGCCTGGTTCACCGACCAGGAGCACTGGTTCGGAACGTTCCAGATAGCCACCTTCGGCCAGAGTCCGGACGCGTGATGCCGGGATGTGAGGCGACTGAGCAAAGTCGAACTCCTCAAGCGTCTTCATCCGGGGCAGGTGCGCATCCTTGATTCGCAGTTCAATCGAGCGCCGTTCTCGTTCTTCAACCTCAGTCTGGAGCAATGCTTCGAGGTAATGAAGATGGGAGTACTTCTGTTGTCTGGCTTCCTCCGCCAGCGATGCGAACTGAGCACCGATGGCACCCAGTCGCAGAGTCTGACAGTGCTGCGCGATGCTTGCGGCTTCCATGCTCATGCCGGCACCTCGATCGTCAGCAACTGGTTGTACTCGGTCATCGTTGGCAGCGGGCGTTCATAGGCTGCCAGTACGCCGATCTCGACCGTCGTTACGGCCGCGTGCTGAAGTCCGTCACTCATGAGTAGATGGCGGATTGCAGCCTCATCCGTGCAGCCGAGCACCAACGCTTGCGCGACTGACGTTGCCAGCTTTGCGTAGCCAAACTCGCGGCCCATACGGATGACCGCGACCATGGACCGCGTTCCACTCTGGCGGCCATGCTTCGCGTTCATTCGTTCCCATAGCTGGTCGTAGCTATCCGGCCAACGGCCCTGTGCTCTCCACTGCGCCAACGGCTTCGAGCCGCGTAAAGCTCCGGGTTTTCGTTCGAGCACTTCGAGATAGTGCTCGAGGTCGAGGATCTGCCGCGAACGTTCATAGCTACGCTCGTGCTGCGCGATACGCACACCGTTCTGCCGGAACTCAACCACGCTGGAGTAAACACGAGCTTCGACCACCGAGCCTGATCTCAACGGCACCGAGTAGAAGTTCGTTCGTACCCTCGCACATCCTGCCTGATCGACCTTCGGGAAGCTGACCTCGGCTAACTCGAAGTTCTCCACCGGGAGTGGTCGCAGATGCTGCTTCTCGGTGAGTAACAGCGTACCGACACACTCCGTGCGTCCCGCTATGATCCGGCTCTCATCGTTGCGGCAATCAGCCAGCAGCTTCGCGTTTAGCTCTGCAAGATCGCGTGCCGCCGGTATGGGAACCCAGTGGTTGCGGCGGAAGTAGCCGCCTTCGCCTTCCACGCCGCCCTTCTCGTGGCCTTCGCCGGGCGTGCAAAAATCGGCTTGATACTGCCAGTGCGAACGGAAGGCAATAAAGCGAGCCGTCAACTCGCGTTCATAGCCACGCAAGATCTTCTTCACTGCGCTGGAAAGGTTGTCGTAGCGAAGGCGACGGAAGACGCCCCCAAAGTAATGGAAGGCTAACTCGTGTGCTTCCAGAAAAGCCTGCTGTGTGGCTCGCAGGTAGGCGCGATGATAAGCCGCTCCGCTGGCCATCGACCGCAGCGAGAACACCTGGAGCTTTACCCGTTCGCCATCCATATCGGCATAGGCTTCATACCAATCGACCTGTGCTTCAATGCCCCAGTCGTAGCTCTGCGGGACGAAGATCTCGTGCCGCCCGAATCCTAGCGCCTCTTTGCGCTGTTCCACATACCGCCTCACCGTGCGTTCAGCGGCCGTGCATCCTGGCACCTCGTCGCGAATACGGTGCCAGATCCGCGTGGCTGTGTGGCGTTGCTTGCGGTGGACCTTGCGATCCTCTTCAAGGATCGCGTCAATGAACTCCGCAGCCGGAGCCATCTTTATATGCGGGCGCTCCGTCTTCTTCCGTCGCGCTGGAACCGCGCTCCGAATCGCTTCCCGCACCGCCCGCCGGTGCACTCCCAGCTTGCGCGCCACGCCCTGGATCGTGCCTGCTCCAAACTCATACTCCAGCCGAATCTGCTCGAACAGCTCCACCTTGGCTCTCCAGTCCAACTTCCGCCTCCGGATCCAAGCTCACGCTTACATCCAGAGTAGAAGTTTGCTGTGTCCAGGGGTGGGCCAAAACAAACTGCCGAAGTGGGCCACTTCATAATGCCAAAATCAACGATAGCGTGTACGCCTTTGACGCCGATAGCTACGGCACAGGCGCGCCCCTATGGCAGACTTCGCTGCTCCAGTCGGGAGAAACACCTGGTGGCGGAACCATCAAGCCAGTCCAAGGCATTACCTCGACTCCCACCATTGATCTCGCTTCCGGGACCATGTACGTCGTCTCCGTGCAGGAAAATTCGTCGAGTTCATTCTTCCGTCTGCACGCGCTCGATATCACCTCTGGCGCCGAGAAATTCGGAGGTCCGATCGTCATCCATGCTTCCGTGCCTGGGACCAACTCGGACTCTGTAAACGGAGTGGTTACTTTGACCACCTCCTGCGTTCAACGCAACGCTCTCCTGCTGGCAGACAGCGCGGTATTCTTCGGATTCGGAGGTTGTCATAGCGGATGGCTCCTCGCCTATGATTCCCAATCCCTCACCCAAACCGGTGTCTTCAACATGAGCCCTGACATCAACGGCTACGGAACGTATGGTGGCGCGGGAGGCGTGTGGATGGGAGGCGGTGGCCCCGCTGCCGACAGTAGCGGCAACATCTACGTCACCACCGGCAATGGACCTTACGACAACTCCACATCGTTCGGTGACTCGGTGGTGAAGCTCAACGCACAACTCACTTTGCTCGATCACTTCACGCCCTACGACTGGGCATTCCTGCAATGCAGAGATGCCGACCTGGCTGCCGGCGGACTGTTGCTGATACCCGGTACTTCGCAGGCCCTGGTAGGCGGAAAAACCGGAAAGCTGTACATGGTGAACACAGATAATCTTGGAGGCGACCAAGCCAACGACGCGGGCGCTACGCAGTGGCTGTGGTTTGAACAGGATCTCTCCGCCGCCTATTCCGCTACCTGCACCAGTAACACCGGAGCGGTGCTCACCAGCGATGTCACCGGCTACCAGATCTATGGAACAGCTGCCTACTTCAATGGCTCCGTGTACTTGGGCGTTGCGCCTTCCGTTGCCTCCGTGAGCGGTCCCGTGCGCCGATTCACGTACGCAAACGGAATGCTCACGCCCAGTTCCTATACGTCAGACAGTATCGCGCCGAACACTTACGGTACCACTCCCTTTATTTCCTCGAACGGGACCGCGAACGGCATTGTCTGGATCATCGACCACGGACTACCGCTCCAGGATTCCGGCAGCGGACCTGCCACCTCAGCGGTGTTGCGTGCCTATGACGCCAACAACATGGCGACGGAGCTCTATAACAGTGCGCAGAATTCCGCGGATACCGCGGGTCTCGGCATCAAGTTCACTTCGCCCATCGTGGCGAATGGCAAGGTGTATATCGGAACGGGACACGATCAGTTAAGCACCGCGAATCCAAGTGGCGAGTTGGACGTGTACGGTCTTAAGTAAGAGGATTAAATCGTGAGTTACTCGACAGGCCCTCTACCCTTCCACCACGCTTTCTGGGGTTGCAGGTGAGATGGATGCCCTCATCAGCTCGCGGTACTGCAGAAACATCTGAGTGCGCCAACGCAGAATCATTCCGAACGCCAGGATGAAAAACAGCGCGGCCGTCTGTTGGACGGTGAGCAGAGTATCCAGATAACCTCGTGCCGCCACGCGGATTCCCGCCAACAGAATCACCACCGCGAAGAACGCATGAGAGCGCTGCGCCATCACTGTATCCCCGTCGCGAACCAGTCGTGAGGTCCGAAGCAGTGGATAGGCCAGCAGGACCGCCCCGCTCAAGAATGCAACTGCCGCCCATCTCCATGGAACCCGGAACGCAGGCACCACGAACATCATGAACCCCGTAGCCATTCCCAGCGGAGGAATGATGATCTTTCTCGCCGAAACCGCGGTGCGCGATTCCCTAACCCGCCAGATCATCACCGCAATCGCGCCCACAATCGAGCTGATCAGCGACATCACATTGAGAGGAACATTCGCCATGAAAATACTTCCACACCGGCCGGGCAAACGCCAGCCATCCCCGCTCCCGGAATCCGTCGTTTCACGTCCGGAATCCCCAGATTGATCGTTTGATTTCGTGCTTCTCCATCTTACGGCATTGCAATGCACTACGCCAGAAGCCGGTGTATCTGTTGACCCTGCCGCCCGCTGTTGGCGCAGGGTGCGGGCTCGATTTCATTGCCATCTCATGAGCGCGCGGCCTTCCTTAGGAGCTCGCTCAACGCGTGTACATCTGAGGCAGGCGCGTCGCCCACCACGTAATAGCGCAAACCGCCCTCACTCCACGTCTCAATCTGCAGCGCCAGCCTGCTGGCGGCAGTCATCTTGGGCCAGGGCAAATGCGCTCCCGTTTCATCTTTGAAGATGAAGACGCTCAACTGATGCTTACGAAGATTAAATAATAATTGAGCTCCCGGACTGTGCTCAAAGTAAGCAACCCGTCCGCCCACCAGCGTGAACTCCGTATTCTGCAACTCCGGAATATTGAATGAGAACGGGAGCTTTCCCGCAAACCACGGCTTCACGGTATGGCGGTCTGTCGAAACCACGTCCACCGGATTCACGCTCGCCAGCTCCGTCACGTGCATGTCGGCAATTTTCGTAAGCTCACGTTCGCGCCCGCTGTGGCTCACCCACACCGTAACTGCTGCGATCAGAATCAGCGCGGCAACCCCTGTCATCGCCAGCCTCGGCCACCTTAAACTCCGCCACGCTGGCCTCTCTTGGGCTCGAATGCTCTGCTCCATGCGCCGCCGAAATTCCGGAGACGGCGTATAGCGCATCCCCGCTGCTCGCGTCGCCAGCTTCGTCTGCAACATTCCCAGCGCCTCAGCCGCACAGCCCGCACAGCCGCGCAGATGCGCTTCCGCCTCCGCCAACTCCCCTCCGCGGAGTGCGGCATCAACATACGGCGTCAACTTGCTGCGTAATTCGTCGCAATTCATCTCACGCTCTCCGTGAGCCGCTGGATGGCTGTATTTGTTCTCGCATTGCCCGCCGCCCTCGCGAAAGGCGTGACATCACCGTGCCAATCGGAATCGCCAGTGTCTCGGCAATTTCCAGGTAGCTCATCTCCTCCACATCGCACAACACAATCACCTCGCGATACTGCACAGGAAGCCCTTCCAGCGCCGACCGAATCGCCTGCTGATCCAGGTTTGAAATCAGAATCGACTCCGGCGTGCCCGACGCAATCGGCTCCACAACATTCTCTTCGTCGCTGTCCAGCGACACCGTCGCCGTCTTCAATCCCGTCCGCGACGTCAGAAACGTGTTCCTCAGAATTCTGTACATCCACGCCCTGAAGTTCGTCCCTTGGCGGAACGATCCGAAACCCTTCAGGGCTTTCATGCAAGTTTCCTGCACTAGATCCTCCGCCTCGGCGCGATCCTGCGTAAGCCAGTGCGCAAAGTTGTACATGCGCGCAAACAGCGGCATTGCCAGCTCTTCAAAGGATCCGGAATCGCTCTCAGGGTCAGCCACGGCTCAAAGAGGATAACTCAGAATTTTCGTTTTTATTCCCTGCCGAGCGTCGCAGACTCAAAAAGAAGCGCGCTTCTTCCCATTACCCGGAAGTTTGGCTGTCCTACTCCATCGGCCTCAGTAGCCACAGATTGCACTTGAAGATGAACTCTCCGCGTGCGCCGTCCGGTACAATCCCCGCCAACTCTGCGTCCAGCCAATCCGCAATCGATTCCTGGGTCTCTCGCCCGCTCGCAATCGCCGCCAGCGTGTTGCTACGGGTCAGTAGATACCGAATCAGCTCCGCTCGCGTAAACACCACGTCATGATCGAACGCTCCGCGCTGTGCAATCTCAAAGCCGCACTCTTCCGCCATTCGCTCATCGATATCCCGCATCCCCCGTCGCGGCGGCGGAAATCGTTTCGCAAATCGCGTACGCATCCAGCGCTTGCACTCCACCACAGACCGCATATGGGTCGTAAAGTGGTCGTTGTACACCACCAGCGCCCCGGTCTTCCGCAGCACCCTCCGGCACTGCGCAAAGAAAAGATCCTGCCTGAACCAGTGCAGCGCCGACCCCACCGTAACCAGCTCAAACTCTTCCGCTGCAAACTCAAGCTCCTCAGCCCGCCCGCGCACGTAGCTGGCCGCTGTTCCGGTCCCAGAATCCCGGGCCTGTGCCAGCATCTCCTCTGAGGAGTCCACCCCGATCACTTTATCGGCAATCCCCGCCAGCGCAACCGTTGACCGTCCCGAACCGCAACCCACATCGAGCGCCCGCCCAAAACGTATGCACCCTGTCGCCTCACAGATCCACGCCATCACCTCATCCTGAAATACCGGACGCACGCCGTGGTATCGCGTCGCAACCTCAGAGTTCGCAAATAGATTGTTCGACGCCGTCGGCATTCCTGATTGTGACACAGCGTCAGCAGCCGGAGCGGTATCAATCGCCACTTATACGCCAGCGCCCGCCGGAGCGGCATCAGTTGCCGCGTACCACCAGCGCCGGCCTCCACCCGCCACACTCTTCTCGTGTCAATTGTTGTATGTCCATCTCAGGTGAGCCATATCGCCCCTCAGGTGCGGAATTTTCCTGTTTCTAGCCTTGTCACTCCAGAAAGCTCCTCCCGCCAGTACCTCAGCAAGCCATTGATTTCATAATATTTGCAGACAAATCGCCCAATCCCTGACAGATTGGCACTCAGCTTGCACCATTGTTGCTCATCCACTAAGCCCTACGGGAGTCCTGCAACATGAGTGATTCGATTGTGCCAAACCCAATCTCGTCCCAGAACTCTGCGCCTCAGCACCAAGCCGAGTCGCTGAAGCGGATCAAGATCGGCGAGGTCGCACGTCATTTCGCGGTCTCCGTCGACTTGCTGAGACTCTATGAACGCGAGGGGCTGATCATCCCCTTGAAGTCCGCGAAGGGCACCCGATACTTCACCGTGCGTGACTATCCGTGGATTGCCACCGTAATCCGCCTCGTCCGCGAAGCGCGCCTCAACTTCGCCGGAATCCGCCGCCTGCTCGCCCTGCTTCCCTGCTGGGACATCCGCACCTGCGGCATAACCCGCAAGCATGATTGCGAAATCATCTCCGGTGCCTATCAGCCCTGCTGGATCAATCGCGCCTGTTGCGAGCCTGCCGATTGCTACGCCTGCGATGTCTACCGCTCCGCGTGCCGGTGTGAAAATCTCAAAGCGTTCATCGCCGGCGGTCCCGCCTGAACGCCAGTTATGAGCAGATGAGTATGGATCCCGAAAAGGTCATCGCCGAAATCGAAATGCTGGAGAAGATCTTCTCTCTCCCTGACAAACGACCGCTCCAGCCCGCCGACTGGAAAGCCGCCAACCTCAAGCACGATGAAATGTATGCCAATGATCCCTGGTTCCGCCTCTGGAAGCGCGACGGAGCCTGACCGCGGGTGATTCAATAAACTACCGGGTGCCATCCTTGGCCTTCCGTTGGTTAGGGTGGGGTAGTTGCCTTTGATCCTGATCTTTTGCTCTTTGCTCTCGCCTTTGCTCTTAACCTTGAAACCTTTGAAACTTTGAAACCTGCTCGACTACTGCCTTCGCGGTGCGTCTGCGTCCGGCTCCTGGCTGAACCTCACGTTATGACGCACATCGGCTCCGCTCACCCAGAAGATCACATCCTCTGCGATATTCGTCGCGTGGTCGGCGATTCTCTCCAAGCTTCGCGTTATCAGCAGCACATCCAGATACGCGCGAATCTGTTCTGGATGGCTCTTCATCTGCGACACCAGGTTGATAAATGCTTCGTCTTTCATCCGGTCCACAATGTTGTCCATCTCAAGCACTGCCTGCGCCACGTCGGACTTCGCCGACAGAAACGACTCCAGCGCCCGCCTCACCATGGTTGAAACCGCCGTCGTCATTCGCGCAATATCCACCGGAACGTCGATCTCCGGCTCCTGCGTCAGGTCCAGCGAGCGTTGCGCAATGTTCACCGCCAGGTCGCCCACGCGCTCCAGGTCTGAGTTGATCTTCAGCACCGCCAGCACGAATCGGAGATCCGTCGCCATCGGCTGTTGCATGGCCAGCAGATCCACCGCCATCTCGTCGATGGTGCGCTCGCTCTGGTTGATCAGCTTTTCGCGCTCGAACACCTGTTGCGCCAGCCGTCCGTCCCGTTTGCGGTAGGAGTCGGCTGCAAGTTCAATGGCCGCCTCGGCCATTCCGCCCATCTCAAGCAATCGAACCTTCAGTTCATCCAATCCTTGCTGAAAGCGAGTACGCATCATCCAAACCTTCCCGTAATGTAATCTTCCGTCCGTTTGTCGGAGGGTGTGGTGAAAATCTTTTCCGTCTTGTCATACTCAATCAACTTGCCCATCAGGAAGAAGCCGGTATGATCGGCAACTCGCGCCGCCTGCTGCATGTTGTGCGTCACAATTACGACCGTGTACTTCGCCTTCAACTGAAAGATCAGTTCCTCAATCTTGCCCGTCGATATCGGATCCAGTGCGCTTGCCGGTTCGTCCATTAGCAGCAGTTCCGGCTGCACCGCCAGCGCCCGCGCTATGCATAGCCTCTGCTGCTGTCCGCCTGAGAGTGACGAGCCGGACTTTTTCTTTAGCACGTCCTTCACTTCATCCCATAGCGCCGCCATTTGCAGTGAACTTTCCACTGCCACATCCAGATCGTGACGCTTGTTGTATCCGTTCAGCCGCAGCCCGGCCGCAACATTGTCGTAGATAGACATCGTCGGAAACGGGTTCGGCTTCTGGAAAACCATCCCAATTCGCCTGCGCACATCGACTGCATCCTGCCCCGGAGCGTAAACGTCCATGTCGCCAACTTGAACTGACCCAGTGAGGCGCGCTTCCGGAACAATCTCATGCAGCCGGTTCAGACAGCGGATAAATGTGGACTTGCCGCAGCCCGACGGACCGATCACGGCCGTCACTGCGTTCGGACTCACTTTGATATTGATCTCATTCAGTACCTGCGCCTTGCCAAACCAGGCGTTCAGGTTTCTTACTTCAATTCCAACTCCCATCGGAGGAGGCTCCTTGCAAGAATTGCTCGGGTGCCCCACGTTCGCCTTCTTTTGGCTAACGCGGGGTAGTTGACTTTGCCTTTGAAATGCATTGGCAGTTGAACTTTCGTCAAGCAACTCGAATCAAACTAAGCGTTGTTCGCCATGCTTCCCCGGCTGGTCACAACCCGCACCGCCGATACCGCGACAACAATCAACACAATCAAGATCAGTGCGCCCGCCCACGCCTGCCGGTGCCATTCGTCAAATGGCGAAATTGCGTATGCAAAAATTTGGATTGGCAGCGCCGCCGTCGGCTGGTTCGGATTCAAATTCCAGAACTGGTTTCCAAATGCTGTAAACAACAGCGGAGCCGTCTCGCCCGCCACTCTCGCGAATGCCAGCATCGCACCCGTAATCACGCCTTTTGACGCCGTCCGCAGCGTCACCTGCAACGTCGTCCGCCACTGCGGAATCCCCAGCCCCAGCGCTGCCTCTCGAATCGTGTTCGGAACCATCAGCAGCATCTCTTCCGTGGTGCGAGCAATTGTCGGAATCATCATGATCCCCAGCGCCACGCCGCCCGAGAGCGCGGAGAAGTGTTGTTGTGGCAGCACCACAAGCGCATACGCCGCAATGCCAACCACAATCGAAGGAACTCCATTCAGCACGTCCGCCGTAAAGCGCACGGCCGTCACATAGCGCCCCCTTCCAAACTCCGCCATGTAGATGCCTGAGCCAATTCCCAGCGGCACGCCAATCAACGAGCCTAGCCCCAGAATCATCATCGAACCCACAATCGCGTTCGCCATTCCGCCGCCCGGCTCGCCCACCGGACGCGGCGTGTGCGTCAGGAATGCCCAGCTCAATGAGCCGATCCCCTTGTAAACCAGGTAGCCGAAAATCGCCGCCAGCGGAGCCAGCACCAGGAAAGCCGCCAATCCCGCCAGGCCGATGAAACACACATTCGTCATGCGCCGCATCAAACTCAGCGGTCGAAGGATATTAGGCATTGCCCCTCGCAGAGTGTCCACGCGTGATAGACCACACCAGCAGACGCGCACACGCATTCACCAGCACGGTCACAATCAGCAGAACCAGTCCTATCTCCACCAGTGCGCTCAGATACAAGTCGTCGGTCGCCTCTGAAAATTCATTCGCAATCACCGACGCCATCGTGTAGCCCGGCGCAAACAGCGACTTCGCAACCTCTGGACGATTGCCGATCAGCATCGTCACAGCCATCGTCTCGCCGATCGCCCGTCCCAGCCCCAGAATGATTCCGCCCATGATGCCGGCTCGCGCATTGCGCAGCACCGCCATCCGCACAACCTCCCAGCGCGTCGCGCCCAACGCCAGCACCGCTTCGCGCTGACTCTGCGGAACTGCCACCAGAACCTCGCGCGTGATCGAAGCAATGATCGGAATAATCATGATCGCCAGGATGACGCCCGCCGCCAGCATGCCGATGCCATACATCGGTCCGACGAACAGTCCCGTCCATCCCAGGTACTTCGCCAACCACGGCTCAACGTAGGTGCGCAGTAGCGGCGCTAGCACGAAGATTCCCCACAGCCCATAAATCACCGAAGGGATCGCCGCCAGCAACTCAACCGTGAACGAAATGGGACCGCGCATAAAGCGCGGACACAGCTCGGTCACAAAAACTGAAACGCCCACCGCCAGTGGAACCGCCAGCACCAGCGCAACCAGTGACGACAACAGCGTCCCGTAGATAAACGCTCTCGCGCCAAAGTCTCCGGAGACCGGGTCCCACATGTTGCCGAGGAAAAAACCGAAACCGAATTTTGCAATGGACAGCTTCGAGCGTGATGTCAGCTCATAAAAGAACAGCGCCAGCACCGCCAGAACCGAGAGCGAGCAGACCAGCGCTGAGTAGCGGAACATAACGTCCAGGTACTTGCTCACCCTGCTTGTGCGCAGTTCAATGCGAGGCGCGGCAACGGTCTGCGCTTCGACAGGCACTGGCCCGGAATCGTGAATGGCTGACACCGGAGTATGAAAGCGTACTGCGGAACGGAAGTCAGGATTGGGGCTATGGCTCACCCCTTGACGCTAACAGAACATTGTTAATAGGAGATGAATAGCAGGGCAATTCCAACCCCTTCCACAGCGCGCCATTCCTCTGCATCGCGCAAATAGAAACCCCGGCCGGAAGCACAGGCCGGGGTTCTTCCTACCGGTTACTTTAGCGAATCGTACTGATCGTGGTCTGCAATTTTTTCACGATTTCCTTCGGCAGAGGAGCATAGCTCAGGGCCGCAACCTCGCTCTGTCCATCCTTCAGCATCCACTCAAGAAACTGATGTAGAACTCTGCCCTTGTTCGCGTCTTTGGACTGCTGCGGAATCAGCAACCACGTGAAGCTCGCAATCGGATAGGCGTTCTTGCCTGCCGGATCGGTGATTGAGACCCGGTAATCGGCCGGCATATTGGCCGCCGCTGCGGCTGCTGCTGCGGTAGTCGATTCCAGCGATGCCTTCACAAAATTACCGCTCTTGTTGCGAACCGAGCCGTAGCTGATGTTGTTCTGCATTGCGTAGATCAGTTCCACGTAGCCGATCGCGCCGTCCATCTGGCGGACCTGTCCGGCAACGCCTTCATTGCCTTTGCCGCCAAGTCCAACCGGCCACTTCACGCTCGTTCCTCTGCCCACCGTCGAGTTCCATTGCGGGCTCACCTTTGACAGGTAATCGGTAAAGATGTAGCTGGTGCCTGAGCCGTCTGATCGGTGAACCACCACAATCGACAGGTTGGGAAACTTCACTCCCGGATTCGCCTGTGCAATCGCCGGATCGTTCCAGTTGTTGATCTTGCCGAGAAAGATACCGGCAAGAACCTCGGGGGTAAACTTCAACTCCTGCTTCACGCTGGAGATGTTGTAAGCCGGAACCACTGCGCCCAGCACTGTAGGAATATGCAGCACCTTGACCGGTGCCTGTGAGAGTTGCTCGTCGGTCATGGGGCCGTCGGAGGCTCCAAAATCCACTGTGCCTGCAGTGATCTGCCGGATTCCCGCGCCAGAGCCAAGCGATTGATAGTTGATCTGCACCCCGTGATGGGCGGTGCTGTACTGTGTAAACCACTTCTGATAAATCGGATTCGGAAACGTGGCGCCCGCGCCGTTCAACGATTGCGCCGAGGCCGTAACGCAGAGAACCAATGCACACAGCATCAGCTTCAAAGTACGAGTCAAAGTTTTATTCCTCCTGGATGTCAACTCTAAGTATCCGGTTCGCTTTGTTACGGGACTGTGAATCGAGGATGAATTTCTGGTTACAGGCATCCGTATGAAACGCCTCACTCATCCTTTCGCTTTCATGTGTTCGAGGAACAACTGCTCCACCGGGCGGTCATACGAACGCAGAACGTGGCGGACTGTCCGCCCGCTGACCAGATGGCAAACCTCTTCGGCCATGTTCTTCACGTGGTCCCCCGCGCGCTCAATCTCTTGCGCCATAAAAAGCAGGTGGAAGCTGTCGAGGCGGCGCAGACCTTCTGACGGTTCAAGATGCCGGAAGGTGATCACGTTCCGCAGGCGGTCAATCTCCGTGTCTGCCCGCAGTACGTTCACCGCCTTGTCCAGCGAACGCGTTCGGAACGAAACTTCCACATCGGCCAGCATCCGCTCCAGATGAGAGCTCATCATCGTTAGATCGCGAATGTCGTCGTGGTCCACGTGTGCGGCCACGGATTCCGCGCGGTTCACAAAGCTCAGCAGAAGGTCGCCAATCCGCTCCAGCGAGATGCCAAATTTCATGCAGGCCAGCAGGGTTCCGGCTTCTTCGTCGCTCACACGCGTGATGGTGGTGGTGACCAGATCATCAATGTCGCGATCCAGCGAATCCAACGCGCGCTCGTGATCGCGAACTTCGCCGAACAGTTCTTTGGAAGATGTCGCAACGCCCCTCGCGGCGGCTGCAGCCGCCAGGTGAGCAACGCGGAACGCCTCGAGCGTGAGCTCAAGAAGGTGCGATCCTGGATCCGTTTGCACGTTCGGCTCGCCCATTCGCAGCTCCTGTTCAAGCAAGAAATATTGAGAGGCCAAACATGAATGTCTCCAGTGGCCTCCCAAGCCCCGGCTTTCGTTATTCCTAGCCTATGAGCCTTGGGTTTCTGCCCGGTAAGCGCCGTGTAAATTTCTCGTGAATATGCAGCTAGTCAAGTCCGGTGCGTGCTTCCGGGATGGAGAAGACAAACGTGCAGCCATGGTTCAGCTCGCTCTCCGCTGCTATGTTGCCGCCATGCGCCAGGATGATGTGCTTGGCAATCGCAAGGCCCAGTCCGGTGCCTCCGCTCTCGCGTGAGCGCGCTTTGTCCACGCGATAGAAGCGCTCGAACAGGCGCGGCAGATGTTCGCTCCCAATGCCCGGCCCGAAGTCGCGCACGTAGAACTGCACAAATCCATCCACGTCGTGCGCGCCAATCAAAATCCGCGTACCCTGCGACGCATACTTGCACGCGTTGTCAATCAGGTTTGAAAATACCTGGAACACCGCATCGCGGTCGGCGGAAACCATCTTCAGCGCCTCGTTCACAACGTCCAGCCTCATGCCGGAGTCGCTACGGTGATCGCGGAAATAATCAGAGGCATCGCGCAGCAGATCAGCCGGCGACACCTCGCGCAACTTCAGCTTCTTGTCCCCGGATTCCACCCGCGCCAGAATCAGCAGATCCTCGGTGAGACGCGTCATGCGCGAGGCGTTCTTGCGGATGATCTCCAGAAAATCGCGCTGCGTATCCACCGAGCCAACTCCATCCAGCAGCGTCTCCGCGTAGCCCTGGATGGAAGTCAGCGGCGTGCGCAGTTCATGCGATACGTTCGCGATGAAATCGCGGCGCGTGGTCTCAATGCTTTCCGCATCCGTTAGATCGTGCAGCACGGCCACCGATCCTCCAGAAGGCATCGGCGCTACCGTGGCCGCAAACACGCGGCCGGGAACAAAGCTGTTCACCCGCGCGGTAATCAGTTTGTGAAGCAAAGCTGCTTCCTGTACGGCGGCCAGAAAGTTCGGATCTCGCACCGTTTGCACCACTGGCTGCCCCAGACGCACACCGGTCGGAGTCATCATTTCCATGCGCCGGTTCGCCCATTGCGCGCGGCCATCATGCGACAGCGCGATCACCGGCTCCTGCATGCTGTTCAGCACCGCTTCCAACTCGCTCCGGCTCGCCTCCAAATCATGGAAGCTCGATTGCAACTTGCGCGCCGTCGCATCCAGCGCAATCGCCACTCGCCCAATCTCGTCGTTCTGATGCTCAGCCAGACGCGCCGAGAAATCGCCTTCCGCAATCTTCCCCGCGAAATCCAGAATTCTTTCCAGCCGCGCGCTCACGCTGCGAGAGGCCCATGCCGCCAGCACAATCGCAATGAAGCACGCCAGCGCGGATGCATATACCAGCGATCGCCACACCTTCCGGTTCGCTTCCGCAATCGCGCTCAGAGGCACCGCCAGACGTACAGCTCCGCCCGCAACCGGCTGCGCAATGTAGAGATACTCAGTTCCCGTTGTGTAACTTCGCCGCATGTCCATGCCGCCCTGTCCCGCCAGTGCCGCCTGGAATTCAGGACGCCGCGCATGGTTCTCCATGGCCTCCGCGTTTGCGTTGCTGTCGGCCAGTACCCTTCCCTGGCTGTCAATCACCGTAGCGCGTGCGCCCGCTGATTCTGCATTGCTCTCTACGAGTGCCTTCACATCGAGCGAAGAAATTGGCGTGGAGGAAACGCGCGAAGCAAACATTGCAGTCTTCTGCCGCAGATTGCTCTCGATCTGCTGGCGCAGCGAGCTCTCCCACGCGTGGGTAATGACGATGTCCAGCGTCAGTGTCGCAGCGGCAATGACCAGGGTGAAAACAAAAACCAGCTTGAAGAAGATCCGGTTCTTCACTTCAAAGCCTCAAAGCGGTATCCGGCTCCGCGCACCGTGCGCAGAAACTGTGGCTCCTCCGCATCCCTCTCAATCTTCTCGCGGATGCGACGCACGTAAACGTCCACCGAGCGCGGAGTAACGTAGGCCGTGTCGCGCCACACCGCGTCCAGAAGTTGATCGCGCGTGAACACCCTTCCAGGATGCCGCGCCATATACTCCAGCAGCCTGAACTCCGTGGCCGTCGTCGCCACCTGCTTGCCGCGAACCGTCAAAATCATCGCGCCGCTGTCGATCTCGATATCTCCCGTGATGATGACCTCCGGAGCCAGAGGCCGCTCGAAACGCCGCAGCACGGCCTTCACCCGCGCAATCAGCTCCCGCGGACTGAACGGCTTGCCCACGTAATCATCCGCGCCAAGTTCCAGTCCAAGCACGCGATCGCTTTCGCTGCTCTTCGCCGTCAGAAATATCACCGGCGTCATCGCAATCGACTGGTTCTGCCGTATGCGACGGCACAATTCGAAGCCGTCTCCACCGGGAATCATGATGTCGAGCAGGAACAGCGCAGGTCTCTCGCGTTCAGCGTCGGCAATCACCATCGTTGCGGTGCCAAAAACGCGCGCGTTGAAACCGGCAGCTTCCAGATGATGCTTGATCAGCCGAGCTATATCGGCTTCATCTTCTACGACGAAAATTAAGGGTTTCATCGCATTCATTGTATTCAGCTGCAGCACCGGCGGGAACCACCCGCACCCAGTATTCACACGGCTGTAACATTTCAATCCATTCGCAAGCGATTTGCAACACAAGCGCCCACAGCTTTGGGAGGAGTGGAGGGATGCCGGAGCCCTACCCTTCCGCCCGCCGTTTGGCAGAGGGTGGGGTAGTTGATCTTGATTTTGCCCCGTTCTTTCTTCCAATTTGAAAGAAGGTCTAGTGGAACGGGTTGATGTAGGAGCTCCATCCGCGCGTCAGATAGTCGGAGAGTGTCAGCCCTGCCAGCAGGAACAGGAAGAACACCGCAGCCACCACCGCAACCTTGGTAAGCGCGGTCGAATAGCGCAACTCCATGAAGAACAAAAGCACCAGCAGCGCTTTCACCGTGGCAATCGTCAGCGCCACAATCGCGTTGAACGGGCCAAGCTCAAGGGTAGCCACGAATACCGTCAGCGCGGTCAATACCAGCAGCGCGGCCCATACGGCGACAAACGTTTTCACGGTAGGGTGTGCATGTTCGCTCATATGTTTCCTCCTACCCGTTGTGGTGATGGCTGATCAAATAGAGCAGCGGAAAAAGATAGATCCAGATTAAGTCCACAAAATGCCAGTACAGCCCCACCATCTCCACCGGCGAGTTGTACTCCGAACTGAAGCGTCCGCGAGCATTCGCAATCAGCAGCCATGTCAGCAGTCCCGCGCCTATGATCATGTGAACCGCGTGCATTCCAGTCATCGCGAAGTACAGCGAGAAAAATATTTCGACGTGCCGCGGATCATAGTTCCCCGTATGTTCAAAGTGGAAATTCAATCCCGGAACTTCATGGTGAACCCAGTGTCCGTAGTACTCCACGCCCTTGATTCCGAGAAACGCAAATCCGAGAACCAGCGTAAGAATCAAGCAGATCGCGGTCATCTTGCGTTTGCCCAGCTTCGCCGAGTGTACCGACAGCACCATCGTCAGCGATGAGCAGATGAGCACCGCCGTGTTGATGGCGCCGTATTGAATCTCCATCGTCTGGCTGCCCGCAACCCATGCGTTGTAGTAGGAGAGCCGGTAAATCAGGTACGAGGCGAACATGCCGCCAAAGAACATGATCTCCGTAACCAGGAAGAGCCACATGCCAAACGTGGAGGTCGCCTTCTGCTGCTCCAGGTCGGCAAAGTGATGTTTCAGGTTTTGAACCGCTGTCTCGCTATCCGACAACTTCAACCCCCTTTTTGGTCCCGTCGATCTCGTCGTAGTTGTAGGCCTCCCAGGTCACAACCGGAGTCTCGTCAAAGTTGAATTCCGGTGGCGGCGAGGCCGTCATCCATTCCAGGCCAGCCGCGCGATAGGGATTCGGACCCGCCTCCTTGCCGTATTGCAAACTCCACGCAAGGTAGATCATCGGCATCAGAAAGCCCACCGCCAGAATCGACGCGCCCGCCGTTGACATCACGTTCAGCACTTGGAACTCCGGAGGATAGGCGTGATAGCGGCGCGGCATGCCCATGTAGCCAAGCACAAATTGCGGAAAGAACGTGAGGTTGAATCCCACAAACACCAGCACTGCGCTTAGCTTTGCAAACGCCTCCGGATACATCTTGCCGGTCATCTTGGGCCACCAGAAGTGCAGCGCACACAGGAACCCTGTCACTCCTCCGCCCACCATTACGTAGTGGAAGTGCGCCACAACGAAGTAAGTGTCGGTCACATGCAGATCGATTGCGACCGCGCCAAGAAACACGCCGGTCAGTCCGCCCATGGTGAACAGTCCGATGAAGGCAAAGGCGTACAGCATCGGAGTCTCAAACGTGATCGATCCCTTGTACAGCGTCGCCGTCCAGTTGAATACCTTCACCGCCGAAGGGATCGCCACGAAGAACGTCAGCAGCGAAAAGATCATCGCCGCGTAGGTTGAGATTCCAGCCACGAACATATGGTGCGCCCACACCAGGAATCCCAGCACCGCAATCGCCACCGATGACATCGCCACAAAGTCGTAGCCGAAGATCCGCTTGCGTGAGAAGCAGGCAATCACTTCGCTCATCACTCCCATGCTCGGCAGAATCATGATGTACACGGCCGGATGCGAGTAGAACCAGAACAGATGCTGGAACAGCAGCGGGTCGCCGCCCAGACGCGGGTCGAAGATTCCGAAATGGAAGAGCCGTTCCAGCGCCACCAGCACAATCGTGATCGCCAGCACCGGCGTGCCCAGCACCATGATGACCGAGGTCGCATAGTGTGCCCAGATGAACAGCGGCAGCCTTCGCCACGTCAGCCCCGGAGCTCTCATCCGATGCACCGTCACGATGATGTTCAGTCCCGTAAAGATCGAAGAGAAGCCGGTGATGAACACGCCCAGCGCCGCTGCCACAACATTGCTGTTCGAGTATGTTGTCGAGTACGGCGTGTAGAAGGTCCAGCCCGTGTCCAGCCCGCCCGTCAGAATCGCGTAAAGGATGAAGCCCGCGCCGATGATGAAGATGTACCAGCTCGCCAGGTTCAGCTTCGGAAAGGCCAGGTCCTTTGCGCCGATCATCATCGGCACCAGGAAATTGCCAAACACCGCGGGGATCGACGGAATCAGGAACAGGAAGATCATCACCACGCCGTGCATGGTGAACAGCTTGTTGTAAGTGTCAGACAAAACCAGATCGCCCGCCGGAGTCAGCAACTCCAGACGGATCAACATCGCAAAGAAGCCGCCAAGGAAAAAGAAAACCGTAATCGAACCCAGGTACAGCAGCGCGATCCGCTTGTGATCCGTGGTCAGCAACCAGGACTTGATCCCATAGTCCGCGTTCAGGTAATTCGTCTTCGCTTCCGTGGAGTGGCTGGCTGTTTCCATGTTTGTCCCCTGCTACTTTGCCGCCGGAGTTACCGGCGTCGCTTGCGTCGCTCTGGGTTGCGGTGTTGCCGTCTTATCGCTCTTCGCGGCCGAACCTTCGGCCTTCGGAGCAACTGGATAAGCGCCTGAGTTCGGTTCGCTGACCGGGATGGGATAGTTCGCCGTGCCGTTCCCCAGCGCCTTCACGTACGCCACCAATCCGATCACTTCCTCTTCGCTCAATTGACCTTCAAAGGTAGGCATGATGTTCTTGAAGCCGCTGACAATCTTCGAGCCCGGATTCAGAATCGACTCGCGAATGTAACTCTCATCCGCGTTCACTGTGCGCCCGTCGTCCAGCAGCACCGGATGGTCGAAAACTCCGATCAGATTCGGTCCGCGCCCGGCCGCATCCGAACGATGGCACATCGAGCAGCCGTAATGTTGAAAGCTCTTTTCGCCCGCTGATGCCAGAGATCCGTCCACTCCGCCCGCCGCCCAGCGGTCGTAATCCGCCGGCTCCATCACAACCACTTCTCCCACCATCGCCGAGTGATTCGTTCCGCAATATTCTGCGCAGAACAGGTGGTAGGTTCCCGGCGTCGTGGCATGGAACCACGTTGTCGTGTAGCGTCCTGGCAGCACGTCAGCCTTGATGCGGAATGCCGGAACATAAAAGCTGTGAATCACGTCTTGCGAGGTCATGATCATCCGCACGTCGCGCCCTGACGGGACATGCAACTGGTTGATCTCGCGCTGTCCTTCCGTGTGCTGAAACTTCCACATCCACTGCTTGGCGACCGTGTATACCTCCATCGATCCCTTCGGCGGACGCGTCTGCATGAAGAAAATCACTGCCGACCATACGAAGATGATCATCACAATGCCCAGCGGAATGCCCGTCCACAGAAGTTCCAGCGCCGTCGATCCGTGAATCTGCGTCGCCTCCGGGCTTCGCGACTTGCGGTAACGGATGGCGAAATACAGAATCAGCGCGGCAACCAGAAAAGTGAAAAATGCCGCCATCGCCACCAGGGCGAAGTACAGTGCGTCAACGTGTCCGGCCATGCTGCTTGCGCGAGCCGGAAAAAGTGGCAGATTTCTCCACATATCGATTTATGCCCGTCCTGTTCCGATTCCTTGATCGTGCTTCTCTTGCCGAAACAGCAGTACCAGCGCGCCGCCAAGCACAATCATCGTGGTGACGCCGCCCAGCCGGATAATATTGGTGATCGTTGCTCCGTAACGGCCCGTGCGCGGATCGTAGTGGTAGCAGTACAGCAGAACCTGGTCGGCCAGCGACCCGATCTTGTTCTGCGAAGCCTCCACAATGCCCAGCCGCATGTCTTTCGCCGAATACTCGACCCCGTAGTAGTACTGCGCAATTTTGCCGGTCGGCGTAATCAGCATGATCCCCGCAGCGTGCGCAAACTGTCCCAGCTTCGGATCGTAGCGATAGCGGAATCCCACGGCCTTCGCCAACGCCGAAATCTGCGTCTGCTCTCCGGTCAAAAAGTGCCAGCCTTTTGCGGCGTCCGGATTGCCAAGCTTCTTGATATACATCTCTTTCTTGTTCGCAGCCAATTGCGGCGTCTCCCGCGGATCAATGCTCACGGTCACTACGTCAAACTGGTTTCCCGGCACAAACTTGATCACCTTCAGCGCCGAGGTCAGCCCGTTCAGAACCTCCGTGCAAAGCATCGGACACTCGAAGTACACCAAATTCAGAATCACCGGACGTCCGGCCCGGAAGTAATCGCCCAGACGTACCGTTCTTCCCTGCTCATCTTTGAACGTCAATTCCAGCGGCACCTGCTCGTTCAAGCGCTGATCAATGCCCACGCCCTCCAGCCCTGGAGGCGCAATTGTTTTCGTCTCCGGCTTGGCAAAGAATTGCGCCGCGGCAACGCCACACAGTGCTGATCCCAGCGCCAGACTCAACGCCAACCCTCGAATTGTTCTGCTCCACAACATCGTCTAATGTCCCCGCGAAGCTGTCGCGCTTGCTGTCTATCTATTTCTATTTAGCGGAACCCTCGTCCACGCCGCTCTGTGTCATCTCATTCGTCTTGGCTGGCTCCGGCGCCACCGGCGGATATGAGTACTTGAGTCCCGCCCCCGGATAATTCGGCGGCACGCTTCCTCCCGCTCGCACAGGCAACCGCGTTGCCACTGCCTTCACGGCTTCCTCAATCGGCAGATGCACGTTACCCTGCGCGTCCTGCCACGGCTCGGCCGTCAGTGCAGCGCTTTCCTTCAACAGAAATCTTGTCATGTCCGCTGCGTCATCGTGCTGCAATCGTGGCTCGGGAAACTGCTTGACGTTGATGTTCGCCGTGTTCGTCAGAATTTCCGCTCGTGGCGTAATCGTCTGTGGAGCCAGCGGACTCGTCTGCGGATCGCGGCTGGCCGTAACCTTCGAGAGGCCAACCCACAGCCCAAGCACAATCAGGTTCATCGCAATGGCGAAGACCGCCAGCACCACGAAGAACCCCAAAATGCCCTTCGCTCCAAGATCGCTCTTGTCATACAGAACGCTGGGATTGCTCGGCTCGTTTTCATTCCCGTGAGTTCCGTGCCCGTGATCAGTGGTCATGGCTTTGCTCCCAAAGGCGCGGCAGCATCGGCTCGGTTACCACCAGCAGTGGCCGCTTGCTCAGTTGCCAGAAGAACGTCCCCAGCCAGATGCTCACCAATGCCAGGGGCGCCGCAAAATATGTCCAGTGATAAGTCAGATGGTGCTCCGCGCCGCTCGTTCCCGGAAACGGATTCGGCGCAACCAGCCAGTAGAGATCCACATAACGCATCACCAGCACCAGCAGCGCAACCGGAACCAGCTTCCGCGCGTCGCGCTTCAACTCGCGCGATAGCAGCAGAAGGAACGGCAGCGAGAATTGCAGAAACACCAGCGCCAGCGCCACGATCTGCCATCCGCCATGAATGCGGTCCAGATACCAGGTGATCTCTTCCGGAAGATTGCCCGCCCAGATGATCAGCCATTGCGAGAAGCTGAAGTACGCCCACACCATGGTGAACGCCAGCATCAGCTTGCCGTAGTCATGCAGTTTGTCCGGTCCAAGAACCTTGTCATACGGAGCGAACTCCCGCAGCGAGCACAGGATCACGATCATCAGCGCCATCACCGAAAGCATTTCGCTGATCATGAAGAACATGCCAAAGATGGTCGAATACCATGCCGGATCCAGTGACATGATCCAGTCCGTCGAGGCCAGCGTGATCGTAAGTCCGAACATCAGCAATCCTGGCGCAGACCACACCTTCAGCTTTTCCCATACTGCGGGCGAAGCGTCGCCATCCTGCTTCAGCGAGCCGCTGCGCAACGCAAACGCCCACAGATTCCAGATCGCAAAGTAGATCACCGCGCGCAACGTCCAGAAACTATCGTTCAGGTAGCCGCTCTTCGCCGCCACCGAGTGATGCGCCGCCACGTACGCCGGATCAAGCCAGATGTACAGGCCGTGGCGTCCCAGCCAGATCGGCACAAACAGAAGCGTCAGCAGCGGAAGGTTTCCTATCGCCGCCTCCATCACCCTGCGCCCAATCATCCACCAGTTGCCGCCCGTCAGATGGCCCAGCATCAGCAAGGCCATGGAGCCCAGCGAGAACCCGAGCACCAGCATGTAGCCAATCAAATAGCCCCGTAGAAACTGTTGCGCAGAAAGGAATGCTCCGGCCGCGGAGGCAATGCCCGCCAGCACTCCAATCACCAGCCATCGCTTTGAAAGCGAACCGGTCGCCGCCGGAGGATCAAATCGGTAGGAAGCGGGATAGGTCGTCGTGCTCATCTACTTCGCCTCCACGTTTTCGGCGCGGCCATGCTCCGCGCTTTGTTCAGCCGCGCCCTCGGCCAGCACATCAACCTGCAACGGCCCCTGCGCAGCCACCTGCTCGCCCGCCGGAACGTCGCTGCTCTTTGCCGATTGCGAAAGTTGCAGCGCGCGGATGTAAGCCGCAATGCGCCAGCGGTCGGCTGTCGGAATCTGCGCCGAGTAGTCGCCCATCGCGCCCCATCCATTCGTCATCACGTTAAAGAAGTGTCCCACCGGAGCTGTCATCAGCCGCGGCTCATAATACGACGGAGGCTTCTTGAATCCCCTCTGCACAATCATTCCGTTGCCGTCTCCCAGTTGCGAGTGGCAGGGTGAGCAGAAGATGTTGAAGCGTTCGCGTCCTCGCGCAACATCCTTCTCCGTGATTGCAAACGGAAACTCGTCGGCCTCTTTGCCAGACACCTTGCCGGTATAAAGCAGCGGGTCGTTTTCCAGTTGGCCGCGCGCAATCGTTCCCTCAATCACCGGACGCGCCGAACGTCCATCGGCATAAAACGTATTCTCGCGTAGTGGAATAAACTTCGGCTGGTTCTGCATGTCTTCTCTGCACGCGCCCAGCAGCAACAGGCTGGCCCCGCATAGCAGCATTGCACTCCAGCGCAATCCCGGCTTCATCCCTGCAATCATCGTTTTCATCAATTCGTTTGCCATCGGCTAGTCGGCGACCTCCGCAACGTCAACGGCATCTGTCGCCTGCAAAAAGCGCGTCGTCTCTTCCCTGTCAAACTTTTCGTCGTCCGCCTCAATGCACAGAAAGAACCGGTCCCGGCTCGCCGCGCTGAATCGTGGATGGTTGAAGATCGGATGATACGGTTGCGGCAGTCCGCTCAACATCAGCATCCCCACCACTGCCGTGATACCTGCAAACAGAATCGTCAGCTCGAAGGTGATGATGATGAATGACGGCCATGAGTTCAGCGGCCTTCCGCCAATGTTCATCGGATACGCCGACATGTTCGTCCAGTACTGCAATCCGAATCCGCTCAGCCCGCCAAGAATACCTCCGCACAGCGTCAACAGCGGCACCTGCGTTTTCTCAAAGCCAATGGCGTCTGCCGCCTCTTCCAGCGGATAAGGCGTGTAGGCATCCATGCGCCGATACCCGGCGGCGCGCGCTTTTTTGCAGGCGTCCACCAGTCCATCCGGCGTCACGAATTCAGCGATGACTCCGTGCAGGGTTGGCTCAGTCATGCGCGGATACCTCCTCGCTCAGCTTTGACTGCGGCAGCAACATGCGCATCTCGAAGATCGTGATCATCGGCATCAGCCGCACAAACAGGAACATCGCGGAGAAGAACAATCCAAGCGTTCCGACAAAGATCGCGTAATCCCAGCGCGTCGCCACATACATGCCCCACGACGACGGCAGAAAGTCGCGATGTAGACTGGTCACGATAATCACAAAACGCTCCAGCCACATGCCCAGCAGAATGATCAGCGAGGTCCCGAACAGCATCACCGGATTCAGCCGAACCTTGCGGATCCACAACATTTGCGGAATCAAAATGTTAAACAGAATCAAACACCAGTAGGACCATGCGAGCGGTCCTATCATGCGGTTCTTCAACACGAAAAACTCATAGATATTGCCCGAGTAGTAGGCGTAAAACGCCTCCATCATGTAGCCGTAAGCCACAATCAATCCCGTGCCCAGCATCACCTTCGCCGCGTTGTCCAGGTGCCGCATCGTGATCATGTCTTGCACGCCGTAAAATCTGCGGATCGGAATCGCCAGCACCAGCACCATCGCAAAGCCCGAGTAAATCGCGCCTGCCACAAAGTACGGAGGAAAGACCGTGGTGTGCCATCCCGGAAGAATCGAAACCGCGAAGTCGAATGACACCACCGTGTGTACCGAAAGCACAAGTGGCGTTGCCAGCCCCGCCAGCAGAATGTATGCGCTCTCGTAGCGCTTCCAGTGCCGCGCCGAACCGCGCCATCCCAGCGCCAGCAGCCCGTAGATGGTCTTGGCGACAGGGTTCTGCGCCTGATCCCGGAAGGTCGCAAGATCCGGAATCAGTCCCACAAACCAGAACAGCGCCGAGATCGTCGCATAGGTCGAAACCGCAAACACGTCCCATAGCAGCGGGCTGCGGAACTGCGGCCACACACCCATCGTGTTCGGATACGGAAACAGCCAGTACGCCAGCCATGGACGCCCGGTATGGATCAGCGGAAAGACGCCCGCGCATGCCACCGCGAACAGCGTCATCGCCTCCGCAAAGCGGTTGATCGAGTTGCGCCATCCCTGCTTCAGCAGCAGCAGAATCGCTGAAATCAGCGTGCCCGCGTGGCCAATGCCGACCCACCAGACAAAGTTGATAATCGCGAAGCCCCAGCCCACCGGAATGTTGATGCCCCAGATGCCCACACCGCGATAGAACAGGTAGCACATCGCAAACAGCAGCAGATTCAGCAGGCCGAAGAAGAAGGCGAAGCCGCCTACCCAGCCCAGCGTCACCGGCCGCCGCAGCACAATCGACACAATCTTGTCGGTGATCGTCTCCAGCGTATGGCCGGGCGTAAGCACCGCTGCCTGCCCTGGCAGAAGCCGCTCTAACGTCGTGGAAGCATTCGTCTCAGGAACTTGTTCCATGATCCTTTACGACTCCAACTCAGGGTTCGGGTTTCGCACTGCCGCCATGTACGTGGTACGCGGGCGCGTGTTCAGTTCTTCGAGCAATCCGTAATTCCGCTGTGATGCTTTCAGCTTTGCAACCCTGCTGCCCGCGTCGTTCAGGTCGCCAAAGACAATCGCCTCTGCCGGACAGGCCTGCTGGCAGGCGGTCAAAATCTCGCCATCCTGCACCTTCCGGTTCTGCTCTTCGGCATTGATCCTGCCGTGCGTAATCCGCTGCACGCAGTACGTACACTTCTCCATCACGCCGCGGCTGCGCACTGTAACTTCCGGATTGCGCTGGAACTTCAACTGTGGAGTCTCAAAATCCGAGTACAGCAGGAAGTTGAAGCGGCGCACCTTGTAAGGACAATTGTTCGAGCAATAGCGCGTCCCCACGCAGCGGTTATAGACCATGTCGTTCAGCCCTTCCGTCGAGTGCGACGTTGCACCCACCGGACACACAAGCTCGCACGGCGCGTTCTCGCACTGCTGGCACGGTACCGGCTGGAAGTACGTATTCGGATTTTCCGGCGGCCCCTCATGATAGTTATCGATGCGCAGCCAGTGCATGATGCGGCCACTCTTCACCTGCTCTTTGCCCACAACCGCGATATTGTTCTCCGCCTGGCAGGCAACTTCACAGGTCTTGCAACCCACGCATGAGTTCAGGTCGATTGCCATCCCCCACTTGTGATCCTTGTATTCGTAGGGCGCATACATCGTCAGCCCCGCTGCCGGAGCCTCCACCATCTCGTGCGCAAAGCCCGGATTCTTGATGAAGTCTTCCAGCGTTGCCGCCCTCACAATCGCCCGGCCTTCCATCGACTGATGCCCCTGCGGAGAAGCCAGTCCGAAATGCCCGCCGGTTGCCGTCAGCTTCAATCCGCCCGCAAACCACATCGCGTCGGAGGTGCGCAGCTTGTACGCGCTAAAGCCAATCCCCGAGCCGGTTCTGCCCGCCAGCTCGCGTCCGCCTCCAAGCGAAATCGTAACCGCATCGTCCGGATGGCCCGGCGTAATCCAGATTGCACCCTTCACCTTGCGGCCATTCAGTTCCAGCTCAACTTCGTCTTCGCTCTTCAGCTTCAGCTTCTTCGCCGTGGCCACGCTCATCAGCACCGGACTGTCCCAGCAAATCTGGGTCATCGGCTTCGGAGTCTCTTGCAGCCAGCCATTATTCGCAAAGCGCCCATCGTAAATCGTAGCGTCCCGACGGAAAATTACTTCCAGAGCGCCCGCGGCCGGAGCGGCGGTTGTTGCCGCGTACCCGGCTGCGAAGCTCGCAGCCGTCACCGTCTTCGTCGCCGCCGCCGAGCCCTCCACGAATCCATCGTGCAGCGAACGATCCCACCAGCTCTTGAAGTCCGCATTGTGCTGCGTCATCCAGTAGCCTTGCGTCAGTCCGTAGCTCGTCGCCTCGTTTTCATTCGTCAGGAACCCAATCAGCTCGCTCTCGCTGTGCCCGCCGTAGAGCGGTGCAATCAGCGGCTGAATAAAGCTCACCGTGCCGTCAAACGTGCGCGTGTCGCCCCAATGTTCCAGATAGTGAGCGCCGCACAAGTGCCAGTGGCAATACTTCGCCGTCTCGTCCTGATACAGCCCCAGATGCACCCGCAGTTTCACCTTGTTCAGTGCGTCGAAGAAGCCCACATCCACTGGCGCGTCGTACACCGGATTGGTGTTCAGCACCAGCAGCGTCCCCACTTTGCCGCTGTTCATCTCAGCCGTAAGCTGCCGGAGTTGATCCAGCTTCCCAGTCGCCGCAAATGGATCGACCGGCTCCGTGTAGCTCACCGTCTTCCCCACCGAGCCCAGCGACGCATTGATCGCGTGCGCTAATGCATGCGTCACCGGAGTCTGCGAGTCGCCCACCACCACCAGCACTTCGCCCTTGTGAGCCTGCAAATCTTTCGCCAGCGCCGCCGCGAACTTCTTCTGCCCCGCCTTGAACTCGCCGCCCGCTTGCGCCACGCCCAACGCCCCAGCCAGCGCCCGCACAAACGGCTCAACCTCGCTCGCCTTCACATGCAGCCGGTGATCGGCCTTCGCGGAAGTGTTCGTCGGAGCACTCTCCACGGCATAGAAGCGCAGCATCTCTTCTTTCAACTCAGGACGCCGCCGCCTCGCAAATTCTCTCGTGTACCTGTGGAACCCCGGGAAGCCCGACGACAGAAAATCTCCATCCAGCGAGAGCACCACCTTCGCCTTTGAAAAATCGTAAACCGTCTCCACCGGCTGCCCGAATGCCATCTGCGCACCGGCATACACGTTGTCGCGATTCACCGCCTCCCACTGATACCACTTCGCCTGCGGATAAACTTTCAGAAACTCCTGCATCTGCGCCACAAACGATGGCGATGAGGTCGCCCCGCTCAGCACTCGCAATCCTGCTCCGCCGTTCGCCTTCTCCGCCTTCGCAACTTCGCGCAAGTTTGAGAGCACGTCCGGCCAGCTCCGCGACTCGCTGATATAGGTGTTCACCTGCGAACGGTCGGGATCGTACATCCCCAGCACGCTTGCCTGCGTGAAAACGTCTGTGCCGCCCAGCGACGAAGGATGCTGCGGATTGCCTTCGATCTTCGTCGGACGCCCTTCGTGGCTCTCCACCAGCAGCCCCGTGCCATAGGCTCCCAGCGTCATCGCCGTCGCATAAAACAGCGGCTTGCCCAGCACCAGGTTGTTCGGCTGTTTTACATACGGAACGATCGGCTCCAGCGGTTGCTTCGTGCATGCACTCAATCCGGCCAGCGCCAGCGATGCACCCATGATCTTCATGAAGTCGCGGCGTGAACTCTTGTCTGTCCACTCCGAGGCGTGTTTCGGAAACTCCCGGTGCATCATCTCCTCAAACTCAGGAGTCTGCGCCAGTTCATCCAGCGTGCGCCAGTACTTCGGTCCGCGAGCTTCACTCAGCTTCTCGCGAACCTCAGCCAATTCCAATTTGTCTTTCTTGCCGGGACAAACATCCTCAGGCTTCCGCACATTATCCATTCGCTTCGATCCCACTCGTCAGATTCTCTGCTTCGTCATGGGCCATCATTACCGATGGCAGGTGTTGCAACTGGTTATGTCGCGCGGCGACCGTACGTTGTTCGCCTTCACCAGGTAGGTGCCCAGTCCCTCAGGCCCCGTCTGACTGGTGAACGTCTTGTAGCTTTGCCCTTCGCGAATCGTCACCGGATGCTCCGCCGAAGGCTCTTCATAAGCCATGTTGTAGATCTGGTCGCCCATCGTCATAGGGTCCGCCGCATTCTCTTTCACATAATGCGGACGCAGATTCTTCTCCGGCGCGCGATGGCAGTTGATGCACCACTCCATCTGCAATGAAGCCTGGTTGTACATCAGCGGCATCTGGTCCACGCGCCCGTGGCAGGTGTTACACCCAATCCCCTTGGTCACGTGAATGCTGTGATCAAAGTACGCAAAGTCCGGCAGATCGTTGGCTCGCGACCAGCTCAGGCTTTTCCCCGTCCGATAGCTCTCGCGCACCGGCTCCAGCATCGGAGCGGCCGTCCATATCTGCGAGTGGCAGTTCATGCACGTCTTCGTTGGAGGAATGCCCGCAAAGCCTGAAACCTCCACCGTCGTGTGGCAGTACCGGCAGTCAATCCCAAGCCCGCCCACATGATGCTGGTGAGGAAACGGAACAGGCTGCGGTCGCGCCACGCCTGCATACGTAAAATAGGGCGACCGCTGCAACTGCAACGCCGCCCACAGCAGGCCAACCACCAGGATCAATCCTCCCAGAATGGATGCCCTTGCAATCGAATTCGCACCGCGAGAAAAGATCTGCGCCATGGTTGGAAATTATCCGTTACGCCCTTGCCTTTGAAGTTCCTCACTGAATCGGTGAAACCGGAAGCCGCCGAACATGCTTTCAGCACCCCGCATGCTTCTTCCTGAGCTCACTGCAATGTGTGATCGATAGCTCAGCACTTTGTGACTACTATCACAAGAACAAAGGATTATAGCAGGAGTGCACAAGCTCCCAAATCACTGATGCAAATAAACTTTTCGCTGACCACGGGATGCTCGAAAACTTGAACTTCGACCAAACTAAACCTCTCACACCCGTCGATCCTGAACTGAACAGCCCTGTAAATTTAATGTATTTGAGTCCTGCGAATGTGTGGCTAAAGGTTCGATGCAGCAACAAGGAATTTATGTGCAGATTTTTACCACGCAAAATGTAGCCGCGCCCCGTTCTTCCCAATTCGACACCAGCGCCCGCAGCCGGAGCGCCCCGCATTGGCCGCGTCCCCGGCTGCAAAGCGTTGTTTTGAGGGTGGGGTTGTTTCGCCGCCGCGTTTTCCGGCGACAAGGTGGGAGTCAGAGCCCTCCGCTTAAAAGGAATTTGCCCTCGCTCTTACCTTTTCCGGGCGGTGGATCTTGCCCCTCAACCACCCTTCAGCTCACACCGGCAGATTGAAACCCACCGACACTTCCATCTTCACCGTGACCGGCTCTCCGTCTTTCTCCGCTGGCTTATACTTCCACTCTTTCACCGCTATGATCGCGTTTTCGTCGAGCCCGTGGCCCAGACCCTTCACCACCTTGGCATCGATCACGTCGCCCTTCGTGTCGATCACGATGAGCAGCGTAACCGAACCTTCGATCTTCTTTTTCTTGGCCTCTTCCGTATAGAACGGACTGGCAACTTCGGTCAGCCGGGGCGGCGCAATATCACTCGTGATCGCCACCGCCGTATCGAGCAATGCCGCCTTGTTCTGCGCCGCACATAGCGGCACAACGCTCAGAATCAACAGCACAACGGACGCTGCAA
>Ga0302140_10001175_pt1 | contig 34310 bp, 39 predicted proteins | sample I_Bog_E1_1_FD_202095 | JGI IMG/M metagenome (GOLD analysis project Ga0302140, IMG submission 202095) | Peat permafrost microbial communities from Stordalen Mire near Abisko, Sweden - I_Bog_E1_1 | ecosystem: Environmental > Terrestrial > Soil > Wetlands > Peat | place: Sweden: Abisko, Stordalen... | reverse complement strand
GCTGCCCCGAAACAGGGCTATATTTGCTGAGATCTCCAGAATGTTGAACAAGAGGTGCTTTGTGAATCATGTCTTTTAAGTCCCAACAGCAGCCGGTCGTTGAGAATACACGGATCGTAGATTCCATCGGGATCGATAACGACCGTGCGCACCAGTCCGCAGAGTTCGATCAGATGGTGCCAGTCCCGGCCATTGCGGGCCAGGCGCGAGGCTTCGATGCAGAGCACAGCTCCTACTTCTCCCGAGCAGACCTCTGCTACGAGACGTTCGAATCCGGGCCGCTCAACTTTGCCGGAGCCGGAACGCCCGAGGTCCTCATCGATAACCTGAACCTCATGAAATCCAAGTTGGCGGGCGTGATCGGCCAGTCCATATTGCCGGCGTTGGCTCTCCAGATTGTGAACGACCTGACCTGGAGAGGACTGTCGAATATAGACAACAGCACGGCGCTTGAGCAGTTCAATCGTTAGCTTCGGATGCATCCTCGACCTCCCTGTGGGTATCTGGGATCGGCTCATCGCACTTAGTGATTGCCGCGTTGAGCAGCAGGTCGGCTAGCGCGGCGGTTAGATCGCGTTGTCTCTCCACGGGCAGGGTGATCGGGGCGCGGCGGCTGAACAGCAGTTCCATCTGCGTCAGCTCCAAGCTCTTCTTCAATCGCATGAGGGTTCTCCCTGGGCGTCCCTTTCAGGGACGCACTTGCATCAAGAGAACCAGAACGCACATTATCCAGCAACGTCCGTAACTCGCCCAGAGAAGCAGCTGATGTCATCGGCGAACCAATTGGGCACGCCGAGCAAATCGCTGGGTCGGTCATCCATGCTGGAAAACCGCCGATGGTTCCATCGGGAAACTCTCCAAAGATGTACTCACCACGCGGTAACTGCACGCGTCTCCGCACGCTTAGATCCTGCCCACGCAGGGGATGCCACTGGTAGTAAATCTTGATCTTCTCCAGACAATGGGCATTATGTTTCGGTATCGAGTGGAAGCGGTAAGAGTCACTGCGCCCAGGCCATCGGGCACGCGGTCATCCAGCAAGGTTATCGCGTGTTGTATCGCGAAGCGCACATCCTGCTGGAAGAGTTAGCAGATGCCACACTGGACGGCAACCGCAAGCAACACGTGGAACTGCTCACCACTGTGCCGCTTCTTATCATCGACGACCTCGGAATGCGCAAGCTGCCGCTGACCGCCGCTGAAGAACTACTGGAAATCATCATGAGACGCTACGAGCGAGCCAGTACGCTGATTACATCAAACAGACCCGTTGAAGACTGGGGGAAACTGCTCGGCGATAGCGCCGCCGTCTCCGCCATGCTGGATCGTCTTCTCCACCACGGGCACGTTCTCAAATGCGGCCCGCGCAGCTGGCGAACCAAGACTGGCGGTCCGGGAGAAAGCCAATGACAACGACAACACCAACAGCAAAAACAAAGGCGATAAGGATGCCGGGCAAAGAACGCCCGGCGGCGTCGCGACTCGGGATCCAAGGGCCTCCCCCGCCGGAGTCTCACCCAAGGAATACTGGTAGAAACACGAAACCCTCCGACAGCCAGCCCATCGGGCCAACCACAGAGGGTCTCGATTACCGATTCCTTCGGAGCCAACCCCGCGTCATCGGCCATGGATCACTCCGCAAGGCGCGACCCCGACAGAGCGAGAACAACACTAACACGCATCAGGAACTCATGAACAACAGACACGAAACCACCGGATCAATCAACACCTTGCAAACGCACCTTGCGACAAGGTAAAACAATCACGTCTCAAGCCCACCCAAAGTGGCCGGTTTTAAAGTGACCACAAGTGGCCGGTTTTAAGGTGACCACCGAGGATGTGGCACCACCCGAGTTCAGGCAGGCAGCGGAATTCAGTGCCGCCGATCTGCTTCCGGAACCTAGTGTGCCAGTGCCCAAATATCCACTTCTTAGGCCTGTGCGTTTCGAGCATGGCATTCAGTGCTTGCCCGGTGCGGGTCGGAATAAGATCCTTATGCACAAACCCGCCAGAGTGCAGGGCCTCTATGGCTGCGTCCGGCCCATCATGGCTCAGCACGATGTCTGGCTTGATCTGCGCGTAGAGATCAATAGCGGTCTGGAGTTCAACCAGGCTTAGCTCTTCATCACGCCACCAGTTCACACCCTCTGTTCGCCACCACTGGTCTGACGACCAGGCTCCCGATACAAAGAAGACGGATACCCCGCCGATCTTCTTCAGCCCGAAATCGCCAAGGTAGTTTGGGTGAGATCGAGCCGCCTCAGGGTTGTCGTGGTTGCCGCGCAGAAACCAGGCATTGTCAGGCAAAGGAGGGAGGGGCCCATCTCCCAGAAATCCTATCCCGAAGTCACCCAACTGCACGCTCGGCTCGCCCTTGTAACGATTGAGAAGTTTAAGGTAGCTGGCTACATTCCCATGGATATCACCGATAACGAGCAATGTGCTCAACCCTCCATTTCATATGGAAGGACCCTGGAGTCTGATCTTGAACCCGGCCGCGAAGACGATCGCAAATAGGCCCACAACCCGCCAGTAGTCGAGGCGCTCGACCCCGAAAACTGCCCGGATCGCTTTAGCCGCGAATATGAGGTTCACCAGCCAAGCGATAGGGAACGATACGGCCAGAGCTGTGAGCACTGGCGTCACTGCCAACATTAGGAAGACGGGTACGGCCGGCAGGCCACCCGGGGTCCAACCTTCATCTTTCATTCCTGATCGCCTTTCTTGGGTTGACAATGCGTTCGATCGCGCCCCCCTTCATCTGACTCCAGCGAGTGCCTCGAATTGCGTTCGGCCACCAGCCCTTCGCTGATCACGTCACCCAGGGTTCGCCCCTGCTGATTCAGCTCCGAGACCGTACCTTTCATCAGTTCAGGCCATGCCGCCCGCAAACCATCTGCTTGGGCACGGACAAAGTCGGCCAGCAAATGAAGTTCGGCTTCGCAATCCTCGAGCGTTACGCCGTCGATCTTCAGCTGGCGAACCGCTGATTCGATCTCCTGTTCGATGTAGACGCGTGTTGCAGCAGCGCGTCTCGTGCTCTGTGGGCTCATCCGAAACATTCCTTCGTGCTCACCGATCACCAATCTCGGCCCTACGGTAGACTTCTCGTTCCCAAGGCGAGATGACGAGTTGGAGGTTCTTTTCTTCGTCAAATATCCCGGCGGTATCCAGAATGCCGAGCCAGACCGGGGGAGCAAAATGTCTGCTGTCAAGTTGCATATAGACGTCGGCGTCCAGATCGAACTTTCCAAGCAATTCAACAAGCTGCCGCACTTTCATTTGGCGCTCCTCCGATTCTGGCCATCCAACACCTTTGATCAAACAATTGAAGCATTTCCTGGAAACACTATTGCCGGACTACCCAAGCCCCAGTCTCCGAATGCACATACGATTCCAACATCGCTAACGTCTGAATACATCCAGCGAGCAGTATCTTCCGCATCGAGCACTTCATTTGAGAGAAACTCGTCCGCCGCCAGCTTCATCAAGACGGACCGTGCAGTTTCAACATCTGCTTCCCTAAGCCGTCCCGACGCGGCGATCTCATAGGTGGCTTCGGGAAAGACCGGCTCGAGGCTGTGCGTTTGGTGCGTCTCTCCTATGCGCTGACCAAAGAGTGAGTGATTGCAAAGCACTTCGTCGGAAATACCCATGGCACTCCTCCTTGCACCCCAAGCTTCGGCCCACCGCTCACGAATGACGAAAGACCGATCCCGTCAAATCGTTGACGTCGGTTGCCTGATGATGTGTCTTGTGAGTTGATCATCGCATCGATTCGGGCGCAGGCTGCGGTGCGCGCCGTTCGGAATGTGCCGGAACCGGCACATTCCTGCTATTTGCTGCGACGTCCTTGTCGAAGGGTTCAAAGCCTCATCGTTCCGATTCTCCGCGCGACCGTTTCCTGGGTTGCACCAAGCTGGCCTCGCATGTAGCGCTGCCTTCGACCGAGTGTTCGAGCAACTACCTCGCCCTCTCCAAACCTCTCCCAACTATTGACCCACAAGTCACAATCCATGTTCCGGAATCCCGGAACTCCGCACAACTGTGTTTATTCAAAGGTCGCCAACCATGCAGTCCCGTAATTGCTCTCTTGTTCCGCCGGCCGCCAGCCTCGAGGAACTGATCCTGAAAGCGAAGGCGTTCGTTGTTTTCGCCAAGGCGCCTGCCACGTTAAAAGCCTACCGGTCAGACTGGAAAGATTTTCAGGATTGGTCTCGTTTGCGTCAACTCCAGGAGCTACCGGCATCGCCTCAGACTGTAGCGCTCTACATAACCGACCGAGCCTCTTCTCTGGCATCGGGAACCATCACCCGCAGGCTCACTTCAATCACTAAAGCGCATCAATCCGCGGGCTTCACAGACTCACCTGCTTCGACCCGAAACTTCATCGTCGGCGAGACGCTCAAAGGGATCCGGCGCACGATCGGCACGGCACAAAAGGGAAAGAGTCCACTCCTCGCCGACGACATTCGTCGCATCATTGCCGCCACCGAGGAGAGTCCGCAGGGACTGCGTGACCGTGCATTGGTCCTTGTCGGCTTCGCCGGCGCCTTCAGAAGATCGGAACTGGCCAGAATCGTTGTCTGCGATCTCTCATTCACCAAGGATGGCGTCGTGATCGATATCCCAGTCTCGAAGACCGATCAGGAAGGCGCTGGCAGAAAGGTGGGAGTGCCTTTTGGTTCAGATCCGGACACCTGCCCGGTTCTGGCGCTTCGCCACTGGCTCGCGGAAGCTGAAATCTCCGCGGGCCCGGTCCTCCGAAAGGTCGGGAGGTATGGGCATGTGTCGAAATGCGGGCTTAACCGTGACTCGATCGGCGCCATCCTGAAACGGGCTGCAGCACGCGCCGGCATGAGCCTCGAAACTATCGAAACCCTGGCTGCTCATAGTCTCCGAGCAGGCCACGTGACCCAGGCGACAATGTCCGGAGTATCAGAGCGAGTGATCATGCGGCAGACCGGTCACAAGTCCACTGCAACGTTGCGGCGCTATATCCGCATCGGCGAGATGTTCCGCGAAAACGCCGCGCACGGACTGGGGATCTGAGGAAGCGGCGGTGAGGGGAAGGATTTAGTGTCGCCCCGTTGTCGCCTGCAGCCAACGTCGCGCCATCCTCTGAGAAAAACCACTTCTCGGATCTTGGAGTCTTCGATTCTTCACCTCAACTAACCTCCGCTTCTCTACCCCCTCTTCTCCCTGCCAGTCATCTTTTTCCCGCAGCGGCCTCCCCGCTGCCGTGATCCCGCGCGAACGCTTCTCGCTCGCGCGATTTCCCTCAACCCACAAACTCGAATGTCCTTTCCGGTCCCCTGACTTGGCCGGCCTTTGTCTTCTTCCGCTGTTCTCCCATCCATCCACCTTCAACATTGTTCCGAAATCCGGCTCGCGGCCCTGCCGTCGTGCCGGCTGTTTCCAGAAAGGTCCAAATGATCGACGTCATTACGCTCTACTCCGTCCGCGCCGAAGTGGTCGGCCCGTTCGTTCGCTCCCTCGGCTGGGGCGGCGATTGGTACACGCTCGCCCGTGCTCTAGCTCCCGAGATGATCGCCAGTGACTTATTGCAACACGAGACCACCGGGGTGGCCCCCCTCCTCTCCTCGTCTTCCGTGCTCTTTTTATGTCTCGATTTCTGGACCTCTCGCGAGGCCTACCAGCGGGCCTGCCAGAGCCCCGCTTGTCAGGCATTACTCCTCGCGCGCCGGCAAATGGCAGACTGCGCATTCGAATTCGGAGCATTCTCGTTTCCCAAACGGGCGGACACAGAGATCCTCGCCATGCCGGCAGTCGTACGGAATTGACGCCCATCCCATGCAAGAGTCCCCAACTTTCAAATACGAGGATCAATTTATGGAGAGAAAAGATACCCCATTGCGCCATCAGGAGAACGGCCTCTCGACATCAGAACTCGCGCGCAAGCTGGGGCGGAAGCTACGCTACCTGCGTGCGCAGAGCGGTCTCACGCAGGCTGAGCTTTCGACGCGGACCGCCATGGGGCGCGGCTACCTCAGCAAGATCGAGAACGGAAAAATTTTACCCCGCTATCTCGCCCTCGTTCGACTTGCAACCGGCCTCGGCGTTTCCCCTTCGGAACTCGTGCGCATCGAAGTCAGGTCGGATGGTAACAGTTCGAATGAGCCAGAATAGGCTCATTCGAGAACCTCACGCCGCTTCAGCACCCCGGTTCCGTGTCATCCTTGGGATTGCCTCTGGAGGGGCAAGTACGATGGATGACACGATTGACCCGGATGGGCAAGGAGAATTCAAGGGGCCGGAAGATGGCAACGGCAACCCTGCCGAATGGATCCGTACCGATGAATTAGAAGCGGAAGTTTTTAACGCGATAGTTGAAGAGGCATCGTCGACACGCGATGGAGATAGCGAGGACTACGAGGAGATTGATGAGGATTTCGACAGCGAGGAAGAGTTCGAAGACGAGGAGGAGCAGAGGCGTTCGGCACTGCGGGTTCTCGCCACCATGCGCCCGCAATTGGCCGAGTTGCTCGGAGCTCAACCTGCCAAATAGCAGAGCAAGTCTGTTACTTCGGCAAAGCAATCTCCGGAGCAACGACCTTGATGGAACACAGTCTAGAAGCAGTGAGACCTGTGTGTCATGGGACGCAGACCACGACCAAGATTGCGGTCGCGCAGCGAACTTGCGGGGTTAGATCGGGACGATCTGGAATTCACGGACGACGGCATGGTTATTACCCTTCGTCGTAGCAAAACCGATCAGGAGTCATCCGGACGCAAAGTTGGACTGCCGTGGGGCGCCGATGAATTCCTGTGCTCAGTCCGTGCGATGCAGAATTGGTTGTCAGTGTCGGTATTGCGGCGGGACCATTCCTGCGAGGGGTCGATCGCTACTCCAATCTCTCCGCTCATGGTTTGTCGGACGATTCGTTCTCGCGCATCATTCAGCGCGCAGCGCGCCTGGCTGGTAATCGAGCTGACGATCTGGGCGCGCACAGCCTGAGGTCTGGGTTCGTTAGCCAGGCTTCGCTGAACCATGCGTCGGACGCCGAAATCCGTCATCAAACGGGGCATGTTTCCGATAGAACTGTCCAGCGGTACAGGCGTATTCATTGCGTGTTTGCCGCCAATGCGGCATCGTCGCTGGGAATGTAACTGTGTCGTTTGTTGAAAATTGTTGAAAAGCTGGAGTCGTATAAAAGCCCATTATCCGACCTCAGCATCCGGCCGTTTGCCAAACCACACCCAACCTGAAGCGCACGCCGATTTGTATGCCAATTGACTGATCAATGTATTGGAGGTTTATGAACCAAAGAATTGTCGAGATGTTTGTCATCCAGGCCGCTGAGCAAGCCGAGCAAACCGGCCGGTTCCTCAGCAATGAAGAGAGGCTGAGATATTCCGGAAGAGCGTGTACGTTCTGCGGCGCGCTGCTTACACCACCCCGCTCTTGGGGTGAAAGGTATTGCGACCGCTGCCCTCCGCATGAGGCGAAGTTGGTTCGCATTGAATTTCATTACTGTCAGGGGTGGAACTGCGACACCTACGATGCAGGCTCGGGATCCCCGCTTTCCGTGCGGCTAAGATTCACGGATAGCCAACGCCTTTACTTGTTGGCGAAACGCGGACGTGCGCTCGTTGGTCGACGTGCAAAGGAGACCTTTTATCACGGGGTGGGCAAGGGAAGCGGTACGGTTTCGCTTACGTTGACCGACGTTCAGTATCGGGCATTGCTTTGCGCTTGTTCCAAATGCGAGGCGAAGAATACGACAAACTAGAATGTCAACCCATCCTGGGATCACCACTTCCAATCGATGCACCTACGTGTTGCGATGTATGGCGGCTACCGTGAACAGGCCTGGTAATCAAATGCATCGGCCGCTGAGGCAGGTACTTTGCGACGCCGTAAGCCCGGTTGATTTCGCGATGCCGGTTCACCGTATCTCCAACACTTTTTGAGAAAGGAGCCTCATTGCTCATAGACATGGATAAAGCGAAGGTCGATATTCCCATCGAACAACCGGGTCACGATAAAATCGACCCGGAAAAGCCGCGATTTCCTGCGTGGACCGTCAACTACGAGATGGTCACGGATATGGTCAGTATCAATGGCCGCTGGATGGTGTTGGAATACTTGGACGATGGAGATGGTCCACTCGTCGATCTATAGACCCAAAGTCAGCTCTGTCTGCGCAAAATATAGCCGGCATCTTCACCGGCGTTCTCAGTCGCCGTGGACACTTACGGCTCACCGGCGCTGCATCTTTCATCGCCACAACCGGCCCGAACGTGATGCCTGGTGAGAGATGGCTTGCTCTCGACATCGTTTACGGACGACTAGACGAGCTGCTGGGAACCACAGGCAGCGTCCCAAACACAGAAACCACCCTCTTCGCTGGTCATCCTATTCGACGCAGCGCGATCACGACATCACCACTAAAACTCTCAGTCAACCGCACCGCGCCACCGAGGGTGGGAAAGCGGTCGGCCATATTTTGGCATCCCGTGAAGATCACTTATCCCCGTGCTTTCAAGACTAGGTCACATCCACATCGAGAAACGAAACATTAATGGCAATGGAGGAAAGAGCGAACATGTCTCGCTCCAACAAATCTCTTGTAAACAGTTTCGACCTGGAGAAGCTCGTAAGGACTATCGGCTATCAGTTGACTGCCTATATCGGACGTACTGACATCCGGACCGTCAGAGACTGGCTGGAAAATGGATTGCCGGGAGATCTCGAGGCTCGCGATGCCGACATAGCTATCGCTCGCGATAACGTTGCATGCGACCTCGAAGCATTGGCCCAGAGGCTTCACATGTGGATCGCACAAACTAAGATGCCGGCAAACACGGCATATTCCGTTCGTCTGTGGTCGGACAGGCTTTCAGGCTTTCACTTTCTCTCCTGCATGCCGGATTTTCGACCGAGCAGCAGTGCAGGTGGGATCGAGGCGAAGATTGGCCGCACTGGGCCGAACTGGTCGTCGAAGTCCCTGAGATGGCACTTGCGCGTACATGCCCGGACATCCAATCAGGATTTCCGTTTCGGTATTTGCGCCACTCGGCGACATAGGCGCCCACAGACCTCAGGCGCCACGAACGTCGCGCTTGACTCCAGCCATCACGACCATTCAGGACTCAGTTGGCCTCTGAGTCTCGGCTATCTATGAAATCCCCTCCTGAAACGACAAACTAACACGACTTCTCCTGGCTGCCGGACCTATTCGGACGACGGTCAAGGAATTCTTGTCACATACAAAAGGAAATCCATGAAAGTCACTGTTAGCTTCGGCAACCCGTTTACCGCCACCCTCTATACCGTCTCCTTGCTGATTTTTGGTTGGGCGATTCGGGTCTCATTGGGGTCACACCCTCTCGTCGGCGTGGATGGTCTTCCTGGCCACCATTCTCCTGCTCTTGCATGATGCGACTATCGCCATCTGCTCGCCATGGCCGCGATCAAGGCATCCTGTTCGGAAGAGGAGTAAGAGCAGCAATAGATTAGACCGTACTCACTGGTACACAAGTCGCGACAAATTAAAAGCCAATCAACGGACCGCCTTACTCATCGGCCGCTCCGCGACCATCACGTATTTTCAACCTGAACCTCAGTTGGCCGCGATTCTCAAACGAGTCGCGGCCAATCTATTTTGGAGCAATCCCATGATCAATGCTGAAGTGTTCCTCGCGAATCTACAGGTTTCCGCTGCATCGGCGACGATAAACTCGACCCTCGCTCATCCCGATCTCTCTGCTCTTCCTCCCTCGATCCTGCGCCTTTGCAGATCAGGCTGGCGCATGGCGCCAATCCTGGCTCATTCAACTTCCGCGTCGATCAAGGGTTCGATGACCGCGGTTCCGACAAACGACGAAGCGTTGCTGGTGCTTTCCGCGCGTGATCGCTGCAACTGGGCGGTGGCTACAGGGCACGGGCTTGCAGTCCTCGAGGTCAACGAGGAAGGCCAACGTTCCCTTCGTTACCTTTGCGGCGACGACTGGGAGTGGCGCGAGACGCTAGAGTTCCGTTGCGGTGCCTCGCGGTTCTTCGCATTTCATCACCCGTCACGGAGGATCCGTTTTCTCGGTAGCCGTTTTCCAGGATTGAGATTGCACTGGGAGGGCTCGGCTATGCTGATTCCCCCATCATGGTTCGCCTATGGACCTCCTGTGACGTTTGAGAATCCGGATGCGCCAGTTCTTCTTTCACCTCGATGGCTCCTGGCAACCGGAAACACAAGCCGGGCTGATCACGAGATGACAGGGGGAATATATGGGCGGTAGCGCTGGGAGGGCCGCTCGGCGACTCGCTTGTTATATCGATGCGATCGGGGACCGCCCTGCGCTCACCGAGCGTGGATTTCGAAGGGACTATCAGGCGCTCCTCGCTCAATACACCGCGCTTCCTCTGCTCGTTCGGAAGGAAGCGCGGCGCAAGGGCCGGTCGATCATCCGCGGGGCAGGCCTTGGGGCAGCTATGGCGAAGCTCATTCCAGCGCAGGAACAGCCGAGCCTGCACACGGCGGGGAAAGCGTCACGTGCAGAGGAAATCGCGCTCCTGATGGCTCAGTCCCTGGGCCGCTGCCCCTCCTGCAAGTCCTGGGGACGGGGGAAGCGGGCCTTTCCCAGCCGCGAACTAGCCCTGGCCTTTTTACCATTCAGTGGAGACATGTCCTTGCAGATTTACAAGTGCGCCAATCACGGTTCTTACCACCTCGGTCATCAACGTCGCACGGTGGTTCGCGAATCCTGCTCTTGTCCACGCCAAAGCTCTGGCATAAACAACGCACCCTGAAGCGGCTTAGCCAAGTTTGTAACGCGGAAGAATGCGCACTTCCAAATGACTACTTGAGCAAAAGCACCAACGAGCGTTTACGAATCTCCGCGGAAAGAAGACACGAACGAAAACTTCGCAGGGCAGGGAAGCAGGCAGTGAAACTCTCCCACCCTTCCGTGGGCGGGCACGCGCTGTGGATCATGGAATCGATCACGCCGCAATCATTCATCGCGGAGATGCCGCAAACTTCTTGGTGGAATTTGCGGCGCTTGAACGAGAGTTTAGCCGGCAAATGGAGTTGGCCCGACAGATGGTGAAGAACAGGCGCGAGGCTCTGCGAAAGCTGGCGGACAGCTAGGACAAGGCGGCCGCCCATTGCCCGCCTGCGCACAGAATGGGAAAAGCCGCCAGGAATTTCCCGGCGGCTTTCCAACTTCTTTACCACGGGCACTTTGCAAGAGCAGGCAGTGACACCATGATCTACGTATCCAGTTTACTCGAACCAGGGCTTACATGGACGTGCCCTACAAAGGCTGGGCCAAAATCTTTCAGGTTCCGGGGCGGGAGCATCATCAACCCTAGCTTAGTTGAAAGGCCGGTGATCACGGGTCGCCACACAGTAGACCCACGCCTTAAAAGCGCGTTGCGCGTTCGCGCCTGATCCTGGCCTGACCGGACCGATGCGCAGGAAGTCATGGCTCCGCTCCTCGCACCAAGCGCAGAAGGCAGCAACGGCGCGGGCATAAGCGGCGCTCGTGTTCTTGTTGCGGATGTTGGCGGTGACGAACTCGACAAATCGGATGGATGCCCGGTTGCCCGCATGAACGATGACTGATGGGAGGGGTAGGGAAGGGGCCGACCCGGGCGAGGGCAGTCGTTATGATCGTGGATGCTTTCGGTTGAGGTAGGTAGTCACGGCGGCGGCGATAGCGACGATGAATTCCGCATCGTCGCGGGAGGGCTCAGTTCCCTCGCGCCCATGACGTGCGCCTTCTTCCGAGGAGAAACCCCATAGCCCATGCAACGCTTTCTGAATGGACCCTGGAAACAGATTGCGATGCCTATTCAGGTACTCTCCCAGTGTCATCCCCTGTCCGGTTATGTCGTGCAGCACACATTCTATCGCGCCTGTTGCGTGGGAGATTGCGCCGGCGGAGTCGGGTTGAGGCCGAGCAGATAGATTTTGAACTGCTTTCTTTACCCTGCTGGCTGCAGTGATCCGTTCGGCGCTTGTCAGTTCATCCTCGGCCGTGCGGACGGTCTGTTCGAACGCGTCGTCACCGCGTGTTACGATCTGGCTGTCGGCGAGTTGCCAGCCGATTCCCACGTGCTTGAAATATTCATTGAGAGCGGTCCGGAACGGATATGCTCGCGGCTCCTCAGTTTCCGGATCAGCGTGCTCTCGTTCGTAATAAACGAGCTGCCCATAAATATCTTCCACAACGTCGTAAACCCGAAACCATTCGCAATTCATGAGGGCCTGTTTGGCAGCGACGGTGTCAGGGGTATCTTCTTCTTTAGCTATCGCGACCGGAGCGCCGCGGGGCATTTCATCGATACCGTAGGGGTTCATGATGGCTTGAACCCGCTCCCAAATGAAAGCCGAAGGCAAGTAGCGACGCAAGATCTGGAAGATCGGCTCCCGCAACCTGGCGGGTAAATTGTCCCGATATTTGATCGCCGGAGTGGCGATCAGACCCTGGCGGATAGAAAACGGCGTTTCGCTCACAGCCCCCTCCTGACGCAACATAACGTCCTTTATGTTACGTTGCCATCCAACTTGAACGTGAGGAGCCGATCACCTTTGACGTTTACTGTTGCGTATACGGAGTCAACCCGGGTAGCCTTCTTATCGGTCTTCTTGCCCATTCCGAGATCCTTGTTCCGTACCTTGAGGGCTACTCCTCAAAATTGTCGTCCAAACCTAACTCACGCAGTGCGCTTTTGATCTCTTCAATTTTCTGCTGTGATACCCCGCCTTGAGGATTGCATTTGACCTTCACGTTCAGACTTAGGTCCTTCCCAACGCCAAGTTTTGTCAGAACCTTCGTATAGAAGTTCATCCACTTCTGCGATGGCACTTCACCCGACCAGGTTAAGCCTAAAGTCAACTGGGTCGGCTCTGAGCCGGTTGGAGCGCCGGTGGGTTTGGGAGCTGGCGTTGCGCCCTCGATTGGCGTCTTCGGCGGATTTGCAGTTGGACCGCCGGGTTCAGAAGGAGGCTGTGCAGGCGTCGGAATCGTCGTTTGAGTTGCAGCCTGCTCGTACGCGTCGGCGCTCTCTTTGGTGATGATGTACATCTCCTCAGAGATCTCGACGTCGAATGCGGTGATCGTACGCTTGAAGGTGAACGGATGATATTTCCCGCTCCCCGTCTTGCCGACATAAGCAAGCTGGCCGTTCGACACGCCCCGGGCAATGGTCTCTTTCACCGCTTCTGCATTCAGAAGGCGGGGGAACAGGGGCGACGCGAAGAAGGCATCGCGGACGGCCTTTGTGTTCCACTCCGGAATTGCCGGCGGCCAGTTGCGGACCAGCAGGTTGGGACCGATGCCGGTCTGGATCTCATCGACATGCATCAGTTCATTGATGATGAACTGGATGATCGAGGCCGCGGCGCTGGAGTGCATATTGCCGAGGTCGATGAATCGGACCTCGTTATTCTTCCCGAGCAACGCGATATTGTTGTAGCACCGCCAGACGCCTTCCTTCAGGTCACGGCGGGACTTCTTGATGTTGTCGTCCAGTTGCGTGATCTGTGTCTTGTCCACGCTGATCCCCGGCAACTCCTTCTCGATTTCTTCCCAGGCCAGGAGCTTCCGTGCGCACTCGTTGAGCGGGCCGGGTGAATTGGCCACAACGAAAACGAGTCCACTTTTGTAGGTACGCGACGAACTCCCATGCTCGCGAATCACGCCGTCGATGAAAGGCTTGATTCGCTTCTCATCCTCCACGCTTTGTTCAGGCGAAAGCACCACAAATGTCAGCGCAGGCTTGTCGGGCACTTTGCCGCTATTCTCAGGAAAGAAAACCGGCGCGACCCCGTTGTTTGTTGCAAAGACGGTTTGCACCTCGGCGCGAACGCGCTCACCTATCGTGTCGTTCTTGATATTTGCTCGTCGGTCGGCATAGCGCTTGTTCAGGTTCTCCTTGAAGCTGAAGTGGTAGTGGTTGCGCTCGACGGTCAGGTAGTAGCAGGCGTCGGTAAGAGCTTCGAGAACCGTCTCCACATGGCCAATGTCGAGATCCGGTTCAGCGACCGCCAGGCGGATCTCTGGGGCCGTCGCTTCGGCACGAGCCATTCCGCCATTGGACTCAAAGAATATGGTTGTCGCCACTTTGCGGTGCAGCCTTGATTTCTTGATCGCGTCGACGGCCTCGTTGTCCAAACGGACAGCATGTGAGTCCTTCTTCCCACAGATGTCTGTCGTAACCGCAGCCTCGAGTCGATGTTCGCCAAGTTGCTCAAACATAGCGGCGCGGAACTGGGGATCATCCAACGGCGCCGTGCCCAGCCCAATCAGCGGATCGCGATGGTCACCCTTGAATCCATCCTGAAATGCGTGGGAAACCCACAATGCCAGGAGACGCAGGATTCCACGGGTTTGCTGAAATCTCGGCAAACCCTGCCATTTCCTCTCGAAGACAGACAAAACACTGGGATGGAAGGGATAGGTGGCCGCAAAGGCCTCGCGAGCACCATCGAAATTGAACTGCTCCGGCACCTGCTGCTTATGGTCCTTCACCCAATCGCCAAACTCATTGCAGGTGAGTTTAGCATCCCGGCTCAGCAGAACTCGCCCATCGGCTGTGACGGCGTTTTCATCCCACTCAAATAGCCGGCGTCGAATGATCTCCGACGTCTCCGACTCCGCCGACATGATTACTGCTTTGCCGACGCGGTCCAGAAGCTTCTTGAATCGTTCGTAGTCGGATTGGTCCTCAGCACTCATTTCGAGTTCCGACGCAGGAATCGAAACCGCCAAAACCATGTCGGTCCGCCCGCGCGCCTCTTCGCTCAGATTGTGGAGGAAACTATAGAGCTGACCGGCCATGCCGCTCTTCCGGCTACGACTGACAAAGTTCATCAGCTCGTCCATCAGGATCAGCGCTGGCCGGTCCTTGGGCAGGAATGCACGAATCACGTCGCCGCCCGGTGCCACCCCCTGCCTCTCATGCTCTGCCAGAACTGCCAGGGCGCTTGCGCCGCCAAGTTGAAAAGCAATCTCACCCCAGGGAGTTTTCCGAATCGGAGTTCCATCTGCTCCGCCGCGGCCGGCAATGGGATCAAACTCTGTACCCACAAATGCCGCCACCCGTGCTGCGGGCACGGAGTTGATCCCGGCCACCTGTAGCAAACGGGAGACGCCCAGCCAGTCCTTCGCTTTCGGCCCATGGTTTGCCAGATGATATAGCAAGGTCAGCGCGTGGGTCTTGCCGCCGCCGAATTGTGTCGTCATATTGAAGACGGCGGACGTCTCGGTCCTTTCGCCAGAAAGCCGGCGAAGAACCTCCGCGGCCACGCCAGTGAGCCCCTTGGTCAGAAAGGTGCGTTCCAAAAACCGCTCAGGGTCTTGATAGACTGCCGGCGCGCGCCCGTCTCGGACCTGATCGAGGTGAACGGCGAACTCAGAGGCATCAAGGGGCTTCCCATCTCGCAGGTCTTCCCTTGGCGTAACGACCTTATACCAGGGCTTGAGCGCCATACTCTTGCATCTCCTTGTGGAACATTGCCGCCCTCAGAAACCGAACTGCTTCTTGCGGGCCATTACACCCTCCACCCAGCGCTTCTCGTCTGTTCCAGCAGGATAAAGAGCCGCGAGGGCCTGGGCCAGCCGCCAGAACTTGCCGTCCTGCCCCACGCCATCTTCAACGACAAAGCGTTTCAGTGCTTCGCCCCGACCGGCGGCGAACAGAATCATCGCCTGGTGAATGCGGTCAAGGGAGGTCTCACCGACCCGCTTAACGGTCTTCTCTTTCCAAACCACCTCTGTGTCTTCAGATCCGGTCAAAGTGGTGAACAGGTCCATTTGATCTGACAGTCTCTTCTTTCCGGCCGCACGAGCAGGCTCTTCCTCTTCCTTCCCGAAAAGATGCTTAGTCCGCTCGGTTACTGGGAGCAAACGCGCCTGATCACCGGAAACCTCCACCAGGTGAGTAAGGCTCTCGAGGTTGGCACCGAGCCCTTGTGCAATCTTGCGTGCTGCGTCGTATTCCAATTTGAACCCGCCATCCTTTGGTCTCTTACCTTCTGGCTCATCGGGTTCTTCATCCGTCTCGCCAGTTTCGGCATTGCCGTTCGAGTCAGGCGTCTTTAACGTCCAGAGCCACATAGCAGTCAGGCGAGCATCAGCCTCGAAGCCGGTAGCATCTGCGCCCTCAAAGACCATGGCCAGGGGCTTCTTTGGCCACGGCAGCCCATACGTGTTCAAGATATTCGCCCAGGGCCACGGGGGCACCGCTAGCCTTCTCCACACGAACGTATCGGGAAAAGATTTCCAGAGCGGGACCGAGACAGGCGAAGATCGCGTCTGCTCCAACCACGCCTTCGCTGGCGAGGCGTGGCATCCATTCGTGAATGCGACCCGGTAGCTCATGCAAAACATCTCGCCAGTCGCCGATCTCGTCAGCCCTGACCGAACCGATCGTGCCCGTTCGCGGACGACATACCAAATGAACGGAGGAAGCAAGGCGCGCCTGGCCCTGTGCCGCAACGCGAGTTTCCATTTCTGTATCGATAGGCCAAGATCCAGTTATGACCAGGCCCGCCTCGACCACCGCGTTCAGGATTGCCTCCCAGCTGGCGGTGGTTTTGCTCGCGAATACAATTGTCGCGATTCCATCAGGGCGCAGGACTCGCCGGCTCTCGGCGAAAGCTTTTGTGAGTTCGCGCTCGTAGAAGACTAGCCCTTTCGTTGATTTACTTAACTCATGGGGTCTGTCGACGACAATCTCATCGGCCTTCGGAGCCTCATTCTCCGAGAACAGGTCTGGATGAATTAAACGCAGCGAGCGCTTCAGCCAAACGTAAAAGAAGTCGGACAAGTGCGCATACGGGACAGCGTCGTAGTATGGGGGGTCGGTGATAACAGCGTGCACGGAGGCTTCCGGCATTAACTGTGCGGTCGCAGAGGCCTGTTCAACGTAGCCTCGCGGAAGATCAATTGCCTCGTGTTTCAAGACCTCTATCATTGTATTAAGCGTGACTGAGAAATTGCCCGCAGCATCAGCTAGTATGTTCGGTTCAGCGTAATCCCAAAGCATTCCGATGGCCTGACGCGTGAACATGTGACGTACCTGCGTCTTGCTGGTTTCCCACATGCAAAGAGCGTTGCAAATGTCGGTGAACCTGCTTACAGCAATGCCAAGGACGGTAGCGACTGCGTCAGAAAAGGCAGCATCAGGCGTTCTCAACTCCTCAGCGGCACGAGCGGAAAGTCTCACTAGCGTCGAAATCGCTAGTGCTTGCCGAGCAGAGAACAGGTCTCCCCAGGTCGTCATTCCGTAAATTGGAACACTAATCCGCCGAAGCTCGGTTGCAGGAATCTCTTCGTCGGGGATCGCTACGTCCAGGTTAGTGGTGCGCACAGCTTTAAGTTGCTCAGTGCTTGCGCAAGCCCTTGCAAATGCTTCAGCGTCACTTGAAATAGGTGTGCGATAGGCTCTCTGATTGCCGTCCTTGGGAAGCGTGACTACACAAAACAATCGGGCGTCATCGGCACCGCCCCTTCTGTCTTTGAGCTGCTCCCGAACCCTCCCAACTGAGGTAGTGTATCCACAGCACGGGCAGGTGGCAGAGCCTCGCTTCACTGTGCCATCGAACTTTGGATTCGCAATCCTTATCGTAGGGCTATCCTGACTCTTCCATCCAATACGATCCTTGACGATGATCTGAAAGTCCAACCGCCTTTCCAAAGGAACGGGTAAGATTTGCAGAGCCACAGCTTGGTTGGATTTATTAGCCAACCATAAAGAGCGGATAAGAGGAACCTCCGCGCCGCAGCCGGGACCCTCGCATCGGATAGTGCGAGCCCATAGGTACGCGATTGGAGTCGCTCCGTCTGGGTCGTTTGGATAAAACTGTGAGAGCTCTTTGTTGGATTCTCGAATTATCCACTCGCCCCATCTACGAACTTCATTTGCGAGTTTGATTCCGTACTGAGGGATGTACTCAATCAATATCTTGTTTAGGAGTACGGGCAAGGGATTGAGATCACTTGCAAAAACGTCCGCTCCTGTGCGCAACGCTTCAAGAGGAATTGAACCGCCGCCAGCGAACGGGTCCACAACCAAAGGCCGGGTTCCGACTTCGCCGCCGAGCGCTTCATGTGCCGCCTGCGTCAGCGTCCGACTGGTGTCGAGATACTCCTGTACCGTCGAGTTGTCCCAATTGGCAAAGTCGGCGATGAAGTCGAGTAGAGAAAATCGTAGAATGTTCAGGTGCGATTGATTCCGGCCATCAAGCGCGCCTCTCTGCGCGAGCGTCTGCCACTTGATCCAGGTCTCGTGATCGCAGCTTTCGCCGAGCACTTTCTGGTTAACGGCAGCCCGTGCGAAATTGGAGATGATCTCCGCCGCTTTGTCGCGGAAGTCTTGGGGGCAAAGCGGATCTGCGGGGTCCGGCCAAAGAGATGCGCAGATGACAGCGCGGCAAGCAGCCAGTGGGCGACGCGCCCACCATATGTGTAAAGTTGAAATGTGACCGTGGCGAATCGACTTCTCGCGTCGAGCATGGGCAGAGATGCGCTTGATAGGAAGATCAACTTCGATTAGGCGCTTGGGATACTTTTGGATCATCTGCCTTCTATTGTCCCATCGGTCGCCACGTTAAGAATGGCCTGTGGCTTTACAAGGTAATGCTCGATCTTTACAATCGGCTGCCAATCGAGTTGCGCCGGATCGCGCACCACGTTGATGGCCGGTTTGTCACAACAATTGAAGACGACATAAAGCCAGTAGTCTTTCTTTAGGCGCTGGGCCGTGCGGTACTCATTGCTGGAAAGAGCAACATCGCCCACACTGGAGCGGCCCTTCACTTCGATGAAGCGCACGTCGATGGCGGTCTTTGGATCCTCAGGATGCGGTCGACGTGAGATGAGATCAAAACCGCGATTGTCGATTTCAACGCTTTCGACTTCACACCCCCGGGCGCGCTCATACGCAATCACAGCATCAATGGCAATGCCCTCGATCGCGTCGTCGCGAACCATGGCCGCAAGCCCAGGCGTCTCCCGGTCTGGGTGGGGCAGAACCCAGGCTGACGCATGGCGCTGGATATCGCTAATGGTGCAATTGCGTTCCTTTTCTAGCTCGCGCTTGCGTCCCTCAAGCCTGGCGAACAGTTCATCGAGGCGATCTTGTGCCTGCTTGGTGTTCGCGGCGAGCAACGGGCTGGTATCGCCGTTCTCTTGAATGGCGATCAAATCTGCGAGTTTGAGATTCTGCCGCAGAATCAGCTCATTCAAGCTGAGATCCAGATGACGCGTGACAGTCTGGATTTCCTTTTCGCGCTCCGAGGTAACGTCGGCAAGAAACGGCTCAAGCGCCTGCTGTACCAGGAAGTGTTCGATTGAATTCCGGTCTGCGCCGGTCTCTACGGGGAAAGCCGTGCCCTTAGGCGCGGGGATAAGGTCAAGCAGGAGGGTAGGCTGACGCACCGTGAGGGTTCCGTCGAACTCCTCCTGAGCAATGAACAGGCGGCGATGGAGCACGTGTCCGAGGCCATCGCGGATGGCAGCGGAGTAAACGGCGAGCCGCGCCGGAACGCTGCGATGCACATCATAAAATACGGCGCCGCGCTCCAATTCACCACGAACGGTCTCGAGGAGGTCTTCACGAACCGTCTCAAAAAGGGGGTGCCCAGGTGTGACCCAGTCGTAAGTGGGTAGTTTTTTGAGGATCTCCTTGTCGAAAACGAACTGTTTGTATTCCCGGCCCAATTTGCCGAATCGCGGCTCAAGACGCTCGCCAGTCGGCCAGAGATTGCGGGGCACTCGAGGCGCTCTGTAGGTGTGCTGCCCTTTGCCCTGTTCTGTCACTTCCAGGCCGGTAATAGGGGCGGCCTGAAGGAAGAACTGTTCAATCACTTCCGGAACGAGACGGCGTTCCTTGGCTTCGGCGGACTTGCCAACAATGGCGGAGAGATTCAGTTCGCGCTTCGCAAGCCCCTCAAGTGTCGAATTAGTGATGCTTCGGAAGTGTTCAGGATCGACCTGTTCGACGATGCGCTGCTTGATTAGCTCCTCGGTCATCTGATTGTGCGCATACATATCCCGCAGCATTTTCTCCAGCTGGTTTGCAGCGAAGACCTCTCCCAGGACGTTGAATACTTTTCCGGTGCGCTGGGGATCGAGATCATCTTCGATCTTCTTGATTCGTTCAAACAGCTTTTCGAGGACCCTGCCTTCACGGGTGTTGGTTGTGACGAAATTGAATATGAGGCAGTCCTTCTCCTGACCGTACCGGTGGATGCGGCCCATGCGCTGCTCAAGGCGAACGGGATTCCACGGGATGTCGTAATTGATCATCAGCCAGCAGAATTGGAGGTTAATACCTTCCCCGGCCGCCTCGGTGGCGACGAGCACCTGGCATGTTTCGCGGAACTCACGCTCCGCATAAATTCTGGTGCCGGGAGTGTCGCGGTCACCGATCTTCATGCCCCCATGAATCTGAGTGACTGACAGACCCCATTGCCTCAACTTGCCAAGCGGCCTGCTGTCCCGGCCATCTCCTGCCAAAAAGTCGAGGGTATCTTTGTGCTCTGTGAACAGCAGAAGCTTCATGGTTGGATCGGCGAAGACACCCTGATCGGTTAGCAATTCCTTCAGTCGCCGGACTTTCACTTCCGCTTCCTGAACTTCCAGGACCTTGCCGTCACGGATCAGCTTTTCCAACTCTGCAATTTCTAATCGAAGATCGTTGGGATCGAATGAGGCCACTGCCTCTTCGAGGTCTGCAAGGATCTCCTGCTGCTCTTCGTCAGTAAGATCCTCGTAGTCGTCGGGCAGGCGTTTGGTGATTTGTTCTTGACGGAATTTGGCCGGATCCTGCAGGATCTTCTCCCGCTTTTCCTTCATACGCTCAAGTGTTCGCCGCACCGCATAGATACTGGACGCGAACCGGCGCTGAAGCATGGCCATCGTGAATCCAACGGCGCGAGCGCGGGCAGAATCTTCTCTTGCCGCCTTGATCGACTGGTCCTCGACATACCGCGTCAACTGGTCGTAAAGATCGAGTTCGTCGTTGCTGATCTGAAATGGAGTCGTGTGTACGAATCGCTTAGTAAACAGCGCCTTTACGACGCCGGTATCCGGATCCGGAAAACTGACCAGGGCTTCCTTAAGGCGGCGAAGATAAAACGGCGCCTCGTGTTTGACCATGGCTTCTTCGAGGCTTTTGATATCTCCGTATACGTCTTTGTCTAGGAGCGAGAGAAACAAGCGGAAGTTTTCAGGATCACCCTTGTGCGGCGTCGCCGTCATAAGTAGATAGTGATCGGTCATCTGCGAGAGGGATTCGCCGAGCTGATAGGCAAGTGTCTTCTTGTCAGTGCTGTAGGCGCTCATTTTGTGGGCCTCATCCACAATGATGAGATCCCATTGGCTTCTCAGCAAAGATTCCTTGGCATCCTCTATGCGCGACACCCATGAAACGGAAGTGATGACCTGATTCTTCTCTTGCCAGGGATTCATCCCGTAATTGGCGCGAAGCACGTCACTGCGGACGACCTCGAAGCTTTCCCGAAATTTGTCCTTGAGTTCCCGTTGCCACTGGAATGAGAGATTGGCGGGCGTCACAATGAGGGTGCGCTTTACCAGACCTCGAATCTTCAATTCCTTGATGAGAAGGCCCGCCATGATTGTCTTGCCTGCGCCTGGATCGTCGGCCAGTAGGAATCGGATCCGCGGCAGTTTTATGAAATAGTCGTAGACCGCCTCCAATTGGTGGGGTAGCGGGTCAACGCGGGCGATTGATAAAGAGAAGTAAGGATCGTACTCGTAAGCGAGACCAAGGCGCATAGCCTCGACACCCAAGCGGAACTTGGTAGCATCCCCATCAAACGGCTCCTCGGCAGGCGATGCGCGAAGTTGCTCGAGCTGATCGACGCTGAGAATCGGTTCATAGACGGTGTTTGATTTGACCCCTTTTCCAACCAACCTGACCGAGTTTCCCATTGGGATGGAGAGGATGATTTGGACCGGCTCTGGAAATAGCGGACCGTAGATCGTGACGTTCCGTTTGAGTTCTTCAGGGCGCATGCGGGTTCAGTTCGTTCCGGACAGATTGCTTGTTGATGAGTCAGTGGGATTCTACCAAACCATCGCCGTTCCAGGTCGACGCGCCGAGATTCAGCCATTCGCTCGCTATTGATATTTCACCACATCTGCATGGGGACTGCTTTCGGTACGCGCCATAGACAAAGCTGGTTTTAAGGCCTTTAAATACAATTTCGACGTTTACCGGCGAGACGTTGCTCACGCCGCGCTCTTCCGCTGGAGCTGGAAACGCAGAAGACCAGGATTTTGGGGAAGAATTACGCCTCGCCTCAGCTGCCGCCGAATGTGATTGCCCAAGAATTACTGAGGGGAACGAGCCGGAAAACATTAATGGCTCCTTGCCGGTCAACGCAGTCCAATCCTGAAGGGAATGCGTACGCCATCTCGTCCCGCCGAATTTACTAACTTGTCTTTGCCCATCACCCTTCATCGGCCTCTCACGTCTATCCAGCCGGCCCCGTTGCATCTCTCGCATCGTGATCCAGCAACGCACCCAGATCCTGCACACGCCTCACACCTTGCCCAGTCGGTCTCGTTCAGTCTGCTGCGATTGGTGCCACGGCAACGCTTACCGCCGACGATACGACCACATTTACCATTGGTGAGGTTGACGCTGTAGGACACCGCACCGCATGCTGTACAAACGGCAACTGGCCTCTCTCGGTTCACTTGCTTCTCCTTGTGTTAATCCCGACTTCTTGAGGGAACGGAATTTGACGCCGCGCTCCGGAGGTCATCGAGCATGGCTATCAGATCACGCAACCTGCGGCCCAGGCGGTCGGGTTTACAAGCGATAAGCGTGTTGCCGTCCTGCAATGCCTAGAGGCAACGGAGCAGGGCGGGGCGCTTGATTGTGACTCCTGACAAGCCCTCGTCTTTGCATTGACAGACCTCAGAACACCATCGAGAAATGAAACCTGGCAATCACACTTTTAGCTCGCGCTGGCGCATTCGAACCGGACCCGCGCGCCAGGTAGATATGCGGTCCGTAGCAGCAGACAACGTAATGATTCGGGGCGAATTCTTCGATCTCGAAGTTGCGCAGCGTATGCTGACCGCCCTCAATCGACGCAATGTTCATCCCGATATTCAGGATGCCCCGTGCGTTCTCGGCCGACCGAAGCGATTCCCAGTGCGCCCCATCCTTCGCGAACTCGCAGAACTGGTAGGTGATTTTCCTATCCTCCTCATCGCGCTCCCAGCGGGGGAGATATGCCTTATGATTCAGTGGATCAACCGGTGAACTCATTGGACCTCCGGATCTTTCAGGAAGATTATGGATATTGTAGTCGGGTCCCAGTTCGAGGGGTTTCACCACAAGCGATGAGTTTCGCCGGTGGTCTGGGTGACGGGTTTCGTCAAGATCGGCTAACTCTTGCCAGGTTTTTAATTAATTACATAGACGAACATAGACGCATTCGCAGCGCTCACTGCGGCGATGGCTGGGATTGGGCTGACCCAGCTGATGGGGGCATGCTTCGCATTAACTGCTGCGCTGCTTTTGGATACGGTGGCGCTTATTCGTCCGAAACCCCGGCTTGTTCATCAGAATTCGGCTTGGCGGTTCCCATGGGGATCGGCTCCGGGATGACACTCTCACCAACGAGTTCTCTCAGGTATGAGACGGCGAGCAGGTCCTGATAAGGAGGGTAGGTCATGGCCAGGTTGCGAAGGTCCTCTTCCGGCAAAATATGCTCCCACAGTGAACTGGTCGGTGCACCGGTGTTCAGCTGCAATACGAAGGGCGCGAGCACGAACCGCGCAAAGTCGGCCATCCGCTGGGAGGAATCAATGTACCGCTTCCAGAACTCCCGCTGCAGGTTCCGGTCTCTAGCCCAGACGCTCTTTTCCAGCAGCACTCCCCAGTCGCTGAACGCAAGCCAGTAGGAGAGATTCAGGTCAACATCTCGTAACCCTACAGCGTGCCCATAACGCGATTCCATGCGTTCCAGATATGCATTCTCCAGATTCTCCCTAGGGACATTTTCGATCCCTCTTTGCCCCGCGATCGCAGCTTCGGGGAAAGGACGATTCACGGCCCATAAGAGGATCCGGAAGGCAACGCCATCCGCGCGCGCCGCAAGGATGCACTTGCGAAGTAATTGGAGACGATCTCCCGCGCGCTGCGCCAAAAACAGCGCGTCGCATACGCTGGTGACGAAGCGAGCAACTTGAGAATACTCTCTCTCGCACAGTGGATCGTCAAGCCCGATCGAACGGCCTACCAGGACATTCGCCACCAGGGCGCATTTTTCAAGACTCAATGATTGGACGGCTTTGTCAGTCAATTTCTCGATAAAGTTGAGCCGCTTCTCTCCCTTCCCTTCCATCTCCTTGAGCCGCATAAAGATGGCATGTTGCGTTTGGTCCTCGTCCGACCGCTGCAGCTTATCAAGTGTTTCAGCCAATTCCCTCTCCGGAAGAATCGTTCCAGGTAACACGTTCTGGAAATACGCGGGGAAATAAGAGGCGCTGCGCAGCTTCTTGGATCTTGCTCCCACATTGTTGCGCTCGAAATACCGCACAGTCGCGGTCACTTTCCGGTTCGGGTCTGTTCCCGATGCGTCTCTGATTTCGTCGAGCCCAGAGAAAAGGACTTTTCGGATTCTGCGCGCCTGCTCTTGGAGGAGCGGATTGCGCAGGAGCCTGCTTTCCTGTTCAAGGTAGGTGGAGATCTCAGCCTCATAGACGATATCTGAGTCTGTGAGGCCGTTATTGATATCCGGCGCACAAAGCGTATTGCGGGACGACCAAATCAAATCCGATGCGGCCGGGGCGAAGTAGCGCATCGCCGCCAACAAGGTCAAGTCCAACGGATTCACCTCGTCGACAAGAGGCCACGATTGCGCTCGTACTGAGTTGGCCAGCCTTTTCACTTCTCTGAGATTGGTGCACAGCGGAGCGAATATGCCATCCCACTGATCGCGGATCGCGTTGGAATACTCGCGCTTGGCTTGCTCGTCCCGCCGAAACCATCCCTGCTCATCAAAGATTGCGATCAACGCATCGTGAGTCTCGGTCTCAAGGAACGAGTCCGTTAGCTTCGGCAGCTCGTATGACTCTACGAAAAACTTGTGATAGAAAGTGTGGTCGACCGTCCCGTACTCCTCGCATATGATGTTTTCGACATGACTGCGTTCGAGAGCGCACACGAAGCTCAACCGTGGAAGCGATGTGAATCCGCGGATCAACTTGAGCAGGACAAAGAGCTCCTCCTTCCGCATCCTGTCCATCTCATCAACCAAAACCACCACTCTGCTTGGCAGGCGCTCAAGCGCCTCGCGCAGATCGTCGATGGAATCCTGCTGCGTTTCCTGGGGGAGCCACTCGGCGATCCACTCTGCATGGGGAACAGCTGTCTTCAGCGTCTTAGCTACCCTCAATGCGGTCCCTCGAAACTGCGGCGTAAAGTATCTTCGTGAGCATTCGGTGGCGATGTCGCTTAACAGCTGGTCGGCAAGATTCTCGCGCGATCCTGGAAGCCAGCCGCTGAACCGCACAACGATTGCCCGGCGGCCGTGATCGCCTAGCAGAGCCTCGGCGACGAAGTTCAGCATCGACGACTTCCCTGCCCCAAATCCGCCATAAACAGCGTACGCTGGCTTACCCTCATTGAGGATGTGCCGGGCAATCTCCTGAGCGAGCGCCCTGCGTTCAGGCCAGGCATCTTTGAGAGATGTTCGCGGGTCATCCGACCGGTCGTCTCCGAGTTCGAGTGCCCCAGATCGCTTGTACGGCAAATAAAGGATCAAGACCGCGATTACGCCGATCACTGCAATCGACACTCCCCACCAGAGCAGAGGCAGTCGATAGCGAAGCCCCAGGGCGCAAAAGGCGGCGAAAGCGGGAACTGCGAATGAGCCACGATTGAGCCCTCTTCCATACGACTTCGACCATTGCAGCAGAATCGTGCCAGGCCAAACAAAGAGTGCCAGAGCGGCAATCGAGATCATCGCGGCGGGAAGGGCGTTGCTATCGATGTGGTGCCAGTCGCGAATCCACTGGTTTCCACTTTCGAAGGCCGGTTTGATAAGCGGGAAGATCGCCGATATAACGCTGCCGCACGCCAATCCCAGAAGTATCGGCTTCCGGTCTTGCCTCACTAGGTCCCGCAGTGAGTTTTGCGATTTGATGCCACCGCCCATCTTTCGAGCCTCGCCGCTTCCTTATGCAGTTGATCTGTCTTCTAAGAATAAGCTTCAGAGCGCCGTCATGGCCGCCTTTGGGAGACACCAGCATCGCTGAATAGGCCCGATCAGCTCCTCTGCCAGGCCAGGGTATTCTCGGCGCTCGCTGCAGATCCGGCCGGGATCCGAAGGCTGGTTCCATAAAGAACTATCCATCATAGTCACTCGAGATCGAGCCCCAGGCCATCGTTCACGGCCACGGCAAGGTTCTGTGCCGTCCCCAAATAGCTCTCCGTGGTCTGGATGGATGCGTGGCCGAGCAGCAGCAGAATCTGTTCGAGTCCCCGCCCGCCTTGCGGCACAATTTCGCGCAGCAGCGGCGCAGGTCGTGCGGCGAGAGCGCGCCCAGCGAAGTCGCGCGGGCGTATTTGACCACCACCTGCCAAACGGCCTTTTCGTCCTCGTTCGTGTGGCCGACGACGCGGCCGCCCTTGTTCACCGTCTGGAAGATTCTACCTTTCGTTATAGCGGCCGCGGAGAGCCACGCGTCGATTCGCGCTTTGACCGGCGCCGGCACCGGCACAAAGCGCAGCCGGTTGCCCTTGCCCTTTAGGTCGGGAATCACCCAGCGGCTTTCGCGTTGCTGGATGTCTTCGACATTCAGGGCGAGGGGCTCCCCCCGGCGCTGGCCGCAGCCGACCAGCAGTGGCAGCATGGCCCGGTCGCGCTTTCCCTTAAGGGTCGCTGGATCGGGCGCGCTGAGAAGATCGCTGGCCTGCTCGCGCGCGAGCCAGTTCCCGGCCCTGATTCCGCGTTGCTTGATCCCGGAGGTATCCTCGATCCCGGTGGCGAGGGACGGATCGAACAGCCCTTTGTCGGCCATCTCCCTGCCCAGCTTGCGCAGCGGCGAGAGACGGATGTTGACAGTGGCCGGCGCTGAATTCTGCTCGAGCAGCCAGTCGCGGTACTGCTGGACCATGGCCTTCACGAAGACCTGCGGCGGCCGCTCCTTTACCCAGGCGGAGAATTGGGCCAGGCCTTTCGCATAGGCCCTCTTCGAATGTTCGGAAGTTACCCCATTTAGGGCCAGGGCGGTGAGCTCCGCGTCCGTACTTCCGCTCCCCGCCGGGGCGGGAACTAACTCAGCCGGCTCGGGCGGCGCAGCAGAGGCCGGCACGAAATCGAGAAAAAGCTGTTCGGGGGCGCCGGGGTACTGCTCGCGCCACAGCTCGGCGAGGAGCGGGGCAGGATCCGGTCAAGGACCCGAAGCTTGTGAACCAGGGCGTGATGTGCCGGACAGAGGGCGATAGCAGATTGGCCGGGAGGCGCCAGGCCGGCGGTGGTGGACGTGGAGGCTCAGGGCGCTTTTCCCGTCCCCGCAGGCCCGGCACGAGTGGCGGTCGCGCTCGAGGACATTCCGTCGCAGGCCGCCGAAATGGAGCAAGTCATGCCTTTGGGCTGCGTAACATCGGGCGCAGTGGCCCCGGGCCAGCGTCGCCGGGACTATATAAGGATGGCCCCGCTGTCACGGTTCAGCACGTTCAATTCAACAAGTGGTTCCGGAACCCGTTCGAGCGCGGCAGTTCTTCTTTGGCGGATGTTTGAAATCGGAGTCGATTGCGCGACGCCGACGTCGCGAGCAGGCAAAATAAATGCGCGAATTCAAAATGAGTGTCCTCGTAGACTGGCGCCGGCACCTTGAGTGTCTCTACCATGCGACTAGATGCTTGACCTGTACAGCATGTCCGCGGACCCAGCGCCCCGAACCATAATTCGGCTCGGCAAGGTGCTTCTGTGCACCGGTCTCAGCCGGACGATGCTGTACAGCCTAATCGCAATTGAACAGTTCCCGGGCCAAGTTAGGCTTGGCGCCCGTGCTGTTGGATGGTTTGAATACGAGGTACAGGCTTGGATCGTAGGCCGGCAAGCACAAAAGGCCAACTTATCGCACCGCGCTGCGCAGAAACACACGTCAAAACCGTCTGCAGAAGATGAAGATCGAAGACTCAACTCAGCGCTGGTCAATCGAACGATTGTGAGTCTCTCGCAGAAGAGCAATCGCAAAAGCTTTGTTGCACCGTGCCCGACGATACCCGAGCAAACGGATGCGGAGCTTGCTCCAGTGGTGAAACCTGTTAAGCACGGTCGACCGGAGAAGCCGCAGGTAGTTCGGGCCTCTAATCCTGGACTGCCGGAAGGGTCTGTACACGCGACGGACATCAATCGGCTTATCGAAGAAAACCGAAGGCTGAAGGAGTTGCTCGCAGACTTGATCCTGCACAACGCCGACCTCGAATCGACGATCCGCAACCACTCTGTGCGCGCTTAGCGCTCCGGGCGGACCGTCCGTAGGCAGTCATGCTGAAGGGAACCTCGCTTATGAACGTACCTAAATATCGACGCGATGGAACGAGCGTACACTCCAACCTGACGATTCTCCGGATGGTAAAGGCTAGAAGCTCCCGCCTTAAGAGGTCAGTGATCTTCCCGCCCGTTGCCAAAGCAATGCCGTACGAGTTCGCTTGTGAGCTTGTTGCGTTCTATACTGACGAATTTGCACATCGCTAATACACCTGATAAGAAAAGCGTTTGGGGTCGCGGTCATATCCGTGCAGTGCCGGTACCACGCGGACACGGACAATGCGACGACCCGGCTTCCGGTCGATTTGAACGACACAATGGACCGCCTTTCGGCGTCGGCTTCGATGTTAGACCGTCGTCCGCCCATGATTGCGCATGACAAGATTGGCAAAACGACGAGGGCACGCTCCGCCGAGTTTGCGTGGCTCGTCGCCAATGAACCCGCATTTCCCGAATACGTATGATCTCAACAAAAAACTACCGGCGACCGAAGTTTCCGACGATCACTTTGGATTCGGTCACAATTGAATCGACATAATCGGCCCACCATTGAAGCATTTTCTTCCGTTCCTTCGAATATTCTGCGCGGTTGTAAATTCCCGCTACCCCTCCTTCTTCGTGGCTGAGCGACTTCTCTACGACGTCCTTGGCAAAACCGTTTTCGCGTAGCAGTGTTGACGCAGTCCGCCGTTGATCATGAATTGTGAACGGTTCCATGTTGAAAGTCAGACCTTCAAGCGCCTTGTTCAGTGCATTCTTCGCGAATGGGCTCTTAGGGCCGCTTCTTCCAGGAAGTATGAATGTTGAGTCGCCCGCTAGCGCTTTAAGTTCCTTGAACATCGCGACGACCTGTTTAGACAGGTATACGGTGTGCTCGTGCTCTTCTCCTTTCCGCCCCTTCATGTGTTCTTGTGGAATTGTCCACTCGCCGATCGAAAAATCGATCTCATCCCAAGTTGCAAGGAGCAACATGGATTTTCGAGCGAGGGTAAGGAAAAGAATGTGCAAAGCGAGCTTGAATTGCCGGCGAATATTGCTTCTGTAGATGACTTGAAGGTACTCGCGTATTTCTTTCGGAGGCAGTTTACGGCTGCGTCGCACTGCCTTGCCGATGTATTTTGGCGCTACCATCGAGGCGGGGTTCATCGCGACGAGTCGTTTCTCGATCGCATAATCGTAGACCCGCTTTATCACTCCGCGAAGATGAATCGCTGCGGCCGGATGGCCTCCATCCCTTTTGCGATAGACAATTCTTTGTATATCGAGTGCGTCCACATCCTTGAGTTTTTTCTCGCCCAACTCCGGGTATAGATCCTTTTTCAAATAGCGATAGATATCTTGGTGACTCTTGCAATTTGGGAGGATCTGATCTTTGTAATACATATCTCCGAATTCTTCGACAGTTGGGTTTGTTACACCTTGGACCTTCTGTTTTCGCTTCTCGTCCGCGGGTGAAATTCCATTGGCCACCTGGACCGCAAGCTTTTCGCGCTTTTCGCGCGCCTTCTTCAGTGTGAGGTCCGGATAGCGACCAATGACAAGCTTGTCTTGCTTGCCATTCACGCGGTATTTGAAGACCCAACTCATTGCTCCATTCGGGGTGACGTCAATATACAACCCTCTTTCGACCCGTTTAGAGTACCGTTCTAGCGCTGGCCGTAACGCACTTATTTCTCTGTCAGTTAAGCTCATTTTGAGTCTCCAGACTCAAAAACAAGTATAAATCACTTCTGGAGACTCGCTGGAGACTCGAAACTCCTCAGCTGTCTTGGAATGCCCTCGAACGTCACAGAACGTGAAGTACTTATAAATGATACATTTACACATTCTTTGCGAAATTCTTGGAACGCCTCAGGATGCCGAATTATTTCCCGATGCAGAAGGTGGAAAAAATGAGATTTAGAACGTCGTCCGGGGTGGTTTGGCCGGTGAGCGAGTCGAGGGCCCCGAGTGCGCGGTAGAGATCGAGGAGAATCATCTCGTGGGGGATGGAACCGGCGTTGGCGGCTGCGGCGTCGGCTAGGGCGTCGAGGGCCGAGGAAACGGCCCGGTGCTGGCGGAGATTGGTCAACATGCCTGTCTCGGCGGCAGCTCCTCCGGTTGCCAGAGCAAGAATCCGATCCCGCAGGGCCCGAATGCCTTCGCCAGTCAGTGCTGAGGTTTCAATCGCCTGGATGCCGTCGAGTTGCGGAGTGTGCGAGTGAGTCGCGGAGAGGTCTGATTTGTTGATGGCCACCAGCGTGGGACGCCCCTGGGCAGCGGCCAGGAGCCGGCGTTCTTCTTCATTGAGCGGCTGAGTTTTGTCGAGGACGATGAGCACCAGGGCTGCATCGGCGAGAGCTTCGCGGGTGCGCGCGATGCCCATTTGTTCGACTTCTTCCAAAGTGTCGCGCAGTCCGGCGGTGTCGACCAGCTCAAGCGGAATGCCATCGAGCGAGATGCGCTCGGTGACCAGGTCGCGGGTGGTGCCGGGTGTGGCGGTTACGATGGCAAGGTCGCGCTCGACAAGACGGTTGAAGAGTGAGCTCTTGCCCGCGTTGGGACGGCCGACGATAGCGAGCGTGAGGCCGTCGTGCACAATGCGGCCTCGGGCGAATGTAGCTTCAAGCGCGGTGAGGGGCGGCATCAGTTGACCGATGCGGCGATCGATTTCGGCTTGCGGAGCAACGTCGATGTCGTCTTCGGCAAAGTCGATGCCTGCTTCGAGCAGCGCGATGAGCTCGACCAGCGAATGCTTGACGGGGGCCGCGCGGAGGCTGAGCGCACCGCCCATCTGCGCAGCGGCCTGGCGCGCCTGGGTCAGGGTCTGCGCTTCGATCAGATCGCGCACTGCTTCAGCCTGGGTGAGATCGATTCGGCCGGCGAGGAAGGCGCGCTGGGTGAACTCGCCCGGCTCAGCCAGCCGAGCGCCGAGCGAGAGTGCGCGGCGCAACAGGAAGTCGAGTACCACCGGCGAGCCATGGGCGGCGATCTCAACAACGTCTTCCGCGGTGTAGGAGTTGGGCGCGGCGAAAAAAGTCACGACAGCTTCGTCGATGCGCGCCGGGCCGCCGTCGGAGTCCGAGTCATCGCAGACCTGTGCCAGGCGGGCGTGGGTATGTTCGAGGGGCTTGGCCAGCCGGACGAGCGCGCCGGTGATGGCTGCTGCCTCTGGCCCGCTGAGGCGCACGATGCCAATGCCGCCGCGGCCGGGCGGAGTGGAGACGGCTGCGATGGTGTCGACAGCCGTCCAAATGGCTGGATCGGAATTGGGGAGCGTATCGGCCATGCGGCTTCAACCATTGTAGAGAACGATCAGCCACCGGATCCGACTGGGCCGCGGACACGGAAATGAAGAGCATAGGAAGGTATAATCCACTGAAACGCGTCGAGTGCCAAACTGGTCGCCGGCTACAAAGCCGACAGTGCCGCGCGTGTTCTCATTCTGCCAAGGTCTCGTTCTTTTGTTCAGGAAGGTCCACAATCTAAATGGCGCCGCAAGACCGCGCCGCTTCGGGAATGCGTTGATTGCGTTCGTGCTCGCGGCTGCGCTGGGGCACATCTCCTGGGCACAAGAGGGGGGCGACGTCTCCTGGAGGGGCGTGGTCCGCGACCCTGGCGGTGCGCCGATTGCCGCGGCCAGAGTTCGCCTTGCCGGGGAGCACGTTTCCGCCGAGGCGCTGACCGGTGCGGATGGAGTTTTCCATCTGGCGGCTTTGCCGGTAGGACGGTACCGCCTCGCGGTTGACGCCAGGGGGCGCAAAGTCGAGGCTGCTCAGCGTGTCGAGTTGGCCGCCGATACGCGGCCGGTGGCAATTACATTCTCTGACCGCGGAGAGTTGACCGTGAGCGCGCTCGAAGGGCAGGTGGCGACCGGCGGCGAGGAACTATCGAGCCAGGCGGTGAGCGAGTTGCCGCTGAACAAGCGCGACTTCAGCACGTTGCTTCTGCTGGCGGCCGGGACCATGACCGACGTGAATGGGGGCACGAATTTCACCGCGCAGTTTGCCATTAACGGGCAGCGCGGCGTTGAAGCGGTGTTTGCGATGGATGGCGCGGACGTCAGCGATCCCGAGATGGGTGGCGCCACCTTTTCAAACTTCAACGTGGATGCGGTGGAAGGCATCGATTCGAGTTCGGGATGGATGCCGGCCGAAATTGGACTCGGAGCCGCGGGCTTTACCAACATCCGCACGCGCTCGGGAGCCAGCGGATTTCACGGGTCGCTCTTCGAGTTTGTGCGGAACTCGGCCTTTGACGCCCGTAATTATTTCGACCACCCGACCTCCGCCTATCCAGGAAGGATTCCGCCCTTCCGGCGTAACGAGTTTGGATTTACCAACGGCGGACCGGTGCTGGCGCCGCATGGATACGACGGGCGCGGAAAGACGTTCTACTTCACGCAGTACCAGGGCTTCCGCCAGGTGCTGGGAACTGCGCAGGTGATGGCGGTGCCGACCGAGGATGAGCGTGGCGCCATCGGAAACACGTGCGGAATCAACTTGAGCGCGTCATCGACCACGCCTTATGCCTGCGACACGGTCAAGTACTCGGACGGCTCCACGGACACACTTGCGGTGCCTGTCAACGCGGGCATCGCGGCAGTTCTGGCGCGCTATCCGCTGCCCAACGATACGGAGGGACCGTTTGGGGCGCACACCTACGCAACGGCATCGAAGGTGACGACCAACGCAAACCAGTTTTCAGCGCGCATCGATCACAAGTTCTCATCGAAGGATCAATTCTTCGCCCGTTTCGTGATGGACAACCTTACCGGGCCAACCACCAATCCCGACCAAACCGCGATCGACCCGGCGTTTGGTGTTGAATATATCGATCGGCAGCGCAACGTGGTGGGAACGTACACGCGCGCGGTATCGGCGCGGCTGACGCTGGAATCGTCGCTGAGCATAGAGCGCTCGACGCCCGGGTTCCCAACCACGGACTACACAGATGCGGCGGTCAAGTTCAACGATGGATTATTCGAAGGCTTCGATGAAGCGGCTGGAACGGTGATGCAGTCTTATGGAAACCTCTTCCAAGCGCGCGAAACTTTGGCCTTCACAGCCGGAAATCATGCGTTCAAATTCGGCGCCGAGGTGCGCGTCAATCGCGATACGACGTACTACGGCATCAGTCCCGATGGAGAATACGATTTCGGCGGCGGAACTGCGTATGCCGATGAATCCATCCAATCGCAGAGCGGCAGGCACGATTTGCATCCTGGTGATCCGCTGCCTGATACGCTTTCGAGTTTCTTATCGGGCAGTCCATTCTCTTACGCCATCGAAATTGCGCCGCCTTATTTTTCGAGCGGCGCGCACATTGGCCCGGCAGCCATTAATCGCAACAATGTGGACGGTTACTTTGAAGATGCCTGGAAGGCGACGAGCCGCTTCACTTTGGGTTACGGGGTGCGTTGGGAGCTTTATTCTCCCATCACGGAGCGCGCTCAACGCACGGCCGGATTTCTCTGGGTCAACGGCACGGAAGAGTACGTGGTGAATCCCCAGCCCGGATACCGCACCGAGTGGAAGGCGTGGGGTCCGCGCGTGCAGGCATCGTTTCAGGCGACCGATAAGCTGGCGGTTCATGCAGGGGGAGCGATTACGACCATCCCGCCGAACATCTGGCAGGATAATTTTCTTACCGGCTCGGCGCCGTTTGCGGTGACGCCGCGCCTGCTGTCGGCCGCCAACTCGCCCATCAGCTACGGATTTAGAATTACGCCGTCGCAACTGCCGCAGACGCAGACACCTTCAGGCGCGAACATCTTTCCCGATGGCCGTACCAAGTCGGTTGCGCCTAACACCG
>Ga0302140_10001172_pt1 | contig 34352 bp, 28 predicted proteins | sample I_Bog_E1_1_FD_202095 | JGI IMG/M metagenome (GOLD analysis project Ga0302140, IMG submission 202095) | Peat permafrost microbial communities from Stordalen Mire near Abisko, Sweden - I_Bog_E1_1 | ecosystem: Environmental > Terrestrial > Soil > Wetlands > Peat | place: Sweden: Abisko, Stordalen... | reverse complement strand
CTAATCGATGACGTAGGCTATGGTGCTGCCGGCACATTCGGCGGGCTGATCCAAACTCCCACCTTCGACACTCTGGCCAACAATGGTCTGCGGTATACCAACTTCCATACTTGCGCCATCTGCGCCCTGACCCGATCAGCTCTGCTGACCGGCCGCAACAGCGCGTCGGTGCATGAATCCGGCTTCTCGCACATTGCGATGTCTGCCGGTTTCCCCGGCTGGGATGGCCGCGTTCCTGCCACTGCCGGCACAATCGCCGAGATTCTGCGCGACAACGGCTACAACACCTTTGCGGTCGGCAAGTATGGCATAACGCCGGATGAAGATGCGACCGATGCAGGACCATTCGATCGTTGGCCAACTGGAAAAGGCTTTGACCACTTCTTCGGCTTCCTTGGTTCGCAGACCGATCAATACAAGCCCGACTTGGTAGAGGATCAAGCGCACGCGACTCCCGATGGCCGTCACCTTAGCGACCAGATCACCGACAAGGCGATCTACTATATCGACCGCCAGAAGAAGGCCGCGCCGGATAAGCCGTTCTTCCTCTACTTCGCGCCGGCAGCCACGCATGCTCCGCACATGGTCGATAAATACTGGAGCGATCAATACAAGGGTAAGTTCGACAAGGGCTGGGACGATTACCGAGAGGAAGTCTTCGAACGGCAGAAGAAACTCGGCGTGATTCCCGCCAATGCCAAGCTGCATGATCGCAACCCGGATGTCAAGGCATGGGACACGCTGACGCCGGATCAGCAGAAGCTCTATGCGCGATTTATGGAGGTGTATGCGGGCTATCTGACTTACACGGACTTTGAGGTCGGCCGCCTGGTCAATCACCTGAAGGAGATCGGCCAGCTCGACAATACGCTGATCTTGATCTCCATCGGTGATAACGGCGCCAGCAAGGAAGGATCGGAAGAAGGCACTATCGACCGTTCCATTAGCCGAAAGCCGATCACCGAGGAGGAAAATGTCGCCTATAACCTGGCCAATATCGACAAGATCGGCACGCCCGATTCCAAGAATGGCAACTATCCGCTGGGCTGGGCGCAGGCCGCAGACACGCCGTTCAAACAGTGGAAGCAGGATGCCAACAGCGAAGGCGGAACGCACAATCCGCTCATCGCCTACTAATCAAAAGGCATCAAGGACAAGGGCGGCATTCGCACCCAGTACAGCCATGTGATCGATCTTCTTCCCACCACGCTCGATCTGGTTGGCATCAAGGCTCCTGAAGAGATTCGCGGCATCAAGCAGCAGCCGATTGAAGGAACTTCTCTCGCGTACTCGATTGACGATGCCAATGCACCCACCCGTCACACGCTCCAGTACTACTACATCTTTGGCTCAAGGTCGATCTACGACAACGGATGGAAGGCCGAGTTGGCGTATCCCAACGACGTCCTCACCAAACACGTAGTCAGTAATCCGCCACTTGACGAAAGCGCGTGGGAACTATACAACCTGAACGACGATCCGACCGAGCGCATCGATCTGGCTCAGAAGAATCCGGAGAAGCTAGCGCAACTGAAGGCCGAATTTGAAGAGCAGGCCCAGTCGCACCATCTCTATCCCTACATCACCTTTGACGATCTGTATGCCGGACGCACTCACCACACCTACCTGCCCCAGTGGTATCTTGACCGGCAAAAGGCGCAGGCTCAGAGCATCAACAGCAAATAGCATTGCCGGTATGTTTTCGGCTCTACTCCATTGAAGATCTTCGGGCGGCCGGCAATGAAAGGCCTGGCCGCCCGTTACTAACCCGATCCGCTACCCTCAGCGGTCTTGATTGCAGTCGGTCCGCTCAATGCCGTGTACTGTCTGCACAAGTCGCCAGGCATCGGCTCACCGAGTCATCTCTGAATGACTGAATCCAACAGGAGAGTTATGAACGAGAAAAGCGTATTGAATGCGTTGACATCGACGCTAGTACTTGCGGCGGGCGCGAGTCTCCCACTGCACGCGCAGACGGCACAGCCGTACCAGGGCGTCGTCGGCAGAACCCTGGCCGAATCAAAAGAATGGTGGGCGGAACCGGTGAAAGCGCCTGCCGGCGCCCCGAATGTAGTTTGGATCCTGATCGATGACGTGGGCTATGGCGCTGCCGGCACATTCGGAGGGCTGATCCAAACTCCCACATTCGACACTCTGGCCAACAATGGTTTGCGCTATACGAACTTCCATACGACCGCGGTCTGCGCCCCCACCCGCTCGGCTTTGCTGACTGGCCGTAACAGCGCAACCGTGCACGTTTCTGGATTTTCACACACGGTGATGTCCGCCGGATTCCCCGGCTGGGATGGCAGGATTCCCTCCACCGACGGAACCATTGCAGAGATTCTTCGTGAGAATGGCTACAACACATTCGCAGTTGGCAAGTATGGTGTAACCCCCGACGAAGACGCGACCGATGCAGGCCCATTCGATCGTTGGCCTACTGGAAAAGGATTCGACCACTTCTTCGGATTCCTCGGATCGCAGACCGACCAATACAAGCCGGACCTGGTAGAGGACCAGGCGCACGTGCGTCCTGACGGTCGCCACCTGAGCGACCAGATCACTGACAAGGCTATCTTCTATATCGACCGCCAGAAGAAGGCCGCTCCGGACAAGCCCTTCTTCCTCTACTACGCGCCCGGCGCTACACATGCTCCGCACCAGGTCGACAAGTATTGGAGCGACCAATACAAGGGCAAATTCGACAAGGGATGGGATGCGTATCGTGAGGAAGTGTTTGAACGCCAGAAGAAACTTGGTGTGATTCCCGCCGATGCGGTGCTTCCCGATCGCAACCCGGACATCAAGGCCTGGGACAAGCTGACGCCGGAAGAGCAGAAGCTCTACGCGCGCTTCATGGAAGTCTATGCGGGTTATTTGACCTACACGGACTTTGAGATCGGCCGCCTGGTCAATCACCTGAAGGAGATCGGACAGCTCGACAATACACTGATCTTCATCTCCATCGGCGACAACGGAGCAAGCAAAGAGGGCACCCTGAACGGGGACATCGATCGCTCTTTGTTCGGAAAGCCCTTAACGGAGCAGGAGAATATCAATTACAACCTGCACAAGATTGGGGAGATCGGTACGCCCGCCGCCACTGAAGGGAATTATCCTCTCGGCTGGGCGCAGGCTGCCAATACTCCCTTCAAGTACTGGAAGCAGGATGCGAACAGCGAAGGTGGCACGCACAACCCGCTTATTGTCTTTTGGCCGAAGGGTATCCAAGACAAGGGCGGAATTCGTACTCAGTACAGCCACGTCATTGATCTTCTTCCGACGACACTCGATCTGGTAGGCATCAAGGCGCCTGACGAGATCAGGGGAATCAAGCAGGATGCCATTGAGGGAACTTCACTGGCTTACTCCATTGACGATGCCAAAGCGCCTACCCGCCACACGCTGCAGTATTACTACATCTTTGGTTCGAGATCGATTTACGACAACGGGTGGAAGGCGGAACTGGCTTACCCAAGCAGCTTTATCACGGGAAATCTACAGAGCACACAGACTTTTGATGAAAATGCCTGGGAGCTCTACAACCTGAATGAGGACTACACGGAACGAGTTGACCTGGCCAAAAAGTACCCGGAAAAACTGGCCGGACTCAAAGCTGAATTCGAAGAGCAGGCCAAAGCACATCATCTCTATCCCTACATCACCTGGGACGATGTACTGAAGGGACGCATTCACCGAACCAAAGGATCCAAGTCATTCTTCGATGCGGTGAAAGAAGTAACCAAGAGCAGTGAAAACCAATAGCCTTGGTAACTTTCCCGATTGTTCACGAGCGGGGTTGTTCGAGTGGGCGGGCGTAGAGAGGTTCAGCCTGTTTGCACTAAAAGAGCGTTCGTCCTCGCTGGTTTCGGGAGCAGTCAGTTCGCGGCTAGCCGCGAACTGACTGTGAAAGTCGAGTTGGAGACGTCGCGCACAGCGGCGGTAGTGGCGGAAAGGAAGAATCACTATGTTCAAGGATGTAATGGAGAATATTCGATGAATGTTGCGCAACAAGTCGGAGTGCTGCTAAGCGGGACGATGGCCTTGGGCGCTTGGTCGCCTGCTGTAGCCCAAAACAACGCTGCAACCAATTCAACCGCTTCTTCCACGGATGCAGCGCCGCTTCGCGATGCGCCGCGCCGCGCTTGGCCTGAGCCTCCAAAAGCTCCTGTGGGGGCGCCGAACGTCGTACTGATTCTGGTTGACGATGTGGGCTTTGGCGTAACCTCAACCTTCGGAGGTCCCATATCTACGCCAGTTTTCGACAAGCTGGCGCAATCTGGGCTGCGTTACGACTCGTTTCACATGAACTCGCTCTGCTCGCCGACTCGCGCCGCGCTTCTGACCGGGCGCAACAATCACGAGGTCGGCTTCGGCTCCATTGCCGAGTGGTCCGCGCCTTACCCCGGCTACAACACGCTTCTGCCTAAGAGTTCAGCGACAATTGCCGAAGTTCTCAAAGAGAATGGCTACAGCACGGCAGCATTTGGCAAGTGGCATAACACGCCGACCTGGCAGGTTAGTCCTCAGGGACCTTTTGATCGCTGGCCGACAGGCCTCGGCTTTGAACACTTTTATGGTTTCAACCAGGCGGCTGACAACCAGTACTACACGCGCATCTATCGCGACACAACGCCGGTTGAGCCTTCGAAGACGCCGCAGCAGGGCTATCACTTCACGACCGACATCACCAACGAAGCGATCAACTGGCTTCACCAACATGATGCCGTCGCAAGTAACAAGCCGTTCTTCATCTACTACGCCACCGGCGCAACGCACACGCCGCATCAGGTGCCGCAGAAGTGGATCGATTTGTACAAGGGCAAGTTCGATCGCGGCTGGGATGTGATTCGCCAGGAGGCCTTTGGTCGGCAGAAGAAACTGGGAGTAATTCCCGCCAATGCAGAACTGACGCCGCGTCCGGACGGCCTGCCCGCATGGGACTCGCTCACGCCGCAGCAGAAGAAACTGCTGGCGCATCAAGCTGAGGTCTACGCAGGTTTCGCCGCACAGACCGATTACGAGATAGGCCGTCTGCTCGATGCGATTCGCGAAGAGGGGCAAGCGGACAACACCGTCGTGCTGGAGGTCTTCGGAGACAATGGCGCCAGCGCCGAGGGCGGCCTGGAAGGCACCGACGCGCGCGACATTAATGGAAAGCCGCTGACCGTCGAGGCGCGCCTGGACACCGCCGATCTGCTGGGCAGTGAGACCTATATGAATCACTATGCCGCTGCGTGGGCGTGGGCTTTGAATTCGCCATTTCAAGGGACCAAGCAGGATGCCTCGCATTTGGGCGGCACTACCGATCCGCTGGTTATCGTGTGGCCTAGGCACATCAAGGATGCCGGTGGCCTGCGGACGCAGTTCTCGCATGTGAACGACATTGCGCCGACAATTTACGAGATCGTTGGCGTGACGCCGCCGGCAATTGTAGACGGAGTTGCGCAGATTCCGTTTGAAGGAACCAGCCTTACGTACACCTTCGATCATCCGGGAGAACCGACGCACCATAACTTGCAGTACTTCACCACCAGCGGCAATCGCGCCATCTATAAGGATGGTTGGTGGGCTGGCGACCTCTTCCACTCGACATGGGAGCTGACTGGAATCCCCAGGACCGGTGTGAGCGACAAGGATCTCGGCAATCATCCCTGGGAGTTATACAACCTGAATGAGGATTACAGCCAGGCGCACAACCTTGCCGACAAGTATCCCGAGAAGCTGAAGGAGCTGCAACAGGTCTTCGAGGCCGAGGCGGAGCGCAATCATGCGCTTCCCATTCTTCCCGGATACGAGACTTATCCGGTCGGCCAGCCTGGTGGACAGAAGGTCTTCACCTATCGCGAAGGTGTGGAACGGCTGCAACCGCGCATCGCTCCCAACCTTGCCGGACACGCCTACACGATCACCGCGGACGTGGACGTGCCTGCAGATGGCGCGGATGGAGTGATCGTTGCGCAAGGCGGACGCTATGGCGGAATCTCGCTTTTCGTCAAGGATCGTCGGGTTGTATATGAGGTGAACGCCTACGGGCACCGCTCGGGACAACTGGTCGCGTCTGAGCCGCTTCAACCCGGCAAGGCGCACATCGTGGTGAATCTAACTCCAAACGATCCGGCAAAGAAGGACGATGTTCCCTTCGGCCCGCGGCAACCAATCCCGGCAACCGGCCAGATGTCGATCAACGGACACGCGCAGGGTGAAGCGCAGTTTGCGAACGTCAATCTCTCGTACAGTGAAACGCTCGATGTCGGCAGCGATCTTGGATCGCCTGTGAGTCCCGAATACAAATCGCCCAATCGTTTCGCAGGAACGATCGACAAGGTAGCGATTGAGATCAAGTGAGCCAAATACAATAACTCCATCTGTCCGGTGAGCATTTATGCCGGACGGGATGGAGTTATCGACAAATGAGAGATCTTAGCAGGGGACACAACCATGTTTTACAAGCTTCCCGCGAATCTTCCGGCCGAACTCGAAGAGCTGGATTCCTACATCGCCCGCTATCAACGCGGCGAGATCGATGCCGCGACACTGAAAGTTCGCCGTGTTCCCTTCGGTTGCTATGAGCAGCGTCAGGATGGCAACTATATGGTGCGCATCCGAACTACCGGCGGCGCTCTGACGCCGCTGCAACTGCGCGCGATCGCCGCAACATCCTCCCGCTATGGAAGGGATTCGATCCACATCACCACACGGCAGGAGTTTCAGATTCACAATGTCGCTCTTGTGAATGTGCTGCCAGTCATGCGCGAATTGCTGCTGGTTGGTCTGTCGTCGCGCGGAGGAGGCGGCAATACCGTCCGCAACGTTCTTGTTTCACCCGATGCGGGCGTTGGCATTGACGAGGCCTTCGATCCCAGTCCTTATGCTTTTGCGCTGACCAGCAGATTGATCGCCGAATCGGATTCATGGCTTCTACCGCGCAAATTCAAGATTGCATTTTCAAACTCGCCTGCTGATACCTCATATGCCGAATTCAACGATCTTGGCTTCGTAGCTCATCTGCGAGACGGGCAAAAGGGGTTCGGAGTCTATGTCGCAGGCGGTCTCGGCACCAAGCCAGAAGTCGGGCATCTGTTGCACGATTTCATTCAGGCTGAAGATGTATATATTGTGGCCAGCGCCGTAAAACGCCTCTTTGACAAGCACGGAAATCGCAAGAATCGCCACGCGGCACGATTGCGTTTCCTATGGAAGACTCTGGGAGAAGCGCAGTTTCCTGCTCTCTACAATGAACAGTTACAACTTGTCCGCAGTAACTCTCCCGAGCCGCTTTCGATCGAAGAGCTTCCGCAAAGCAGCGATCTGCCCCCGTTTGCCCCCGAGCAAGACCATTCTCCGGAGTTTGATCGATGGAAGGACCGCTACGTCGAAAACCAGAGGCAATCCGGTTTGGTTTCCGTGCGCATTCCCATCTTCCTCGGCAATCTGGAGAATGCAGGCGCCATTCGGCTGGCGGAGTTTCTCTCGCCTTTCGGCAATCATGTTCTCCGCGCCTCCTTCGGCCAGAACCTCAGGCTGCGCAACATTCCGAAGAGTTATCTGGCAAACGTCTTTCATCTGGTTCGCGAAATCTCCGCGCTATCCTCCGGCCCCAGCCTCGTCGGCAACTCCATTGCCTGTACCGGCGCAGACACTTGCAGACTTGGCATCTGCCTGCCCAAAGGCGCGCTGGCGGCGACTGCCGAACGATTGACGTCTTCCAACCTGGATCTCGACTCTGTTGCCGACTTCAAGCTCAATCTTTCGGGATGCCCGAATACTTGCGGTCAGCATATGCTGGCCGATCTCGGATTCTATGGCAATGTGGGCCGCACCGAGCAGCATATGTTTCCCGCATACATGGTGGTGGCAGGCGCCGAGATCGGCGAAGGTAAGGCGCGCCTCGCTCGACCGATCGATCGCGTAAGCGCAAGGGATCTGCCCGAATTCGTCCATGAGATTTTGAAGCTGTGGATCGCGAAGAAGAGCGAGTATTTCTCCTTCGCTCAATATGTGGACGCGGAGGGCGAGAAGGAAATCCGACAGATCGCTGATCGTTTTCGCTCGATCCCGGCCTACAGCGAAGACGCGAGCTACTACCGGGACTGGGGCGCAACAGGGACGTTCTCACTGGTTGGAAGAGGCGTGGGTGAGTGCTCTGCCGGGCTCTTTGACCTTATTGAGGTGGACCTCAACAGCGCTCGTCGGATTCGCGAGGAACTTCGGACCGGCGATTCGCAAAACGAAGCTGCGCTATATGAAATCACTCTGCGCAGCGCGCGCGCCTTGCTTATAATGCGCGGCATTGAGGCGGTGACGGATGCTGCGGTATTTACAATCTTTGCGCAGCACTTCATTCAAGCCGGATTGATCGACAGGCGTTTCGCGTCGGTGATTGACAGCGCGCATCGAAAGAGCATCGAAGAACTCGTGCATCGCGAAGATGATGTCTTTGAGTTGCTCAAGGCGGTAGAAGCCCTCTATCGCAGTATGGACAACTCACTTCGCTTTCCCGCGGAAGCGATGCTGACAGCATAACGGATGATTACGACGATGACAGAAAACTTAGGCATTAATTTGGCGCAGCGAATCGGCAATACGCCTCTGCTGCGCCTTGAAAGCATAACCGGCGAGCTGAAGGATGTTCAGGTGCTGGCAAAAGCGGAGTGGACGAATCCAGGCGGTTCAGTGAAGGATCGTGCCGCATCAAATATCGTGAGCGAGGCCTTGCGTTCGGGCAAGCTGGGAGCGGGTACAACTCTCCTCGACTCCACTAGTGGCAACACCGGGATCGCGTATGCGATGCTTGGCGCGGCATACGGAATTTCAGTTACGCTGTGCATGCCCTCGAATGTCTCAAAAGAGCGGAAGCGCATCCTTCACACCTATGGTGCAACGATTATTTATACCGATCATGGCGAAGGCTCCGATGGCGCGATCCGCAAGGCGCAGGAGATTGCGGCAGCAGAGCCGACGAAGTATTTCTACGCCGATCAGTACTCGAACAATGCCAACTGGCGCGCGCACTATGCCAATGGAACAGCCGATGAGATTTGGCAGCAGACCTCTGGACGCGTAACGCACTTTGTGGCAATTCTCGGCACGAGCGGAACCTTTGTGGGGACTTCGCGCAGGTTGAAGGAGCTGAATCCAGCCATTCGTTGCATCTCACTACAGCCCGACTCGCCCTTTCATGGCATCGAGGGAACCAAGCACATGGAGACTTCGATCGTTCCAAAGATCTACGACGCAAGCATCGCCGATGCTGAGTTGGGCATCGAAACGGAAGCGGCATATGCAATGGCCAGGCGACTGGCGCGCGAAGAGGGTTTGCTGGTTGGCGTTTCCGGAGCCGCGGCGCTGGTTGGCGCCGTGCAGGTCGCGCACAATGCCCCACCGGGATCGGTTGTAGTTACGATCTTTCCCGACTCGGGGGACAAGTATCTAAGCGAGCACTTCTGGGATGAAAACGAGTAAGGCAAGGAAGGAAGTATGCCACTGACGATATCGGATGCGCTCTACAATCAACTGCGCAAGCACGGCGAGGCGACCTACCCGCACGAGTGCTGCGGCGTACTGGTGGGTGAATTCGACGAGACCGGCAGAAAGGCGGTCAAGGCTGTCGCTCCCTGCGGAAACACGCGCACCGATTCGCCTACCAATCGTTATCATATCGATCCGGTAGAGTTGGTGCGCATTCAGCGGGAGGCGATGCTTGCCGGTCGCGACATTGTCGGCTTTTATCACTCTCATCCCAATCATCCCGCCAGATGGTCCACAACAGACTTGGCCGAAGCGCACTGGATAGGTTGCTCGTATGTGATTACCAGTGTCGAAAGCGGGCGCGCCGTTCTGACCAACTCATTCCGATTGTTAGGGCCGGAAGAGAACAAACGCTTTGAAGATGAACACGTTGAAGTCATCGAGTAATGATTGCAGTCTTGCAGACCCGCACATTCAAGGAAGGAACAATATGTCGATCAAAGTCCTGATTCCCACTCCGCTCCGGCCCTGTGCCGGAAAGCAATCCACGATCGAAGTGAGCGGTCAGACCGTTGGCGAGGCGCTGAACGATCTTATCGCCAAGCACCCGGATCTGCGCAAGCATCTGTTTTCCGAAGACGGAAAGCTGCGCTCTTTTGTCAACGTCTATCTAAGCGATGAGGACATCCGGTATCTGACCGAGGACGCGACACCGGTCAAAGAGACCGATACGATCACCATCGTTCCTTCGGTTGCCGGCGGACGATAGTGCTCGATCCGCTTCTGGAAAATGAATATGATGAACGATTGTTGGGAGACGAAACTGTGGCTGAATTGATTGATGGCAGTCAAGCAAAACTGAGCAACGATGAGATACTTCGCTACTCGCGGCATCTGATCATGCCCGAAGTGACTCTTGAAGGGCAAAAGAAACTGAAGGCTGCGCGCGTGCTTTGCGTGGGCACGGGCGGACTCGGCTCTCCACTGGCTCTGTATCTAACTGCGGCAGGCGTAGGCACACTTGGCTTAGTCGATTTCGACGTCGTGGACTACACCAACCTGCAACGGCAGGTGCTTCATCATACGAGCGATGTGGGCCGTCTGAAGCTCGACTCGGCCATCGACAAGTTGACCGCGATCAATCCATTCGTCGAAATCAAAAGGTTTGACACATATCTGAGCAGCCAGAATGCGCTAGAGATCTTCAGCGGCTTCGACATCATCGCTGACGGCACCGATAACTTCGCCACTCGCTACCTGGTCAACGATGCCTGCGTACTGAGCGGCAAACCCAACGTCTATGCGTCGATCTTCCGCTTTGAGGGCCAGGCCAGCATTTTCGCCACTGAAGCCGGTCCTTGCTACCGATGCCTCTATCCCGAGCCGCCGCCGCCAGGCTTGGTTCCATCGTGCGCAGAAGGAGGAGTCCTGGGCGTGCTTCCTGGATTGCTCGGAATCATTCAGGCGACCGAGGTGATCAAACTGATTCTAGGCGTGGGCGAGCCGCTGATCGGCCGCTTGGTGCTGGTCGATGCCTTGGCCATGCGCTTTCGTGAGCTGCGCGTGCGCAAGAATCCCGAGTGTCCGGTCTGCGGCACAAATCCCACAGTCAAGGAGCTTATCGATTACAACCAGTTCTGCGGCATTCGGGGAGAGGAAGCCGAAGCAACCACGAGCGCAAAGATCCCCGAGATTCAGCCGGAGGAACTCAAACGCCGTCTCGATGCCCGCGAAGACATCTTCGTGCTCGACGTGCGCGAGCCGCATGAGTATCAGATTGTCAACATCAAGGGATATTTGATTCCGCTTGGCGACCTGCCGACTCGCGTCCATGAACTCGACTCAAGCCGCGAGATTGTCGTGCATTGTAAGAGCGGTGCACGCAGCGCCAAGGCCGTCGATTTCTTGCGCAAATCAGGCTTCAAGCGGGCAACCAATTTGACCGGCGGCATTCTAGCCTGGGCCGACCGGATCGACACGACGCTGCCAAAGTATTGACCAAGCGCAGCGGGGACAGACAATTGCCCTTAAGCGCCAAAGTGAAGATATGAAGTGAGTTAGAACACAAGAAGCGGACCGAAACTCCGGATAGACTTCTAACGGTGGACATTGTCCACTGACTCGCGGTACATTCATGGGTCAGATGACGCTCAAAGATCCGAGTGCGTCGCCGATAGGAAGAGAATCATGCAGACGGCCCGTCTCATGCCTGTTCGAATCTGCCGCCCAGATCGATGTCGTCCTTCTGGCCGACGGGGGTCTGTCTGGCCGCTATTCCTTTCGCTTCTGCTGGTGCTACCCACGGCCTTGGCGGCGCAGGAAGCGCAATCGGGCGAGACCGTCAAATTCAAATTGCGCGACGGATACTTGATCGTCATTCAGACAATGGTCAACGGCGCAGGTCCCTTCAATTTTCTGCTGGACACTGGCGCGACGCATACCGTAATCGATCCGGCTCTTGCACGGGAGTTGCGGCTTCCGGTCATTGGCAAAGCGTCGCTGACAACCGTTTTAGATGTACGGCAGGATCAACTGGTTCGGCTCAAGAGAGTGCGGGTGGGCGGCTCCGAGATTTCAGAGCTTGGAGCGGTGATCGACCGGCTGGATCAGGTGAAGCTCAAGGCGCCCGGCATTCGCGGTGTGTTGGGCGAGGATTATCTTTCGAATTTCGATTTTCTCATCGACTACCGACAGCACACCTTGCGCCTCGGCGGCGATGCTCCCGCGGGGGATCGATGTCGATTCGAGACGATTGGCCGCTATCATGGCGAGCCAACCACCAATCGCTTGCTGATTGAGGCGGATTTCATCGATGTGCGCGCTGACAAAGTTCAGTTGCAGTTAGATACTGGAGCCAGGATGCCCGAACTGTTCCCCGCCCGGCCTGAATCTTCGTCATCCCTGCCCTGGGCTGGTTCGATGGCATTCAGCAGCGGACCGAATGGAACAGCTATTCATTCTCACACAGAGATCAAAATCGGCACGACTACAGTCAAGGATCTGGATTTGGTGAAATCCAGGCGCGGTGTTGCCTTCGATGCGGCGGGCCTGCTGCCCGCAGTCATCTTCCATCGAATCTATATCAGCCACTCGGGTGGGTTCGTTGTGCTGAATCCAGGCGATTGAAGTTCATTGCCGAGCTCTTCAGACAAGCCCAGTCGTGCGTCCCTGCCTGAGATCCCACAGGGCCGCAATCAACGCGTCGATTTCTTCGCAGGTGTTATAGAGCGCAAACGTCGCGCGCACGGTGCTCTCCAAGCCAAATCGACGCAGGATCGGTTGTGCGCAGTGGTGTCCGCCGCGCACGGCGACGCCCTTGCGGTTGAGATAGTCGCCGATCTCTTCTGTTCGCAGGCCGTCCATCACGAATGAAATTACGCTCGCCTTCTCTTTCGCAGTGCCGATGATGCGCAAACCGGGAATCTTGAGCAACGCCGCCGTGGCGTAGGTCAAGAGCATATGCTCGTGGCGCGAGACATTGGCAATTCCGACGCGGTCGAGATAGTCGATCGCAGCGCCCAGGCCGACAGCGTCGGCGATATTTCCTGTCCCCGCTTCAAAGCGCTGCGGGGGCGGCTGGTAAAGCGTTTTCTCGAAGGTCACGTCCTGGATCATGTTGCCTCCGCCTTGCCAGGGCGGCATCGTATCCAGCACCTCGGACTTTCCAAAAACCACGCCAATGCCCGTCGGCGCAAAGACCTTGTGACCGCTGAAGACATAAAAGTCGCAATTGATGGCCTGCACATCGACGCGCATATGCGAGACCGCCTGTGCGCCATCGACGAGCACGCGGGCACCATGGCGATGCGCGGCCTCAACCATCTCCTTCACCGGCACTATCGCGCCCAGTGCATTCGAAACATGGGCGATCGAAACCAGTCGAGTCTTGGGTCCAAGCAGCTTTTCGTACTCGTCAAGCAGAATCTGCCCAGTGTCGTCAACGGGAGTAACGCGCAGTCGCGCGCCTTTCTCGGCGCAAAGCATCTGCCAGGGTACGATGTTTGCGTGATGCTCCAGCCAGGTGATGACGATCTCGTCGTCCTTTTGAATGTTCTGCAGTCCCCAGCTTTGCGCTACCATGTTGATGGCCTCCGTGGCACCGCGCACAAAGACGATCTCGCGCGGGGCGCCTGCGTTGAGGAAGCGGCGCACCTTTTCGCGCGCGGACTCATACGCATCGGTCGAACGCGCGGCCAGCTCATGCGCAGCACGATGTACGTTTGAGTTCTCGTGTTCGTAGAAATAACTGAGCCGGTCGATCACCGACTGCGGCTTCTGCGTGGTCGCTCCATTGTCGAACCAGATCAACGGATGACCATTGACCTTCTCTTTGAGAATCGGAAAGTCGCGACGAATCGCTTCCACTTCGAAGGAATTAGAGGATAATCCAAGATCGCCCAATGACTCCGATTGCCCCGCGCCGGGAACCACAACGGGAACCACATTCGATGTATCGAGCGGGCGCGGCTGCTTTTCCGGATCATGAGAAGCAGGTGCGCGAAAATCAGGCTCGTGCGCGACTGCCCCGGCAATTTGCGGTGTATTCGGGTCAAGCGGCACGACAAACGGATTGCTGCCGGAAACTCCAGCCGGCACCGGCCCCGGAAGCGAGGGCTGCTCGGAAAACAGCGGCCGCGCCTCGTCCAGGAAAGAGAAGGTTGGAAGTGCCGATGAATCCACGACGCCCAGAGCGGCTGGAATGGTAGGCGATGGTGGTTGAGCACTCTGCAAAGGCCGAAGATCGGGCAGCAACGAAGCTGGAATAGCCGCGAAGCCTTCATCGGCGGGCACCGGCTTCTCGCTTGCCAGGATGGGAGTTTGCCGCGCGACAGGCTCAGCGGCAGGCTCTGGAAACAAGGGCCGTGCATCCTGCAAGAAAGCAAACTCCGGTGCAGCCGTGGGCGTTACTCCGCCGCCAGGAATCGCCGGAAGCGAGGATGCAGACGACCGCGCATCCGGAATCATGCTCCTCTCCGGCGTGACGAGATAGGTACCAGACTGCGCCTCAGCCGGAATGGCGACTATTCCCGGCACAGCAGGCGCAGTCGGGCTCGGCACTGCCGCAAATGGATTGCCGGAAAAGGCCGAGTTCGGCGGCAATACTGCTCTGGCCGCTGTCACCGCAAGGTGCTGCTGCCCTTCAGGTAACTCGTTGAAAATCTCATTAGCCATGCGCGCCAACTGAGACGGAGAAAGCACGCCGGGAACGATTTGTTCGCTTCCGCGCAGCCCGCTCGCCGCCGGGGAAGCCGTTGAGGCCAGAATCTGCTCACTTGTACTCATGATATTGACCCACGTCCACGTCTTCCAACAGGGCAATGGCGTCGTCGGTCAGCACGGCCGCCGAGCAGTAGAGCGAGATTAGATAAGAAGCCAGCGAGCGCTGATCGATACCCATGAAGCGCACAGACAGGCCAGGGCTCTGTTCGCCCGGCAATCCAGGTTGGAAGAGGCCAACCACGCCCTGCTTCTTCTCGCCTACGCGCACCAGCAGAATCTTCGACTTCTGATCTTTGCTGCGCACAGCGATTTTGTCGGTGGGAATCAACGGCACGCCGCGCCAAGTCAAGAATGGAGTGCCAAACAGGGTGATCGTTGGCGGGGGAACGCCGCGCCGCGTGCATTCACGACCAAAGGCGGCAATGGCACGCGGAGCCGCCAGAAAGAACGAAGGTTCTTTCCAGACCTTCGTCAACAGTTCATCCAGATCGTCCGGCGTTGGCGGACCTTTGCGCGTCTTGATCTTTTGAGCGTCGGCAACGTTGTTCAGCAGGCCGTAGTCGGCGTTGTTGAGCAGTTCGCTCTCCTGCTTCTCTTTGACGCTCTCGATCAGCACGCGCAATTGCTCGCGCACCTGGTCATAGGGGTTGCTCAAAAGGTCTGAGACGCGTGTGTGCACATTGAGCACAGCGTTGATGCTGCTGAGGCGATACTCGCGAGGAGTGTCCTGATAGTCGGCAAAAGTGGCGGGCAGAGGCGACTCGTCTTCATGTGCACAGAGAGACTCGATCGCTTTGCTCTCATCCACTTTGTTCACGCGGAAGGTCCCCGCTTCAAGCGGCTTCCAATCCAGCAGGCGAACCAGCCAACGCGGGGTAATGGCCCCAAACTGCGGAGCCGTCTTGGTTACATTTGCAAGTTGAAATGCAGCCTCTTCACCAAGGGAAGCGCGGAGAACTTCTTCGGGCACGGGCGGACTCCTTTTCTTTCAACAAGAATCGAAAGCGCAATGGTTGTAGCTTCACTGTACAAGCGGGCCGATTAAAGGAAAGAAAAAACCTGGAAGCGGAATACCCCGATATCAATGACTGAGCATTTCAACCGTTGAAAACTTGGAGCGCCTGGCGGGAATTGAACCCGCGAATACAGGTTTTGCAGACCTGCGCGTTGACCGCTTCGCCACCGGCGCGTTTTAAAGATCGGAGCTTCAGTACTTCCGGACGCTCCGGTCCACTCGGTCGGACCAGGCGTGAATTCCGCCGGTCAGATTCCAAACATGGGTGAAGCCTGCCTTATGCAAGACCTGCGCTGCTTTGACGCTCCGCTGCCCCATCTTGCAGACCGTCACAATATTCTGATTCACATCGAGTTCATTCAGCCGCTTGGCCAGCTCGGGAAGCGGGATCAACTGCCCGCCAATATTGGAGATTTCATACTCATACTCATCGCGCACATCGAGCAGGAATAGATTCTCGCCGGCATCCAGACGTCTCTTCAGCTCTTCAGCGCGGATTCCAGGAACTCTCATCAGATTCTCCCTTGGCTTGACCTTGTTCGGCGGCGGCCTTGTCTTTCTCGCCCGCCTGATTTCAGCCCAAAATAGAAAACCCACCAGCCAGTTCAATTTCTGGCGGTGGGTCCGAACGAAACGGCAGCTTGTAACTTACTCTAGCCCAGCCATTTCCTCACGCCAAAATGCTTCTGCGCACAGCACATCGCTGCGCAATAACACATTTCGGAGGTGATGGGGCTAAAAGTACTCACCAGAACAATGTAACACATGCCTCCCTGTCTAGCAACACTGATTTTGTCAAGAAAAGGTGAACCTGAGAAGGCGAGTCATGAAACCGAAGATCTGCGCGAACGCTGCGCGTCTCGACGAGCCATCGTTGCATGACAGCGGAGACTCTATATACCGGCGCCTTGATCCAGCAGAAGCGCTTCTGACTTGGGATCGTCGAACAGGCGCATGGATTGCGGCCAGACGAAGAGCTCGTCTCCGGTCACCAACGCCAACTCTTCAAACTGCTTTCGGCTTAACTCCGCTGTCACCGGCCTTGTGTTCCCGGCAATGTTCAATTCCAGACGAATCTGCGGACCCGCTGCGTGAATGCGCGCCACGGTGGCCACTACTGCCTTGTTATCCGGCGGCAGATCTCGCGATAGCTCCAGTTCGTGGGGACGTACAAATCCGATTGCGGATTGTGCCGACTCATTCGTTGCGCCGCTATGCCCCTGCGATGAAAGATCTGCCAGCAGACGCCCATGAAAGAGATTCACATTGCCAAGGAAGTTATAAACAAAGGGCGAGGCCGGATTATCGTAGATCGACTGCGGCGTTCCAATCTGCTCCAGCTTTCCCTGATTCAAAATCGCGACGCGGTCGGCAACCTCCAGCGCCTCCTCCTGGTCGTGCGTGACAAGCACCGTGGTCACATGTAACTCATCGTGAATGCGGCGCAGCCAATCGCGCAGATCCTTGCGCACCTTGGCGTCCAGGGCGCTGAAGGGTTCGTCGAGCAGCAACACGCTGGGGCGGACGGCCAGTGCGCGCGCCAGTGCCACGCGCTGTCTTTGTCCGCCGGAGAGCTGCTCGGGATACATTCCGGCATAACTATCCAACTGCACCAGGTGAAGCAACTCCCGCACCCGATCGCGAATCTCTTTGCGCGATGGCCTGAGACGCCTCGACTGCACACGCAATCCAAATGCGATGTTCTCCGAAATCGTCATGTGTCGAAAGAGCGCGTAATGCTGGAAGACAAATCCGATTCCGCGCTTCGACGCACTGCGCTCGGTAGCTTCCTCGCCATGCAGCAAAATCGATCCGCTATTGGGCGCTTCGAGTCCTGCAATCAATCGCAAGAGAGTTGTTTTCCCCGACCCCGATGGCCCGAGGAGCGCTACCAACTCTCCGCTGGCGATGGTCAGAGACACATCAACAAGCGCAGTGAAGGAGCCATATGTCTTGCTGATTTGCTCGACCTGAATGCTCATGATTCTACTTCTTTCTCATCCATGTGCCGATGCACTCCTGAGGTCATCTCAATAAGTTTCTTGAGGATCAACGTAACGATGGCAGCCAACGTCAACAGCGAAGCAGCTGCAAAGGCCGCGGTGAAGTTGTATTCGTTGTAGAGCATCTCCACCTCAAGCGGCAGAGTTGTGGTTTGGCCGCGGATGTGACCCGAGACAACAGAGACAGCTCCGAACTCTCCAATAGAACGTGAGGCCGCCAGAATGGTTCCGTAAAGCAGAGCCCATTTGATGTTGGGCAGAGTGATACGCCAAAAAACACTCCATCCATTGGCGCCAAGAACAACCGCGGCGACCTCTTCGTCGCTGCCCTGCGCCTGCATGAAAGGAATCAATTCCCTGGCCACGAAGGGGAAGGTGACAAAGACCGTGGCCAACACAATTCCGGGCACTGCAAAAATCACATGCAGGTTATGCTCGCTCAACCAGGGGCCAAGCCATCCATGTAATCCAAAGACCTCGACGTACATCAGGCCAGCGACCACAGGAGATACAGCCAGCGGAATATCGATCAGCGTAATCAGCAGGCTCTTTCCAAGAAACTCAAAACGCGTGATGGCCCAACTGGCAGCAATGCCAAATGCCATGTTGAGTGGAACCGCAATGCAAGCGACCAGACCGGTAAGCCGCAAAGCAGAGAGTACGTCTTCCTGATGAATCGAATCCCGATACATCTTCCAGCCTTGCGACAGCGCCTGCGTGAAGACGGCGATCACCGGCAAAACCAGAAAGCCAGAAAGAAGCAAAAGCGCCAACAAAATCAGCGCCACGCGGCCCGCTTTCTGCGCCGTCGATGGCCGCAACATTGCAGATGTGCAGATTGCGCGATGGCCGCTCATACCCGCTTTCCCTCTCTGCGTTGGACCCACCAGTGAAGCAGATTCACCGCCAGCATGATGGTGAACGACAGCGCCAACATCGCCCCGGCAATCGCCGCTGCGCCCGAGTAGTCGTACTCCTCGAGCTTGGTTACGATCAGCAGCGCCGTAATCTCGGTTTTCATCGGCATGTTGCCGGCGATAAAAATCACAGATCCGTACTCGCCAGCCGCTCGCGCAAAGGCCAGCGCAGTGCCCGTCAACAAGGCGGGGAAAGCCACTGGAACAATGACCCGCAAGAAGCGCTGCCAAACGTTCGCGCCTAGGCTTGCCGCGGCCTCCTCCATCGCAGGGTCGAGATCCTCAAGTACCGGCTGTACGCTGCGCACAACGAACGGAAAACCGACGAAGGACATCGCCATCACGATGCCGATCGGCGTAAACGCCACATGAATTCCATGCGGCTCAAGGAATCGTCCAATCCATCCGTTCTCGGCATAGAGCGCCGTAAGCGAGATGCCCGCAACCGCTGTCGGCAACGCAAACGGCAGATCTACGATCGCGTCCACGATTCGCTTGCCCGGAAAGCTGTATCGCGCCAGGACCCACGCCAGCAGCATTCCAAACAGCGCTGAGAGCAACGCCGCCACAGCCGCGCAGCCCAGCGTGACACGATACGATGCCAGCACGCGCGGTGCCGTGACCGTGTGCAGGAATGCGCCAAACCCCAAGCGCGCGCCGTGTTGAATGATTGCAGCGAGAGGGATCAACACGATGACCGCCAGATAGGTCATAGTGAATCCAATACTCAACCGAAATCCGGGAAGCGGCGAACTCCGCGTAACCAGGCTCCACGATTTGTTCGCCTTCTTAGTTGGCATCTTTATCCATTACTTTTCATAAATCTGATCGAAGGTTCCGCCGTCAGTGAAGTGCTTCGCCTGCGCGTTCTGCCATCCCCCGCATCCCTCAACAACAGTGAATGTGTTGACCTTGGGGAAGACGCTGGCGTACTTGTCGGCAACCGGCTTGAGCCGCGGACGATAGTAGTACTTCGCCGCCAGTTCTTGCGCCTCCGGCGAATAGAGATACTCAAGATAGGCGCGTGCAACCTTCTCTGTCCCATGTCTCTGCGCGACTTTATCGACGACGGCGACCGGCGGTTCTGCAAGAATGGTCGCCGAGGGAACTACGATCTCGAACCTGTCTGGACCAAACTCCTTGAGCGCCAGAAGCGCTTCGTTCTCCCAGGCGATGAGGACATCGCCCACGCCACGCTGGACAAACGTCGTGGTAGAACCTCGCGCGCCGGAGTCGAGTACCGGCACGTTGGCAAAGAGCTTCTTCATGTAATCGCGCGCCCCTTGCTCATTGTTGCCCGACGTGCGCAGCGCGTAACCCCAGGCCGCCAGATAATTCCAGCGTGCGCCTCCAGAGGTCTTCGGATTCGGCGTGACGACCTTGACTCCAGGACGGATCAGATCGTCCCAATCGCGAATTCCGCGAGGATTCCCTTTGCGAACCAGAAAGACGATCGTCGAGGTGTATGGCGTGCTGTTGTTCGGAAGCTTTGACTGCCAGTCCTTGTCCAGCAAGCCGCCGTTCTGCGCAATTGCATCGATGTCGTATGCCAGGGCAAGCGTGACTACATCCGCCTCCAGCCCATCGATCACAGCGCGCGCCTGCTTGCCGCTTCCGCCATGTGACTGGTTGATCACCACATCCTGTCCGGTCGTGGCCTTCCAGTGTTTTTGAAACAGTTGGTTGTACTCTTCATAGAACTCGCGGGTGGGATCGTACGAGACGTTGAGCAGATGGGTCTGCGCTCCGAGAAAGCTCGCCGAAACACTCATGAGAATGGCGATAAAAATGAAGACATGGATTCTGCGAACTTGGCTTCTCATGCTGCTCACTCCGTGTGGATTTGCATAGCGTGATTCGTGAGCGCTCCCAAACACTCAACATCACGGCAGTTTCTGGATGATGATCCTTGAGAACGCAAGACAAGACGATTCGCCGGGCGGGCGTCGCTTCACTTGCACAAGCCGGTTAAGACGACTCTCGCAACTGAGGATACTGGAGCACCGGGCGGGATTTGAACCCGCGAATACAGGTTTTGCAGACCTGCGCGTTAGCCGCTTCGCCACCGGTGCTTTTTGAGTAGCTGTCAAAGGTCAGTACGACTGAAGAATCTGGCAACTTACTCCCAAAAACGAAAACCCACCGCGCCATCTGGCGGGTGGGTCGTAGGGTTTCGAGACTCTTGCTTCGGAATCTAACCCATCAAACACGCCCGCGCGGTGCAGCTCTGACAGCAGCACGTACACATTACGGGAGTGAGGAAACGGGCCATTGAGTCCTTTGCTGTTGATTCGCCGTTCCTTCGGCAAGGCAACAGTTAAACGTAGACTAAAGCTAAAGTGAGTCCGTGTCAAGCGTTGGAGAGGACAGTCGCGACGCCAAGCCTCAATCGCTCCCAATAGCTTCGGCATGGCATTTGTTGGATTCGGTCGCGATCGGGCGTCTTGCTTTTAGGTGCTTCAAGGGCCAATGGAATCCCATAAGTGAAGCCTCCCATCCGCTCTTTCCAAGACCAAGCTCCCAGAAACAGTCGGATCAATTGCGCCATCGCTTATTTGCCGAATACCTCGCTTAAGCGCAATTCTCCCTCCGAATTCTTCGCGGAGCTGCGCTCCAAAGGGACTCCAAATTGCCATCTGTGCTCCGTTGTACTCTGTTAATGACGCACCTGCTTAACGGTTTACAACTGGCCTGTTAACCGGCCACTCCGCATCGCTTGTCGTGCCTCCATCATCCTTACAAAACTATGACCATAAATATTGAAATCATGTTAATGTCTCGGCAAAACGAGGAAAAGTCTGTTGAGAAACCAGCTTCATTCTCGTAAGACATTGCTTACATAGAACGCCTAATCAAATTGGGATTTCCCCGGCTCTGCCGGGGATCAGCAGCGCCGACCCTGCCATGGAGAGGCGGTTGCGGCAGATGAATCTAGCCGTCCGGGAGCGAAAAGCGCCGCGTCGCGCGGCTACGGTCATGCCATTCAGCGAACGTCCGTGGCTAGTTCGACGGCAGTTCCGTAGTGCTCGGCAGGCTCCTTGCGCAAGGCATTCATCAGGATCGCGTCCAGATCGGCGTCGAGCCGCCAGTCTAGGGTCTCCGCCTGCGCCGGCCGGCGCGGTGGCTCTTAGCAGATTATGCGCAGCATTTCGGCCCTGATCAGCTCCATAAGCTGGCTTCGGAAGCCCATAGCCTTACCGCCGTCTACAGCGGCGACAGCACCCCCCCGACGGGAAGCGGCTCGGCATCGCTGACGGTAACCGGGCTGACGGCGACCGTCAATGTGGCTCCGGCCACGGGAACCACCAGTTCTGAAGCCACTCTGGGCGTGAAGGTTACTGTAACTGGAACCGGCGCGACGACAACCGGGATGGTAACTCTTTCCGGCGGAGGAAATAACTCTTCCGTTCAATCGCCCTCCGAGGGCATCGCCACTATTGTTATTCCGGCCAATAGCCTGAGCGCCGGCAGCGATACCCTCAGCGCTAACTACAGCGGCGATGCCCACGCCGGTTCGATCTCCAATTCCGGTTATGATCTCACTCTCAGCGCCTACACCGCGGGTGCGGTTTTGCAGTTGCATACTCTTTACTATGAGTTGACCCCGACGTGACCGGCCGAAGCGCCTTTGCTGGTTCGACAACGCTGATGGCTTCCGTTCGATTATCGAGCTGTTCTTGCATTGCAGTGGCCGGCGATATAGATGCTTTCGCTCGTCGCTTCAGTAACCGGCTACAGAGCGCTTCTCGCTCTTGGAACTCGTGAGAATTGACTTCCGTCGGCGCCGTCTGAATAGTGCCAATAGACCCTGGATGACAGGCCCTGGGCAAACATCTTTGTAAATCAGCCATCTGTCGAGTATCGTATGTTAGAGAGTCATAGCAAGCGGCTCGCTTTGTGCGGCGTTTTGACTTAGCGCCGCGGAGAGTGAACTCTCCGCCTGACTCAATCAGGGAGGAACCATGGGAGTATCGGAAATTCTGGCAACGATCGATCAGGAGATTGCCCAACTGCAGCAGGCACGCGCGTTGCTGAGCGGTGGCGCGGCGCCGGCAGCGAAGAAGAAGCCCGGCAGGCCCAGAAAGATCGCCGCGGCAGTTATACCTGCCGCCCAAAAACCTGCGAAAAGGAAGAAGAGGAAGCTCTCTCCCGAAGGCCGGAAACGGATTGCTGAAGCCGTCAAGAAGCGTTGGGCGGCACAGAAGGCAACAACGGCCGCACCCAAAAAGGCAGTTGCAGCGCCCAAGAAGGCAGCGGTTGCAGCACCTGCCGCGAAGCCAGCCAAGAAGAAGAGAAATCTCAGCCCCGAGGGCCGGAAGCGCATCGCCGAGGCCGTCAAGAGGCGCTGGGAGGCACAAAAGGCCGCTGCGGCCAGTTAGTCCGCGCTCGTCTCGACGGACCAGGGCTGGCGCAGGCTCTCCACCAGCGCCAGCTCATTCAATTTCTTTGATCTCTCCCTCCGGCCATAGCGGCGGCTGAATGGCGCGAGTTCGCTCGTGCCTGAGGTCGGCAACGATCCGTGACCAATAAACGATGCTGCGGTTGGCGCGCGCCAGGCGGCGTTGCGCTTCCTTGAGCTTGCGTTCGGCATACCGCATGCGCTGGCGCCGGGCCTTGTCCAATGGTCGAAGCTCCGTCATGCAGAACCTTTCATCAACAATCCAGAATAATATATCCAAGGTTCCATTGTTTGCGTGATTCGAGACGCGCTGGCCCGCGGCTCGCAAAGCTGAGTTATGCCGCTCACGGCATCCTCGATTTCAGTTTGATCATCTCCCCATCCACGGCGAATCTTCCATTACCGTGATGGTGGATCGTCTTGGGATTCTTCTGCGCCGGATCGGACCAGGCTTTGACAACTTCCAGGATGAAAAGGTTGAACTTGTTGACCAGATGCGTGTCGACCACCCGGCATTCGAGATTGGCGAAACACTCGGCCACCAAAGGCGGCGCCACGCGCGCGGCCGGCGCCGGCGTCAGGCCGAATCGTTTGAATTTATCGACATCTCTTCCCGAACAGTTTCCCACGCCCACGACTTTGGGCGCGAGTTCCAGCGCTGGAACGGCAATCACGCACTCTTTGGTAGCTCGCAATGCAACAAAGCTATGATTTGCATTGCTGACGACGCAGGCAACCAGAGGCGGTTGAAACTCAACCATCGTATGCCAAGACATGGTCATTACGTTTGCGCGGCCCTTGTGCGCGGTGGTCAGCAGAACCACCGGACCCGGTTCGAGTAACTGATAGACCTTCGAGAGAGTTAGATCCTTCATTGCCGCACGGTCTCCCATTGGTTTGAGCTGGCGGATTTGAAGATGGCATCGATGACAGCCATATTCTTGATGGCGTCCTCGATCGGAACAGGCACTTCTGTATCTTCCAGAACCGCTTTGGAAAAGGCGTCGCCCTGCAAGGTGTACTGATCGCAGACCGGAAATACCTCCGTCGTCAGGCCACCGCCGAAGAGATCGCCCGTCGGGTCGATGAAGAGACGGGTGGGCTGGTCGGGAGGCGCGTTGAAGGGAATCTCGATTTCAATGCGCCCATGCGTTCCGAGGAAGTGAATGCGCTGATAAGAGATGAGCTGCGTGCTGCATGTGAAGATGGAGTGGCCGCCGGGGAAGTCAAGTATTGCCGATGTCAGCCGATCGGTGCGCATCTGCGGATCGCGGTCGATGAGCGCGACGACGCGGGTTGGCTCCTGGGCAAAGGCGTCGCGCGAGGCATGAATGAGATAGCAGCCGATGTCCATCAGGGCGCCGCCGCCGCTCTCGACTTGGTTGCGGATGTTGTTCGGGTCGATGTTGAAGTAGCTGAAGAAGCCTGCGATGGAGCGCAGTTGGCCGATGCGGCCTTCGTCGAGCAGCTCGCGCAGGCGAAGCCACTGGGGGTGACAGTTGACCATGAAGGCTTCGCCGATCTTGACTCCTGTGCGGGCGCGAACGGCGAGCAGCGATTCTGCCTCCGCAACGGTGAGACTCAGGGGCTTTTCGCAGAGAACATGCTTGTCGGCTTCGGCGGCTTTGATCGTCCAGGGCACGTGAAGCTGATTGGGAAGAGGATTGTAGATAGCGTCGATGCTGGGGTCGGCGAGCAGTTCCTCATAGGAGCCATAGGCCGTGGGAATGTCGAGGTCTGCCGCCGCCTTCTTGGCCTTTGCAAGATCGCGGGATGCGATAGCCGCGATGCTGGCGTACTGCCCCCGTTGCATGGCAGGGATGACTTTCTTGAGGCCGATGTTCGCGGTGCTGAGAACTCCCCAGCGGAGTTTATTGCTCATGGTGGCTATGATAAAGGCCTGAGGTGACCGGTGCTCCGTTGGGAGCCGTGCAGTCTCCGAATAGGCGACGGTAAACTCGGAATCTCCCAGCTGATTTCAGCTAGGGCACCGCGGCTCAAGCACCTCAGGATCTCCCACCGATAGGACCCACAGCTAGCGATTCGGCGCGAAGACGACGTTGATGGTGGTCTCGAATTCGACGGGCATGTTGTTCAGCAGAAACGGCCGGTAGGTCCAATTCCGGACGGCGTCCAGCGCGGCTTGCTGCAGCGAGGCGGGTCCGCAGATGACGCGGAGCGCTTTCACACCGCCCTTGGCACTGATCGTGGCATGAAGGACGACCATGCCCGAGACATGATTCTCGAGCACCTCGGCTGGATGAGCGGGATCGCTCTTGGTCTTCAGCAGGCTCGCGGCTACGCCTGCGGAAACGACCACTTTCCGCGGTCCCGGGACGGCACAGGATGAGGGCTGCAACCCGATGGCTTGACCTTCTCGTCTTTCTGTCAACTCGTCTATCGCACGTTGCACCTCAACTTCAATGGGAGGCCCCTCATCCCACACCTGATGAGCTCGCAGGTGTTCGCCAATTGCGCACCCGGCATAACTTTTCGCATCCGTCACAGGTCGGCCGGTCGGGTCCCTGCCAGGAGTCTTCTCAAATGCGGTGAGAAATTGATCGCGTGTTGCCCAATGTTCCTTTAGTCCTCGCTTCAGGACAAGGATGGCTCGATCCAATTCCAGCTCGAGCGACGCGCGGATTGGATCTACTGTCGCAGTCGGCGAATGCTGAGGAGCCACCTCGGGGCATTGAGAAGTCCCCAGCTGACAGGCTAAGAGGCCGGCAGGGAGAAGAATAAAGTTTGCCAAGAGCACATTCGGACGCAGCATCCCTACCTCCTTACCAGATAGCAGAGCCCTCGCACACTCGATGTTGCTGAAGGACATCGATGCCCGGGACAGCGCGATGCTACCCCGAGAAGTTCAGCGCGAAAATGGTTGCAGCGATCGGAAAACTCTATCCTGTTTGACACCGCAAACGTCGAAAAGGTTCCTATCGGCCAGCTGAGACGATGATTTACGGCCATTCCGGCTGTGAACGGGAAACTGCACCGCGAAGCCCAGTTGGCAGCATGTGCGGGCTTTGGACGGGGGCGGCCAATCGAGCGAGTCACCTGAATTACTGCGGAAGCACTTCGATTCCGGTCACGGTCGCATAGCCCTCCACCGGAACGAAACTCAAAAGCAACTTGCCCTGCGCATTCGGCGCCAGGCCTGTGGCTTTGCGAATGACCACGTCCGACTGGCGCGCTTCCTGGGGAAGATTGAAGTTCTTAAGAAGCGCATTTCCATTGCAGAAGACATCGAAGATATGAGCGACCGCGGCCCTGTGTTCGTCGGACGGGGACGATGACTGGTCCCAGTCGCCGTGACGCACCGCGAAGTGCAGCATGATGGAGTATTTGCCCGGCGAAACGGGAATCGCATAGGAGAAGTTACCCCAGCGTTCGGTCTCGTAGAGTTCAGGGTCGTCCGTTCCTTTCACCGGAGTTGCATAGGTGGCCAACTGGCCGCCCTGGAAGTAGCTGTCAGGGCTCCACCAGTGGCTGTCATTGGAGTAATAGGGCGTCTGGCGGGCCAGCAGGCGCACGGGACGAATGTGACCCTCAAAGCCGGGCAAAATCTCGATGGCCGAGAGGGTGGCCTGCTTGCCTTCCTCGCCGGAAAAGTCCAGATGCAGCAGCCCGTTCTTCGCTGGCGTTATGCCGGTGAAGATTTTGACATCGGCGGTCTGGCTGGCTCCGGCATCGGCCACGACATCGAAGCGACTCAGCAGCGTTTTGCCGTTGGCGCGCACGGTCATGATACGGCTGCCTTCGCCGCCCGTCCCGGCGGACTCCGGGTCAAAGACCGTCTCGGCAAAGTGCAGGCGCAGCTCGTAGATCCCGTTCTTCAGTGGAATGCTGTAGCTGAATTGTCCTTGCCGGCTGGTGCGGTAGAAGTCGGGATCCTGTGTGCGTCCGATGTGTTGCGCGGAGCTCTTCACGGCAGTGCCGCCACTGAATTCGGCATCGGCATTCCACAACTTGCCGGCATGATCGACAAAGCTGCGACCCGCGCCGGCCAGGATGCGAATCTCCTCGCCCGTGGGCGGGCCAAGTTGCGACTCCGCGAGTGGGGCAGGGGATTGAGTGGATTGAGCCACCTGCGGGGACTGCTTACCGGGCCGCAGGATAAGCAATGCGCTGCCGAATCCGAAGAGCAGAAATGCGAGAGCGGCGCCAATCCACCAGCTCAGGCGGCCAGAGAGATGAAGCCCTCCTCCTGTCTGCCTGGTGGCAGCGCCATCGATCCCGGACCGGCTTGCCACGGCGGGGTCGACAGGAGCCGTCTGCTCTTCGCCCTGAACCGGAGCGACCGACTTGAACTCTGGAACATATTGTCCAAGAGGAATTGTGATCTGCAGCCGGTGAGATGCGCCGTCGCCGGCATAGTAGGCAGCCAGGCGCTTGCGCAGGCGGTTTGCCTCGACCCGCACGATCGAGTCGGAGTCCTGATCGAAGGAAGATCCGCGATGGAAGACTTCAACGCCGACCGAGTACTCCTTGATCTGGTAGGCCTCCCCGGCGAAGAGCTTTTCGCATAAATAGGACAGCAGATTGGCGAGCGTGGGCGCACGGGTAAACTGCTCGGAACGAAGCACCGCCTCCAGCTCCGCCCGCTGCGCCGCCAGATCGATCGACTCTGGGCTCTCAATCGCCATCGCTACCATCCCCGGACTGATTGTAATGCTATCGATCCTTGACCGTTTGGCTAGTGCTTAACGGTGTAGGCAGTGCGGGAAACAGGCATGTAGCGGCGTGTAACCCCTCCGGCTTTCCGTCGGTGAGCTATTTCACGCCGGCCAGACCGCTGTCCGCAAGTCACTGCGGGACTGAGAGTTCCGATGCGGCGCCGGAAGATTTAACCCCCACCGAACGTCCAGGTAGCAGGTATAGCGTTGCGGGGCGCCCCGGCTCGATCTTTACTTAGGTCAATGCAGGGAACAGATCGCCGGAGACGGCAAATCGAGCCGCCGCCTCCCGCGAGATGCCCAAATGCAAGAGAGGTGACCCATGAAAAGACTGGTGATGATGCTCGTAGCAACGAGTCTGGTGATGCTGGCGGCCCCCTACGGAAGAACAGAGTCCATTCCGGGCGCGGCCAAGACGGATAAGATTGAAGCCGCCAGGGTGGCAGAGGAAAACGGAGACCTGGCGCGTATTCACAAAGACAATTCTAAGGCGGTTGCCTACTATTCGGCGGCCCTTCGCATCTCCCGCCAAAATGCGGTGCTCTATAACAAACTGGGCGTTGTGGAGCTCAAGCTGGGGGAGAGAGGGGCGGCGCGCAAACAATTTGCACAGGCGGTCAAGTACGATCCGCGGTTCGTTTCCGCGCTGAACAACCTTGGAGCGGTTGCCCTGCTGGACAAGAAGTATAAGGTTGCCACCGACTACTTCAAGCAGGCGCTGGCGCTGGATGAGTCGGTTGCCTCCACCCATCTCAACCTCGCTGAAGCCTGGATGGGGTTGAGCGAGGTGGATCGCGCCATGACAGAATATGCCCGCGCTTTGGAGCTTGACGCCGATGTCCTGAGCGATAGCGAGGGGGGAACGGTCGCCCAGATCATGACGCCCGAGCAGCACGCCCACGTTCTGTTCATGATTGCCAAGTCGTATATGAAGCGCGGCAACCTCGACGGAGCCCTGGACTACCTGGGCCGGGCCAAACAGAGCAATTATCGCAATCTGGTCGCTGTTTACTCCGATCCGGACTTCGCCCCGCTCTGGAAGGACCCGCGTCTGGCCAAGCTTGTCTCGCGGTAGACGTACCTGCCGATCCGCGAGATGCCGCGTGTCGCCGTTGGAAGGACGGCGGCGCGCGGCATTGTTTTCTGCGGAATAGATGCAAGATATTTAGATCGAATAATTTAGACACGTTAACCAACCTTTTCATCAGTCGGGTGTTGGTCGACATCAAAACTATATATTGCACCAAATATTATTATGGTACATAATAACCATATGAGAACCAGTATTACACTTGATGATGATGTCTACCAACTTGCATCACTGTATGCATCTGGCAGGGGAATCACTCTTGGTGCTGCCATCGGCGAATTGGTTCGCAGGGTGAACAGTGCACCGCCTCCTGTCGCCCCTTCGCCACAACTCGTGAGAGCGCAAAACGGCCTGCTCATCTTTGCCCCTCGCGGCAGGTCGATCACTCCCGAGATGGTGAAGGATGCGCAGGAGGATGAGATTGCATAAGCCGAAGTATCTCCTTGACGTCAATGTGCTGGTCGCACTCACTGAGCCAGAACACGTGCATCACCAGACGGTGACGAGGTGGTTTAATACTCCCGGTCTCGATTGGGGCCTATGCGCGTTTAGTGAAGCGGGCTTTCTCCGGGTGACGACCAATCCCAAAGCGGGGGCGCACTCTGTTCAGGAATCGACCGAGGTGCTGGCAGCTTTGGCGAGCAATCCCGGTTATCGCTATTGGCCCATCTCCGCCGGTTGGACTGCTGTTTCCTCTCCTTTTCATGAGAGGATCTTCGGGCACCAGCAGATTACCGATGCCTACCTGCTTGGGCTTGCGCTGAAAGAGGACGGGATCCTGGTCACAATGGACAAAGCAATCAAATACCTGGCAGGGGCGCAGCACGGCAATCACGTGCTCGTTCTCAAAGGGTTGTCGTGACTCAGCTGCGAGTCTGTGCTGAATGCCTTAAAATAGACACTCAGTTCGTTGCGCCTTGCCGCGTTTCTTCATCATCCAGGGCGCCCACCAAAGGTCACACAAAGGACCTCCCATGCAGACTCTTCGATTTCTCTGTTTTCCTGTTCTCTTCTTCGTTGCCGGGTTAGTGAACGCCCAGCCATCTGGAGGGCCTTACGGTCCCATCGACCAGCGCTATGAGACTCCTAAAACAGGAAAGGTCTACTTCGTTGCGCCGGACGGCAACAGCGGTGCGACCGGCGCCGAACTCGCCCATCCCACCACCATCGAGGCGGCCATGGAGCGCGTGGTCACCGGCGACGCCATTGTTCTGCGCGGCGGGATTTATAGAACCGGCGGCCTGGTGCTCAATCAAGGCATCACTATCCAGCCCTATTTGGAGGAGCACCCCATCCTCAAGGGTACTGAGGTCGCAACGCAGTGGGAAGCTTTGCCCAACAATGTTTGGAGGACCTCCTGGTCGCATCTTTTTCCGGCGGAGCCTCTGCCCTGGTGGAATCGCAAAAACGAGGGCATGAAGACGCCCATGCACCGCTTCAACAACGATATGGTCTTCGTGGATGGCGAGCTTCTCAGCTCAAAAGGTTGGGAGGGTGAGCTCGATCCGCATTCTTTTTACATCGATTACAAGAACGGATATGTCTACATCGGTACGGACCCCAAGCACCGGCAGGTAGAGATCACCGCCCAAGACAGCGCGCTGGTGAGGACTGCCGGGCCCGCGCACGGCAAGCTCTCAGACGGAAAAGGCCCGGTGATTCGCGGCGTCACCTTCACCGAGTATGCCTATCGCGCGCTGGAGATCGAGGGCAAGCGGCATTTCACTGCGAATGACGAGCCCACCAACGAGCCCGTCGGCATCTCCGATCCGGCGACCTATGGCAAAGAGGTCAGAAATACGCTGATCGAGAATGTCACCATTACTTATTGCTCCCATGTGGCCGGCTACTTCCGCGGCGACGGATTGATCATCCGCAACTCGCTCGTCAGCGATACCAGCACGGAAGGCATTTACGTCATCGGTTCGTCGGATGTGCTGCTGGAGAGGAACATCATCCGCCGGAACAATATGAAGCAGTTGACCGGCTACTTCCCCTCCGCGGTGAAGATCTTCAACCAGACGCATCGCGTCACCTTCCGCGACAACTTGATTCAGGAGCAGCCCTACTCCAACGGAGTCTGGTTTGACGTGGGCAACCGCGACGCCGTGATCGTCGATAACTATGTGGAAGGCGCGATCAATGGCATCATGATCGAGATCTCGCGCGGAGCCACCGTCGCCGGCAATGTTGTTGTGAATTCGTATCGCGGACTTTATGTGCTGAATTCGGCGGACGTGCACGCCTACAATAACACCTTCTTCAATTCGCGCGTTCACTTCGAGCGCAATGAGCGCGTGGCCGCGGGCGACGTCTTCGACTGGCATGCCACCACCGGGCCGGCCCTGGACCAGCGTGAAGGCCACATCTTTCTCCATAACCTGATGGCGGCTTCGGATTCGTTTCACGATCCGCTGCTTGAGTTCTTGCAGAAGCCGGTTCCGCTCTGCGGCAAGCTCGTCCATGCGCAGGCCACTGAGGTCGACGGAAACGTCTACATCCGTGCCGCATCCACCGCCATCGGCGCGCCAGCGCCGTTGATTGTCTATGCCCCGTCTGAGGCAGAGAACTGCAACTCGCAGCTTGCCTCGCTCGATGACTTCCGCAAGCTTGAGCCGGCCTTCGAAAAGAACGGCGTGCAAATCGATCGCTCTCCTCGCTCGGTTCTGAAAGGGCCCGATCTTGGACATTTCGAGCTGCAGCGCGCGTTGCCCAACGCGCCGGCCATCAACTTCCTTCCCCCCGAGCTTCGTTCGCTTCTAGGATGGACTGAAGAGGAAGCAAAGACCCCCGGCGCTTATCCACTGCGCTGAGGGTGGATAGCATGGAAGGTGAGTTTTCCCCTGTGTTTTTAAGGATCTTACTGGTCGGGGCGGAGGGATTCGAACCCCCGGCCCTCTGCTCCCAAAGCAGATGCGCTACCAGGCTGCGCTACGCCCCGACACTCTTCGATTGTAGCGCGGAATAGGCAATCTCTGGCGGACCCCGGTTGAAAGCGATCTGGTAGGTCAGGGCTTCAGCCCTGACGCTCGGAATAGCAAAAACCAGGCGTTAGACAGTCTGCGGAAGAACTTCTTCGAAGCCTCCAGAAGTGCCAGGGCCGACATCAGTCGTGCTGTAAACATCTACAGAATCGACTTGGCTTTTGCCTCAGAAGAGTGGGTTCACTGTTTGTTCGCTCTTTCGCGCCAAAACTTCACCCTTGGGCGGAAGACTGTGGCTGGTTTTTTCGTGCTCATACGATTGTCTCGCGGACGGATTGTCCCTTTGCCTTCGGTCCGTCCGCCATCCGTTATCCTGAAGGATGGAGCCTCCCGCACAACCGGACCGCACATCGCCCAGCGCTTTGGCCGCGGCGGCCGTGACGCTCTGCGGCGTCTGCGCCTTCCTGGAGCTCTATTGCACCCAGCCGCTGCTGCCCCTGCTTACGCGCCTCTTCCATGCCTCGAAGACCGGCGTGGGCATGACGGTTTCAGCCGCGACGCTGGGAGTGGCCCTCTCGGCGCCCATCTTCGGCACGCTGGCTGAGAGGTTGCCGCGCAAGCGGGTGATCGTCGGCTCGCTGGTGGGCATCGCGCTGCCAACACTGCTGGCCGCGACCTCGACCTCGCTAGGCCAACTTATTTTCTGGCGTTTTCTTCAGGGCATCGCGGTGCCCGGCATCATTGCGCTGGTCATCACCTACATCGGCGAGGAGTGGCCGGCGCAGAGGGTGGCCCTGATCATGAGCTTCTATGTCAGCGGAACCGCTCTGGGCGGCTTCATCGGCCGCGTCTCCTCGGGCTTCCTGGCCGACTGGTTCGGTTGGCGGGTGAGCTTTCTCGCGCTCGGGACGGCCGCACTCGCCGGAGCTGCAGCGGTCGCTGCCTGGCTACCTCGCGGACGCAGCTGCCCGGCTCCGATGACAAAGTCCGGCGCGCGATTCGCCTTCCCAGACGCTGCGCTTATTCAAAGATTCCGGAGATTGTTTTGGCGCCGCCGCCTGGTGGCCACCTTTGCCGTGGGTTTCAACGTTCTCTTCTCGCTGGTGGGCGTCTTCACATGGATCACCTTCCATCTCGCCGCCGCGCCCTTCAGCTTGTCGACCGCAGCGCTCAGTTCGCTCTTCTTCGTCTACCTCATCGGCCTCGTGGTCACACCGGCCGCGGGCTTCCTCATCACACGAGTCGGTCTGCGCGCGGGCATCAGCGGAGCGATTCTCTGCTCGATGACCGGCGTCCTGCTCACCCTCGCGCCTTCGCTGCCGATCATCATTGTAGGACTGACCTTGCTCTCTTCCGGCGTCTTCATCTCGCAGACCGCCTCGCAAAGTCATCTGCGCGTGGCCGCACCCCCGGAGGCGAGGGTCACCGCGGCAGGCCTCTACCTGACCTGTTATTACATCGGAGGCACCGCCGCCGGCGTTGTTCCTGGAGCGTTCTGGGCGCTGGGCAAGTGGCCGGCCTGCGTTGCCTTCATCGTCACGATGCAGGCCATTGCGCTTGTAATTGCGTTGCTGGGATGGCGCGCGCCCAAGACCGCGTAGGGGCGAGTCATCCGGAAGAATGCTTCATCCTTTGTCGCGCAGGAGGTCGTTGAACCCCGGCGGCGGGAGAGCGAATCTAACCAGTGAGCGGGCCCACGATGGGATGTTCGCGAAAGCTCTTCCGCCATCGGGCATTCGGCCCGCACAACCCTCAAGAGCGCCGCACTTCCCCGGCCCGCAAGAGCGAAGAGTTCAGCAGTCAAGGAGCGGTTTTTGCCCGATATCGAAGTCGCATCGCCTGGCACGGCCGACAAAGCGGCACCGCCCAAGCCCGTCCAAATTCAAGGCGCGCAGTGGAAGCCCCGCGTCAATCCGTGGATCATCGCCGCCACGGTGGCGCTGGCCGCCTTCATGGAGGTGCTCGACACCTCCATCGCCAACGTGGCCCTGCCTCACATCGCCGGTTCGCTGGGCGCATCGACCGATCAGGGCACTTGGGTGCTCACCAGCTACCTCGTGTCCAACGCGATTGTCCTGCCCATTGGCGCATGGGCTTCGAGCGTGCTGGGCCGGCGAAATTTCTTCGTTCTCTGCATCGTGATCTTCACTGTCTCCAGCTTTCTCTGCGGTTCGGCGCTCTCGCTGCCGATGCTGCTGGTCTTCCGAATCATGCAAGGCATCGGCGGCGGCGGCATGCAGCCCATGGCTCAGGCCATCATGGCCGACAGCTTCGAGCCGCAGAAGCGCGGACAGGCTTTTGCGCTCTACGGCCTCGTCGCTGTACTCGCTCCTTCCATTGGCCCCACGCTCGGCGGCTGGATCACCGACAACTTCTCCTGGCGCTGGATCTTCTTCATCAACATTCCGGTGGGCATTCTGGCCTTCTTTCTGGTCAGCCGGCTGGTCGAGGATCCGCCCTGGATCAAGGCCGACCGCTCGCGCCTGCGCCACATCGACTACCTGGGTCTGAGCTTTCTCACCATCGCCATGGGCGGCCTGCAGATCATGCTCGACAAGGGGGAAGAGAACGACTGGTTCTCTTCCGGCTTTATCCGCTTCTTCGCTGTGCTGTTTGTCGGCGGCATCGCGGCCC
>Ga0302140_10001171_pt1 | contig 34355 bp, 40 predicted proteins | sample I_Bog_E1_1_FD_202095 | JGI IMG/M metagenome (GOLD analysis project Ga0302140, IMG submission 202095) | Peat permafrost microbial communities from Stordalen Mire near Abisko, Sweden - I_Bog_E1_1 | ecosystem: Environmental > Terrestrial > Soil > Wetlands > Peat | place: Sweden: Abisko, Stordalen... | reverse complement strand
TTTGTGCATAAAAATCTATGTTTAGAAAAAGTATAAATTAAATGTGAAAATAAAGGCTATAATTTACATTTTCAATGCTAATTTATTCTTTGTTTTGTTTCGAAAACTGCCACGCAGTTTTCGGGTAATAGATTATAATGCTTAGTAAGGAAATCTAAGGCTTTCATTTTATCAGCTAGTTTAATCTTAACTCCATCTTTGCCCTCACTTATTTCATTAATGAGAGTTCCGTCAACTTGATTACTTTCTCCAAGCCTTACATAATTATATTTCTTAGCCATGATTTCGCCTTTTTCATTAATTCTAGCCTTACCATCTTTATCATATATGACCTTTTCATCCTCTCCAAATTGCACATAATCAGTGATATCAGCGAAGGCAATATCAATATATTTTTGAATCACACTTCTACTTAAAAACTCCTTATTACATTCAGAGCCTATTAATTTGTCTACCTGTTCTCGTACCTTATCATTTCTAATCAATCTACTACCATTCATCATTGCACTTTCATAGGTACACTTATAAGCTTTTTGATATGCTTTTGTTGCATTTAGACATCTACTATATATAACACAAAAAAGACGTTGTTTATCTGACAACGTCACGTTTTCCATTACAGCTATTACTTCATCTGCAATAGGTTCTTTATTGTTTTTTTATTATCCTTTTTCTCTTTTGCAACGTTGCGTTTTTTCTTTTCTTTTTTTTGCAACGTTGCATTTTTATCATTGTCCCAATTATATCTATTTTTCCAGCTTCTAATAGTACCTTCTGGAATATCTAGTTCCTTAGCTATGTCTATTAGCTTATTACCTTTTTTATATAATTTTTCTGCTTTTATTACTTTTTCATTAGGTGCTCTAGCCATCTCTCATTGTCACCACCTACCTTTTTCTTTTTTTAGATATTAAAATAGCACTTACAAATGTAAGTGCTTTACTTTTTCTTAACTTTTTTCCCTTGTTCATATTCATCATTTATTCTTTTCCAATTCTTAACCATGAATGATAAACCACTTAATTCTAACAGTACAGCTATTACAAAAAAATCTTTAAATTTAAATCCAAATATCAAACATACTATTCCAGTGTACATAAATTTCAAATGCGTAGTATACTGTTTATTAGTAAATTTCTTAGTTCCACTTCTTTGTAATCTAGGTAGTTGTCTTTTCTTATATCCCATAATGTCACCTCTTCCACTATTATATATCTATTTATGGGATTATAACAGTATTTTCACCTTTTCTACTCATTATTCTTAAAACATTCCTTTACACCCTCGAAAGGATAATAATATGTATCTATTGTTTCACATCCCTTTAAGTCTTTACATGATCTACATTCAATTGGAGACTTAGCGCACTCAACTATTCCTTTGTTGAATTTTATATTTAGTTTTATTTTCTTTCTTTGTCCCATGACTAAATCTCCTTTCTATTTGAATTTAAAATTTAGGCTATTTTATTGCATAAAAAAGAACCCTATTTCTAGGGTTCTATAATTCTATTGTTCTTCTTTTAATTTAACAATTCCATCTTTAACTGTTATTCGACCTATTTCCTCTAGGTATTTTAAAGTAGGTTCCATACGCTTCGCCAATCTTGCTAGCTTTGACCCAACTAAAGTTTTTTGGTAGGTTGCAAAACATATCCCCTCTAATTCATTCAAACTCATGCCATATGGTCTTATTTTCAGATTCATAATAACTTTTTCTATTGCATTCATAACTCTCACCCCTTTATATAAGTAATTATACAAAAAGGTGTTAATTCCTTCCAAATATTTCAAATAACATATAATTAAAATACCCTATATCGTCTACATATCTAGCCTTTTCAGAGATTGTTGCTTCTGTCCTCCCTAACGCTAAAGACATTCCTTCAAGTCCAATTTTATCTAACCATTCTGCAAGATACTCTTTATCTTCCACGCTCCATGGTGTGCCTTGATTTGGGTGTAAGTTTGGATTATACATAAGCCTTCCACAGTTGTCATATTGTACTGGTGCTATGCTTTCAAACATTTCATTTTACTCTCCTTTCATTTCTTTCCGTTTAAAAATGAGTGAATTAATTTTATTGAGATGTCTGGTACTGTATAATGTTCTTTCAATTCATTTCTAGTGAATATAATTAAAGTTTTGTTATTTAGCTTATTTGCTCTTAAGACTTCGTATTCGCCTTTAGCAGTTTCAATTTTTCACCCTTTTTCTATTAACCAATTTTTGAAATTTTCTAATTTAGATTTATGCAATAAATTTCTAGTTGCCATAATTTCTCCTATTTAATTTTTGATAAATTAGGTATGCAAATAATATTGGTTTTAAACTCGTTCTCTGCAAAACATTTATAGTCTGTAACTTTATATATTGTGTATTTTTCTCCCCCTCTTTGAAGTGTTTGACCTACTTTCATATCCTCATTCCCCTTTCAAATTTAGTTGGCTTGTATTGAATGCCCCTCGCTTTTGATTCACAATGTGGGCATACATAAGGTTTGCTTAAATCTGTTTTAATACTAATGTTCCAATTCAACCCACATTTACATCTAGCAACCATAAAGCAACATCCTTTGTTTATGTGCTATTAATGGATCAAGTTTTTGGCTTAATCTAACTGTTTTATCTAAAGTAGGATTTTCGTTATTTGCTATACTTGTTTCCATTTCTGCTTTAGTTTCTTTAATAGCTGCATCTAATTTATTCATAATTTTATCTTTAGTTTGATTTGCCTTAAAATTAATCATAAATACTTGCATTTTTTCTATCCCCCTTAGTACTAATATTGAATTTTCTGAATATAATAAATTGAGGAAGTATTTACTTTTGCTGATAAAAAGCTTTTTATAAAAGGCATTTCTGCCCTGCTATCATAAGTATTTAATTTTTCTTCTCTAAACCTGCCAAGATTTGCTTACACCCTTCTATTCCATATTGCATTTCGCATATCATTGCTAATCTTTCTGCGCATGCTCTTTGATGTGCCTCTGTTATTTTTCCTACTATAGTTACAGTTATTGGTCTTTCAGTTCTTCCCATATCAATCACCTCGTAAGAAATTCATATTATTTTATTCATTTGTTGTTAATTGGTTACTTGATTCTATCTACCTCCTTTTTCTTTTTCTCTCAACATATGGTAAAATATTGTTGAAAGGGGGTGTAATTTATGGATAATTTAAATCGAATGCTTCAACAAAGTAATCAATTATACGAAACTCTCAAACCATTTTTAGAAACCCAAAAGCAAGTTGAACGAATCCTGCAAAATCAAGTTGTGCTAGACACATTTACTAAAGCAATATTAAGAACCGAAGAAATCCTTAATCCAATATTGGAATCAGCAGCAAAAACTCAAAAGATTATAAATTCATTTGCTGATTCTATTATTAAAGATCCTATGCTTATTGATGTTTGCAAAAATTATAATTTGATAGCTGAAAAACTTGATTATTTTGAAACAATAAATCCTGATTTTTTAACTTCACGTTCTCTTAATAACATACTTGATTCATTATCTACTGAAATTCAAAAAGAAATTGATTCATCTGAAGATACAAAAATTGATGATTCTCCACAAGAAACTTTAAATTTGGCAATTTGTAATGAAAATGTAGACAATCTAAAAGATTCATTCTTGAACAACGATACTACGTTTGATTTTCATAAGTGGATTTGTACAATCTCTGCAATTATTTGTATAATTTTCGCAATTTTAAATTACTTAAAACCGACTAATGATGTGGAATACCTTAAGCTCCTAAAAGAAATTAATTTGCACTTAGAACAAGTAATACAATTAGAATCTGAAAAGTAATTGTTTAAGTGTATCTAATTGAGTTTGAAGATTATTTAAAATAATTTCTCGTTTTATTAGTAAAGCTGATAATATTATTATTAAGATTAATAAAAGTACATTAATTGAAATTTGAAATTTTTTGAATGGTTTTAATTCAATTTTTATTAGTTCTTTTATATACTGCTCTTGAACTGGTACTTCTTGAGCAGTTTCTAAATACTCAACTATAGTTTCTAGCCTTTTTATTTCTTTTTTACAATCCATAGTTCCAGAGTGTTCAACCCCATTACTAAATTGGTATAGTTCCTTTAGATGTTCCTTTTCTTTTTCTAGTTGATCTCTAAACAATTTCAAATCTGTTTTTTTATATTTTTTTAATTCATCTAATTTCTTCATTCATTTCCTCTCCTTTCATAGTTTTAAATTTTAGTTACTGGACAAACTTGAATTAATATATTATCCAGTTTTCACTTGTACAAATGGTAAGTTACCATCAAAAAAAATTTCATTTATATCTTCCATTGTAAGATCAAGAACCGAACTTATAATTAGTATTTCATCTATTTTACACTCAATCTTACCAGTTTCTTTATGGTTATAAGTTTTTTCTGATACACCTACCATTTCAGCGACTTTTTTTTGTGTTAATCCTTTTAAGACACGCTTACTTTTAAGTAAATTAGCTTTCGTTGTAATCACCTCACTTGCCATTCGGTAATTTACTAATAACTTACCACTCGGTAAGTGTCGATAGTTTTTTTATAACTTTGGTAAGTTTTTTTAACTTTATAATATTTGATTTATAATAATGGTAAGTAAGTAATGAAGGTAATAGCATGAAAACTATTGGTGAGAAATTACTAATATTAAGAGAAGAAAGAAATCTAAAACAAAAAGAACTCGCAGAATTAGCTTGTATTACAGAAGCTGCTCTCTCTAGATATGAAAACGGTAAGAGAGAACCAAAGGGTGAAATAATATCTAGATTAGCTAAAATTTTAAATGTCACTACAGATTATCTTCTTAATGATGAAGATTCTAACAAAAAAGTAGAGACTCATTCAGCAATTAATACAAATGAATTATTTGTTAATCAACTGATTAACGGATATAAAGATAAGAATATAAACTTAGATTCATTGCCGAAAGAAGAAAAAGCACAATTAATAAAGAAAATAATAGCTGTCACAATTGCTTTAAAAAATGATTAAGAGATAGATGCTTAGGATTTAACATCTATCTCTTTTATCATTGTTGAAACTATTTGTTGTATATCTAATTCTCTAATAGTTATATCTTTGTTTTTTAGGCACATGAAAATAAATAACAAGTCCAAAGTTGCCATGAATATTTTTCATCAGGCAAGGAGACGAATTGCCCTCATAGCGCGCCTATTAGGTCAATTTGCCGACGCAGCATGATGGAAAATAGGCTGGCAAATGGACTTGTTATTTTTTTGATTGTGCCTTAATTCATCCAATAACATTTCTTTAAAAGTTTTATTTTCATTTTTCACAAGCTCCAACCCCTTAATACTTATAGTATAATTTTACAACTTTTTCTATACCAATGCAAGAACATATGTTCTTATTATAGCTATGAAAACTTCATATAATTTACTATACTTATGCATTGTTTCTTTTCATGCAACTATTATAAACCCAAAAGGGGTATTCCATCCGGGAATATTTCGACATATGGACAAGTTTTGTTTTTATTTATCGACGAATTATTACTAATTAATTCACATTTATATAAAATCAAGAATAATTCAACTAATTAATTAATCCTTTTATAATTGTCATTATTTTGTAAAAAAATCAATACAACTATTTACACGTGTTAAAATACGTGTTATAATTATTTTGTAAGGAGGGTTGCTAATGAAGGCCTATTCTTCAAGGGAAATTATAAAAATACTCAATGCTGATGGTTGGTATGAAGTAGCTTGTATTGGTGACCATCATCAATACAAACATCCTATTAAAAAGGAAAAAGTTACAATACCACACCCTAATAAGGATTTACCAATCAAAACTGTTAAAAGTATTTTTAAACAAGCAGGGATTATTTTAAATTAATCCCTTCCCTCCTTAACACTTTTTATAAAGGAGTAAGTAGTACTATGAAAGAAAAGGATACTTATGTATTTCCAGCTATTTTTACTTATGAGGAAGATGGAATATCAATAGAATTCCCTGATTTACCAGGATGTTTATCATGTGCAGATACTACTGATGAAGCAATAAGGATGGCAAAAGAAGCTTTAGCTCTTCACCTATATGGCATGGAAGAAGATAATGACAAAATTCCAAAGGATACTCCTATTAATAATATCAACTTGTTAAAAAATCAAATACCACTGCTTATAGAAGTTCATATGCCATTATATAGAACAGCAATAGAAAATCAATCTATAAAGAAAACTTTAACTATTCCTCAATGGCTTAACAAAATAGCTGAACAAAATAAAATCAACTTTTCTCAAGTTTTACAAAGTGCACTTAAAGAACAACTTGGATTAAAGAATCATAACTAAATATAAAAAAAGGGTGTTTATGGCGAACACCTTTTTTATTTATTATTTTTAAATGCATTTAAATAATCTAACAATTATTCTTTCTTTATAATTCAACTTAATTAATGTATAATGTTAATACGATTACCTAAAGGAGCTGTTAAGATGAATAATGAAGATAAAATATTAAAAATGTTAGAACAAATGCAAAACAGCATAGACTTAATGCAATCTCAAATTAAAGAAAATACTCAAGTCCTTAAGGCGCTAGAACATAAAGTTGATGTCGTAAAAGCTGAACAAGATAATTTTACTTACCAATTAGCTCAAGTATCTGGAGATGTTAAATCCATTAAATTAGCTACTGTAAAAGGTGAGAAAGCATATAATTTTCTTCAAAACTTCAATAAATTTGATTCTGATGAACAACATTAATTTAAATAATTCTCTTTGAGACACTTTATATAAGTGTCTTTTTATTTTACCTACATATGGTTTATATTCCATCAAAACACTGTTAAAAGATATATTCCAATGGTGTATATTTTAATTGGTAGCTTCTTCAAGGAGCGAACAAATGATAAAGAATCCAAAAATAAATTTAAAATACTATAGAGAAATCAAAAAAATATCACAAAAAGATCTGGCAATAAAATTAGGACTTACTCAAGGATATATATCTAAAGTAGAAAATGGTATTGAATCTCCTACTGTTCGTATGCTCTATAGATTTGCTGATGCGCTTGAAATTTGCCCTCGTCTACTATTATTTTGTATGATAGAATCTAAAGATAGAAATAAAAATGAATGTGAGTTGAATTTATAATGAAAGTAGCTATATATAGCAGGAAATCAATATTTACTGGTAAGGGTGACTCTATAGAAAATCAAATAGAATTGTGCAAAGAATACTGTAGTAGAAATTATATAGATGAAAAAATTGAATATACAGTATATGAGGATGAAGGCTTTAGTGGGGGTAATACTAATAGACCGCAATTCCAGCAACTTTTAAAAAATGCAGCAGCTAAGAAATTCAGCACTTTAATATGCTACAGATTAGACCGTATATCTAGAAATGTAGCTGATTTCTCTACTACATTAGATACCTTGCAAAGTAACAATATTGACTTTGTAAGTATCAATGAAAAGTTTGATACTAGTACGCCAATGGGAAGAGCCATGGTTTATATAAGTTCTGTTTTTGCACAATTAGAAAGGGAAACTATTGCAGAACGTGTAAGAGATAATATGCTTCAACTTGCCAAAACTGGTAGATGGCTTGGAGGACAAATACCAACCGGATTTAATTCAGAAAAAATAACTTACATTGATGAAGACTTTAAGGAAAGAACTCTTATGAAATTGACACCTAATGAGGCAGAACTAGAAATAGTTAATCTCATTTATAAAACTTATCTTGAGGAGCAATCAATAAGGGTAGTAGTCAAAAAATTATCTTATAGCGGAATAAAGGGTAAAAATGATGGTGTTGCAAGTTCATCTCAAATTGCTAGAATTTTAAGAAATCCCATATATGTAGAAAGTAGTTTAAAAACACATGAATATTTAAAAGAAAAAGGCATTAATGTATTTGGCACCGCTAATGGAAATGGTTATTTGACATATAATAAAACCAAGCAGGCAAAAACAGATAGAGACGTAACTGAATGGGTTGCAGCAATTGCAAAACATAAAGGAATAATAAAAAGTGAAGATTGGTTGAAAGTACAAGAACTAGTAGAAAAGAATAAAACTAAACAATTTATTAGAGTTGGAACTGGCGAAAGTAATAATGCTATTTTATCTGGACTTTTAAAATGTTCTGTGTGTGGTGCTAATATGTTAGTAAGACAAACTAATAATAAACATTATTATTATATATGTTCTAATAAAGTGAATAAGTATACTGATAAGTGTATATCTAAAAATATTCGTGTAGATAGGCTAGATAAAATTATTGTAGATCAAATCAAATGGTATAATAAAGAAATATTAACTGATGCCTTAAAAAAAACTATCTCTCCAAAAGAGATTGCTGGAAATTATGAAAATACGCAAAAAGAAAAACTTGCAAATGAAATAAAAGAAAAAAACATTGAAATGGATAATCTCAGAAAAAGAATAGCTAAAACTAATGATGATGAAATTGCTGATATGTTTATGGAAGACTTGAAAAATTTAAAAGATGAAATTAAAATATTACAGTCTTCTTATAATAATGTAGAAAGCACTGAAAAGAGTATTGATAATGGAATACAAAATATAAAAGTAGTAATAGATTCTCTGGAGTATTTTAATAGAAATATTGAAATGACCAATAATATCCTTCAAAGAAGATTTCTTATCCAATCTTTAGTTCAAAGAATTATTTGGAATGGTGATACATATGATGCAAAAATAGAATTGATAGGCATCGGAGACATAAATGAGGAACTTAAAAAAAAATAAGTTCCTTCATTCCATCATATTCCACTTTTTTGTCATTCTGTAGGACAAGCATTTCCTATGGTACATAAATAACTATGAACTAAATTCCATTTATTTGTGCTTCCATCAAAAATATTTACTTTGAATTTTTTAAGATCTACCCAAATTAAATAGTTAGTTGCACTTGAAAAATTATTTAAATTCACATAATTTGTAGTGTTAGAATTATTCTTAACACTATCCGCTCTTGTATTTTTCTTATTGTATTCTTTGCTTCTAAAGAGTCTAGATAAAAATTTCATCTTTAACTTCCTATTTATTAATCTAAAGTAGTATATGTCCGTACTACTAATCTTGATTTTTTAAATTATAATTTAAACTAAAAATTTTATTTTAAGTTTTCCACTCTATATCCAATTTCTTTATTAGCTAATCTATAACCTTCTTTAATCATTTCTTCCTCACTGAACAAGTTTCCAAGCAAACTATCCATTGTTATTTGATTTCTATTACAATAATATTTGTTTAAAAGATCTTCTTCTATATTTTCTTGAAAAGCTATCGAATAGTCATCTAATATATGCTTAACATTAAATTTATGTTCTCTTAAAGCTCTTCCAACTAATATACTTCTATGACATCTTATAGGATCTTGCATAGCTCCAAGAAGTGCTATTATATAACCTTTTTCACACCCTGCTTTTAACCTTTCAATTCCATTTATAAATTCTTTTTCATTAACCACTTTTTCAAAATCAGAATATCCTTCTTTATTATAAGATAATTTATTTTCTCTGTTAGCTGCAAATTCTTTAGCCATATATATGTATAGAAATCCTGCTTCTTTTAAAGACTTAGCTATAATTTCTTTGTTATATTGAACATTATATTTAGAATATGGAGTTCCTCTAATATCTATAACACAATTAATATCATAATATTTTAACATATCTATTAATTTTTCCACTGAATAATTTGAATGTCCAATTGTATATATATCCATTTTATAAACTCCTATCTTAATAATATAATTATCATATATGTACTATATTATTATTCACCCATTCTTCTGTTTTTAATACATTACTAAATCTTAAACTTTGTGCAATAAGTGTTGCTTTATGCAGATCTTCACTACTAATAGTCCCTACATTATTACTTACATCTATAGTTCCTGTGGCATCTGATAAAAATTCAACTGCATAGTCTTTATGAAAGGCTTCCCTTGCTGTAGTGTCACAGCACATTTGTGTCATATATCCTGAAATAACTATTCCTTCTATATTCTCTTTTTCTAATATTTCTTCTAAATTAGTATTATAAAAACTACTTGGCTTAGTTTTTTCAATATGATAATCATAAGATTTTTTAAGTATCTCAGGATGTATTTCCCACTCCATTGAGTTCTTAACAAAATTTTCTCCAGAAGTAGCTGTATGTTGAACAAGTATAATTACCATACTATTTTCCTTTGCATAGTCCATAACATTTAATATATTATCAAGGCTATTCCTAGGATAAGTCACCTTTAATTTCCCATTAAAATATTCATTTTGTACATCAATTACCAGTAGTGCTTTTTTCATTTTTATTCCACCTTTACATTTATTACTTTGGTTATATTTGTTATACTAATATTAACTTAAATTAAAGTTGAAATGTGAAAGCAATCACTTAGTTTCACTTTACAAATGAAAGGATTTTATATTTGATGTTTGATGAATTGGACTTGAAAATTATAGATATGTTAAAAATGAACTCTAAACTCTCTCTTAAAATAATTGGTGAAAATATACATTTAACACCACAAGCAGTATCCAATAGAATTATACGCCTTCAAAATTTAGGTCTCATAACTCAATACACTATATGTACCAATGATGCTCTACTTGGTAAGAATGTTACAGCTTACATTACTATTTTCATGAAAACCACGAAACATGATCAATTAATAAAATTTATAAAATCAAATCCTATTATAGAAGAGGCTCATAGAATAAGTGGTGATGGGTGTTATTTACTTAAAGCGATATGTTGTAATATGGACGTAATCAATTTATTACTTGATGCTATTCTTGAATATGGTACTTATAGATTAAACTTATCTACTTCTACAATAAAATAATGGTTCATCATCATATTTTGTGATAGCTCATATTTGATATCAATTATTCAACGAAAACACTTACTTTAAAACATATTAATTATAATTTTAAAATGCTTTACCACAGAATTCACAGATGAACCAAAATAATTAAAGAAAAGGGTTGGCTCAAAATGGTTTTATAATTATTTCAAGACAACCCTTACTTTAATTTTAACTCTATATTATTGAATAGGTTTTAATGTTCCTCCATCACTTAATGTTATAGTTTTTCCATTTAACCAACTATTTGTACTATTAGATGAGTCATAATAAATAGTATTTCCATTATCTTTAATATTAGATAAATCTGTATCTTCATCTGTTAATGTTGTTAAATAAGATATTCCTGTTACTGTCCATGTAGAATCTTTATCTAAAGATAATGTAACAGATTTTGCTTTATTATTTCCATTAATTGTACTTGTCAAAGAAGACTTATTTATTAAATTTAAAGCTACTGTACTAATATTATCACAAGTAATAGTTCCTTCAAGAGTTTGGCTATCAGCATTTAATGTAACATTTCCTCCGTTAGAACCTTGAGTTCCCCATCTTGCTGTTGCTGCTGCATTTAATAATACTCCAGTACTTTCTTTTAATGTAGCTTCTTTTAAATTAATTTGTGAATCAGTATTTGTAATAAAGAACATTGCTCCCTCTGATGCTGTAAGAGTACCACCTGTCATATTAAAGTAACTTGTTCCAACACCTGAGTCACCTGACATACTTTGATAAAGCATAACCCCATTAGTCTTTTCACCTGAAATATCACAATCATATAATGTAATAGAATTTTTACCTTCAACTACAGCAGCTTCTGAACCTGTAGCCTTAAGGTTTGCTCCTTTTGCTGTAATATTGCCTGTAGAATAGATTGCTGGTGATCCTTCTCCTACTGTACTCATTGTTCCACCAGTTACATGAATTGTTCCTTCACCTCTATCTGTAGCAAGTGCTGCACAGTGCGCTCCTAAAGTTGTAATATTAGTATCTTTAGCAATAATAGTACCATTATAAGTTGCATCTAATCCTCTTGAAGAATTTTTAGTTGTATTAATAGTTACATTTGAAACATTTATTACAGATGCATCACCTGTTGCAAAAATAGCATTTGATCCTTCTGAATCAGTATTAATTGTACTATTGCTAATTGTAATATTACTGGCACCTGCTGCAACCACACCACTATTTACACCATAGAAATTACATTCATCTTCTGATTTTGTATCTCCAGATTTATTAATAGTTGCTCCAGAAATTGTTATCTCGCCACCATTACTAGCTAAGACAGCATTTTGATCTGCTCCAGTTGCACTAATTTTTTCATTTGTAGAAGTTTTTGTTTCACCAGTTGCTGAATATGCTCCAGTTAATGTAGTTTTTCCGGTTTCAGAACCTCCTGTGTAAGTAGTATTATTAGATTTTACAGTTACATCTGAGATATTTCCTGAACTGTCATAGCTTACACTTAAAATTTCTCCTATAGTTATATCAGCTAAAGTACCAGATATAATTTTACTTCCCTTCGTAACAGATATAATTCCTTCATTTGTAATATCAATAGTTTTTTCTTCTCCACTTAATGTAAATGAAGTTTTACTAGCATTTCCCATTCCAGGTGCGCCTCCACCTTGTGGCGGCGCTTGACCTCCATCAGGTGTTCCTCCACCTTGTGATGCTGCTTGTGAATTTCCATCTGCCGATGTATTATCTGTAGTAACTTCTTCTCCTAAAGAAAGTGTTATTTTGCTTCCATCTATTGCTTTTACTCTTCCTAATATTGTAGTATTTTTAGTTTGTTCTGCTGAAGTATTTGAATCTGAAACATTAGTACTTCCTGACTTGTTTGTACACCCTACAAATGTACTTCCAATTAAAAATGTTGCAACTAACACGGCTACAATTTTATTATATTTTTTTCTAATCATCTTTCATTCCTCTTTTCTAAATTTAATCTCTTAAAAATACATTTTTAAATTCATCTTCGCTATTAAAAGAATTCCTAATCTTTATATTTTTGAATTTGTTTTTGTCTATGCCTGTATTGTAATACACAAACCTTAAATTAGTCTTAAAGAAATATTTCAGCTTAATTTAAGGAAACTATGATAAACTATATTATAATATGAAGCATATTCAAAAAATAAAGGATGTCTATATGCTCGTTATGTTATTTTTCAATATGCTTAATTTAAAATGAAATGAGGTAAAAACATGAGAATTCTTATCGTAGATGATGAAATAAGATTAGCTGAAGCTTTAGGGCAAATTATGACTCAAAATAAGTACATTACTGATATAGCTAATGATGGTGAATCAGGATATGATTATGCTATGAGCGGTATTTATGATGTTATTATATTAGATGTTATGTTACCTAAAATGAATGGATTTGATATAGTTCGTAAAATGCGTGAAAATAAAGAAAAAACACCTGTAATATTATTGACTGCAAAAGATGAAGTTACTGATAAAGTGAGGGGATTAGATTGCGGTGCTGATGATTATTTAACAAAACCATTTTCACCAGAAGAATTACTTGCTAGGGTTAGGGCTTTATCTAGAAGGCAAGGAGAAGTCATATTAAATGAACTTAATTTTGGAGATTTAGTTTTAAATCAATCTGCTAATACACTTTTTTGTGGTGCAAAATCTATCCATCTAGGGTTAAAAGAATTTGAAATACTAAGGCTATTAATGTCTAATCCAAATAATATTGTTACTAAAGAAGATTTACTTATAAAAGTTTGGGGAACAGATTCTAATGCTGAAGATAATAATGTAGAAGTATATATATCCTTTTTAAGAAAGAAATTATTATTTTTAAATTCAACTGTCACAATAGAAACCGTTAGAAAGCTTGGATACCATTTAGAGGAGAATAAAAAATGATTAACAAACTTAAGATGAAATTTATTTTTACTAATATGATATTAATATTTATTATTCTAAGTTTTACATTTGCTGCAGTTTATATTTCAACTAGCAATAGACTTATAAGAGATAGTAATGATATGCTTCAAAAAACCATTGAACAGGAAAACGAAATACATAAAAAAGAACTCGATATAGCAGACCCAAGTGCTGATTATCCACCGCCACCTCAAATTCTTACTTTTGCAGTTCAACTGGATAAAAACAATAATATAACTGATATATTTTATAATAATATTGATAGTTCATACACAAACATATTAGTGACTCTTGTAAACTCTGCTTTAAATGATGACAATACAACTGGATTTGTACAAAATAAAGGTTTTAGATATTTAAAACATACTAATGAAAAGGGAATAAAAATTGCTTTTGCTGATAGAAGTTTAGAAATAAATACATTAAATTCACTTCTTAAAACATCAATCCTAGTTGGTATCGGTAGTTTAATTGCATTTTTTATAGTTAGTTTATACTTAGCTAATTGGGCAGTTAAACCTATCAAAAAATCATGGGAACAACAACGTCAATTTGTTGCAGATGCTTCCCATGAATTAAAAACACCACTTACTGTTATTCTTGCAAATACTGATATTGTCTTATCTCACAAAGATGCTACTATAAACAATCAAATAAAATGGATTGATTATATAAAAGCTGAAGCCGAAAGAATGACCACGTTAGTGAATGACCTTCTTTTTCTTGCCAAAACAGATGCTAACAAAAATGAAGTTATTTTTTCTAAAGTAAACTTAAGTGATACTGTATGGAACTGTGTGCTACCTTTTGAATCTGCTGCATTTGAGCAAGAAAAAACAATAGAAAGCGAAATTTCCTCTGATATTTTTATAAATGGCGATAATAATAGATTAAAACAATTATTTGTTATTCTTATTGACAATGCAATAAAATACTCTAATGAAAAAGGTCATATCAATGTGGCTTTAATACAAAATCAAGATAAGGTGAACTTATCTATTAATAATACTGGAGAACCTATTCCTAAAGAGCAAATTCTACATATTTTTGAACGATTTTATCGTGTTGATGAATCAAGAGCAAGAGAAAAATATGGCTATGGCTTAGGACTCTCTATTGCAAAAAGCATTGTGGGAACACATCATGGAAAAATAACAGTTAAAAGTTCTGAATCTGAAGGTACTACTTTTACTGTATCTTTTCCTTTAGTTAAGAAAATTTAATTTATGCGTATAAAACGCTTAAATAAAATTTAAAATTGTTTATTATTTGTTTAGATTAATTTTATATTTTTGACATAGCACTGCCATATTCTAATCTTATAATAAGAATTGTAAAGTAGTTAAATCATTATTATTTACCCCTTATTAAATAATTATTAACCAGTATTTAGAATAACTTACGCCCCTACGTAAGTTATTCTTTTTTATTTCTATATATAATAATTCATATAAAAAATAAGCTTTGAGAGTTTTTTGTTAAATCTTAAATCTATTTACCATTTTATTAAGTTTTTCAGCAAGCTCAGCTTGATTTTGTGCTGCTAATGACACCTTTTCTATAGCTTTTGTTGTTTCATCAATACTATCTTTTATTGTTTCTGCATTTTCAGATGATTTTTGTGCAGTTTCTGCTGTATTTTGTATTGCCTCACTCATCTGATTTATTGTAGCTGTAAGTTCTTCTGACATAAATGCTATTTCATCAGACATATTTGTCACAAATTCTGCATCATTGTAATATTCATCACCCATTTTTTTCATATTTTCTAACTGAGGATCTACATTTTCATATATAAAAGTTAATACTTCTTTGCTATTATCAGAAAGATTTTTAAATGCTTCCTGCACCTTTATAATTGTGTCTTGTATACCAACTACTGCTTGTGATGATTGTTCTGCAAGCTTCTTTACTTCCTCAGCTACTACTGCAAAACCTTTTCCTTGTTCACCTGCCCTTGCTGCTTCTATAGCTGCATTGAGTGCAAGTAAATTTGTTTCTTCTGATATACTTGCAATAGTATCAGCCATTACCTTTATATTTTCTACTACCTTCCCATCTTCAATTGCCTTTAATCCCTTCTGTTTCTTTTCATTATATAACCGTCTTGTTTCTTCAACAGATAATTTTCCTTTCTTTTGAACCTCTATAGCTCTTTCTTTAGATTGATTTGCATTATTGCTTCCTTCCATAGCTTTACTTGATAATATATTAATATTTGAGTCCACTTCTTGTATAGATGCACTTATCTCTTCTGATGATGCACTTGTTTCCTGTACATCATAGGTTATGATATTTACTGCCTTTTCTATATTTTCTGCTTTTAATGTAAGTTCTTCTACTGTAGCAGAAATGTCTTCACTAGATGCACTCATATCCTGTGATTTTTCTTGTGTTTGTTTTATGAACATTACAAATTCATTTCTCATATTATTAAATGCATTAGAAAGCTCACCTATTTCATCTTTGTATTTTAATAAATGATCAAAATCATTATCATATGTTAAATCAAGATTTCCTGCTTTTTTAATAATAGCTGTAATTTTAACTATAGGCTTTGAAATAACATTTCCAAGGTAAAAAGCAACTAGACCTGATAAAATTATTCCAATTATAATAAACATACCTATTGTTTTGATGAGATTATTAGATTCTTTTAAAATCTCTGTTGAAGGCGCTGTTAATGCAAATATCCATCCATTTGAAAGATGAGTATAATTTAAATTTTTACTTATACCTTTATATGTATAGGAATATTGTCCCTCTGAATCAGAATTTCGGTTCATTTCATCTGTCAATGCTTTCATAGAACCATTTTCTATAGTTGCTAAATTATCATTTATATTAAGTTCTGGATGAGACATAACACCATATTTACTATTAAGCAAAAAAGCATAACCCGAATCATAAACTTTAGTATTTTTAATAATATTTTGAATATTTTTAAAATCAATGTCCATACCAACTATCCCAATAGATTTTCCGTCTTTAAATATTGGTACTACATAAGACACCATATATACATTAATATTAGAATTTAAATATGGATCCAGCCATGTTGGCTTTTTTGCATTTACAGGTATATAATACCACCCTACATGTTCTGTATCACTAGGATCATATTTACTAAAATCTGTTGGAACGAGCTTTTCAAAATTGCTATTTTCATCAGACTTTGAATAAAAAACTCCTGATGTTGGTGGCGCAATTTGAGGATTAAACCTTATATAAAATGTCATTGCCCCATCTGTCTTTTGCCCAAATTCTTTAGCTATAGCTTCAATACGATCTTGATAATCTTTTAAATATTGTGCGTCGTTTGAAAATTTATTTACATCATCCAAATTATTTAATACTATTTCACTAAGGGTATTTACTGATTGTTCTACTTTAGCAATAGTTGAATTAAGTTCATTTGTTTTGTTTTCACATATTAAAGTTAATTTTTCTCTTGAATTTGTTTCAGCGACTTTAGTTGAATTTGAGATACTTACTAAACCAATTAATACTGCAATTAGAACAGAACATATTATAATAGCTGAAAATATTTTGATTTTTATACTTTTCATATTTATCCCCCTTTTATTTAAAAAAATATATAAAAAAAGCCAATAGAAATCGATAATCTTTAAAAATTACTAAATTTCAGCTGGCAGGTTGCACCACTCACTCCAAATTCTCAAGGTGCCCAAATAAAGAGAATTTTTCATAGTTTCCAATTTTTATATTTGATTAATTTTTACTTATCCCAATTTTATCATATCTCCTTGTAAGTATATGTCTTTTCATGTAAATAAATAGAAACTTATATTATTTATTATTCCCTAAATTTAGACATCAAAAGAAATAAACAACCTAAAAAGGAGCTTATTCAGCCCCTTCTCTATTACTTAACTATTCCAATCTTAAATTACTTTTTTTACTTTTTATATAGCAGAACCACGCACTTCACATTCCTCGTGTTAGAAAGCATAAACTTCTACAATAAAATTTCATTATAAAACCTCATTTTAAGAAATATACTTAACCACTATAAAAGCACCTATTACTTTACAGGTGCTCTTTATACTATTAAATTCTAAATCCAAACTCACATTTTATAATAATTTTCTTAATTCATCAATATGATTAACTGGCGCTAAGCAGGATTTTCCTTCACATAAATAATATGTAGATTTATCATTTACAAAATCATAATCTTTAATAGATGGTATTAGTTCTTCAATTTCTTGTTTATTTTCATCATTTTTAATAATTGTTGTTAAGTTAAAAGTTTGTTTCTCGCTTAATAAGTCTTTAATTTTTTCTTCATCACTTTTATCTTTAAGAATGCATACTAATTCTTTTGAAGGATTTAACGCAAATGATGCTGCAATTAAAAAAAATGAGTGATTTATTTCTTCACTAAATAAGGATCCACAAATAAAATTAAGTTGTTTTTCAGCCATCTCTTCTAAGTTTGTATCTCCAGTTATTCTTGCAAGTTTTATTAAATTATATGCAGCTACAGAATTTCCTGAAGGCATTGCCCCATCAAATAATTCTTTAGGTCTAGCTATTAATTTTTCGTTATCTTCTCCATAAAGGAAAAAGCCTTGTTTATCATCATCCCAAAAGAAATTAATCATATCTTTATTTAAATAAATAGCTTTCTTTAAAAATATAATATCAAAGCTACTTTCATAAAGCTCTATAAGCCCAAAGCAAAGAAATGCATAATCATCTAAATACGCCTTGTGACGAGATTCTCTATCTCTATATCTAGCAAGTAATCTTTTATTTTCATCAATTAAATTATCAAAAATAAAATTTACTGCCTTTTTAGCATATTCAAAATATCTTTCATCTTCAAGAACCTTATATGCCTTTCCAAGAGCTGCTATCATAAGGCCATTCCAAGATGTTAAAATCTTATCATCTTTATGTAATTTCATTCTTTTGCTTCTATATTCAAGTACCTTTTCACTTAAATCCCTTACTCTAACATTATCCTCCTCAAAGTCACTATTCTTTATTAAATTAGGAATATTCTTACCTTCAAAATTTCCATTTTCAGTTATATCAAAGTATTCATTAAAATATGTTCCATCTTCTTCACCTAAAACTTCTAAAGTTTCTAAAGGATTAAACACATAATACTTCCCTTCTTCTCCTTCACTATCTGCATCTTCTGCACAATAAAATCCACCATTTTCACTTCTAAGTTCTCTAAATACATACTCTAATGCCTTCACTGCTACATTTTTATACACCTCGTTTTTAGTAGTTTCATAGCCTTCAAGGTATGCAATAATTAATAATGCATTATCATAAAGCATTTTCTCAAAATGTGGTACTAACCATTTATTATCAGTGGAATATCTAGAAAATCCAAAGCCTATATGATCAAACAATCCACCTTTATACATACACTCTAAAGTTTTTTCAGCCATTTCTAAAGCTTTAATATCATTATGCGTTTTATAATACCTAAGTAAAAACATAATTTTATGTGGTGTTGGAAACTTAGGCGAAGCTCCAAATCCTCCATGTTTTTTATCAAAATCACGTGAAAGCTGATTATATCCATTTTCTAATGTTTTATAAGTTAATTTAACATTATTACTTTCTCCTTCATAATATTTATCAAGTTCTGATACAATGCTTTCACTAGTTGATATAAGCTTACTTCTATTATCTTTCCAATGAGTAATTATAGAATACAAAATATCTGTAAGTCCAGGCATATTATATCTAGAATTCTTAGGAAAATAAGTTCCTGCAAAAAATGGTTTTTGATCTGGAGTCATTATTATTGTAAGTGGCCAACCACCATGATTAGTTAAAGCTTGACAAACAGTCATATAAACACTATCTATATCTGGCCTCTCTTCTCTATCTACTTTTATTGCTATAAAATTATCATTTATAATCTTTGCAACTTCTGTATCTTCAAAAGATTCGTGTGCCATTACATGGCACCAATGACAAGTGGAATACCCAATACTTAAAAATATTGGTTTATCTTCATTCTTTGCTTTTTCAAAGGCTTCATTCCCCCAACCATACCAGTTAATAGGATTATAAGCATGTTGAAGCAAGTAAGGAGATTTTTCATTAATCAATTTATTTGGTTTCTTATTCTCATTCATTTTTTCATGACCTCCCTTTTAATATGACATGCTTTTTATATCTTCCCCAAAATAGTCATATGTATTAGTAACAATTCATTTTCTACTCTATTCATAAATTTGGAATAAGAAAGATGAATAAAAGAATGTAAAAGAAAATCGTACTTATTGTGCATCTATTTAGTTAGAACACTCCACTTCAAGAATTCTATACTTTCCTAGACATAATAATAGAGTGTCGACTTTGTCGACACTCTGCTAATTTACTTTATCCTTGCAATTCCTATTTCTACAGCTACATTAGCTACAGCTTTTGCTGCTACTCCTAGTTTATTCTTGTGATTTTAAATATTCCTTTTGGCCTATTTCATAAAGATTATTTCCTTCTGCATCTATTACAACAACAACTGGCAAATCAACTACTTCTAGCCTTCTTATAGCTTCTGAACCTAAATCTTCATATGCAACCAATTCAGCTTTCTTAATAGATTTGCCCATAAGTGCCGCTGCACCACCTATAGCACCAAAATATACAGAACCGTTTTTTTTCATAGATTCAATAACTTCCTTTGACCTTAACCCTTTACCTATCATACCTCGTAAACCTAAATCTAATAACCTTGGAGCATATGCATCCATTCTATAACTAGTTGTAGGTCCTGCTGAACCTATTGCTTGACCTGGCTTTGCAGGAGATGGTCCTACATAATATATTATTGAATCTTCTACATCTATAGGCATACTTTCTCCTTTATCAAGTAAGTCAACAAGTCTTTTGTGTGCAGCATCTCTTGCTGTATATATAACTCCAGTTAAAAGTACACTGTCACCAGCTTTTAATTGTTTAATTTTATCATAAGTTAAAGGTGTGGATATTTTCTTTTCCATGTGTGTTACCTCCTTATGTTATAGTTCTATATGAGCATGTCTAGTTACATGGCAATTAATATTAACAGCTACAGGTAATCCTGCTATATGAGTTGGGAATGGTTCTACATTAACAGCAAGTGCAGTGGTTTTACCACCAAATCCTTGTGGTCCTATTCCTAATTTATTAATTTTCTCTAAAAGCTCATTTTCTAAATCTGCATAAAATTTATTGCTATTTTTTTCTGACAAAGGTCTAATTAAAGCTTTTTTAGCCATATTAGCAGCTTTATCAAAAGTCCCTCCAATACCAATACCTACTACAATTGGAGGACATGGATTTGGACCAGCATCTTTTACAACTTTAAGTACAAAGTCTTTAACTCCCTCAATACCGTCGGATGGTTTTAACATTTTAATTTGACTCATATTTTCAGAACCAAAGCCTTTTGGAGCTACAGTAATATTTAGTTTATCTCCAGGTACTATATCATAATATATTACAGCTGGAGTATTATCTTTAGTATTTACTCTATCTAAAGGATCTTTAACTACAGATTTTCTTAAATATCCTTCTTCATACCCTTGTCTTACACCTTCATTAATTGAGTCTTCTAAGATACCATCTACTATGTGTACTTCTTGACCAACTTCCACAAAAACACAAGCCATACCTGTATCTTGACACGCTGGCATATTTTCATTTTTTGCAATGTCTATATTGGTAAGTATTTTGCCTAAAATATCTTTTGACATAGGCCAAGATTCATTATTAAAAGCATCTTCTATTTTATCCTTAACATCTTTTGAAATATAATAATTAGAATCTATACATAATTTTTTTACAGCTTTTGTGATTTCAGATACATTTATTTCTTTCATTATTAAATACACTATCCCTTCTTATACTATTTTGTAAAATCAAACTACAATCAGTATTTATACTAAATTATAGTTTGAATATACCTTATTACTTAATTTCTTATCAATGTCATTTTGCAACTGTATGTAATAGCATTATGCAATTAGGCATATGAAAGAAAATAACAAGTCCATGATGCCATGTATATTTTCCGTCAGACAAGGAAGTATGTTTGCCTCATAGTGGGCTATTAGGTGAACATGCTGACGAAGTATAACGGAAAATAGACTAGCATGCTGACTTGTTATTTTTTTAAATATGCCTTATTAAGTAAATTGATGAAGTATTATAACAAACATAACCCTAAGCAATAATCCAAAAGGGTAAGCTGCCCCGTAACTAGCTCCAACTTCTGTGCTCCCAGTTGCATCAATTGCTGCACCAAGACCAGGGGTACTTGTACCAGCTCCACACAATGCTCCAGAAAGAGTAATCCAATCCATTTTAAATACATATCTTCCCAATAAAAATCCAGATAGCATTGATAGTAGTCCTACTACAAAAGATATAGTAGCAAGAATTGCACCACTTCCTAAAATAGCAGATACTGTTGCATAGCCATAGGTTAACCCTACTATAGATAGAAATAATGATAAAGATATATCTCTTATAGCAGAAAGTATCTTGTCGTCCATTCGGAAGGTTAAAGGTCCAATTTTACCAAAGTGTCCTAATACTAATGCCATTATGAGAACTCCACCAGTAGCTCCTAAGCTGACCCATTTTAAAAATGGAATATATATATTTATAGATCCAACAAAATATCCAACAAAACACACTACAAGAAAAGCAATAATATCTATTCCTTTTGACTTAATTGTTTTTTCCTTAGTAACAGCTACTTCTTTCTCACTCATTGAGCTCATTTCAAGTGCATATCTTTGTTTTTCTTTTTCTACATCAATTCGAAATATTAAAGGAAATAGATTCATTACAAGGATAATCATAAGCACGCCTGGGGCATATGCAATAGTATGACCTAAACCAACTTGTGCTTGAGCTTCTTTACCGAACTTAGCAACAGCTTCTAACGCAGCTGCAAGTCCTGGAGAACTTGTTAAAGCTCCAGTGTAAGCACCAGCAACGGCAAATTCATTTTGTCCTTGGAATATTTTTGTAGATAAATATATAGCTACTGCACCAACACCATTAACAACAATACTTAATATTATAAACTTTAAACCATTCTTTTTAATAACGTCGGATAAATCTTTTGCTGCTAGCAAACCAACTGCTGCAATAAAAAGTATTAGTGTAAATGTAAAGAATTGGTCGCTGATAACTCCATTTTTAATATAGTTTACTGCATATGCAGGAGCATTTTTTACAGGACCATGCGCAGGATCATTGGGATCAATGAATGGAATTGCATATTTTGAATAAAGAGCCCATCCAATAAGTATACCAGTAAACAACCCTCCTGATTGACCCAAAGAAAACTTTCCTATTTTGATTTTACCTAATAAGAGACCTGTAATTGTAGCTAAAAACATTGGAATAAATGGATTAGTTAAAAATGCTATTATATCAAATTTCATAAATGTACCTCCTACTTGTATAATTCTTTAGTGAATATTAAAAAAACTTCACATAACTTAATTACTATAAATTTCAAATTATAAAGTCCTTGATGTCCTAATAACATTAGTAATTACATTAACGTTTTCTTCTTAAATGATAAATGGTATAGCTGAACTAATGTCTCATCTGAAAATATATCTCTAACTTCATATGTACCATACTAATCTTTTTAAAATTTTACATCGATTACACTTGAAGCCATATTAAGTCCTTCCATTTATTTAACTACTATTAGTTAAAATCTTTACTGAAAAGGTTTCTTGCAAGACCCTAATTTAATATTAATATAACTTTTTCATAATGTATAATGCCTATTTTATATAGTACTATAAACAAAAACTATAGTTGCTAAAATTAATACCTCCTATTTCGCTGAATACTATGCATTTCAGCTAAAATTTTATCTTCTTATCATTAGCTTTAGTCAAGTGTACTTCAGTAAAAAGTACACTTTCAGCAATAGAGTAAACTATGCCCCTGTTTGCATGAGTTTTCTCTAGAAGTTTATGAACTTCATCTAAGGTTTCATATCATCATCTGAGCCATGATATAATATGGTAGGACTTTCGCCCATTTGACTTATTAACTGCATCAACTTTGTTTTACCCTTTAGCGGTATCTATAGATATTACCTTAAAGTGTTTGCTAAACGACAAATAAAAAGCACCCTCTAAGAAAGGTACTTTACATTCAAATTATTTAACGATAAATTTGATAAGTTCACGTGAAGCTTCAGACAAATATTTATTTTTATCCCATATTAGTCCAGTATGAAATAAAATACGTTTGCAAAATGATTTAGCTATAATATTAGGATTATCCCTAATCATGCTAATAGAATCATCTAATGTAACAGCAAAGCCATGACCCTTTGATACTAAATCATATACAGTTGATTGTTCTTTTACATACATTATAGTAGGACTAATACCCTTAGATTTAAATTCTTCAATCATTCGCTTTTCAGTAAATGTTGTGTTTTTTTTATACTGAATGTATACTTCATCTGCCAAAAGTTCAATTGGAATTTCCGATAAATTTTTAAATCGATGATTGCTATGAAATAAAACTTTTGCTTCACCCTCCTTAACAGCAATCACTTCCAGGGATGAATCCTTGACTATTTCAAACACTCCAAAACCCAGTTCAATTTCTCCATCTTTAATTGCATCTAAAATTTCCATTGTTCCTAAATCCTGAATCTCAATATGAATATTGGGATAATCATTTATAAAATCCGGATAAATAGCAGACCATAACCATGCTCCAACAGCAGGAGGAAAAGCAAGCTTAAGAATTCTCTTATTGTTTGATTGAATATCTTCCATAACGCGCATTGTGTCTTTAACCTTATGTAATATTTCTTTAGAATGCTCGAGAAATATTAACCCTGCTTCTGTCAAGTTAAGTTTTTTATTATCCCGCTCTATTAACTTTGTACCCAGTTCCTCCTCTAATTTCCGAATTGCAACTGTTATCGTTGGCTGGGTTATAAAAAGTTCTTGTGCTGCTTTGGTATAACTCCGTAAACGACTCACTGATTCGAAATACTCAAGTTGCCTTAGTTCCATAAAAATCACTCCCTAAAACACATATTCATTATTTTTATTATAATCTATAGTTGAGAAAATTCCATAACATATATTTACAATTTGAAAACTTTGTATAAAAATAGAGATAAACGTCACATTTTATTATAGTCAATAGGATTTTGAATCCATTAATTAAACACTAGTGTAACCACATATATAATTTTTTATAAATCATTACCTATTAATATATTTATTTTACACATTTTGTAAACACAAAAAGCCCAAATTCGAAACTTGGGCTTTTTGTTACTATTTATTATTCTATAGATTTATCTATTCTCTTCCATGAGTATAGTGTGGCAGAAGCATTGGAGACACTCTATCTGTATTAACATCATTTTCTTCAAGGTTTTTATGATATGTTTTAACATGATCTAGGCAAAGCTCTTTAACTTCCACAGCTTTGCTCTTTTCCCCTGCATTAGAACCTGCTCTACATCCGAAAACAAGTATATCTAATAGAGAGTTTCCCATAAGTCTATTTCTACCATGAATTCCTCCAGCCGCTTCTCCTGCTACATATAGATTTTCTATCTTTGTTTGACCATCTTCATCAATTAAAAGACCTCCATTTTGATAATGAAGTGTTGGATATACAAGAATTGGATCTTTTCTCATATCTATACCAAACTTTTGATACATTCTTAACATTGCTGGAACTCTTTTCTCAAGCGTTCCCTCTCCATGAATCATATCAATTAGAGGAGTATCAAGCCATACCGCTTTTACACCAGTAGGCGTTTCGATTCCATTGTCCTTTTCTAAGCACTCTCTGATTATTGAAGATGCTTCTACGTCTCTTGTTTCAAGATGGAAAACAAACTGTTCACCGTCAATATTTAAAGGAGTAGCTCCTAAACTACGAACTTTTTCTGTAACTAATGCACCAAAAATTTGAGGTGGATAAGCTACACCTGTTGGGTGATACTGAATAGTATCTGCAAAAGCAAGTTCTGCTCCTGCTCTGTAGCCTAAAACAAGTCCGTCTGCTGTAGCTCCATAATGATTTGAAGTTGGGAATCCTTGATAGTGAAGTCTTCCTGCACCTCCTGTAGCTATAATAACAGTTTTAGCCTTTGCAATTAAGTATTCTTCTGTTTCTAAGTTGTATAATATAGCTCCAGCTGCTTTACCTTCATTGTCTAATAAAATTTCAACTGCTGGTGAAAATTCTACCACTTCAATTCCTTTGTTAATTACTTCATCTCTAAGAACACGCATTATTTCTGCACCAGTGTAATCAGCAGCAGCATGCATTCTTTTTCTTGAAGTTCCACCACCATGAGTAGTAACCATTGTTCCATCTTCTTCTTTATCAAACATTACTCCAAAATCATTAAGCCACTTGATAACTCCAGGAGCATCTTTTACAAGTGCATTTACAAGTTCTGGGATGTTTGTGAAATGTCCTCCACCCATTACATCAATGTAGTGCTTTGCTGGAGAATCATCTGGCTTGTCTGCTGCTTGAATTCCACCTTCAGCCATCATGGTATTTGCATCACCAAAACGTAATTTAGTAGCAACTAATACCTTTGCACCTTTGTTGTGAGCCTCAAGAGCTGCTGAAGCCCCTGCTCCACCACCACCGATTATTAAAACATCTACATCATAATCTACTTTATTTAAGTTAAGTTCTATATTTCCAATTCTGCTCTTAGCTTCAATAAGATCTGCAAGTTCTAATGGAACTTTAGATCCTTTGTTTGGTCCTAATCCTAAAGTTCTAAATCCCTCATCTTTATAATCAGGATGACATTCCTTTAATACTTCTTCACGCTCTTCTGGAGTCATTCTTGGGAACTGAACGCCTAATCTCTGAGAACGTGTAGCTTCTACTTTCTTAATTAACTCCCGCATTTCTGCTGTATACATGTAAATACCTCCTTGGTAAAAAACTATAATTACTTTTCAATATCTCTTGTATTATATAATTCTTTTAATTCATTAGTATTTTTGTTCATTAACTCTTCTAATGAACTATCATGCTTACCTTCTTGAATCTCTTGAACTTTTTCTTTTAAATGTTCTGTTTCAGCTGCAATGTATTTACCTGTAAGACGACGTGCAAGAAGTCCTACTTGATAATGAGTAATGTTGGCTGGGCATCTTGAAGCACAAATTCCACACATAACACAATCAAAAGATTCATGAGCACATTTTTCTAGTTCTCCTCTTTGAGCATATCCTATATATCGCATTACATTAAGATCTTGTGGACATCCTTTCGTACAAGAATTACATCCTATACAACTGTATATTTCAGGATAAAGCTCCGTCATAGTATCAGCTGTTGGCTCCAATTTATCCATGTCATAAGTTTTCTTATCTCCAGGGAAGAATGGTATTTGAGTAAGATACATTCCGTCTTCAACCTTAGTTTGACAGGCTAAGCTTACTTTTAACTCTTTTTCACCTTTAATTCTGTATATAGTAGCACAAGCTCCACAAAAACCTGATCTACAGCCACATCCTCTTTTTAGTTTATAACCAGCATATTCCATTGAATCCATTATTGTCAAGCTGTCAGGTACAGTGTACTTTTTACCTAATATATATATATCAGCCATTTGCTTTTGGGACATTTTATGCCTCCTCCTTTATCCTTAAAATCTATAAATCCTTACATAATTCTAAAGCATTGAAACTATTTATTATGGTGTTGATTTTTTAGTTCCAAATTAATATTCATCTGGAAGTTCTTGAATTTCATCACATCTAAACACAGGACCATCTTTACATACATATTTGTCTCCTATATTACAACGTCCGCATTTACCTACTCCACATTTCATTTTTAATTCTAGAGTAGTATAAACCTGTTCCTTCTTAAATCCTATTTCTTCCAATCCTTGAAGTACAAATTTAATCATGATTGGTGGTCCACATATTAACGCTACTTTATTTGTATCAAAACCAAGCTCTTTTATATATGAAGGAACAAACCCTACATGTCCATCCCATCCCTCTTCTTCTCTGTCTACAGTTAAGTGTACATTTGTATTAGGTCTTGAAGGCCAATTTTCAAAAATATCTTTTGTGTGTACAAGATCTCCAGAAGTACGTGCTCCGTAAACTATGTCTACTTGTCCGTAGTTATCACGGTTATCCATTACATAGTTTATAACAGAACGAAGTGGCGCTAGACCTATTCCTCCACCTATGAAAAGCAAGTCTTTTCCTTTAAGTTCATCTTCTACTGGAAAGTTATTTCCATATGGCCCTCTAATTCCAATTTCAGCTCCTACTTCAAGTCCATGTAAATATTCAGTGACTGCTCCGCATCTCTTTATACTAAATTCCATAAAGTTCTTTTCTGTAGGAGAAGAAGTTATTGAGAATAATGCTTCTCCTATTGGAGGAACTGATATCATAGCACATTGACCAGGCATAGACTCAAAACATTTTCTACCCTCTGGCTTTTCAACTGTAAAAGTAGTAACATCATTAGTATCTACTCTAATATTTTTTATAACTGCAACTTCTGGCACTAATGGATCTACGCGATTATTACATCTACAGCTCATTATTTTTCACCGCCTAATTTTTTAATAACTTTAACTATATTCATATTAACTGGACATTTTTCTATGCATCTTCCACATCCTACACAAGCATATACCTGGTGGTTATTTGGATAGTAAACAAGCTTATGCATAAACCTTTGTCTAAATCTTTCTTTCTGACTAGTTCTTGGATTTCCATGAGCCATACGAGTAAAGTCAGAAAACATACAAGAATCCCAGCAACGGAATCTTTCTCCACATTTTCCTCCATCAAAATCCTGAATATCATAGCAATGACATGTAGGACATACATATGTACATGAACCACATCCTAAACAGCTTTTGCTAATTTCATCCCAAACCTCAGATTCAAATATATCTTTAAGATCTCCATCTATTTTTTTAGGATCTACATCTGATAAAGGAAGACTGCTAACTTTATCTTTTATACTATGCTTTAATTTTTCAAGTTCATTTATATCCTGTTCTGTAACTTCTTCAAAAATATCTCCAAGTTTTTCTGTAAGAATATTTCCCTTTTCAGTTTGTGCTTCCCATAGTATTGTTTGTCCTATATCCCAAGTAAACACATCCACACCTTTTGGTGCAGTTTCTGGTTCTATACCAAAAGAACTACAGAAACAAGTTTCTTCAGGTTCTAAACAAGCCATTGAAACTACAGTTCCTTTATTTCTTCTTTCTTCATAGAATCTGTCTATTGGTTCTCTCAAGAATACATTATCTATAAGATTAAAACTAACAGCATCACAAGGTCTTACTCCAAAAAGTACATATTCTTCTTTCTTTCCGCCCACATTTTCCAAGCTAAGTTTCTTACCGTCAGTTTTAAACTTTAAGTAAGTCTCACTTTGAGGAAAAATAATATTTTTTGGAGAAACATTAGTTTTTATTGCATCTAAATTTATCTTATCTTCATCTTTCCAAAGTGAAAAATTCACTTTTCCATCCTTTTCAATAGGTAAAAATAATTCATAATCCTTGTTAATAGAATTCCATAACTGAGAGAATTTATTTTTTGCTACTTTTTTCATTATTTCCCCCCCTTATGTCCTTCGAACGGATCAATATCTTCAAGCTTATAAGTTACAAGAGGAGCTCCTTTAGAAGGATCTAAACCTGCCTCATATTCTCCGTAAAGTTCATTAATATCCTTAATAATTTTATGATTTAATTTGTGAAGAGGAATACCAGCTGGACATACTCTGCTACATTCACCACAATTCACGCAACGACCTGCTACATGATAAGCTCTTATTATGTGAAAGAACTGATCTTCACTGTCTACTTTTGCTTTATCTGATACACCTGCTGCTGCATTGTCAAAAACACATGTCTCACAGCTACATGCAGGACATATATTACGGCAAGCATTACATCTTATACATTTTGAAAATTGCTGAGACCAATAAGAAAACCGTTCTTCTGCAGACATTGCCTCTATTTCTTCTACATCTTTAAATCTTTCTTCCTTATTTACTTCTCTTGAAACTTCATCTCTCATAAGTTCCTTATAAACTACAGGATTAGGATGATTACATTCAAGACATTTGTCATAGTCAAATTGTCTTCCTGAAACATTCTTATCACCATCTTTTGTTACAAAACTGATTTCATCTCCAGATCTTTTTACTTCTAAAAGTCCCTTGTTTAGACCTTCTTTTTTTACTTTTTCAGCATCAATCATGCCTACACAAGGTACTCCATAAATTACAACTCTATCTGCTTCTATCCTATTATCTTGAAGAAGTTGGTTGAAAGCAAGAGAATCACAACCTTTTAAAAACACACCTATTTTTTGTGTATTTTTAAGTTCTTTAATTAAATATTTACTTAGATTATTTATGCAGAAAGAATCCCATATTAAAGAATCTACCTCATTTTCATTTGTAATAAAAATCGGATAAGAATCTTGCCAAAAATCGCCCTTTGCAAAACCTAAAATTTTATCTACTTCTCCACTTGAAAAAGCTTGTCTAGCTGTTTCTCTTACTTTTACAGTTATCTTTTCCATCTTGCATCCCTCAACTTTCTATTTGGACCAAGTTTATGGACCTTTTCTAAAACATCATTCATAACAGTTGCAAATTTATTAGCTTCTGCTGCTGAAATCCAATCAACTTTAAAACGATCTTTCTCTATTCCTATATAATCAAGCAAGTTTGAAAAAAGTGTAAAACGACGTCTTGTATAGTAATTACCAGTAGAATAGTGACAATCTCCTGGATGGCAGCCAGCAATAACTACCCCATCAGCTCCACGTTGGAAAGCATGTAACACAAAGTTTGGGTTAACTCTGCAAGAACATGGAACTCTAATTATACGGACGTTTGCTGGATAATTTAATCTGCTTGTGCCAGCCAAGTCCGCTCCTGCATAACTACACCAGTTACAACAGAATGCAACTATTAACGGCTTAAATTCATCTTTATTAACCATTGCGTCTTCTTTAGATTCTAATGACATATTGCATCTACCTCCGCTAAAATCTGTCTGTTACTAAATCCTTTCAGATCAATAGCACCTGGACGACAAGTAACTGTACATCCTCCACAGCCTTGACAAAGTGCTTCATTTACTTCAGCAACTACTTTTGGGATAACTTTCCCATGATCCTTAATTTCTAAAGTTTTTGCTGAAATAGCTTCATATGGGCACATTTTTGTACATTCCAAACACCCACTACAGATAGCTTCATTTACTCCTGAAACACAAGGGTTGTTAACCAACTTGCTCTTGCTTAATAATATAATTGCTTTTGCCGCAGCCGCACTTGCTTGTGCTACTGTTTCTGGTATATCCTTTGGTCCTTGACAAGCACCAGATAAATATATTCCTGCAGAATGAGTTTCTACTGGACGAAGTTTTGGATGGGCTTCAGTAAAGAAGTTGTTTGTATCTGTACTGATGCTTAATTTTCTTCCTAATTCTTCTGCATCATCCTTAGCTTGAGTAGCAGCAGCCAAAACTACCATATCTGCATCTATTTTAATTGTATCTCCAGATAAAGTATCCACACCATGAACTTGAAGTTTATCACCATCTGGGAATACTTTTCCTACCATACCCCTTATATAATTTACTCCATATTCTTCTACAGCTCTTCTTTGGAACTCATCAAAATTCTTTCCTGGAGTACGAACATCTATATAGAATACAGACACTTCAATATCAGGGTATTTATCTCTAATAAGCATTGCATGTTTTGCAGTATACATACAGCAAAACTTAGAACAATAAGACTTTCCTCGGCATGACTTATCTCTTGAACCAACGCATTGAATAAATACTACCTTTTTAGGCTTTTTGTGGTCAGATGGACGTACAAACTTACCTGCTGTAGGACCAGCTGCATTTGTTAATCTCTCAAACTCAAGAGAAGTAATTACGTCTGGACTGTCAGCATAACTATATTCTCCAAAATTATCTAAATTTATAATATCATAACCTGTAGCTACCACAATAGCACCGTATTTTTGAGTTATCTTTGTATCTTCTTGTGAAAACTCTATAGCTCCAGCAGTACATACCTTTTCACAAAGACCACATTTTCCTGTATTAAACTTAATACATGCATTTCTATCTATTACAGGTACATTAGGTACTGCTTGTTGGAAAGGTTTATAAATTGCCCCTCTAGTTCTAAGACCTTCATCAAACTCACTTTTAGTTTTTCTTGAAGGACATTTTTCAGTACAAACTCCACATCCAGTACACTTTTCCATATTTACACTACGTGCTTTTTGCTTAATAGTTACTTCAAAGTTTCCTACATATCCACTAACTTTTTCTACTTCACTATAAGTATATAGATTAATATTTGGATGAGCAGAAGCATCAACCATTTTAGGAGTAAGTATACAAGCAGAACAATCCAATGTAGGGAATGTTTTGTCTATTTGCGCCATTTTCCCACCAATACTTGGTGTTTTTTCAATAACATCAACCTTATAACCAGCATCTGCTATATCCAGTGCAGTCTGCAAACCAGCAATTCCTCCACCTATAACTAGAGCTCTATGCTCCACATCTATTTCACCAGATGTAAGTTCAGTATTTAAAGTTGCTTTTGCTACTGCAGCTCTTACAAGAGCAATAGCTTTTTCAGTTCCTTCTTCCTTATTTTTATGTATCCACGAACAATGCTCTCTTATATTAGCGATCTCTACTAAATAAGGGTTTAATCCTGCCACAGTTGCAGCTTTACGGAATGTCGCTTCATGCATTCTCGGAGAACATGATGCTATTACCACCCTATCTAACTTTTGTTCTTTAATAGCATTTTTAACTAAATTCTGACCAATTTCAGAACACATATATTGATAATCTTTAGCATATACAACTCCAGGCATTTCTAAAGCTGTTTTTGCCACTTCTTCTACGTTTACGGTACCAGCTATATTAGTTCCACACCAGCAAACAAAAACTCCAATTCTCGCCAACTCTATCCCTCCTTCAAACAATAGCTTGTTTCAAATTTAATGTTAATTTTTTAACCTTCAATGCTAAATAAACATTAAGGCTTTTAATATAAAATAAAATTTACTTATTATACTTACGGAATCCACTTACAATTGCCTGTTGAGGAATTTTATTATCCAATTTACCAGGTACATCATCAGCCTTTAGTCTGCTGTTCCCTTTTACTCTTATTAATGTAAGACGTATGGCTTCCATTAATTTTGCAAGGTCTACATTTCTAGGACAACGAGATGCACAAGTAAAACAAGATGCGCAATTCCATATAGTTTGACTACTTGCTACTTTGTCCAATTGACCTAATTGCAATAATCTTATAACTTGATGAGGTAATATGTCCATACTATTACTAGCAGGACAGCCTGCTGAACATTTTCCACACTGCATACAGTCCCTGATATTTTCTCCACTGATTTCAAGAATTTGGTCTAGTTCTTTCTTTTTACTATCAGGATTAATCTTCACTCTTGACATTGATTAACCTCCTCTTTCATATTATTTAACTCCTAAAGCCTCCGCTAAAAGTTCAGTGAAATAACTTATAGATATTTTATTTCCGTCTACAATTTCACTATTCTCTAAGTTGTATTTACAAAGAGGACATGCAGTAACAATTTCGCCAACTTCATGCTTTAAAGCTGATTTGACTATACTAGTAGTCATTTCTTTTACAAACTCTTTTTTATCTAAAGAAAGATATCCTCCGCAACACTCTGTTCTATAAGGATACTTTATTGGAGTAGCTCCAATGGCCTTTATAAAATCTTCTATTATAGAAGGATTTTCAGCATCATCAAAATTCATTGTTCCGCTTGGACGAAGTAGCAAACATCCGTAGTAAGCTCCTATTTTACGATCAGTAAGAGGTTTTTTTACTAATTCAGTCAACTTATCAAATCCTATTTCATCTCTGAGTAATTCAAGATAGTGAATAACTTCTCCCTCACCCTTATACTCTTCTGTCAACTTCAAATAGTTGTTTACTTTTTTTCTGACATTATCATCTATCTTCATATCTTCATTAACTCTTTTAATTACATGGTGGCATGCTGCACATAAAGTAACCAGCTTTTCACCCTTCTCATGTGCTGCAACCAAGCTTCTTACAGAAGATAACTTAGTAGCTATTTCATCTTTAGCTAGTGGATAAACAGCACCACAACATTGCCATTCTTTCTGCTCTTCAAGTTCAACACCTAAAGCTTTTGCAGAATCTAAAGCAAACTTTTCTAGTTCCTGTGCTTTTGTCTTCAAAGTACAACCTGGATAATAACTATACTTCATATTATTTTTATCTAAACTTTGAAAGAATTTATAAGCCTAGATATATACCCCCTTTCTAATAAAGAGTTCTCACATAAACTCGTCAGAGCCTGCAATTACTCTCTTTTATTAATTTAATTTTTTATTGATTCCCCCATCTTTTTTTCATAAAACACTTGACAAATGTATAAAAATTCGCGGCCATCCTCT
>Ga0302140_10001170_pt1 | contig 34364 bp, 25 predicted proteins | sample I_Bog_E1_1_FD_202095 | JGI IMG/M metagenome (GOLD analysis project Ga0302140, IMG submission 202095) | Peat permafrost microbial communities from Stordalen Mire near Abisko, Sweden - I_Bog_E1_1 | ecosystem: Environmental > Terrestrial > Soil > Wetlands > Peat | place: Sweden: Abisko, Stordalen... | reverse complement strand
TCCGAGATAGGAGCCGTATGCGCTAACGAGCGCCCGTACGGATCTGTGCGGGGGGTGCCGGGCAACTGGTATCCCTACCGCGACAGCACCTGCGGTGCGGCTACCCGCTCGCTATTCGCTAGTTTGAGGTTAGTGGATTCCCAGGTCTCAACCGCGAAACCTAGGCCGCCCGCCCGCTCATCGCGATAAAGCTGCGATGAACGGGGCACAGCTTCTCATAGTTCAGATTGATCCTTCGTAACTGATGAGCGGGCCACCTGCCTACACATGCGATTTTCCAACAAGATCCAAAAAGTCTTTTGTTAAACAAAAACCGCAAGTTAGCCACCGCTTCGCGGTGTTCGCAAGTTAGCGGCAGTCCATGCCGTCCGCACCTCGTCAAGGCGTGCAGATCTGCTCCCAGTTGCTGTTTTTAGGTCCATTCTGTGTCCAGTCTTTACATTTGACCGGAAGCACCGCGTCGGAATCGAGGCGTAATAAGGTTAGCAACTCTTCCACCGTTCGTGAAGAGCCGGGAACAACGGCTTGCGGCGCAATCTCATTCAACGGAACCAGCACAAAGGCGCGCTCTGCGAGCCGAGGGTGAGGAATCTCCAGATCTGGCGCGCTGGTTTCTAGATCGTCGAAGAGCAGAATATCCAGGTCCAAGGTGCGCGGGCCGTTCTGCAAGCCCTCCGTCCGCTCCCGGCCAAACTCAAGCTCGATGGTCTGTAACCCATTCAGCAGCAGCCGCGGAGCAAGCTCGGTCTCCAGTGCTACGACGGCATTTACAAAACGAGGCTGGTCGGCAAAACCCACCGGCGCGGTTGAGTAAAGCGAAGACCGGCGGACGACGTGTCCCAGCGAATCGAGCCGGCGCGCCGCCGCTGCCAGAGTCGCCTCCGGCGCGCCCGCCCAACTGGCCAGGTTCCCGCCCATTCCGATGTATGCGAGTGGCATTGGTTATTGATCCGGCTCTCAAATAGTGTTATCGTCTCCCACCCATTCAGCCAAAAGCGCTGAATGGGTGGGGCACCCAAGTGTCAGTATTTATGAGCCGGATCAATACGCCGCTGCAACCTGCATGAAATCCAGCGCGCGTTCAAGATAAGCCTTCAAGTCGCGCCGATGAACCACGGCGTCCAGAAAGCCTTTTTCCAGCAGGAACTCCGAGCGCTGAAAGCCTTCGGGGAGCTTCTGGCGGATAGTCTGCTCGATGACGCGCGGGCCGGCAAAGCCGATCAGCGCGCCCGGCTCGGCGATATTCAAGTCGCCCAGCATGGCAAAGCTGGCCGTGACGCCGCCCGTGGTGGGATCGGTCAACAGACATATATAAGGGACGCGGGCGTCGTCCAACTGCGCCAGCGCGGATGAGATTTTGGCCATCTGCATCAGGCTGGCCACGCCCTCCATCATGCGCGCCCCGCCTGAGGCCGCCACCACAATGAGCGGCTTGCGGCCCACGCGCGCGTGGTCCACGGCGCGGGTGATGGTCTCGCCCACCACTGCGCCCATCGAGCCGCCGATAAAGCTGTACTCCATTGCGCTGACCACCACGGCATGCTTTCCGAGCTGCCCGACGGCGTTGAGAATCGCGTCGTCCAGTCCGGTAGTCGCCTGCGCCGCTTGCAGACGCGCCTTGTAGGGCTTGATGTCGGTAAAGTCCAGCGGGTCGGTCGAGCGAAGGCCGCCGTCCACCAGCTCATAGCCGGGAGCAAGCAGCAGGTCGATCCGCTGCCGCGCGCCGATCTTGAAATGATGCTGGCAGCGCGGGCAGACGTTCAAATTCGCCAGCAGATCGGCCTTCCAAACCGGCGCCTTGCAGCCTACGCACTTGATCCACAACCCCTCGGTGCGTACCCGCGACTCCGCCGCCGCGCCCTGCGGGCCGGAACCATATTCGATATTTTCGCGTTTAAACCAGGACATACAAACTCTTTCTAGTTCTCAGCTTTCAGCAAAAAGGGACTGAGAACTGAAAACTGTGAACTGCTAATATTCGATTCCCCGCTGCGCCAGAATCCCCTTCTGGTAGGCGTGCTTTACCTCGCGCATCTCGGTCACTGTATCGGCCAGCTCGACAAGCATTGGATGCGCGCCACGCCCAGTCAGGATCACGTGTACCATCTCCGGCTTGCCGCGCAGGGTCTCGGCCACCATGGAAGCGTCCAGCATTCCGTAGCCGATGGCGTAGTTGATCTCGTCCAGCACCACCATATCCCACTCGCCGGAGTCGATTGCCGCGCGCGCCTCCGCCCAGGCCGACTCGACAAGGCGAATGTCCTCCGGATCGGTCTCCGCTCCACCCACCTTCACAAAGCCGCGGCCCATCTGCTTCATCACAAAGCGCTCGCCAAAGGCCTCCACCGCGTCCAGTTCGCCGTAGTGCCACGAGCCTTTGAGGAATTGGAGCATCAGCACGCGCATCCCGTTGCCCACGGCGCGCAGAGCCGTTCCCATGGCAGCGGTCGTCTTGCCTTTGCCAGGGCCGGTGTTGATCAAGATTAGTCCGCGTCGCGAATCGGTCACCGTTAGTTCTCAGTTCTCAGTTGTCAGTGAAAAGCAGTTGGCGTTCAGTGAAAACTCGGAAACTAACTGCTGTATCCCAGATTCCATTGTACCGGCGAACTGTGAATTGAGAACTGCCGTTCAGTGTCCCCCGTGATAGGGATGCCCGGTCAAAATCGCGTGGGCGCGATAGATCTGCTCGGCCATCACCAGCCGGGCCAGCGCATGGGCCAGCGTCATGGGACCCAGCGAGAGCAGCAGTTGCGCCCGCTTGCGCGCCGCGTCCGACCACCCGCTGGCAGGCCCGATGGCAAAGACAATCTGCTGCGTCCCCTCGTCACGCCGCTGACCCAGCCACGCCGCAAAGACCTCCGAGGACATCTGCTTCCCCCGGCTGTCCAGCAGCACGGCCACCACCGGCGTCCGGCCCTCCAGCTTCTCCAGCCACTCCAGCAGCGCCTCTTCGGTGCGGAAGGCTTCCGCCTTGCAGCGCGCCAAGGCCGAAGAGCGCCCAAGATAGGTCTCGGTCAAAGCATTGAACTCATCCTTCGAGTTCGGGCGTGCGCCGACGTGCGCCAAAGTCAGGTTCATGCAATCGAGCATAACGCACCGGCCTCACCGCCCTTCAACCAATGCGGCAAGCGTTGTAAATGCAACAAATACAGTGCATTCAATCCTCTTCGGCGCGATCCACTGTTTTGTCTCGACCGACTAGTCCAATACCGTTCTGCGGACTTCTTAAAAACAGAATCATGTATCTATTTTTGGGATAAAAAAATCCTTTTCTATTGTTTTCCGTATGTGGAGTAAATTTGACCAAAATAGTAATTTCGTTAACGTTATTGTTTTCAATCGCTAAGATCGTATTTCAATTTCTGATGAAAATGGCAACCAAACTGCTAACTTACCCTGATAAGTTGTGCTGTACCTTCTCGGGGTTGTTGCAGTCCCCCGCCGCCCAGAATGTTCAAGCGCATTAAACGGATCGAGAAGTTGCCCGATCTTAGGCTTCCGGTTCCCACTGATTCATTTGGAGGAAATGATGAGATTATTCCGGCTATATCGCGCGATGCTAACCATTGCCGCCGCTCTGATGCTCTTTACAGCATCTGTCTGGGCGCAAGAAACAACCGGTGGCCTTCAGGGTTTGGTCAAGGACCCCTCTGGTGCGGTGATTCCCTCTGCTCAGGTGGTTGTGACTGGATCAACCCTGGTCGGTTCCAAACAAGTGGTGACCGATTCCAGCGGCTACTATCGTTTCGCCAATCTTCCTCCGGGTACCTATCTCCTCACGGCGACAGCTCCGGGTTTTGAAACCCTGAAGCGTGAAGGATTGGTGCTCGAAGTGGGCCATCTTCCCACAGTGAATTTGACGCTTAGTGTCGGTCAAGTTAAGACGGTGGTTGAAGTGAGCACAGAAGGTCCACTCATTGACACGACTTCTACAACTACACTAACCAATATCCCGACCGAAGAATTGCGGAATTCCCCTCACGGCATCAGCTTTCAGTCGGTGATTCAGTTTGCTCCGATGGCTCGTAACGAGCCGCTTGCCGGTATGTCATCGAACGGTTCAGGGACGGGTGGACAGGGCGGTTCCTTGCCGGGCAGCAGCGGCAACGGAAACGCGTTTGGTTACTCAATCGGCGGTGCTTCTGATTCAGAATCCAGCTACCTGGTGGAAGGTCAGGACACGGAAAATATCTCCGGAGGTTATTCCAAGGCCAACGTGCCCATGGATTTTATCTCGGAGGTTGAAATGAAGACCTCTGGCGTTAGTGCCGAGTACGGCGGCGCATTGGGTGGCGTGATTAACGTCATCATGAAGAAGGGAAGCAACGAATTTCACGGGGAGATTTTCTCGACCTATGAATCCAATGGCACAGACGCGAACCAAGTGAACGCTTTTTTGCGCTACGATCCGCTTGACTCCGGCATTGCCTCGATCGGCCAGGATCCTGCCGCGCAGATTTACCAAGCGAAGAAAGACCATTTCCGCAATGCACAACCTGGTATTGCGATTGGCGGTCCGATCATGAAGGATCGAGTATGGTTCTTCGCGGGCTTTAATCCTTTGGTCAACACCAAGGCCAGAACTGTTAACTTCGGCGATAATGATGGCAATGCCGGCAACCAGTATTTCACGCGCGACACGCAGACGTGGTACGGAACAGGCCGCATCGATGCCGCTGTATCACAGAAGATTCGTGTCTTTGGTTCCTGGCTTTATCAGTATGCCCGCCAGACCGGCGATACATTGCCAATCGGGGATCCGATCTCCAAACAGTCTAAATTTGTAAATACTTCGATTTTCAGTCCCTTGACCACATTTTCACACGGACTAGGCTGGTCGGCTCCGAACTCCACCTATAACACTGGTGCTGACATTACTCTGACACAGAATCTCGTATCCACGACTCGTTTCGGATACTTCTTCGAAAACTACCATGACTTCGGCTGGCCGACCGTGGCTCCGAATATTCAATGGAACACCTCAGGAATCGGCGCTTGCGAGTACGTTGCCAGCCTGGATGCCAATTCTCAGCCGACTAACTGCGGTGATCCAACAGCAGCCAACTATACACCAAGATATGCTTTGCCTGCGAATCTGCAACAGCCAAACGGCACAACAACCACACCTTACAACCAGAGCTACACTCTTTTCAATGCCGACAAGCACTATCAGTTTAATCAGGATCTGGCGTACTTCAAGAGCGGCCGGTTTGGTACACACAACTTGAAGTTCGGCTACCAGTACAATAAATTGTCCAATGTGATCAACCAGAGCGGCAACGTTCCACAGGTGAGTTTAAGCCTTGGTCAGGGTGCGAACCACAATGTATTCACGCAAACTGGTTCAAACAATTGTGCAGCTCTCAGTGCTGTTTATGCTGGTAACTGCTCTGGCGAATACGGCTACGCAACGATCACGGACTTTGCAACGATCCTTACTCAACCAGTTACTGACACCAATCACGCATTCTATGTGCAAGATTCATGGACGGTCGGCAAAGGGCTGACATTGGATCTCGGTCTTCGCATTGAGAAGGAAGCCCTCCCTCCTCCTTCAGGATTTAAAGTCTCGGCCATCGACTTTTCCTGGAGCGACAAGATCGAACCTCGCCTGGGAGCAGCTTGGGATCCAACCGGCAAAGGCAAGTACAAAATCTTTGGCAGCTATGGCATTGTCAACGACGTCATGAAGTTGTTGGTTGCCCAGACTTCATGGGGCGCTCAAGCCTACGAGGAATGCACCTATCCTCTTGGCCCGGATACAACGGCCGCCGGTTACAGCAATTCGGACATCGATCCAGTTTTTGTCAATAACCGTGCTTGTCCGAATGGCGCAGCAACTACTGGAGCCAATTTTCTCAACGGGCAAACTCCGACTGCTCTGACTGATAGAGCTTCGGGTGTTTCTCTGATTGAAAACGTCAATGAACGTCCATGGGAGCCGGTCGCCCCGGGTGTAAAGCCATACCGCCAGCATGAGTATGTTATCGGTGCGGACTACCAGATCTCTCAGAGTTGGGCGCTTGAAGCTCGATATGACCGCCGCCGTCTCGACCATGTCATCGAAGATGCTTCCTTGTCGGATGTGAACTGGGGCGAAACTTACACCATCGTCAATCCAGGTGAAGGTGTCGATTCGACGATCAATGGATATGCTGCCTATTTGGCATCTCTCGGACAGGCTTTTGGCTTTCCGGGTTGGGCCTTTGATGCAAACGCATTCGGTAATTGCGCCGGCTGCCCAGCCAATGCCAAGGCCATTCGAAACTATGATGGTGTGGAGTTGAGGATCACCAAAGCCCCGACAAATGGTTTTGCTGGAATGTTCAGCTATACATACAGCAGCCTGTGGGGTAATTATCCCGGCTTGACTACTACAGATCAAACCGACGGTGGAACCACGGGGCGCAACTCGCCGGATACGACCCGCGCCTTTGATGAGCCGTTTTATTACTTCGGCGCAGATGGAAAGACGACCAGTGGTCCCATGCCTACAGATCGTCCAAATGTTCTGAAAGGTAATGTCTATTATCAGAAACACTGGTGGAAGCAGCAGACTGCTACAGCCGGTATCTTTCAGACGATCTATCAAGGCAGCCCAGTCAGCTCTTACATGGATTTGACAGCTGCGTCTCAGAGTGGGCCTTATGAGGGAACCTACATATATGGCCGTGGCAAATGGGTTGACATGACCACGGATTCAACTGGAAACATCACACTCGGCGCTCCTTTTGCACGCCGTACGCCTTGGTATGTCCAGAGCGATTTGAATGTGGCGGATCAAATCAAGACGGGCGAAGGCAAGGCAATTTCTTTTGAAGTCACGGCGCTGAACGCACTTAACCAACACGCTGTGACGGCTTATTCCGGGTCCATGAATTCCTGGAATTTTGCCACACCACTCTATCCAGGCTATAGCGGTACGGATTCCAAAGGCAATCCGACTCCGGTTGGCTTGGCTTCCGGGGCTCTCTTGTATCAGGAACTTGAATCTGGATACAACGTGCAACAGTGGATCAATGGAGTCTCTGGTCCCAACGGTGTTGTTGGTAACGTGATCAAGAACTCGCAGTACGGCCAGCCGAATCTCTTCCAGATCGGGCGTAGCATCCGCTTTGCGCTACGTTATACCTTCTAAACCAAACCAAGTATGAACAACGGGGGATCTGAGCAATCAGATCCCCTATTTCTTTTGGGCAAGCGTACCTATTCGTTTTGCAGATCATTTCCAGCATTCCGCTACATTGAAGTTTGTCGGGTCCGTTTGTGCGGGCCTGACCGGAATGAGGGGAAATGCCCAACCACTTGCCGAGAGCAGCGCGTCTTCTAGTGTTTAGACCGCATGAATTGGTTATCAATCATGAACAAGCGCGGACGAGGACGTCCGCGCTACAGGCGACCAGGAGGTCGGCGCTACATTCATGTAATTACCAAATCAAGCGGTCACGGTACTAGTCCCTTAGTCCCCTTCCTGCTAAACTCGTAGCGTGCCTGACCAATCCAAACCGCCCGTTTTTCTGCTCGATACGATGAGCTTCATCTTCCGCGCTTACCACGCGATGCAGCGCTCACGGCCGATGTCTACCCGCGCGGGGCTGCCCACGGCGGCGATTTTGGTCTTCGTCAATATGATCAAGAAGCTGCGCCAGGACTTTCAGCCGCAGTTCTTTGCCGCCGTCTTTGACGTGAGCGGCGAGGTCTTCCGCGATGAGAGAGCCCGCGCCATGAAGCCGCTGCGCAAGTGGAACGGCAAGACGCAGAGCTTTGACGAGGTGAGCTACGAGGGCTACAAGGCCAATCGCGCCGCCATGCCGGAAGACCTGCGACGGCAGATTCCTTACATCCGCCGCTCTCTGGCAGCGCTGCGCATTCCCATCCTGGAGGCTGAGGGCTTTGAGGCCGACGACGTGATTGGCACGCTGGCCCGCGAGGCCGCCGAGCAGGAGCACGAGGTCTTCATCGTCAGCGGCGACAAGGACATGATGCAGTTGGTCACGTCCGTTGTAAAAATCCTGAACCCGCAGAAGGACAACCTGATTCTGGACCCAGCCAAGGTGGTGGAAGTGCTGGGCGTTCCGCCGGAGAAGGTGGTTGACGTGATGGCCCTGCGTGGCGATTCCGTGGATAACATTCCGGGCGCGCCGGGGATCGGCGACAAGGGCAGCGTGGATTTGATTGTCGAGTTTGGCTCGGTGGAGGCGGTTCTCGACCGCGCCAGTGAGGTCAAGCGCAAAAGCTATCGCGAATCACTGGAGCAGAACCGGGATGCCGTGCTGCTCTCCAAGGAGCTTGTCACGATTGATTGCCATGTGCCGCTCACGCTGGATTTGGCCGCCATGGAGACCCAGCCGCCGGACCTGGAAGCCTGCCGGGAGCTTTTTACTGAGCTGGAGTTTACCTCGATGCTGCGGGAGCTGGAGCCTTCGGAAACCGCGCCGGTTGTAGAGCTAGTCGAGGAGCCGAGCGAGGAGCAAGCTGAGAACTTCTATGCTGCTGCGCGAGCGGGAGGATTTGCCTTCGCGCTGGATGCAAAGGCGCCTGCGCCGGAGGCGGAAGACGATGAGCCGCAGAATCTATCGCTGCTCGACATGGTTGAGGCGGCTGAAAAACAGGCTGTATTTACGGTAGGTGTCTGCGCGGAATCTGCAACCGCGTTGCAACTCCCACTGACTCCGCAGCTTCGCGCACTACTGGAAGACGCCGCTGTTTCCAAGCAAACCCACGATTGGAAGACCGCGCTCCACTTGCTCACAGGGCAGGGAGTGGAGCTGCGCGGGGCGGTAGACGACTCGATGCTGCTTTCTTATGCGCTCAATCCGACGCACGCGACGCAAACGCTGGCCGACGTGGCGGCGCGGCACTCGCAGGCTGCGCCGACCGTGCTGGCGGCGGGAGCGGCGGCGATTCGGGCGCTGGTTCCCGCGCTGAAGGCGGAGGTAAAAAAGGGCGGTTTGGAGCAGGTTTACGCGATGGATTTGCAGCTTGCTCCGGTCCTCTTCCGCATGGAGCAGGCCGGGGTGCGCATCGATTTGGGCGTGCTGGACGGGCTTTCGAAGCGCTTTGCGCAGGAGCTGACCCGCGTGGGCGAGCAGATCTTTGAGCTGGCCGGGCGGCGCTTCAACATTAACTCTCCCAAGCAGTTGGGCGAGGTTTTGTTTACGGACTTGCATCTGCCAGCACCGGCCAGTCGAGGCAAAGGGAGGGCCGTCTCCACGGCGCAGGATGTGCTGGAAAACCTGGCGGAAAGCCATGAAGTTCCGAAGCTGGTGCTGGAATTCCGGCATTTATCCAAGCTGAAATCGACGTATATTGACGCGCTTCCGCTACTAGCCGATACCGATTCGCGCGTTCATACCACTTTCAATGCTGCCGCTGTTGCCACCGGACGCCTCTCGTCGGTCAATCCGAATCTGCAGAACATTCCCACGCGGACCGAGCTGGGCCGGGAGATTCGCGCCGCCTTTACAGCCGCGCCGGGGAGGCAGCTTCTCTCCGCCGATTACTCGCAGATTGAGCTACGGCTGCTGGCCCACTTCAGCGGCGATTCGCTGCTCGTCCACGCTTACCAGAACAACGAGGACATCCACACGCTGACCGCCAGCGAGGTCTTCGGCGTGGCGGCGGCTGATATGGACAAGCAGACGCGCAACCGCGCCAAGGCTGTCAACTTCGGCATCGTTTACGGCATCTCGCCCTTTGGACTGGCGAACCAGTTGGGTATTCCGATGAGCGAGGCGAAGGCTTACATCGAGCGGTACTTTGCGCGCTACGCGGGAGTGCAGGCGTTCATCGAAAAGACCCTTGAGGAAACGCGCAAGACAGGTTCGGTGCGCACGCTCTTCGGGCGGGTGCGGCCGATTCCCGACATTGAGAGCCGCAACCCCAACCAGCGGGGCTTTGCCGAGCGCACGGCGATCAACACGCCGCTGCAAGGCACCGCCGCCGACCTGATCAAGCTGGCCATGATCTCGCTGGACCGGAAGCTTGCCGAGCGCGGGTTGAAGACGCGCATGGTTCTACAAGTTCACGACGAACTGCTCTTTGAAGTTCCGGCGGACGAGCGCGATGAAGTGGAAGCCCTGGTCCGCACGGAGATGGAAGGCGTGGTCAAACTGAATGTGCCGCTGATCGCGGACCTGAAGTCCGGGAGCAATTGGCGGGATATGAAATAGGCGCTCTGCCAGGATTTTGTTCCGGTGGTATCATCAAGCCGTAGGGGGTGCGTCATGACGCCTAAAAGCCAGGTTTCAGAGTTCGTGATGAGCGAAGGCGGCTCTCCAAATATGACCTTTACGCTCGTCTTTCGTGAGGTTCCGGAAGAAATGGTTTTTGTCGCCGAATGTCTGGAGATTCCCGGCTGCGTCTCCGAGGGCGATACGCTGGAAGAGGCTGAGACCAATATTCGCGACGCGGTGCGCGCTTGCCTGAGTGTGATGTTTGAAGATTGCGTGCGCGATGCGGCCCGGCATCGTCCTGTTTCCACTTCGTATGTCGGAATCTCCTCGCAGCAGACCATCACTGTGAAGCCCGAACTGGAATTGCAGGTGGCGTGAGTTATGGGCCTCTCCGATCTGCCGCTTGCCAGCGGAAAAGAGCACCAGAAGACTTTCGAGAAGTTCGGCTGGATTCTGCGCCGTGACGGAAACCATATTGTGATGACACATCCGCATTACGAGAACACGATCTCAATCCCCAACCATAACGAAGTGAAGAGATCCACGCTCCATACAATTCTCAAACATATAGGAATCACTGACGCTCAATATCGCACATTTTTCAATTCGTAGCCCAATGAACTGGACTGCAATCAATATCTAGGTCTCTGACCAGGTGGAGATGTTCTATCGAATGAGCAAACGTGGGCCAGGAGGCCAGCGCTACATATTAATATGTAGCATTTTCATATGGTCAGAGACCTAGTGACAGTTAGCCTGATCCTGAAACTCGTGATTTTCTGTCATGGATACAAAACCTCGCGCGCAACTCAGAATCTGTTCTTCAAGAGAAGTGTCGAAGTTGTCCGGTGATATGGCAGCGTCCTGTTTACGCATGGCGATGTAGAGGTCACTCAGCTTTTGCATATTGTTGAATTCAGCCGTAAGCAGCGGGGACGCGCTGCGGTCGTCGTCCGTCGAGGCGGCGGCGAAGGCCAGGGCTAGATTCTTATCCGCAAGTCTATGGTGCGCCGATACCCAATCCTCCGACAGCGGATTGTTATTCTTCACCGCGTTGACGATCGCGATCCGCCATTCCCGTATCACGCTCAACTCTTCGATGCTCGCCTGGACGAAAGCGGTTGAGAAGCCAGCCTTTGCATGGGGCGCGGATACATGCGCGCCTGCATCCCGTGGGGCAAGCGTGAGAATCGTCTGATTGGCGTTGAAGGAAAGGGTTCCTTGCGTCAAACGTGCAAGTGTCTCCAATTCAACGTATGACTTCCCATTGATCTGCACGAGCGACGCCTCGCCTGCGTGTCCTGAAACTTTGAATGTAGAGGGCTTTTGCGGTGTCTGCGAATGACTATTGAAGGGCATCAGGAGAACGGCCAACAGCACCGCACTCACGGAAATTATCATTTTCATAGGTTCTTCTCCGCATCCGCGATAAGTGTCCCATGACCTAACTCTGCGGACTGTTCAATCTTGCGCATCATCGGCGAGATATGAAATAGAAATAGCGATATGACTTTCAGGTCAAAACTGGGTGGGGCAGCTAGGTCCGTGACTGGGTGAAGATGTTCTATCGAATGAGCAAACGTGGGCCAGGAGGCCCACATTACAGCCGACCGGGAGGTCGGCGCTACATTTCTAAATGGATCATTTTCATGCGGTCAAAGACCTAGATTCAGGTGTACTCCCACCCTGGCCGCAAAGTTTCAAGATGCGGCTTCTTCGGCTTCGCTCAGAATGACAAGCGAGGGTGGGGCACCCAGTTGGGATATTTTATTCAACTTGCTATACGCCAAGCTCCGCGCGAATGGCGTCGGCGATGGCATCCGCGTGCAGGCGCATCGAGGCTTCGCTTTCGGCTTCGATCATGACGCGGGCCAGCGGCTCGGTGCCGCTATAGCGAATGACGACGCGGCCCGTGTCCTTCAACGCTTCTTCGGCGGCGCGGATGGCGGCGACGACTGCGGGGATCGACTCCAGCGGCTTGCGTTCGCGCACCTTGATGTTGACGATAACCTGTGGGAAGACCTTCAGGTCGGCGGTCAACTCGTCGATGCTTTTGCCGCTGCGGGCAATGAGATCGAGGACGACCAGCGCGGTGAGCAGGCCGTCGCCGGTGGTGGCCAAGTGGGGCAGTAGGATGTGGCCGGATTGCTCGCCGCCGAGGGCCGCATTGTGCTGTTGCATCTGCTCCAGCACATAGCGGTCACCGACCGGGGCGCGCAGCATCTTGAGCCCGGAGCGCTTGAGCGCCGCTTCCAGGCCCATGTTGGACATGGTCGTTGCCACGACCAAGTCGCCGGTCAGGAGGCCACGCGCCTTCAGATCGCGCGCGGCAACCAGCAGAATCGCGTCGCCGTTGATAACGTTGTTCTTTGCGCCGGACAACATGCAGCGGTCGGCGTCGCCGTCGAAGGTAAGGCCCAGCTCGGCTCCACGCGTGACCACTTCCCCGGCGACAAAGGCCGGATGCAGCGCGCCGCAGTTCAGATTGATGTTGTGGCCGTCGGGCGCGACGTTCAGCAAAGTCACCTTTCCGCCCAGCCGTTGGAATAGCTCCGGCGCAACCGCTGCCGCAGCGCCGTTGGCACAATCGGCGACGATACGCAGTCCGGCCAGCGTCAGCCCCGGCACGCAGTCGATGAGGAACTGAATGTAGTCGGCTTGGAGGGTGGGGTTGTCTTCGACGGCGGGCAGCGTGGCCGGGTCGGGGGCGTCGGAGCCCTGTCTTTCGATCTTTGCCGCGTGATGGAGGATTTCTTCCTCCATCGCCAGCTCGACGGCATCGGCCAGCTTGAAGCCGTCCGCGCCGAAGAGCTTGATTCCGTTGTCCTGCCAGGGATTGTGCGAGGCCGAGATCACCACCCCCGCCTGAAAGCCGTGGGTGCGGGCGAGGAAGGCGATGGCCGGGGTGGGCACAACGCCCGCGCTTTCGACGCGGACGCCGGTCTCGCGCAATCCGGCGGCGAGAGTGGCGGCGATCCAGGGGCCGGACTCGCGTGTGTCGCGGCCCAGAATGACGCGCGGCTCTGCGGCGGTGTTGCGCAGGGAGTGGCCGAGGGCCAGACCGGTAGCGTAGATGGTGGCGGCGTCCAGCGGATAGACGCCAGCGACGGCGCGAATGCCGTCGGTTCCAAAGAGTTTGCGTGCTTTATTTGCGGTCATAATCTCATTTCTTGGTGGTTGCGGAGGATTCTACGTAACTGATAAAGGCACCGTCAGAGAGGCGTGTGATGACGCGGTCTCCGGGTCCAATCTGACGCGTGGAGCGAATCACCTTGTTCTTGCCGTCGAGGACCAGCGCATAGCCGCGTTCGAGCACGGCCAGCGGGGAGAGCGATTGCAGTTGCGCATCGAGGGCGCTCCAATAGGCCGCAGACTCATGCAGCCTGCGCTCTTGAATGCGATGGAGCCGCGTGAGGCAGGCGGCCAGCTCTTCGCGGACCTTAGCGAGCTTTCGGCGGGGATCGTGGCGCAGGACGGCAGCGGCCAGTTCAGCTAAATACTGCTGGCGGCGGCGCAGGCGGGCAGAGGTCTCGGATTCAAGGCGGAAGCTGAGTTCGTCCAGGCGCTGTGCAAGGCGATGGAGGAGCGTAATTACGCGGCCTTCGGCGCGGCTGACGGGCAGGCGCGTGAGCCACTGGCGGGCTTGCAAGAGTAGAAAGCGTGCGGCACGGGCGAGCCTGTGCTCTTGTTCGGCCAGGTACTCGGCGATTTTGTGCTGCACTTCTGTGATCAGTTCGGCGGCGGCCGAGGGCGTAGGCGCGCGCAAGTCGGCGACGAAATCGGCGATGGTGAAGTCGGTCTCGTGTCCGATGGCAGAAACCACGGGCAGCCGCGAGGCCGCAATCGCGTGGGCGACGCGCTCACTGTTGAAGGCCGCCAGATCTTCCAAGGAGCCTCCGCCGCGGGCGAGGACGATCACGTCCACCAAGCCGTCTGCGTTCAGCTCGGCCAGCGCGGCTTCTATCTCGGCGGGCGCGGAATCTCCCTGCACGCTGACCGGGCAGAGCAGGACACTCAGGCCGGAGTGGCGGCGGGCGACGATGTTGAGAAAATCGCGGATCACCGCGCCGGTGGGCGAAGTGATGATGCCCACGGTGTGCGGAAAGCTGGGCAGCGGGCGCTTGCGGTCTTCGTCGAAGAGACCTTCTGCTTTGAGCCGCGCCTTGAGCTGCTCGAAGGCCAGTTGCAGCGAACCCGCGCCGACCGGCTCCATGGTTTCGGCCACCAGTTGCATCTGGCCGCGCTGCTCGTAGACGCTGACCCGGCCGCGCACCAGCACGCGCAGGCCGTCTTCGACGCGGAAGCGCAGCAGCATCGCCTGACGGCGGAAGAGCACCACGGGAAGTTGCGCGTCGGCGTCCTTCAGCGTGAAATAAACGTGGCCGCTGGGCGCGGGGCGGAAGTTTGAGATTTCGCCCTCCACCCAGACGTCGCCGAACTCCTGCTCGACCAGTTCACGCACTTGACCCACCAGCTCACGCACCGGCCAGACGCGGCGCGTGGGGCGCGGCTCCTCAAACTGGAGGCCGAATTGAGGGCTGAGGCCGTGCCGCTGCGCGAAGGGGTCTTCTCGGATCATCTCTTCAAAGTGTAATTGCGCGGACCATTCCAGGGCTTGCTGAAATTTCGCTGATCGACGTACCCGCTCATCGCGATATACCCGCTCATCGCGATAGAACTGCGATGAACGGGGCACAGCTTTTCATGGCTCATGGTGATTCTATGGGGCTGATGAGCGGGCCACCTGCCTGATCGACGTACCCGCTCATCGCGATAGAACTGCGATGAACGGGGCACAGCTTTTCATGGCTCATGATGATTCTATGGGGCTGATGAGCGGGCCACCTGCCGGTTACGCGGAAATTCCGGCGGTCAGCACAGCCAGCCGCTCGGCGACGGCTTCGATAATCTGCTCGTGGACTTCGTCGATGGTCAGGTCGCCTTCGATCAGCACCACGCGCTCCGGCTCGCGCTGGGCGATCTCGCGGTACTTCTGCCAGACGCGGCCATAGAAAGCGTCCTGTTCCTGCTCGAAGCGGCCTTCATCTGGGCCACTCTCCTCGGCGACGCGCTGATTGCGGCGGCGGGCACGTTGGAGGGAAGCCTCCAGCCCTGGCAACAGAAGCAGCGTCAGATCGGGCTGAAGATTCCCGCAGATCAGCCGATGCAGTTCTAGAACCATCTTGGAACCCAACTCTCGTCCGCCGCCTTGATAGGCCTCGGTCGAGTCGGTGAAACGGTCACAGAGAACGATCCGCCCAGCGGCGAGGGCGGGTTGAATCACTTCGGCGATGGCCTGGGCGCGGTCGGCAAACATCAGCGCCATCTCGGCCATCGGTGCCAGGCCGGTCGAGCGGGAGTCCAGCACCAGCGCGCGGATGCGGTCGCCGGTCGCCGTTCCGCCGGGCTGGCGGGTCACCAGGGCTTCATGGCCTCGTTTTTTCAACCATGCGGCCAAGCGGTTGATTTGCGTAGTTTTACCGGAACCATCCAAGCCTTCGAGAGTAAGAAAGAGACCGCGCGTCATGGGGTGAGTCTACCACCGATACAATGAGGAAGACGAATCCGGTCCAATTGTGTGACAAGAGGCTAATCTTGATCGTCATCGGAGGCAGGCGACTGCACTCCACTGGAGCTGAAACTCAAGTGAATCTTTGCATCACCCACAAACTTGCCCTCTGCAGCTTTTTCGCAGCCACCCTGCTTACCACCCCGCAAATCACCGCCCAACACCTAACGCTGGAAGGCCAAACTGGCGGCTTCCTCACGCCCACGGCTTACGTTGTCTATACCGATAAGGGCCACATCTTTTCCCACCCCGCTGTCGGCGTTCACTTTATCGGCGCCAAAGCAGTGATTGGCGATTTTGAGACTTTCAGCATCACCGAAGGCTTTGCCAACCGCGCCGAGGTGGGCTACACACGCAGCGTGCATCAGCTCGGCAATGCTTCGGCGGCTACGGCCACCAATGGCGCGACCAGCAATCTCTGGGATTCCAACGGCATGAACATCTTCCATGGCAAAGTCGTGGGAATCAAAGACGGGCAATTTGGCCCATGGACACCGGGGTTGGTGGTGGGCGGTGTGGTGCGCACACAGGACAAATTTGTCTCCGGCGCGGCAGTTCAGCTTGCCGCAGAAACCTACGATCAAGAGGCGTTGGCCTACGGTCTTCCTCTTATTGCGGTTCCGCCCGCCAAATCGTACACCAATGGAGATGTGTACTTTTCGGTTACCAAGACCTGGATCAAAAAGCCTGTGCCTTTTCTGGCAAACTTCGGCTGGAAGGCCACCAATGCTTCGATCTTCGGCATTGGCGGCCAGAGCACTCGCTTTGGCGGAAGATTTTATGGTGGTTTAGGTATTCCATTGCCCCTCACGCACGGCATTGTGGCCGTGCCTTCCGCGGGATTTACGCAGGAGCCGCGCACGGTGAAGGGTCTCGGTCCTACTCCTCCCGCTGGCATTCCGCTGGTAGCCGGCAAGGCCGATCTGCCGACCACCCTGGATTACGCTGTGCGCGTGACACAAAGAGAACATCCGCACTTCAGCTTCGACATCGGGATCGGGCAGGTGGCGAACAATATCGGCGCTCTGCCGGTGGTTGTTGGAGGCCAGGTTGTCGGTGCGCTGCCGGTCAATCTCGAGGCGCGCAAGATCGTCGGCATGGGATTCAGCTACCGCTATTGACGGTTGAGTCCAAATAAACCAGATCGTGCAGTTTTGACCAGTGCGGGATAAGGGCAGACGGGTACTCTTGCAACGAAGTACCCGGCCCTCGCCCCGCACAAGAAAATATCGATTTCCTCAGCGGAGAAGGCGCCAAAGAACCTGGAGGTTCTTTCGATGCGAATCTACCGCTCCGCGCGTTGGCTCTTGCTGACGCTTCTGCTCTCGCTGATTCCCGCCTCTTCCTACGCGCAGATCTCCATCAGTGTCGGCTTTGCTCCGCCGCCGCTGCCAGTCTATGTGCAACCCATCTGCCCCCGGCCCAACCTGATGTGGACCCCCGGCTACTGGGCCTACGATCAGGAGATTGGCGACTATTACTGGGTGCCTGGCGCCTGGGTGGAGGCGCCCTATGAGGGCGCGCTGTGGACGCCTGACTACTGGGATTGGTCCGACGGCCATTACGGCTTCCATCAGGGCTATTGGGGCCGCCACGTCGGCTACTATGGCGGCGTGAACTACGGCTACGGTTATGGCGGCGTCGGCTTTGCCGGCGGCGAGTGGCGCGGCGGCTCCTTTGCATACAACACGGCGGTCGTCCATGTGGATCGGACCGTCATTCACACCACTTACATTGACCGGACGGTTGTCGAGCGGGGCATCGTCGCCAATCCCCATCACGTGGCCTACAACGGCGGTCCCGGCGGCATTCAGCACACCGCCAGCCCCGCCGAGCGGATCGCGGGAAACGAGCAGCATGCGGCTCCAACCAGCGTTCAGACGCAACACTTCACTGCGGCAAGGACCGACAAGACCTCCTTTGCCAAGGCCAATGGCGGCCACCCCAAGACTTTGGCTGTGCAGAAGCCTCTAGCCGAAGAAAAGCACGCCGCAGAACCGCCGGCAAAAGTAGAAGCCAAAACCCCGGCGAAGGCAGAACCGAAGGCTGCGCCAAATGCAGAAGCAAAGCCCAAGAGTGAACCCAAGACTGAAGCAAGGCCGAAGGCAGAACCAAAGCCAGCAGCTAAGCCAATGGCCGAGCCAAAACCGAAGTCTGAACCCAAGGCTGAGGCAAGACCGAAGGCTGAACCCAAGCCTGAGTCCCGTCCTGCCCCGACAGCTCGCGTAGAGACAAAGCCACAACCGCATCCGGCCCCAGCGGCTCATACAGAGCCTGCCTCGCACCCCGCACCGCAAACGCACCCGGTGCCAGCAGCGCACCAAGCCCCTGTGGCGCGTCCGGCCGCAGCGCCGCAACCCGAGCCTACGTCACACCCAGCGCCGCAATCGCGTCCGGTTCCAGCGGCGCGCCCAGAACCAGCAGCACGCCCAGAACCAGCAGCACGCCCAGAACCAGCAGCACGCCCAGAACCAGCAGCACGCCCTGCTCCAGCAGTGCAGCCAGCACCAGCGGCACATCCTGCCCCAGCTCCAGCACCGCATCCTGCGCCGCAATCGCGTCCAGTTCCAGCGGCGCGCCCAGAACCGGCAGCACGGCCAGCGCCACATCCTGCTCCGGCGGCACGGCCTGCCCCCGCGCCAGCAGCGCACCCCGCGCCAGCAGCGCGACCTGCCCCAGCGCCGCATCCTGCGCCCAGCGAAGAACCAAAGCACAAGTAGCACGAGCGCTCACCCAAATGCGAAGAGGTCCACGGTCAGCCGTGGACCTCTTTGCGTTGGAGCCATGATCGAATGGAAGCCCATTCTCGTCCTGCTAAAAATTCAGAGGACAATGAAGAAGCCGTGGCGTTATACTGGCCAACGGGCTGTGCAAAGTGGAGGCAGAAGCTCCCTGGGTCGGCCAAGAATGACAAGCCGTTGTTGGTATGTTGCCAGGAAATTGTTTTCCACCTCCTGCAACTTTTACCGGTGGTGAGTGTTATTTAGGATAGAACTGCGGCGAATGGGCGCGTTTCGTGCATCTTAGCCGTCAGAATCATGGAGGAGTTTCTCATGCAATTTCGACGCTCCACGCGCTGGCTTCTGCTGGCGCTGCTTGTTTTTGTCTTCACTGTCTCCTCACACGCGCAAATCTCCATCAGCGTTGGCATTGCTCCGCCTCCGCTGCCGGTCTATGAGCAGCCTCCTTGCCCTGAACCCGGCCTGATGTGGACTCCCGGCTACTGGGCCTTCGATCAAGACCAGGCCAGCTACTATTGGATTCCTGGCGCATGGGTGCCCGCGCCTTCTCCTGGCCTGCTTTGGACCCCCGGCTACTGGGGTTGGGAACATGGCCGCTTCTTCTTCCATCAAGGCTACTGGGGACGGCACGTCGGCTATTACGGCGGCGTAAACTACGGCTTCGGCTACGGCGGAATCGGCTTTGCCGGAGGCGAGTGGCGCGGTGACCGCTTCCACTACAACACCTCCATCATGCACGTGGACCGCCGCTTCATCCACGAAACCTTCGAGGATCGCGACCGCGTGGAAAGAGGATTTACCGAGCGCGACAACCACATCGCCTTCAGCGGCGGCCCCGGCGGCATCCGCCACGACCCCAGACCAGAGGAGCGCTTCGCCGAGCATGAGCAGCACATGGACAGATCGCCCTTCCAGTTCTCGCATGAGCAAAGAGCTCATGCAGATCGAGACTCTTTCTTCAATCGCAACGGCGGGCATCCGGCTCACCCATTTGCCGATAGGCCGCTGGGGTCGGAATCGCGTCCTATGCCGATGAACGATCGGGACAGACCGGCGCATGATGACGACAGAGGCAGGCCAGGGCACGACAACTGGAATGAGCCTGGCCATGCGCGCCCAGACCACGAATCCCGCCCTGCTCCTTCGCCTGATTGGAACAGGTCATCGCACGATGACCGGATCACGCCCAGCCGCCAGCAGCCGCCAGCGCAACAAGCTCCTAACTCGCGTCCGGCACCGTATTCGCAGCCTGATGCCGGACGGAACAATCCTGGGCACGGCGGTGGTGCTCCGCCCGCCCAATCGCGCCCCGCGCAGCCGTCGCAGCCTGCGCCTGCATCTCATCCGGCCCCGGCGGCTCATCCCGCGCCGCCTGCCTCGCACCCGGCCCCGGCTTCAAAACCAGCGCCCAAGGATGAACACAAGCACTAGACGTAGCCACTCCCGCATGCAACAAGGCCCACGGTCAGCCGTGGGCCTTGTTGCATAGATGGGGTGTTTTCAGTCCGCTCAGAAACGGAAAGAGCCGCCCGGCAACAGGGCAGCTCTCTCCTCAGGGAGAATAGTTCCAACGGAGGCAAAACCATCAGAACTTTCTGGCTGCATAGTAGGAGCGGGGGAAGGGAGTGTCAAGGGTAAATCTTGGCAGAAATAAATTGAATGAATTCAATGGCTTACAGAACAAGCCAAAAAGGATTCACAGGAGGCTGGTTCTCCTTATGTTCGCCTAACGGCTTAGGTAATTTTCTTTTATTACCGGAAATTCATGGGTTAGCTTCCGCTTTCTCCGTGATTTCTCCTCGCCCGCTCACGCTCCGGATGCATCGTCCCATTCGCGGGCTGAATCTTCCGCTCTCACTTCCGCAGATCCAGCCGGATGAACTCCTCATCAAACATCGAAGAGGCAGGCAAGCCGCGCGACTTGCGGTAGAACGCCCGGAAGCCGCCGAAGAAAATTCCCAGAAAAAGCGAGATGCCGCAGACAATCAGCACCAGAACGGCAATCCCGAGCAGCAGCTTGCCCGTCTTGAGCACATCGTTTTCGGGCGGCTGCTGCATCGCGGTCAGGTCGGCTTCAAAGTGTACCGCAGCCAGCAGCTTGTGGCTCTCGTCGGGCACGGCGTCTCCGCTGACCAGCGCCACCAGCGGCCCGCTGCGCTTCACCTCCAGCGAGACCAGGTCGGAGTCTTGCAAGCCCTTGGACCAACCGGCCTGCGCCTGTTTGTCGGCGTGCTTGCAGGCGTCGATGTAGGCGCGAATCTTTGTCTCCTGCGCGGCGGCCATCTGCGGCGTTGGATAGTCAATAATGGTGAGCGTCGCCGGGCCGGAGTGCAGCGAGTAGCTCGCCGTAACCGCCTCCGCGCCGCGATCAAAGCCCACCAGATCGGTCGGCAGAACGCCGCCTGCGCCGCTATAGCTGGCCGGGCCAACCGCGTAATGCGCCGTCTGCCCGTCCAAATTGGTCTTGGGAAGATTGGACAGAATCGGCGGGGTCGACGCCTTGCCGCCATCCGGTTGCGGCATCCCGGTGGCCAGCTCGCGCAACTCCGAGCCGCTCATGGCGCTGATGTGCGAGAAAGTCGCGTCCACCACGGCGTTGCCCAACCAAAAAAGCACACGGTTGTGGTTCGAGGTAGCACCCGCGCCGATCTGCTCCTTCGGCCAGCCATTCTGCCGGTAGAACGAATACGCTCCGTAGGCGCCGCTGGCGTCGTGGAAGCGCAACGCGCGCACGCTCAGCGTTTCGCCCTCGCGCTTGTACTCGCCTAGCTCAGCGTCACTGAAGTCGTATTCTTTGAGCGCTGCGGCGTTCGCGGAGTCAGCCAGCGCCGCGTCGGTCAGCTTCTTCGGCGCGCTCGCAGCCGTCCATCCGGCGAAATCACTAGGCAGCAGCGCCTTGGGAACCGGCGGAAGAACAATGCGTGTGACAGATTGCGGAGCCGTGCCCTGCGCGAGAGCCGCAAGTGTGCTCCCCATCAATATCGCCGAACAAGCCAAAACCAGAATCTTCCGCATCCGCACGCTCCCATCTTCAAGGGTACACGTCGCCGCCCCAGCCCGCCGCCGTCCGCATCCCCTCTCTATTTGGACACTGAGGGCGCGGGAAAGGTTCCCGTGGCCCTACTGTCTGGTTAGGGCAAACGCATCTCATTATTCCGAATGATGGCGATAAGAGCTGGAATTCCTTTGCGGGTTCTTTTTCTGGAGGGAGCAGGGGCATTTATTCCCATGAAGAAAGCGGCATAGGGATTTGCCTTTAGGCACGGGCATTTCTTTGGTTGGGAATCGAGGGCCCGAAGCTAAAGCTTAGTCACTTCGGGCATGGTTTCAGGGGCATAAATGTCCCTGCTCCCTCCAAAGAATCGAAAAGGAACTTCGCTGAAACTGCTTTCGCTGGTCTCTCAAAAAGGGCTAGCCACTGTCGCCTAAGGAACCTCAGGTGCGATTGCCGCGGGCGGCGGATAGAGAATGTTTCCCAGCGCTTGGTAGCGGCCGCCGTAGAAGATAAGTGCGTACTCGCGAAGCCCGGTGCTCAGCGGCCCTCCCAGGCAGACGCCGACAAAGAGCGCGAAAGCGAAGGCAAGCACTCCGAAGAAGGCTTCGAGAAGAATGCCGGGGAGCGCGGCGACGCCGGTCAGATTGGCGAAGGCCGAGTGAATTGCGTATTCCACCGCAGCCAGCGAACCGGCCAGCATAAGCCCTGGAAGCAGGAAGACGATGAACAGGCCGATGGTTGCAGAGATCGGCAAAATCAGGCGCAGCAGCGCGTACACGGCAAACTGTTTTTTCTCGGCCTTGATCTGCTCCCACACCTCTTGCCATGCTTCGCTGACCGTAGCATCTTCGAGAGCATAATGCGGCAGGATGAAATCGCGCAAGATTACTTCGAGCACAAATGCAATCAATGCAATCAGCAGGATTATCGGAATCAACGGCAAGATCAAAGGAAGAAACTTCCACAGATCTGGCTGGCTGCCGGGAGGAGTCTCGCGAACGACCCTTATGAATCCGGTCATGAAGGGAAACATGGCCAGCCCAAACAGCAGCACATAAGAGAATGCCACCACGAGATTCAGCCCGAAGAAGCGCGCCGCTTGCGTCCGATAGAGCCGCCAACCTGGGCCTATCTCGCTGGTGTTGTGAATCAGGCAATGAAAGAAGGCGAAGCGCAGCCGCGTAACCAGATAGAAGACCACTATGGATAGAACAATTACCACCAACACCGCAGCCACAGCCGCCGCAATCCACACCGGAGGGATATTGAACTGCGGATAAGTCATGGGTCCGTGTCCAACCGATGGAGTGGCGCGCTTGGAGGAATGGAGGTTGCTCCCAATTCCCTCGGTGATGATGGCGACCAGGCCGAGCTTCAGATAGGTTCCCCAGCGGAATGGCTGGAAGAGAAACTCCTTGGTGCGTTGAACGGCAAGCGAGACGGAATCCGCTGCGGAGATGGGGTACATAGGTGTCCTTTCCGGAAAAGGCACTGCGTAACCAAGATACTACGCAAGACTTATGTCTGAAGTTCCCCGGCGGGCGCGGATCGGGCACTAATCGGGATTGATCGGCGAAATTTGTGCCGTTCGCCATCCATCAAAGGCCGCCAGCGCACGTTCGCACTGGAGGCGGTGGCGCTCCTTTTTATCGCGGATTTTTTTGCGCAGCTCTTCTTCCAGCGGCTCCAGCAGGTCAAAGGTCATATTCGCCGGTTGAAAGTGCTTGACCTCGGCATGAGTAATGTAATGCACCAGCGAACCCAGAGCCGACGAGCGCGGCGCGGGTGTTGGTTCTTCGCCGCGCGCTAACTGAGCCGCATAAATCCCCGCCAACAATCCGGTGGCGATTGACTCGGTATAACCTTCAACGCCGGATAACTGCCCGGCTAACATAAGCCGCGGCGCGCACTTCAGCCGCAGGGTTTCATCCAATAACACCGGCGCGCAGACATAAGTGTTGCGATGAATCTGTCCGTAGCGCAGGAAGCGCGCATTTTCCAGGCCGGGAATCAGCCGCAGCACTTCAGCTTGCGCACCAAACTTCAAATGATTCTGAAAGCCGACCAGGTTATAACTATCAGCGCGCAGATTCTCTTTGCGCAGTTGCACCACGGCCCACGGCGTGCGCCCGGTGCGCGGATCACGCAGGCCCACGGGCTTCATGGGGCCAAAGCGCAGCGTGTCGCGTCCGCGCCGGGCAAGAATCTCAATCGGCAGACAGCCCTCAAAGTAATCCGCGGTCTCCCACTCTTTGGTTTCGGCTGGCTCGGCGGCCAGCAGCGCATCCAGAAAGCGGTCAAACTCCGCGCGATCCATCGGGCAGTTGATGTAATCGGCCGTTCCTTTATCCCAGCGCGCGGCAAAGTAGACCCGCTCCATGTCGATTGAGTCGGCTTCGACAATGGGGGAGATCGAGTCATAAAAAGCCAGGTGGCCGGAGCCGGTGATGCGCTCAATCTCTTTGCTCAGCGAATCCGAGGTCAGCGGACCGGTCGCCAGAATGGTGAGCGCATACTCCCCATCCGCAGGGTTCAACTGCGTCACCTCTTCGCGGATGACGCGAATGCGCGGCTCGGCGGCAATCGCCTCGGAGATGCGCCGGGAGAACTCGACGCGATCTACGGCCAGCGCATGGCCTGCCGGAACCGCCGTCTCGTCGGCAAAGCGCATCAGCGCTGAACCTGCACGCCGCATCTCCTGCTTCAGTACCCAGGGTGCGGTGTTCTCCGATTCGCTCTTGAGCGAGTTGGAACAGACCAGCTCGCCAAACTCGACCGTCTGGTGAGCCGGAGTCAGCCGCGGCTTGCCGTCGATCACGGCGCGCATCTCGTATAAGTCCACCGCGCAGCCCAGCCGCGCCGCCGTCAGCGCCGCCTCAGGCCCTGCCAATCCTCCGCCAATGATTCGTATCTTCACAGTTTCACAGTCTCACGGTAAATAGGGGGGGGGAGGGGGGGGGCTATTGTGGGAAAAATTAGCAAGTTGGCATCCGCTTCGCGGAGATGGCAAGTTAGCGAGTTGGCGATAGCATTGGCAATCAAAGGCTTCATCCCTGGGCAGTTTGACGAAAGTTTGGCTAGTCCCTCGCTGGAAGCCCGACCAGAGTTCAGGGTAGCAGATTCGCGAAAAAGAACTGCAAATCTCTTCAACAAAGGACTGTTCCAGCAAGCCGCTGTAGCGCATCACCGCTCACCCGCACATTGCGCCACTCATCCAAAAACTCGCCGCCCATGGCTTTATAAAACTCAATCGCCGGGGTATTCCAGTCCAGCACCGCCCACTCCAGCCGAGCGCACCCCTTCTCGGTCGCAATCGCCGCCACGCGTTGCAGCAGCAGCTTGCCAATTCCCAGCCCGCGCAACTCCGGTTCGACAAAGATGTCCTCCAGAAAAATCCCCGGCCCCACCCAGGTCGAGTACTTGTAGAAATAAAGCGCATAGCCTGCCGCGCGCCCGTCGTGCTCGGCGATCAGGCAGAAATAATATGGATTGGGGCCAAAGCCCTCGCGTTCCAGGCTTTCTTCGGTTGCGGTCACCGCCTCGGGCATACGCTCAAAGGCAGCCAGCGCGCGAATGAAGGCCAGGATGCGCGGCACATCGGCGCGGGTAGCGGGGCGAATCGTCGTGGTCATGCTCTCATGCTAAAGCAATCGCCCAGCGATTACCGCCAGCGGAAGATGCGCAGCGAAACCGTAAAGGCCGCTACGGTCCAAGCCACCAGAATCGCCACCGGCGCAATCAACTGCTCCAAGCCCATCCCTTGCAGCATATTTCCGCGTAGGGCGTCGTTGACCGCAGTCAGCGGCAGCGCCCGCACCAGCGGCTGAATCGCCGCCGGAAAGCGCGTCTCAGAGAAGAAGATGCCGGAGAGAATCCACATCGGCAGCATCACCAGGTTCATCAGTCCGGAGACGGCTTCGGTGGTCTTGGCGCGTGAGCTGACCAGCAGTCCCAGTGCCGAAAAGACCAGCGAACTGAGGATGCACAGCAGCGCCAGTACCCAAAGCGGCCCGCGAAAGGGGACGTGGAAGGCCAGCCGCGCAAAGCCCAGAAAGACGGCGACCTCGATGATCAGCAGCAGCAGCCGCGAGAAAAGATACGAGGCCAGAAACTGCCAGCGCGGCATGGGCGAGGCCACCATTCGCTTGAGTAGCTTCTTTTGCCGCGCATCGACAATGGAAAAACCGATTCCCCACATCGCCGTGCCCATCAGGTTCATGCCCAGCAGACCGGGCACCACAAAGTCGATGTAGCGCGAGCCCACCTCATGTACCGGCAGGTCCGTAGCGCGCACGGCCTGTTGCCGGCCCGCCGCTACTTGGATCGCCCGGTCGGCCACCAGCCTCGCAGTCCGCGCATCCGGGTTGGTGTCGTCGAATTTGTACTCGACTCCGCCCGGGCGCTGAATTGCCAGCAGCAGAATCCGGCCCGTCGCCAAGGCGTGCGTTCCCGCCGCCTCGTCCAGCGTCGCCGCCGTCAAGCCTTTGTCCGCAGCCAACGCTTGCGTCAGTTGCACTGTCGTTGCGCCCACCGGCAGCACATCCGCAGGCCGGTTGCGGAAGGCGATTCCCAGCCCCACCGCCAGCAGAATCGGAAAGACAAAGGTCCAGAAGATCGCCTCCGGTTCGCGGGCGTAGAGCCGGAAGCGCGTCGCAGTCAACTGAAAGAAAGAGCTTTTTTCAAGGCTATTCATCGCGCAGAGTCCTCCCCGTCAGGCTCACAAAGACATCTTCCAGCGTCGCTGAATGCGTGCGGAACTCGCTCAAATGCAGCCCCTGCTCGTCGAGCTGGGCGAAGATCGCAGGCACCGCCGTGTGCAGTTCGACCACGGACAGCTGATGCAGACCGGCGTCCACGCGATGCGATTGCACCCCCGGAATCGCCAGCAGCGGCGCGGCATTCAACGCCTTTTTCTCGCGCTCGGCAACGGCAAACTCCACCACGTGCTCCGCGCCCACCGAGGCAATCAACTGCGGCACAGTTCCCTGCGCAATCACGCGCCCGTGATCCAGGATCGCCACGCGGTCGCAGAGCCGCTCTGCCTCTTCCATATAGTGCGTGGTCAAAATGATCGTCCGCCCCGCCTGCTTCAGCTCATCCACCAAATCCCACAGGTGACGCCGCGCCTGCGGATCGAGACCGGTTGTCGGCTCATCCAGAAAGAGCAGTTCTGGGTCGCCAACCAGTGCGCAGGCCATGGCGAGCCGCTGCTTCTGCCCGCCGCTCAGCGTGCCTACGCGCCCGCCGCGCTTCTCTTCCAGTTGCGCCGTGCGGATCGACTCGTCCACCGAAAGCCCGCGCCGGTAAAAGCTGCGAAAGAGGCGCAAGGTCTCCTCGACGGTCAGCTTGTCGGGAAACTGCGTCTCCTGCAACTGCACGCCAATCCGCTGCCGCAGCTCATTGGCCCCGGTGCGCCAGTCCAGCCCCAGCAACTCGACGGTCCCGGAGTCGGCCGCCGTCAGCCCCTCGCAGATTTCGATGGTGGTCGTTTTGCCTGCACCATTCGGCCCCAGCAGGCCAAAGCATTCGCCCCGCGCCACCTCCAAGTCCAGCCCATCGACAGCGACCACGTCGCCGAAGGCCTTCCGCAGCTTGCCGAGCAGCAGCGCCGGAGTGCTTCCGCTGGCTGCGTTTGCTTCAATCGCTGGAATTCCTGATTGCGTCAAAACGTTTCCCTCATACAGAATTGCAAATAAAAACGCTAGATTATATGAAGAGATGGGTGCCCCAGGTCCGGATTTTCTGGGAATTCATGAATTTGCCAATTTATAAAGAGTATCTAACCAGTCGTCTGCAACTCAACCAGCCCAGCTTCCGGCACGCCGGTCCGATAAGCTCCCAGCCCCGCTGCCAGACTCTCCAACTCGGCCGCGTGCGCGCTCAGGCCGCAGGGGTGGCCTTCGGTCTCCAGCAGATGCCCGTTCTCGCGGATCAGCGAAAAGAGGGGGCTGGCCAGAGCCTCGCGCAGTGTCGCGTGCCTCACATTGTGCGTCGCCAGCGCGGAGACCGGGCAAGCCGTCACGTCGCCGCGCGGGGTTACGTGGGCAAAGCCGCGCCCCGCCGAGACGCATCCACCCAACGTCTCTTCATCTCCCGGCGAATGAATGATGTACGCTCCGCCGACGGCGCGATCCCGGTACTCGACCACCGTTTTGCGGAAGCGCACCCGCTGCTCGGTCGTCAGCTCCGCCCCGCTCTCGCAGCCGTGCGTGGGAATCTGCTCGATGAACATGGCCAGCGGTCCGGTGTGGGCAATCAGTGCGTCGATATTGTGCGGCTCGGTCCAGTACTCGATGTTGGCAGCGCTCACCGTCACCGCGATCCCCGTCAGAACACCCGCCTCGCGCAGCCGGTCGAGCGTCGCCAGCGCCTTTTCATAGACGCCGCGCCCCCGCCGCTCGTCGGTCAAATCACGATCCCCCTCCAGGCTGACCACCACCACCGTATTCGAGCACTTGCGCAGAATCTCGTAATCGCTGAACTGCAAAGCCGTTCCATTCGTGAAGACCAGAAACAGCCGGTCGGGATAATCGCGGAAGAGCTGGGTAATCCCCGGCATCAGGAAGGGCTCGCCGCCGGCGATCATGAAGGCCATCACCCCCAGCTTGGCCGCCTCGTCCACAATTCCGTACCACTCGCGGAGGTCCAGTCCACCCGCCGCAGGCTTGTCGCTTACCGTTCCCACATCCCCGGCGTAACAGCCCGCGCAGCGCAGATTGCACTTCGAGGTCACGCTCAGCACGAGAAACGGTGGCGCCTTCACGCCCTCAGCCAAAGCCCGCGCCCGCGCCCGCCGCGACTGCCCGATTGTTCGCGCAAGACGCATGAATCCAGGAAGATAGCGCGGATGACGCACCACCCAAGGAACCAGGACCCGCGACAACTGCGGGTCGATCTCCTCAATCCGGTCCGTCAGTGCAAAGAGCCGCCGCGTCAAAAAGTCGGTCGGCTGGGCAGTTGATTCTGTAGCAGTCTTCATGAACAAAGTATACGAATTTACCTTTTCATTCGTTCCAATTTTTCACCTTCTGCGATCTGGAGTAGGATTTGTTTTGGAGGGCAGCATGAAGGTTCTGTTTATCGGAGGTACGGGAAATATCAGCACAGCGGTGACGGAATTGGCGGCCGAGCGGGGCATTGAGCTGACTCTGCTGCGGCGCGGTGAGCGGGAGGCTAATCTGCCCGCAAATGTCCGCACCATCACGGCTGACATTCACGACGAAGCGGCTGCCGATGCGGCGCTTGACAATCAGAAATTCGACGCAGTCGTGGACTGGATAGCCTTCACGCCTGACCACATCGAACGCGACATCCGCCTCTTCCGTGATCGAGCGCGGCAGTTTATCTTTATCAGCTCGGCCAGCGCCTATCAGAAGTCGGCCACGCATTATCTGATTACCGAATCGACGCCGCTGGCCAATCCTTATTGGCAGTACTCGCGCGACAAGATCGCCTGCGAAGAGCGGCTGATGCGCGCCTATCGCGAAGAAAGCTTTCCGATCACCATCGTGCGTCCCTCGCACACTTACGGCGACACCGCAATTCCCCTTGCCGTCAATCCATGGCAGCGCTCTTGGACTACAGTTGGAAGGATGCGTCAGGGCAAGAAGGTCATCGTCCCCGGCGACGGAAGTTCGCTCTGGGTTCTCACGCACAACAGCGATTTTGCCCAGGCATTCGTCGGCCTGCTCGGCCACGCCCAAGCCATTGGCCACGCCTTCCACATCACCAGCGACGAGGCTTTGAGCTGGGATCAGATCTATCGGATCACCGCGCGGGCAGCGGGCGTTGAGGCGCAGATCGTGCACATCCCGGCGGATTTCATCAGCGCCTGCCTCCCGGAAAACGTGGGCGAACTGACCGGCGATAAATCTGTCAGCGTGGTCTTCGACAACAGCAAGATCAAGCGCTTCGTTCCGGGCTACTGCGCCAAAACGTCTTATGCCCGTGGCATCGAAAAAACCATCGCCTGGTTCGACGCCGATCCGCGCCGCAAGCTGGTTGACGAGCAGGCGAACGCCGCCTGGGACAAGATCATCGCCGCTTACGAGCGCGGACTCGACGATGCATTGCGCCAATTTCTTCCATGACCCGATAGAAATAAATTTGCATTGATTTTGAAATAAGACGATTCGTGGCAGACGAAGTAAGAATTTTTGGAAAAATTTCGCGAGTTAGCGTCCGCTTTGCGGAGTTGGCAAGTTAGCGAGTTAGCGGCGGTATTGGCAACTGGAAGTTTCATTCCTCGCGGGAAACTTCTACGCGCTGAGGCGCTATCATGAACCTATGCCATCCAAGCAAGAAACTTATCATCTCGGCGACATTCTGGCCAACGCCATCACGCACGGCATCGGCGCGCTGCTGGCCATTGTCGGCGCGGTTTATCTGATTGCCGCTTCCACCCGCGGCTCGGCGTGGGTGGTGGTCAGTAGCTCGGTTTTTTCTTTCACGCTGGTGCTGGTTTACCTCTGTTCCACGCTCTACCACTCGCTGGTGCGTACCGGCGCGCGCCACGTCTTTCACATCCTCGACCACTCTTCGATCTATCTGCTGATTGCCGGAACGTACACGCCCTTCTGCCTAGTGACGCTGCGCGGTCCGGTGGGCTGGACGCTCTTCGGCGTGGTCTGGTCGCTGGCCGTGGCCGGGGTCATCTTCAAGAGCTTCGCCGTGGATCGCTTTGAGTTGGCCTCAGCGATTGTCTATCTGGCGCAGGGCTGGTTCATCGTTGTCGCGGTGGTGCCGCTGGTTCACACTCTCGGTTGGCACGGGGTGATGTGGCTGGGCGCGGGCGGCGTGGCCTACACGCTGGGGATTATTTTTTTTGCTCTCGACCGCCTGCGTTACTTCCATGCCTTGTGGCATCTATTTGTGTTGGCTGGCAGCATCTTTCATTACTTCGGAATCCTTTACTACATTGTTCCTGCGCGGCCCTATTAGAGCATTTTAGGAAATCATGTATTCCGAAAATGCATTGGGTTCCCACTCATTCCGCTGAAAAACGCGGAATGAATGGGGCACAGAAGTATATAGCAAAAGCTAAAACGCTCTCATTCAGTCCAAAACTCTCCGTGCCCATTCGACGGAGATTCCTCAGAACCGTAGCCGCAGGCCGAATTGGAATTGGCGCTCGCGGAAGAAGTTGGTGGCGTTGACGTTGAGGGGCTGGCCGAAGGCGGTGGTATTGAGATTGAGGATCTTTCCGTTGACCTCGGTGACCGGGCCGTCCATGAAGTTCAGGGTGGGCAGGCTGCCGTTGGAATCGCCGGATTGGATGTAATAGCCGGTGGTTTCCAGTTCGGTGACGTTCTGGTGGTTGAGCAGGTTGAAGCTCTCGGCGAGCAGTTCCAACTGGCGCATCTTGCCCAGATCGACGCGTTTACCGAGGCGCAAGTCGGCCTTCCATGTGCCGGGATTGCGGTAGGTGTTGCGGCCAATGTTATAGAAATGGCCGTCGCTGCCCTGTCCGTAGACGCGGTTGTCGCCGCCGGAGCCGTTCATGCCCGGACCGAGGCCAATGATGGCCGCGCCGGAGGTGGTGAAGAGCTTGGAGAGCGAGCCGGAGGTGCGCATGGTGTAGGGCAGGCCGGAGCGGGCACTAAAGACTCCAGAGATCATCCAGTGGTTGGTGAAGTTTCCTGCGCGGCCGGTGAGCTTCCAGGGAGTTTCGTAGATGGCGGTAGCGCCGAAGGAGTGGCGGATGTCTTGATTGCTGATTCCATACTCCAGGCCGAAGGTGACGGGGTCGAGGACGTCGTTTCCAGCGGCCTGCGAGCTCTCGTTGGGACTCCAGTCCATGGCGTGGGCGAAGGTGTAATGGGCGTGGAGGGAGAGGCCGCGGCGGCCATATCGATCGACGCGGAGCATTCCCGCCTCATAGATGGAGTTGGCGCGGCTCTCGATGTTGGTGATCTGCTGGTAGTCAGGGCAGGGGCGACCGGGGAGGGCTGTGCTGGCAGGCGTGTAGTAGGGACAGATACCCTGGCTGGATGTCCAGGAGGCATAGAAGGGAACGGTAATCTGCTTGGCCTTGATGGGACCGGCTCCGGCGGTGTCCACGACATTGTAGGTGACGGTCTGTGTGGAGGCCGGGGTGTCGAGGTTGGTGTCGATGGAGATGGGCAGGCGGCGGCCGAGGCTGAAGAGGGCGCTGGCGGTGACTTCGATGTGGCTGGGGAGGGTCTCTTCAGCGGCGGCGATGGCTTGGTGAATCTCTGGATTGCGGAAGATGCCGGCAAACTCGACCGCGCCGGGTTTGCTGGCGGTGGATGGCTTGCCGGTCAGAACATAAGGAAAGGGCGGAGCGCCGCCGCCGTGGTTGGGCAGATTGTCGGTGGGGCGCATGAAGAAGCTCAAGTCGCCAGCAAGTGAGCCGGTCTGAGTGAGCGCTGTTTCCAGCGTCCGGTTCTCCGTGCGGCCATAGTAGATGCCGTAGCCGAAGCGGAAGACGGGCCAGCGCTTTTTGCCGGTTTCGATGGCCAAACCGAGGCGTGGAGCGAAGTTATTGCCCAGGGCGGGGATGTTTTCCGTCAGCGGCAACCGGGGGTTTATGAGCGCGGCAAGCGGCGGGGGTTTCTGCTCACGTTCCCAACGCAGGCCGGCGGAGAAGACGACGCGTTTGCTGGGTTGCCATTGTGCGGTAGAGTAGATGGCCCAATCGTTGGTGGCCATGCGCCAGCCGGTGGGGCCAATGGTCTGCGAATAGTGGGAGTAGCAGGGCAGATTTCCCAGGCCGCGCAGGCCATTGCCGGAGTCGCGCCAGACCTTGCCGGTTTCGTCGCAGTTGTGCTGGTTGTGAGGGTCGAGTGCGCCCTTCAGACCGAAGCTCTCAAAGGCCAGCGCATCGGAGACGAAGTTTTCCACGCTGGAGTAAGTGTAAGTGCCGGTCTGATTGCGCAAGAGGGTGGTTGCGTCGGCGTTGTGGGTCAGGCTTAAGCCGGAACGGACGAGCAGTTTGCCGCGAACCCAATCGACAGACACCTGGCCCTGGGTGGTGCGCTCGTCGGGGTAACTGCCGGAGCCGAAGCGCGCGGGATTACCGATGGTGAAGCCGTAGCGGTTGTCGATGACAATCTCCGGCAACTGGCCGTAGGCATTTCCGGCGAGAAAGGTTTTCTCGAAGGCGGAGGGAGTCTCCGGGCGCGCCTCCTCGATGACCCTTCCGGTCGAGGCTTGAGTGACGGCGAGCAGGTTGGGCGTGATGTAAGCCTCCCAGCGGCCCAGGAGCCACTCCTCGCTGGCTTTGGTGGTGCCGAAGCTGTGACTGCCGTAAGTCTCCGAGACGCGGGTGAGTCCACCGCCGGGGGAGTTCCAATGCGCGCCAATCGCATCCAATGTGAAGCGATGGCGCTCGGCGGCCTGCCAATCGAGGCGGCCAAAGCCGGTCCATTGCTTGGCGGTGCGCGGCGCGGGGCCGAGGAGCGGCGAGGCGGCTGGCCAGTTCGGCGGGCAATCTGTGGTCGATCCGCTAAAAGTTTCCAACAAACAGGAATAAGCCTTCAGGCCCTCGACGACCGGGTTCACACTGCTGAGGCCGAGGCGCGCGCTGAGCACCTGCATCTGGTCGATGGTGGGCTGGGCAAAGAAGCCGGTAAGGGTGGGCGAGGTGGGGCAGGGAGCGACATCGCAACTGCTCAAAGTCTGGACAAGATAAGGATGCTTGACCGTGGCCAAGCCGGGATCGTTGCGGTTGTAGCTGTCCAGCGCGGCAAACCAAAAGAGCTTGTTGCGGCGAATGCGACCGCCGACGCCCAGTCCCCATGTGGTTTCGTGGTCGGGAGGGGTGTAAGGCACTGGCGTAAAGACCGGGAGGGAGAGCGCAGGCCCGGATGGATTGTAGTTCAGATTGGGCGGCGCGGTTTGCCGGAGCCACTGCGTGAAGGGATTCTGCGCACCCCAACTATTCTGCCGATCAAAGAGAAAGCCTTGGCCGTGCGGATCGTTGGTGCCGCTCTGGGTCTCCACGTTCATGCGCCCGCCAGCGGCGCGGGCTGAGGCGGCTTCGACGTTTCCGGCGACCGTTTCGACCGTGCGAATGGCCGACTCGCTGATGGCCAGCCCATGGCCTCCGGGGCCGGGGCGGGAGATTCCGGCAGAGGAGCCGCTGCTTTGGCCGAGCGGACCTTGGCCGGAGGAGGTTTGCCCGGAGCCATTGGTTGCTCCAAAAGCCAGGGAGCGGCTGACGCCATCGACGGCGCTCTCAACGGGCTGCTGGCTGGAGCCGCGCAGTGAAATCTGCGCTTGGCCTCCGGCGGGAGTCGCGGAGGTGGGCGCATTGTCGAGAACAAAATCCTGCCAGCGCCGCCCGCTCACTGGCAGGGACTGCAACTCGGTGGCCGTGGTGGTGGAGGCAACGGTGGCGAGCGGCGGGCTTGGCGGTTGGGCTGGCAGGGTTGGCGTGGCGGGCGGCTGCGGCGCGGCGGCGGGCGCGGGAATGGCGCGCGCGATCAAAGGCAACAATTGAAGCGGCTCGGAGGGCAGATCGGCGACGACGAGCGGCGCGGCTTCCAGTGGGATGAAAGGCCGGTTGATTTTGGGCAGAGCTTGGACACGGGGAGGCTCTTCGCGGGGCTTCTCCGCCAAAAGTGGCGTAGCGGGAGACGGCTCGAAGCGCACCGCCGCCTGGACGCGCGCTTCCTTTCCAGCAGAGATAAAGATGCTTTCGAGTTGTCCGCTGCCTTGCGCACTCTCGGCCAGTAGCGTGTATTCGCCGGGCGCGAGGCCGATGAAGCGGTAGCTTCCATTCTTGGCGGTAACTGTGCGGGCGGCTTCCGCGCCGCTGGCCTGTGCGCGCAGAATAACCGTCACGCCCTCCAACGGTTTGGAGTATAGGTCGGTGAGTCTTCCAGAGAGCGATCCGGGGGGCGCGCCGGAGTTAGATAGGG
>Ga0302140_10001168_pt1 | contig 34376 bp, 34 predicted proteins | sample I_Bog_E1_1_FD_202095 | JGI IMG/M metagenome (GOLD analysis project Ga0302140, IMG submission 202095) | Peat permafrost microbial communities from Stordalen Mire near Abisko, Sweden - I_Bog_E1_1 | ecosystem: Environmental > Terrestrial > Soil > Wetlands > Peat | place: Sweden: Abisko, Stordalen... | reverse complement strand
GAGCCGATCTTATTCAGGGGTAACCGAGATGTATACCACAGGACCCGTTGTTGTGATGGAGTTGCCGGAAAAACTGCAGCACGCAGAAGGAAAGGCGTTCCTCGTCGAACTGCGGCCACTTCTGGAGGTCGATCGTCCACGCATTGTTCTGGATTGCTCTCAGATGGAAAACATTGACAGCGCCGGCATTGAAATCCTTCTTCATTGCATGGAAGAAGCGATGAAGCGGGATGGAGATCTGAAGCTGGCCGCCCTTTCTCCTGCGTCCGCGGCGATCCTTGAACTCATGCGCGTTGATCGCCTGTTCGAAGTATTCGCGACAGCCGAGGAAGCAGCGCAGAGTTTTCACGCGCTTGGGCTGGAAGAGCCACAGGGTCTGCCCTGGTACTCGGCTCCCCATGGGCTCGCGAATCTGAAGGCTGCTAGCTAAACAGTTACTCTGTCCGCCGGAGATAACGATGACAGCATGGAAGAGGGTATTCGTACACGTTGCCTGGAGCATCTTGCTTTTGGGGCTGCCCGGGGTCGCGTCGCCGCTTGACGCGCAACAAGCTGGTGAGCTGGCCGTCAACGGACCATCCGCCACAAGCCAAACCCCGCAACGGAACATTCCGGCTACAAACGTACGGGATGATTTGAAAGCTGGAGAACTTCCGGATAGTCCGGGAGCCATGTTGGCGAAGGCGTCGGATCCTGTCGCGCTGCAGAGTTCGGCCGAGCCACGTTTGACGACGCCGTCGTCGTCCGGGTCGAGTCCGTCCGCATCGCCCCAGGCTCAAGCACAGTCGACTCCGCAAAGGCCGGTAGGAACTGCTGCTGCGGAGTCTCCCCACGCAACCGGAGTCGCTGCGTCGCAGCCGGCGGGCGTAGCGATCGCGCCGGCGAAGCAGCACCGAGTGCGTACCATCGTTCTAAGGACGGGAGCGATCATCGGAGCGGGTGTGGCTGTGGGATCGGTGGTCGCCCTAACGGCGGCTACTCCGAGTAAACCACCGGGAGCGCATTAAACCACGGGATTCAATTTCGTAGAAGCGCGTTACGAAAATCCACACCGGGTCAGCCTAATTATGATTGTGAGCTTTTCGGGAATCGATGGAGCGGGCAAGTCCACGCAGATTGGTGCGTTGCAAGACTGGCTCGCTAAAAGCGGCTTAAGGGTGAAGCTCTACACCTTCTGGGACGATGTTGTCGCGTTCCCGGGGTTCCGCGAGTTCATGAGCCATGCGGCGTTCAAAGGCGATAAGGGGATCGGAACTCCAGAGAAACCGTTGCACCGGCGCGACAAGAATGTTAAATCCTGGCCGGTCAGTGCTATGCGCTTTGGACTCTACTTCGCGGACGCGATGAAACTCCGGCGAGTGCTTCGGAGCATTCGCAAAAGCGACGTCGAGGTAGTCATCTTTGATCGCTACATTTACGATGAACTCGCGAACCTGCCATTGGACCGATGGCTGGCTCGGACATTCATTCGATCTCTACTGAAGCTCGTACCCAAGCCCGATATCGCTTATCTTATCGACGCCGACCCGGTGGCTGCGCGCACTCGTAAGCCCGAGTATCCACTGGATTTTCTTCGCAGCAACCGTGATGCCTACCTTGCACTGAGCCGTCTCACGGGCGCCGTTACTGTCATCGAGCCCCTCCCCATCGAAGTCGCAGAAGTGAGAGTCAAAGAGGCATTCCTCCAGAAACTGCCGGTGCCGGACGACGGTTTGTCGCAATTACCGGTTTTGCCCTAGCGCAAGAATCAGATAGCCAACATCTTCCCCGCGTAAATCATCGAAGCTTGAGCGATCACGAGGCCGGAGTCCGATGAAGATTTGTCTGGTAACTACTTTTCCACCCAGCCAGGGAGGACTAAGCGAGTATGGACTTCACATTGCCGAGGAATTGCGGCGCAATCCGTTTATCAGCCTGACGATTCTTGCCGATAAAATTTCTCCATCCCAGCCTGAACTGGATGGTTTTTCAGTGCAACGCTGCTGGTCGATGGACGACCCCACGAGCTCGGTTCGGCTTCTCGATGCCATCTGGAAGTTGAAACCAGACGTTGTGTGGTTCAATCTTCTTTTCAGCACATTCGGCCGAAATCCCATCAATGCTTTTATGGGGCTGGTCACCCCTTTGCTGGCGCGCATTAGCGGTCGCTATACCCACGTGACCCTCCACCACCTGATGGATACTGTCGACTTGAAAGATGCGGGAGTTCGGCATCCGAGGATCTATCGCACGGCTGGGGCGGTCGCCACCAGAATGCTTTTGCTGTCGAATTCGGTCTCTGTGCTCATGCCGGGATATCGCAGGATCCTGCATGACAAATATGGGCACGACAATGTTCACCTGCGGTCTCACGGGGTTCTTACGCAGAGACCGGAGTACCCCGATTTCTCGCGGCGCAGAAATCCTGAGCATCGCATCCTGGCGTTCGGCAAGTGGGGAACTTATAAGCGTCTCGAACTCATGATCGAGGCGTTCAAGATTGTTTCAAACGAAATGCCCGACGCAAGGTTAGTCATCGGCGGGGGTGACCATCCTCAGGCCGCGGGATATGTGGAATCCGTGAAGGAGAAATGCGCGGGGAATCCGGCAATTGAGTTTACTGGCTACGTGCATGAAGATCGACTGCCGGATCTCTTCCAAAGTTCCTCGGTCGCCGTGATGCCCTATTCCTCTTCGACGGGTTGCAGTGGTGTTGCGCATTTGGCTTGCGCATACGGAGTGCCTATCGCTTGCGCGGATCTCCCGGATTTCCGCCAGATGGCACAGGGTGAAGAAATAGCGATAGAATTTTATCAACCGGGAAATGCGGAAGACCTGGCCCGGTGTCTGATTGATCTGCTGACAGATACAGAAAAGCAGCAGGCCATGGCGGTGCAGAACTTCTCCACGGCTCTGCGCATGACGATGCCCACGATCATCCAGAAGTATCTGCGGCATTTTGAACTCGAAAAAAGAACCGAGGCCCTGCGGCGAGTGACCAGATTCCGCAGATTGCCCGCTTGGTTTCCGTCGAAGGCTCGCATGCTGAGGATGATGACCCGAAATTCGCCGGGATGGGTGCATCGCTCTGCCGTTCAGCGACCAGCGTGGAAAAGCTTGGACCGCAAGAATCTACCGAACGGTAATATTGACCGCAGTACAGAACTGGGCAGAACTGGAGTTGCCAACAATGGTGACGGAATAATTGCTGGAAGCCGTGGCGCTCTGCGTTCCGGCGCTGTTTCCTCCGCAGGAAACGGTCATCATTCCGAGAGCCATCAAAGCCACAAGAGCGAGGACTTGAGCGCTGCGCCTGCGGCTCACATTGCCGATAAAAGCGAAGCCGGCTATTCCGAAAGAGAGCAGCCAGCCGGCATAGAGTGGACTCGGCTCGCTCCGCTGGGGCAAATCCATCCCCGCAACGGCAACGGTGGAAATGGTAAGAGTGGAAGTGCCGGTGCGGGTGCCGGGAGTAATGGTGGCGGGCGAGAAGGCACAACGGAAGCCGCTGGGCAGACCACTGCAGGAGAGCGAGATGGCGCTGTTGAAGGAGCCGGGTTGCGGCTTCGCGGTGACGGTGAGGTTTCCGGACTTCCCGGCCGGAATGGTGACTGCTGACGGGGAGGCGCTGAATGCTACCGTCGACGAACCTGCTTCTGCGGCGCAGGCTGGGCTGTAGTTGATAGCGCCGGTAATCTGATTGGCGAGGCTGGGCTTGCCTATAGCTTGCACAAACAATTTGTAATTGCCCGCCGGGATTGAAAAACTGCACAAATTCAACGAGTCGGTCCCTGCGGCCATGTTTGCCAGGGCCATCAGGTTCTGACCATCGGAGCTGATATACACCGTGTAGTGGTCGACCGTGCTCTCTTCCCCGCTAGGGGCCCATCGCAGGGCAGTTCCGGCAACCGAAGCGGAGACTGTCAGACAATTGTCGATACCGGATTCGATCTCGGTGGCCTCTTCATAATCGTTCCAGGTCACCAGTTGCAGGTCGGGCAGTTGTTTTCCTGAATTGTAAAGACCGTTAATTTTCGAAAATGTTTGCAGCCAGGTCTGGCCGCATTGCTGTCCCATAATGCGATCGGAACCCCAAGACGCTAGAGTATCGTTAAAGCCTTTGTATGTTGCACCTATCGTTTGTTCGTTCTGGAACGACATTCCCGCGTCGTAAAAACTGGAAAGATAGCTCATCCCGTAATCGGTTGTAGTCGGCATGACCCAGGAATAGCTGCCGTCGCTGAGTACGTGGCTGAATCCGTTGTTGTTCTGGAATACGAACAGAGGGTGAGTGCTTAAGGTGCTGCTCAGTGCGCTCCAATCGATTGAATAGGAGAGATCGATATTGAAGTTGCTGACGACTGGCTGTCCCTGCCAAGTCATGTATGCGGGCGAAGGAAAATACGTCTTTTCAATGTATTGTAGCTGACTCACCAAGGCTTGTTGAGGAGAACATCCGGAACAGGAGTCCCATTCGAGTGCGCCCTGATCGATCATGATGGCAAAAGTAAAGCCAGGATGGCTTTCAGCCTCTGCCATGACCGCTTGAGTCGCCCGGTCGATGAAATTGTTCGGTCCGTACCAGTCGATGATCACGCCATCAATGCCGCGGCTGATCATGTCGTCAATCTGGCTCTTGACTTGCGCGGGATCAGTGGAGTTATAACCGACATTCATATGGCTGGACTGCCCAAACCAGAGCATCAGATGGGCGTAGACCTTCGTGCTTGTTCCTGAATAGAGCAGAGTGTGGACGTCGACTTTGCTGATGTTTCCGGCGCCTCGATTGCCGTTGGATTGGCGCAGAAAACTGTTCGCCGCACTTGTGTTATTGGAGGTTTGAGCAGCGAGAGTTGTGGTCGGCACCACATAGGAGGAACCCGCCGAACACAGGCGCACACACGTGAGAATGACTGCAACCGCGAAATTTAAATGACGCATCGGTCCTCACGGGCGGAGTAGTGCCGAGGATCTTGGACGAACTGCGGCCAGAACGAGGAAGGCACGCCGCGCCTGTAGATTTCCTGTTGCCGGCCTGATCTTTCTGACTGATCTTTCTGACTGGTCTTGCTGACTTTCTTGCTGAGTCTTATCTGGGAACTGAGTCAGCTTATGACTGAGGCAATGAAAGGGAAAGATTACATTCGTCCAAGAACCTAGGTGCTACGACCTAATTGGCCATGGCGATGACGGCGCAAGAATGCCTGAGTGCCTTTATTGGGAGCGCTAATTCTCAAGCCGCTGGTAACATCGCTGTTCTAGTTGCCAAGTTCCATAAGGTTGACGCGTTGAAGATATTCTGTTGCTGTGGCCTTGCTTTTCGCACCGCTAATATCCAACTGAAAATTCATACCGCTATCATCAGACCAGCCGGACGGGATGTTTTTGCGACCCGAGAGGGGTTGTTCCGCTGAAGCCGCTTACCCACAAGCTGGAGCCAGAGTAGAGGGACTCGCCTGTGGATGTCTGCGAGAGGTGGACAAAATCAGAGTGACGGATGTCACCGGGAGAGTGTTCGCCAAACCGGGTGGCAGGTAACTTTCGATTTCACGGCTCTCCCCGGCTATATACCCGATCCACTGTAGAGATCAGCATTCTGGACGGTAGAGAGATGGGGAACGGTAATGGAGATAACGCGGCACTCCCCGGTAGATGACAACTGCCTAACATCCGGCCTCATCAAACATCGCGTCTGTCGAAGTAACCATCACGTCTGTCGAAGTCGTTTCGTCTGGAGTAAAAGGCGCCATGAGATATCCGCTCTGCTCTTCGTTGATGTCGTTTTCTGCATTGTCTCTGCTGCTTTTTTTGATTGCATGCCAAGGACTGGCGTCACAGCCGAACCAAGCCTCCAATTATCAGCTGACCGTGGCTACGGCTGGCGCGGGCACGGGAACTGTAACCAGCAGCCCGGCGGGAATCAATTGTTCCAGTGCTAGCTCGACTGCGAACACGTGCACAGCTACTTTTGCGACGGGGACCGCCGTTACGTTGACCGAGACTCCCGCAAGCGGAGGCACTTTCGTGAGCTGGGCAGGGGCTTGTACGGGAGCTGCGAGTTGCAGCGTCACCATAAACGCAGCGACCTCGGTGACCGCAACGTTTGGAGCTGAACCTACCTACCAGCTAACCATAACTACGGCTGGCGGCGGCACGGGAACCGTTACCAGCAGTCCGGCGGGAATCAATTGCACGAACTCTAGCTCATCGGGCAGCTCGACTACGAACATCTGCAGCGCACCTTTTGCACAGGGTAGTGCGGTTACGCTGACCGAGACTCCTGCAAGCGGCAGCACCTTTGGCAGTTGGTCTGGAGGTTGTACCGGAACTACGACTTGCAGCGTCACCCTAAGCGCAGCAACTTCCGTGACTGCAACTTTTGGTGGATCGTTGCAAAGCAGCATCAATCACATTATTTTGTTCGCGCAGGAGAATCGCTCATTCGACCACTACTTTGGAGCGATGCGGCAATATTGGGCGAATAACGGAATTCCGGATCAGAGCTTTGACGGCTTGCCGCAATTTAATCCGGCGAGCGGGATTGCTCCCCTGCAAGGGCCGGCGCCGTCCGTTCCGGGCTGCAACATCGCGAACTCGGCCACAGATTGCTCTGTGGATCCTTCAAATCCGATCACGTCGTTCCATTTCACTTCAGTCTGCAATGAGAATCAGAGTCCGTTCTGGAATGAGGCGCATAACGATTGGGACTACAAAAATCCCGCAGACCAACCCGCTGAGGTAACTTCGACCGGAGCGCCGAATCCGCCGTTGAACGGCTTCGTCTGGACTGCCGCGTACGACGCCCGTTCCTATGGTTTCATGGACGTTATGGGCGTGCGCGCCATGGGCTACTACGACGGTACGGATCTGAATTACTACTACGCCATCGCTAGCGATTTTGGAATCTCCGATAGATGGTTCGCTCCGGTGATGTCGCGGACTCAGATAAACCGGATGTATATTCTGGCTGCGACCTCCTACGGATACGCCTATCCAGAAGGCACTGATCAAAATGACGGTAATCAGGCACCCAGCAAAACCATATTCGAGGCTCTTCAGGACGCAGGAGTCAGCTGGAAAATTTATGTGAATCCAAATGGTGTCTACTCCAACGGACAGGAGTGCAGCGCTACCGAGGTTTCCGATTCCAATGGGTTATGCCTGATCACAGTGTCATACATCAACGAGTTTAAGTATGAGGAGACGATTATAAACAGCGCCGGTCAGAACCCGGACTTGCTGATGAATGTCGTGCCCATCGGTCAGTTTGCTATCGACGCGGCGAATGGCACGCTCCCGCAGTTCGCGCTCATTGAACCCGCCTCGAATTCGGGGAACGATGAGCACCCATCGGATTCTGACGGTTTTCCGGTCAACGTGCAGGCGGGACAGCAATACGCGGCGGACAACGTCATCAATACGCTGCTTCAGAGCCCCAGTTGGGGCGATTCGGCGCTGATTTTTACCTACGATGAGGACGGCGGCTATTACGATCACGTCTCGCCGCAACCCGCGGCTCTTCCCGGCGATGGATACAATTATCCTGTCGACTTGGATCCAGTGAACAAGGGCATTACAGACGACATCTGCACGAAACCGGGCGAGGTTGAGGGACAGGGAACATGCAGCTTCGGCTGGACGACGTATCGCGTGCCGAACGTTGTCATTTCACCCTACTCTCTCAAAAACTACGTTTCTCACACCGTTCGTGACACGACCTCCGTCCTCGCTATGGTGGAAGCCCGCTTTGGCCTGTCGCCTTTAACCGGGCGCGATGCTGCGCAGCCCAGCATGAACGAGTTCTTCGACTTCGTAAACAAACCCTGGGCCACGCCACCAACGCTTCCGAAACCGGCTACGGGCCTGCCTTGCGACCAGACTCCGCCCGCCAGTTGGCAAGAGCCCCCTTTACTGACCGTTATTGCGTCCGGAAACGGATCGGTGACGACCAGTCCCGGCAGCGGCATCGACGGATGCAACAACAACAAGTGCTCGGCGACGTTCGCCAATGGGACAGTGGTTACCCTGACTGCCACTCCGAGTGGCAGTTCTACTTTCACGGGATGGTCAGGAGGTGGGTGTACCGGTACCGGAACGTGTTCGATAACCATAAGTTCGTCTACGGCCGAAACCACAGTTACAGCTACCTTCAACCCATAGGCAAATAATGCGCGCCCTCTCACGGGAGTCGTTGTTCCAGCGCGGGGACTTCTAGAAAGTTCTCCGCAATGGGATAATGACTTTCGTGAGACTCCAGCGGGCGGTTGTTCTGTGGTTAGTCTTCTTTTCCGCATCCTACAGCGTGGCGGCGACGCGCCATTACTACATCGCCGCCGAAGACGTGACCTGGGACTACGCTCCCAGTGGGCACAACCTGCTCAATGCCCTGCCCATTCCGCAGCCGTGGGGGCAAAAGCGGCAGTGGCCGAAGAGCCGCTTCATTGAATACACCGACGACACTTTTACCACGCCGAAGCCGCAGCCGCAGTGGCTGGGAATTCTTGGTCCGATCATCCGCGCAGAAGTTGGGGATGAAGTTGTGGTCGAGTTTCTGAATCGCCAGCACCTGCCGCGCAACATGCATCCGCACGGCTTGCGCTACGACAAGAACAGCGAAGGCTCTTTCTATATTCCGTTCGGAAAAGGCGACCGGGTCGCGCCCGGAAGACGATTCACTTACCACTGGTTTGCCAATGAAGCCAGCGGTCCGGGGCCGGGGCAGCCCAGTTCCATCGTCTGGTGGTATCACGGGCACGTGGATGCAGCCGTTGAGACCAATGCTGGTTTGATGGGGCCGATCGTTGTTACGGCAAAAGGGAAAGCGAATCCTGACGGCTCTCCGAAAGATGTGGACCGCGAATTTATTGCCTCCTTCATGGTCTTCGATGAAATGGGCGGCAAGCCCGCCGGCCTGTTCTATGCGATTAACGGGTTCATCTTCGGCAATCTTCCCGGCTTGACCATGAAGCAAGGGGAACAAGTGCGCTGGTATTTGCTGGGGATGGGCAATGAGATCGACCTGCACACTCCGCACTGGCACGGTGAAACCGTTACCGATGAAGGCCGGCATACTGACGTGATTGAGTTGCTTCCGGGAAGCATGAAGACGGTCGACATGATCGCCGACAATCCCGGTACATGGATGTTTCACTGCCATGTGGAAGATCACATGGAAAACGGGATGATGGCGGTTTACACGATTTACGTTCCTCCCACGCGGGCCTGCCCGGTGGCGTTTACTGGCGGCGATTTCTGGAAGCATCCGGAAAACTTTTCACTCACCGTGAAGAACACCGGCAGTAAAACGATTTCGAGCGTGAGTCTCACGACCGAAATGTTTGTGGCTCCGCAGGATTTGCGACGGCCCTTCAACGTTCAATGGTCGACGACTAAACCGATCTTGCCGGGCCAGGAGCAGACGATTGAAAAACCCGGCATCCGCGCTGAGAGTGCGCAGACCGTGATGGGGTGGGTGTTCTTTCCGTCGCTGATAAAGTTCGATGACGGGAGCGTGTGGCGCCCGCAAGGTGAAGGGGAATGCTTCAACGTGATCTGGCGGGACGCGCAGCATCCTGAACTGATGGCATTGCCGCCGCGGCAAAGTGAGATGAATCCGGACTAGCGTGTGGAACAGAAATGCCTAGCGTAGATTCGGCGGGTTTACTGTCACATTTTGCGCGACGTAGCGGCTGCCATCAAACCGCGAAAGCACCGTAACATCGGCACCGGGGCGCAGATTATCGACGGATGCAGCAGTCGCATCGAGAGAGATTTCGTAGGTCTTGTGGTCGGTCGAAGAGGTGAGAACTAGAATTCCCAGGCGAAGATCTACCGACATGACGGTGCCCGCAAAAGAAAAGCTGGCGCCGGGAATGGCTAGCACGGAAAGTTCACTCGCGACGTCGGTCCCATCCTGCTGCGGACCGAATTTCACGGCGACCAGCGTTCCGGGAGCGAGTTCGCTTGCGGATGCGGCATGGCCGTTATCCACAACCTTGGTCTGCGAGTTCAGACGTATTTTTAGTGGCCGGGGCGAAAGCAGGTCGCGCAGCAGCAGTTCACTCTTATCGCTGCGATAGCTCACGACCGTTCCCTGACTCTCGCCGCCTGCAGTGTTTTCAGTTTTCAGCCGAATCGTTCTGGCGAAAACCATGCCTCCGTCGAGAATCGTGTCGATATAAATGCGATCTCCCTTTTGCAGGTCGGAGGCCGAAGCCTTAACGCCATCCTGAAAAATATTGGTGCGCGGGTCGAACGCGATGATCATTTTGCCGCCACCGAAAAGCTGAATAGTCATCCGGTCGCGTACGCGATCCAGTTTGCCAATCCTGCCGCCAATCAGACTGGCTTTCGCAGGACGAACCGGCGGCAAATCGGGAATTAGGCTGGCTGGATCGATTGCGGTATCGGCGGTATCGGCCGGCTGAGGGGCAGTGCCGTCCGATGTGGGGGTTGCAGCAGGCGAAGATACCACGTTCTGGACCGGCACCGTTTGCCCGTGCGTCATTCCTGCCAGCACTGAGCCAGCCAGAAAAACCTCCAACCCCGCACGCAGTAAGAACCGAGACATAGCCATCCCCACACAAGAATTTGACGCTGCATTTGGATGCCAAACAGGGGCCTAGGGGTAGTCAGGTTTTCGGAAAAAAGGCACTCTTCGACGACAAACCATTGGCCATTCCCGGCATCATAACTACGTTTCTAAACATAAGTTTGCGAGGCCTTTAGGCATGACTTGGAAGCAATGGGTAGTCGTCGGGATAACAAGTGCGATCGTGGGATCGGCTACCGGCGCGCGAGCTGGCGACCTTAGAATCAAACTGCCTAAACGCAGTCAGACGACCCCTGTGCAGCGACTAAACCAGGAGGGAGTGGAAGACATCCGCAAGCACAATTACGACAAAGCGGAAACTTCGTTTTACAAAGCTTACCTCCTCGACCCCGACGACCCTTTCACTTTGAATAATCTCGGGTACGTTTCGGAGCTGCAAGGGCAGGTCGACCGAGCGGAACGCTTCTACGAGTTAGCTGGGCAGCAAGCCTCCGATGCAGTCATTTTCCGCGCGAGTTCGCGTCGCGTCGAAGGGCATACTCTGAAAGAGGCACTGGCGATTCCGGGGACTCCGCTTGAACTCAATCATGACAACGTGGAAGCGGTACGCCTGTTGTCACAAGGTCGCGCTCCTGAGGCCGATCTCTTCTTGAACAAGGTTCTGGCAAAGGATCCGAACAACATTTTCACGCTCAATAACATGGGCGTCGCCAAGGAAATGGAAGGCGAATCACAAGCAGCGTTGAAATTTTACGATGAAGCCGCGGCAACCCACTCGGATGCGAGCGCTGTGGTAACGCTGGCTCGCTCGTGGAGAGGCAAACCGGTCACCGAGATGGCGGCCCAGAATGCGCGGAATTTACGCGCCCGGCTGGAGGCAGAAGAGAAAAATCCTGAAGCGAAAGTGGCGGACTTAAACATTAGCGGAGTCTCGGCCGTGAATCGCAATGATCTTGGTGCGGCAGATCAGGCCTTTCGAAAGGCTTATGCCCTGGACCCAAACAACGCATTTGCGGTTAACAATATTGGATACCTAGCCGAAATCGAAGGCGATCGCGAGACGGCGCAGTTTTTCTATGACAAAGCCCAAATCGTTGCCGGCAAAGCGACCGTGGGATTAGCTACTCGACACGCCGCGGAAGGGTCAAAGTTATACCAGGTTGCAGGGCAGAACGACGCGAAGGTTGAAGTTACAGTGAAACAGGAACGCGATGCCCGGCGCGCGCTCGGTGAGCCGAATCTGCTGCGGCGCCGGGATAACTCGCCTGTACAGGAGCCCGCCGTGCCGCCATCAAATGATCCTTCGCCGCAGCATTAGAACCCGCGGAAGTGCAAAGGTATGGAGAGCTGGTATTGCCTTTGCGCTACAGGCCGCGTTCCTGAAAGCGGCCAATATCAGACTCTGGGCTGTAGGAGAAATAACGCACCAGGTTCGTCAAGTATCGCAATAGCGTGTTCACATTCGTGGAATACCAGCAGCAGCGTGTCATCTCGGGCGAAAACCCGCAAATAAATCGAAGGCGCCCCAGCGCGGATAGAGACGGGCTGAGCATCGCTGCAGCCACGCGGTGATTGCCATCCAAGATCGTCAGAGGCCCAGTTTCATCCACTCCGATGAGGAGGATTGTAGGATTCTCCAGGTCGTGCCGCACCGAATCGCTGAGACTGCGCAGCTTGGAAAGGAAATCGTCCTGGACGGAGGTTTCAAGCTGCACGCGGATACGCTCAACTACGTCCGTCACGTAGAAACTGCCCTCGGAGACGCGCCGCCATTGTGCTCTCGGAAAAAAGCGAACTCGACTCAAGTCTTCAGGTGTTAATTCGACTTCGAACCATCGGGTGTCTGCCGGGAGTTCACGCCACATTGCTCCTCGCCGCAAAAATAGAAGGGCTTGCCGCACCGCGTTTTCTCTGGAACTATTAAGATCCGGGTGCCTGACCACCTGGTCGAACTCGCGCCGATAATCGTTGAACTCGTGGTGATGGAATTCGCTGCGTAGAAACTCAGCCATGACCTCTTCCTCGGTCAGCATACTGCGCAACCGAAGACTGCTGTAGACGCCAAGAGGCGGAGGAGTCAACTGACGCCGGAGCAATGGAATGATCAGGATGAAAAGCAAAATCACCATCAACACCAATTGGACGAGAATCACCTGGCGAAGCGTTTGGTGAAGTACGCAAATCCCAAGAACGAGGGCGCCGCTGAATGCCAGTTGAACCCAGCTCGTATTAGCGATCTTGCGGGACATTTCGTAAGTGATGATTACGGAGCTGAGCGAATACACTCCGGTGGTGATGGCATAGAGGATCAGCAGGGGAGCAAGCGCCCCGTAGTTGCCCAGTTCGAAATGAGCGCCAAACAGCGTTTTCCACAGAAAGCTGGGAACCATCCACAGGCCGAAGATCAGCACCGACAGGATAAGAAAGACCAGCAACAATGATGTCACCAGGACAGGGCTGTTTTCATGCTCGTCTGAGGCTGCCGCCGCAGAAACAGGAAACATGGTGTTGACCACGGACCACGCGCACATATTGACCAGGCGCCCGACCAGCGCTACCGCGGCATAGAATCCCGCTTCGGCGGGAGGGAAAAAATGTTTTACGAGAACGATATCGAAATTGTTGATGACGGTCTGGCCGCAAAAGAAAACAATTGCCTGCAATCCCTCCCGTGCCGAAATAGCGACTCCGCGAAAACTCAAAGAGGTCAAGCCCGGACTCGGGAGGGCCACAAAGTAAGAAACAATTACCGCTAATACACTGGCAAGGACGGCTCCTTTTACTCCCATTCCCAATTCAATCAGCAGGAACGCTCCGCCCAGCCGGACTAAACCTTCCAACATGAAATTTATGGCAAGAGGACCGAAAGCGTGAATGCCTTGAATGTAGCCGCGGCGCACGCCGAGAGGGACGTAAAAAGCGGTTCCCAGCGCCAGGAGCGATATCAGAAATGGATCGGGCAAATTCAGATAGCGGGCGAGCGGCACCCGCAAGAGAAAAAGTAGGACACTAATGGCGATTCCGGCTAACCACGACCGCTGGTGGAGGTTGGCGAACACGGACGATCTGGCTTCCGGCGATGTGCTCTTCGCCACATACTTTGCGCACACGACCTGGAACGACAAGGTAATGCCCGACATGAGCATTAGCAGCGTATAAACCGCAGTAGCGTGTGCGAACCCGGTGGGACCGAGGAGCCGCGCCGTGATCACGTTGTAAAGCAGGTTCGTAACTCCGACGAGCCCAGAGCCAGCCAGCAGGGTCAGGCTGCCGCCCAGAAGCTTGGACTTGAGGGCCTTGGCAGCAACTGGCGGCGGTGGAGCACTCTCGTCAACGAACGAGACGCTTGCATCGCCCTTAAGCATTTCGGTCATGGTTGAAGTAGGCAGTTTCAAAATAAGGTAAAGTGCACGACCGGAAGCAGTGTTGTCTTGGACGATCCCGCGAATTCGTAAAACGTTTGTTGCTGAAATCCAAAAGAGAGTCGAAATGGATGAGTGACAGGCACGCCGCCGGAGCCGTCCTTCAAGCCGGCGCGAAGCGGCCGTGTGTAGGTAACCAGAAATTCGCTTTGCGCGTTATTGTATTCGTGGTAACCCTCGCCGCGTGAGAGCAGGAAGTTCCCCTGAAAGTTCCAGCTGGGATTGGCTCGGAACTCGAATCTCGCGCCCGGAAGAAATGCCTGAGCGATCGCATAGTCTTCGCCTTGCACTCTCCATGACCGAAGATCCTCGGCCAACACGGCTGCGGTCAGACGCCTGCCGAACTTGCGCTGAACTCCAATGTAACTCGATGTATTGAAGTACTCCTGCACGAGAGGATGAAACAGAAGGTCGCGGATTGCGTAGCCGGCGAGTAAAGAGGTGTGTCCCCAAGGGCGACCGACGGTGAATTCCAGACTAGCGGAGGCGTCCCTTGAACTGAGGCTCTGGTCAGTGAATGGTCCGGCCTCACGAATGGCGCTGCCGTTGATCGAAACCCAGTTGAAGAACGAACTGGTCGAGAGATAGAAAAACTGGCGAAAGAGATCCTGGCTCATATACACGGGCGAAATCGTGTCACGCCGAACGGTAAACTGGAGACCGCCATTGAAAGCAATCGCGTTGGGTCCGAGATGAAGAACAGGGGTGATTCCTCCGTTGACAATGGTGTCGTAGGTGTTGCGGTCCTGAATCACCCCGACGCTTGGGAAAAGCAATCTGCCGGTCGTGAGGCTTTCGCCAACGAAGCCGGAGATTGCCGGCAGGTTCGCGACATGAACGCGATAGTGAGTATCGGCCAAGTCTTGATAGGAATGCCGCGGAGGCGGCAACAGCGCTGGATTGCTCACCTTCAGAATTTTGGCATCGAGCGTATATACGTTGATGTCTTCCAGCGCGGGGATGAATAGAGCCTCGGGCAACAGGCTCAGGTTTTGCGTGATCGACTTGCCCTCCTCGCTGGCAAGCTCGTTCTGTGCGGTCTGCGCTGTTGTTTGATCTTCCTGGCCGGCGACAGTGCTGGCCTGCGCGAATGCGGAAAGAGCTTGCACCGTATCCTGCCGCTGGCGAAACACGTTCGCCTCAGCCATCATGTAGTCGTAATCATCGACGAAGTCTTTCGCCGGACCGAGGCTTGCGAGCGCGTCTTCTGCTCTGCGATTTTCTCCCTCGGCGAGGTACGTATTCGCGAGTCCTATTTCAACTTCGCGATTGTTGGCACCAGCTAACCGCGCTTTGTCGAAATAGGTTTCGGCAAGATTGAAGTCGTGCATCGCCAGGAAGATGTTCGCTGCCTCCAGAATGTCTTCGGGAGTCACCGCCGATGCGTCAACACGCGCCTCGGCAAAGCCAAGCGCCATCTGACGGCGAGCTTCGTCGTAGTGCCCACGTCCCATAAAGACTTGAGCGATGGATAACCGCACCTGGATGCGGTCTCCCTTGGGAACGTCCAGTGCACGCGAGAACCGCTGCATCGCGGCATCTCGATCTCCCAGCAGCAACAGAGCGCCGCCGGTGGCCATCAAGATGTCTACTTTGTTGTTGCCGTACTGTTCGGCCAACTGAATGTCGCGCAGCGTTTCTTCCCGCGCTCCCTCCTTCGCATGAACCTGCGCTTTCAGGGCGTAGACTGCCGGGTCCGTGGGAGAAAGCTTTTGCGCCACATCAATCGCAGCCAGCGATTGCGGGAAGCGGCGTAGGTGATAGAGCGTGTCTGCATAGGCCAGCTGAATCGGAAGATCGTTCGGAGTTTCCTGCAGCGCTATCCGGTATTCCGATTCTGCGTGTGAAAAATCCTGTCCTTGCCGGAATGCCTCGGCCCTGGCTAAATGCCACGGGCGCGACTTCCCCAGCATTTTCTGGGCGATGGCTAACTGCGCGAGCGCGGGTTTGGGCCGGTGCAACTGCAGATCTGAATATGCCAGGCCGAGATGCGCCACACCGTTCTCAGGCTGTAACTGAATGGCAATCTGAAAGTCTTTGACCGCGTTGCCGGGCGCGTCCAGATCGTTCAAAACGTATCCGCGATTCACATAAGCCAAAGTTAGCTTGGGGTCGCGTTCGATCGCGCGAGTGTAGTCGGCGACAGCTTCGCGGGATTTTCCATCATGCTCGTGAACGTAGCCCGCAACCAAAGCAAGATCTTTGTCATCGGGCAGAATCGATTCATACTTGGTAACCAGCGCCAGGGCATCTTCATAGTGGTTCAGATAATAAAGATCGTAGGCAAGATAAACCGCGCCTTCACGGTCATGCGGCAGCTTATCCAGAACCTTGTAGCCGAGCTTGGCGGATTCCTCGTAGTCCCCTTTCAAGGTGAGATAGCGCTCGCGTTCGCGCATCACCTGCGGGCTGTCGCTCATCTTGCCCTTGGCGCGATCCAGCCATTGTTTGGCCAACTCGGACTCATGCGATTCCAGAGCGGCGTTGGCGCCTCCAGCCACGACAAGAGGATTGGTAGGCATGTGCTGATAAGCCTTCTCGTAGTTGGCCTCAGCTTCAGGGAAATTTCTTTCGGCGGTGTACAAGTCACCGAGCGCGAGATATGGCGCGAAATCCTTTGGATGGGAATTTACCAAGCGAATGAAATAGCTCTCGGCGAGTTTTGAATCTCCTTTGTCGCGGGCGAGATAACCGAGCGACGACAAAGAGGTTCGATTGTTAGTATCCAGCTCCAGAACCTTTGCAAATGTCGCTTGCGCGGCGTCTTTTTGGCCGAGCTTCCATTGCAGGCTGGCGTAGTTCAGAAGTGAATTGACGTTGGAAGGCGCCAGGGCCAGCGCATCCTGGATATCCTTGTTGGCCGCATCGAGATTGCCCGAACCGGCTTCGATGGCGGCGCGAAGCCTTAGCATCTCCGGCTTGGAATTTGCCGGCACGTTCACTTGATTTATCGCTGCAAACGCAGTATCGAGTTGCTGCTTCGCTCCAGCTTCGTCTCCTTGGCGCACATCGAGTTCATACAAATTGAGGCCCAATTCGATTGGATAAAGCGGACCCTCCGGCACTTGTGCTGGCAGGTGAGAGATCGCCTGGTTGTATTCTGCGGTTGCGTCTTCAAGGCGATCCTCCGCATTATCAATCGCGCCTGCAATCGCGTGCAGCCTGTAGTTATTGGGATCGATCCGCCGGGACTCCTCAATAAAGCCAGCGGCGGCGTCCGTCTGGCCGAGGCCTACCAAGGCCTGCGCAGCGCTGAGATTTAGATTGAGATTGCCCTTCGCACTCTTCGCCAGCCGCGTGTACAAGGCGGCCGCCTCCTGCGACTTGCCGGCTAGTTGGTAGGTGTAAGCCAAGTCAGCCTGCACGTCGATGGTCTTCGAGGGGATTGCCTGCAGCGCGGCGATAGCCTCGTCGTATTTCCCTTGATCGCGATATTCACCCGCAACCGCGCGCAAGACTTCTGGATCTTTCGGCGCGCGGGCCTTCGCGCGATTCAAGTAGCGAACTGCCTCATCCGGTTGAGAGAGGTGTTCGTAGGCGTGCGCGATCAGCAGGTCGTTATGCGCCGAGGGTTGCAAGCCTTCCGCCCGCTGCAGCAATTCGAGGGCGCGGTTTGGATCCGAGTTGAGCAGAAGCTCGCCCGCAAGCTGCAGGCTGTTTGCATCTTTCGGATTCGCATCCACGACGCGCTGAAGCAGTTTTTCCGCATCGGCGTCGCGGCCCATCTTGGCGTAGGTCTGCGCTAATCCCGCCATGCCATTGACGGAGCTCGGTCGAAGTTTCAGCCCGCGATTGTAGGCATCGACCGAGGCCTGATAATGCTGGTCAAGCCGCGCACAGTAGCCCAGCAGGAACCACAGCTCCGCATTTTGCGGAGCGGATTTAGCCGCGCGCTCCGCGAAAGAGACCGCGGCTGCGTAGTCGTTCTTCTTCAGCGCATCCTGAGCGGCCCTTGCTTGGCGGGCGACTTCAATGCTTGATCCCCAGCCTAGTTCAGAATTGCTCTGGTTGGAGTTCTCCTGAGTGGCATCGGCGGAGTTCTGTTTTTGGTTACCGGGATTTGACGTACCGGAATTGGACGTACCAGGACCGTTGACGTCATACGTCTGACCCAGAGCGACATTAAAAAGGACAGCTATGCAAAAGCACGTGAGCGGAAGTCGGCTTTTCACGAAATCACCACTTTTTATACAAGTCTTCGGTTTACCTCCCGCATACGACTGTTTGTGCGGTCACTCTCTGATGCCACTCTTCCCGGTAAGGCTGCTTTTGTATCCTCAGCACTTGAGTGACCACTCAAAAATGGAGTAAACCCTCAGTCCACTTTGTGAATCCAAGTTCTTCGCTAGCTGGACCGCATGGAGCGCAACAACCGCTATGGAGCGCACTACAGTGAATTCTGTCCAAAGCTACTCTCGTCCCATCCCCCTGATCGCGATCGTTCTGGTGGCCCTGGCAGTTCACGGTCCGCTGCTTATGATGCAGCTTCCGGCAGGGTCATTCGACGCGAACTTTCATATGTTCTTCGCGTCGCACTACGCTCATCATTGGTTCAATCCCTGGAATGAGAAGTGGTTTGCAGGTTTTTCCCAGACGACGTATCCGCCGTTGACCCACCAATGGATCGCCCTGCTATCGAATGTGGTGGGCCTGAAAATGGGATACATGCTGGTGCAGTTGATCGCCGTGTTGTTGCTGCCCGTCGGAGTGTTTCGCTTTGCCAGAATCTGGGTCGAAGTCCGCGCCGCTAGCTACGCCGCTCTTGGGAGCATTTTTCTAGGGGCTCTCGCCTTTCTGGTGTATCAGGCCGGACAGCTTGCAACGGTAGCTTCCGCAGCGCTGTACCTCAATGCCCTTCCTTACTTCTACGAATGGATAACCGAGTCCTCTGGTAGGTCGCTGGTCAAGGGAGTGGCTGTCAGCCTGGCCGCCGCGGCCGCGCACCACGTTACGTTGATATTTGGCGTGGTGCTTTTTGCGGGACCAGTACTATGGGTAGCTTTTCTGGATGCGCGCGACGAACGGGTCTCAGGATCGAGCGCCGGCGTGCTATCACGGGCTGCGGTATTTGGAGTTGCGGTGGCTGCCGGGGTGGGCATCGTGCTGTTGCCGTACTGGTTGGCCATTCTTCAACATCCCATCCATCAGATTCCTATTCCTCACGATAGCCGCGCCAATTTCTTGCTGAATTCCACGACAGCCATCAATTATTTCGTGATTCCATACGGAGCGTTGATTCTTGCGTTGCCATTTATTTTCCTGCGCGGAGCTTCCTCCCGCCGGTTAATACCTTTGCTTTTCGGATTCTGGCTGACCTTTATCTTCGGGCTTGGCGGCACCACGCCGTTGCCGCGATGGCTACTGGGTCGCGCGTACGACATTCTGACTTTTGAACGATTCACCTTCTGGGCGACTTTGATGGCGATGCCGCTGGTCGGCGTCTTAGCAGTCGAGATACTCGATCGCTTCCAAGCCAAAGCGGCAGTTGCGCTCTCATTGGCAGCGGTCGGAACGATAGGCGCGGCGCTGTGGTGGCTCTCGGCTAATCCCTACCGGCCGACGGGATCCATGAATGTAGAGCCAGTGATCGCCTTCCTGAATCGCGATGGCCACGACACTTATCGCTATGTCACTTTAGGCTTTGGGAGTGAACTGTCCAAGGTTTCAACCTACAGCAGCGCTGGCAGCGTCGACGGAGACTACAACTCCGCCCGCTTGCTGCCAGAGATGACGCACTACGGTTCGGCGCAACTTACGAATGCAAAGTTTTACGGCTCGGCTGGTATGGCTTCACTGCGAGCCATGCTCGAGCACGCGAACCGCTACGGCTTGAAATATATTTTTGTGCACGATTCGTATTATGAGCCGCTGCTCACCTTTGCAGGATGGCGAAAAATTGAGACCTTCAACAACGGCGATATAACAGCGTGGTCGAAAGACGACGTACCCCCGGCTCACCGGATCGAGTCAGACGCAATTCCTGCGCCGTGGCAGGGACTTTTGTGGGGCATTTTGCCGATGGCCGTAAGTCTTCTGGCAATTTTTCTCGAACTTCTCTTACCGGAGGGGCGCCGGGCGAAAATGCCAGTCGGAGTTCCTGTCCGCGCTGAACGCGCTGAACAACATTCCGTGGCCTGAGGCATCAGAATGAAATTCACTCTGCCAATTATTCTCGTCGCCGTAACCGCAGGATTGATGACCCTCGCCCTCTTTGGGGCGGGACACTCCAGCGGCACCGTTGGGATCGCCGCGGGGTCTGCCGTATTCTCGACGAAAGCGAGCACCCCCGAGCAAGGGCTCAATAATCTTCTCGCGGATGTACAGCGCCGCAATTGGGACCGTGCGTACTCTGCCCTGTCGACGACAAGCGCGGGCGACAGACAATCATTTATTCAGGACTGGACCGGTTCTGATGGCAGCCTGCGTTCGTTTTCAAGTTTGGAAGGGTTTCAGGCTCGTCCGCTGCATGCCACCAATGACGATGCGCAAATGCGCGTACGGCTTCATTGGACGACGCCTGTCGGCCCCATTGAAGATGTCCGCGATTTTCACCTGATCAGGGAAGCTAACACCTGGAAGGTGGCGTGGCCGAAGATGCAGATCTCCAGCGTGCCCGCGCAGATAATTCCCGTAACGTATTTGCGCTGGGACCTGGTAAGCGGGAGCGGTTCCGATGAGTGGGGCTCCAAAAATGTGGATGCGCCCCACGTGCGCATCATCTCCATGAACGCAGTCGACTCCGCCGAAGGCGCAGTAGTGATGGGCGAAGTTGTCAACGAAGATACAATTCCGGCGTTTGTGAATGTGAATGCTGCGCTGGTTGATGGGGCGGGTAAGGCTATCGATGATGAGAGCAGCTTCGATAAAATTGACCACGTGCTTTTGCCAAAACAAGTCACTCCGTATCGAATCGACTTTCCGAATATCAACCTGAAGAACGTTAAGAACGTGCGCATGGATGTGAAAGCCACGTTGGTGCCTGCCTCGGCCGATCCGGTGATTGGCGTGATGAATCAGAAAGTTGTGTCTGACGTTCAGGGAAAAAGCATTCTTCAGGGAGACTTGATGAATGAGAGCGGACAGACGGTCAACATTCCCCATGTGATCGCCAGTTTTTACGATAACAATGGCAAAGTTATTTGGGTGTCCGACGGATACGTGAACCGTGCCCTGCTCCCGCAATCCGGGCAACCTTTTGCTGTAGAGATTCCGAAAAGTTTGGCGGGCAAGGTACAGAGCTTTCACGTCGTGGTCAACCAATACAGTTTGGGCAGGTCCTAGATGCGTCGTCTTCTTCCAATCTGCACTGCCATTTGTTTATCAACGTTATGCGCTGCACAGGATATGCATGCGCCCGCCTCGGCGATTGCAGGCGAAGAGGCGACCATTTCAACCAATGGAAGCGGGAAAGCAACTTTCTACCTGCTCGGGCCAGGAGTTTCGCGCAAGAGCGACGTCAGCCTGGGAAGCGAAGTTCAATTAAAGGCTCAGGATTTGCAGAATGCAGGCGAGTATTTCGCCGTTCTCTGCTCCGACACATGCCGCAGCTCCAGCTTCTACGTGACTGCTGCGAAGCCAGCCGGCCTGACCTTTCTTGTACATCCCTCGCGGGTTCCGGTGGGGCAAGGTGATGCCGTCAGCGGCGTTGCACTTCCCTTCGATCAATTTCGCAATTTAGTTCTCACTCCCGAGACGGTGAACTTTCATCTCCTCGAAGGAACTGCATCAGTATTCTCCCGCTCATCGCAAACACGAGATGGCATAGCCTGGTTTCGCACCGCATCTCAAAAATCTGCGGGAACCTTACAGGTGGACGCTTCGCTTGGCGATCTGTCGGCGCGGCGCGCTGTGCAGCAGGTTGCTTCCGATCCGTGCAATCTGCGAATTAAAGGCGAGCGAACGAAGGCTGGAATTCTCGTGCAAACCGAACCGGTTCGCGACTGTGCGGGAAATCCCGTACCCGACGGTACCATCGTTAGCTTCACGGCCACAGATGGGAATGGCAGGAGCACCGTCGATGCTCCCATTAAACAAGGCGTCGCGCGTGCACAACTGGAAGCGCCGGGCGCTACCGTGATATCGGTCGCCTCGGGCGTCGCTATGGGCAACGAACTCCGCATAGGAGCGCAGCCATGAGCCGTATCGTGACGATTTTCGCTTTGCTGCTTGCTTCTTCGCTGAGTTCGTTCGGCGCTGACTCTGCCGTGCGGGTGCAACTGGATTCGACCAAGGCAAGCCCTCGATCGGTCGAGAGCCTCACTGAGCAAGTAATTCTCCGCGACTATAGATTCGCGTGGACGAGCATCGCTCAAGCCCTCGAGTTCAACACCCTCGATCCGCTGGAAGGTGCATTCACCGGGGAATCAAAACAGGTGCTCAGCCAGAGTGTCACGAGCCAGCAACGCACCGGCCTCAGTCAAAGATACGTCGATCAAAATCACAAAGTGCAAGCCGTTTTTTATGCCCCGGAGGGCGATGTGATAGAGCTGCACGACACGGCCGAGTATCAACATCAGATCCTGGACAGCGGAAAATTGATCCACGAGGAACACGTCGTAGTGCATTACATTGTGCTCATGACGCCTGCCGCCGATCGTTGGATGGTCCGCCATCTGCAGGCTGTGCCGCAGTTCTGAGATGGCGGAACGTCGCATTTCACCACGCACCACGGTCCGCACACGCCAACCGCAGGGCTTCGGGCAGCATCTTAACCTGTGCGCAGGAAGGCTGAAAGAATGGAGCGGTCATTTGCCCAGGACGTTACTTGCATTTTCCATAGCATGTTTTGTAATCGTGAGCGGGTGCGCCAACAACACGGGCGCTCATCGCGCGCTGCTGCAAAACGGCTCCGCGCCGGCACTTGCCCCTAAACTTCTCGCAGTCTACATGCCATGGTTTGGCGACCACTCCCACATGGATGTGGGCTATTCCAGCCAGGATCCCGCCGTTCTTCGCAGGCAGATTCAGCACGCTCGCCGTATGGGAATTTCCGCTTTCGTCGTCGACTGGTACGGCGAGAGCCGTCCTTATTCAGATCACAACTTTGCTCTTCTCCAACAGAGCGCGAGCGAAAACCATTTCCAGGTGGCTCTACTCTACAACGAGTCGGAAGATGAGGACGCGCAAGCCACGGACGCGGCGATTGCAGCCCTCGACAAAGCGTACAAAGATTATTTCGGTCCCTCTGCCAAGTACCGCGAGGCGTATCTGACCTACGATGGCCAGCCCATGTTCTTTGTTTTCCCGAAGAGCGGGCACATCGACTGGAACCGTATTCGCGAGCATTGCAGCTCCTGGGACAGGCCGCCAATGTTGATTTACAAAGACGAACCGCCGGCGGAGTTCGCGAATGATTTCACGGGATCGTATGCCTGGGTTCAGCCTGGTCCCGGTGGATGGGCTCCCGATGGCAGCAACTGGGGCGAGCAATATCTGGATCATTTTTACAAAACTATGAAGAACAGTCATCCCGACAAGATTGCGATTGGCGGCGCATGGCCGGGCTTCGACGATTCCGCAGCAAAGTGGGGACTGAATCGCCACATGCAGAACGGTTGCGGTAAGACTCTGGATGAAACCATGAGTTTGTATGAACGCTACTACAACGGCTCGAATCCGCTTCCATTTCTACTGATCGAAACTTGGAATGACTACGAAGAAGGGACCGCGATCGAACAGCGAACGGCAACTAATTGCGGCGGCACCGCAACCGGCGCTTCCGCTGAGTCGACTCCGCAATGAACTCCTCGGTGAACTCTTTCGTGAACGCGGCATCCTGCAACACTTTGCATAACAACCTGCTCGCGGGTTTGCACATCGAAAAAGGGCCTGAATAGATTGGCACTCGCGAAGTCACAAACGGCGAAACTGGCGAAACTATGGACAGCGTTATGATGGAAGGCGTTAAGAACTCCACGGAAAATCTCACACTTCTCTCCCGCCTTTTGCTGGGAGCCAGCGGAAATACAGACGAGAACACCTCTGTTGTCAGCTCCTACGGCCTGCGACAGTTGGGGGAAGTCTGGGGTCTTGCGACCTCTCATCATGTGATCATGCGGACTTTCCCTCGTTTGTACGAGGTGATGGTATCCGCAGGGAATGACAAGGCGGAGTGGGTTCACGACGCGATGGCAAAAGAGCAGCAACGCATTGACCGTGCGTTGTCTTTTCTGTCTCCGATTTGCGAGGTATTGCAGGAAGCAGGAGATGTGATGGTAATCAAGTCTCTTGACCACTGGCCCGACCTGGGAAGCGACCTCGATCTTTACAGCAACGCGCAAAGTGCCGATGTCGTCGCGCTCATGCGTGAGCGCTTGAACGCCCGCGCGGATGAACGCAGTTGGGGTGACCGCTTGGCGAACAAATGGAACTTCATCGTTCCCGGCCTGCCCGAACTGGTGGAAGTGCACATTGGAAGACTGGGCCAAACGGGAGAACAGGTTGCGATTACCGACTCTTTGGTAAAGAACTCGAGTCTGGCGCAGTTCGGTTCGCACACTCTCCGCGTTCCTGCACCAGAAAACCGGTTAATCATCAGCACGCTGCAGCGCATGTATCGGCACTTTTATCTGCGACTCTGCGACATCGCCGACTCGGCCCGCCTCGTTGATTCTGGTGCAGTAAATTATCCTTATCTCAAGGACTTGGCGCAGTCGGCGGGCCTGTGGAAGGGGCTGGCCACTTATCTGGTTGTTGTTTCCGGGTATGTCAAGTCGTATCGCGGAGAAGGGATTGCCTTGCCGGCGCTGGTGCTGGATGCGGCGCGATTTGGCAACGAGCGTCTTTTCTTCAAACGAAAATTCCTCAGGGTTCCTATTTTCCCTCATGCCGCGAGCCTTTACGTTTCCGAATGGGAGAGGCTGCTCCGCAATGGAGAACTCCAAAACACCCTGCGCCTGAGCTTGCTTCCCGGCTTGGCCGTAACAGCAGCGCTGGAAATGAAGCTTACCGGAAGTGATAAAGGGATTTGGTAAATCAAGGGTGCGGAGCGCGGTACTCGGTAGTTCACCGTATTGCAAGAACTCGACCAGGCTCTCTATGGTGATGAGGCAGAAGCACTTAGCGGAAAATGCCGCTGCTGAGCGCAGCGCATTAGTGTCGGCAATTAGTTGGGCCCGGATTGGAAGGAAGGTGCAGCTTGGTTCGAATTCTAGTAGTGGATGACAACCCGGCTGTGCGGCATTACCTTCGCTCTCTGCTGGAGCAGCAGAGTACCTGGCGGGTTTGCGACGAAGCTCGCACCGGCGGCGAAGCTCTGCAAAGGGTCAGAAACAATCCGCCGGACATGATTTTGCTCGATTTCCAGATGCCCGATCTTAACGGACTTGAGGTTGCCCGACAAATCAGCGGGCTCTTCCCTGAAATTCCCATCCTGATGGTTACCATTCATCTCTCCAAACAACTGGCCGAGGAGGCCCGGAGGGCCGGGATTCGGGGAGCCTGCGCGAAGTCCGACGTGGGTTCCATCGTCCAGGCAGTGGATGCCTTATTGCATGCTGGAACGTATTTCCCCCAGGCATGATTTCGACCCAAGTTGACAGTGTTAAAATTGAGCAGGGGTATGCTGGAAGAGGCCGAAAATACAGGATTCCCTGTATTCGGCTGGCGGCGGTTCGCATGCTAGTTTCTCTAGTGATTACAAGCGAACTGCGTTTCCGCCTGGTGCGTGTGAAGTCGACCGGCAGAAACGGCCCGAGAAGCAAGAGCCAGCCGGAGAGTCTGTGAATTAGCCTACCGGGCTGTCTCAGAGAGTCACGAAGAATCTTATGGCAGTTCGCATATTGCTGGTGGATGATCATCCCATCGTGAGGCAAGGCCTGCGGACTCTGTTGGAGGGTCGATCCGGATGGGAAGTTGTTGGGGAAGCGTCGGATGGCCTGGAGGCCTTGGACAAGATTGAGAGCTTGAACCCCGACGTTGTAGTGCTGGATGTCACCATGCCTCGCATGAATGGTCTGGAAGCGTGCCGGATGATTCAGCAAAAGCGAAAGAGTTCTGGTCTTGAAGTTCTTTTCGTAACCCAACATGATTCTCCGCAAATGATGCGCGAGGCGCTTGATGCCGGCGCCCGGGGATATGTTGTGAAGTCGAATGCCGCTCGCGATCTATTAGAGGCCGTAGAGGCGGTGAGCGAGCATCGGGTTTTTACAGCGCTGGCGAGAAGCCCACAAGCCGCTAATTAACCGTGGAAGCGCCAGCTAAATCGATTGCAGGACCGTACACGGGAGGGAATCTGCCATGAAACTCCGTATCTTGCTAGCCGACGATCATGAAATTGTACGTCGAGGCCTTTGTGCTCTTCTGCAGAAGCATGAGGGATGGGAAGTGTGCGGAGAGGCCTCCGATGGCCGCGAGGCGCTCGAAATGGCCAAGCAGTTAAAACCCGATGTCGTCATTGTAGACATTGGCATGCCCTACCTTAATGGCTTGGATACTACGCGCCAACTGTTGCAGCATGATCCGCATTTCAAAGTCATCGTGCTCACCATCACGGATTCCGATCAGGTTATCCGCGAGGCGCTCGATGCTGGCGCGCGCGGTTTTGTGCTTAAGTCCGATGCGGCTCGCGATCTGGTATCGGCGGTGGAAGCATTGCAGAGCAAGCGCATGTTCTTCACGCCCAGAGTGAACGACCTGGTGCTGGCGGGCTTCCTGGATAAGGGACATGCTATTTCACGAAACGAACCGCCGAACCTGCCGACGCTGACCGTCAGGGAGCGCGAGGTCACTCAACTTCTGGCTGAGGGAAAGAGTTCCAAGGAAGTTGCTTCGCTCCTGAACTTGAGCACGAAGACAGTTGAGACTCATCGCAGCAACATCATGCGGAAGCTCAGCCTGCACTCTATTCGCGATCTGGTTGTGTACGCGATCAAGAACAACATTATCCAGATCCAGATGCCGCCGCAGATTCAACGTCCGACCGAAACGACGGTGGCGTAGCGTTAGCTCTCCACGCGCTGAGTGCGCACATCACTGGCGCTTTTAGTGGGGAGACTCGGGTGGGTAATAGCCAGTCTTGGTGCGCACTGTTAGGGCGCGGTATCCTGGAGCGTGCGCCTCCACCTTTACCGACTGATATTCCGGCCTCGCATTCTGGTTCTTTGGTCGGTACGCGATCATGTACTGGCCACGGATGTCGTGCGCGATGGTTCGCGTAATGCTATCCACCTGGTCGAGGGTTCCGGGAAAGTAAGCCACTCCGCCAGTTCCTTTCGCCAATTGCTGCAGCGCTTCCCGGCCTGAGTTCTGCAATCCGCTCCCCAGCAGGCCAATAGCGTAGAGAGTTGGGCCGTTGGCTTGTTGCAGTCGGCGCGATGCCTCCTGCAAAGTCTGCGCGCTCATGTTGTCTTGCCCATCTGTGATCACCAGCAGAACCTTCTTGGTGAGGTCGGAATTGTTCCTGAGGTGCACCGACGAAGCGACGATTGCATCGTAGAGCGCAGTGCTTCCCCGTGCCGAGACCTGATGCAACGCTGCTTGCAACAGGTTCACGTCGGAGGTGAAGTCCTGATCTAGATACGAATTCTGACTAAAATTGACGACGAATATCTCGTCCTTCGGATTGCTGGCTCGAATCAGATTGAGGACCGCCTGGTTGACCGCGTCGCGCTTCTCGCGCATCGAGCCTGAGTTGTCGATTACGATACCCATCTCTACCGGCACGTCTTCGCGTCTGAACGAGGTAACGGGCTGAGCGGCTCCGTCTTCATATACCGTGAATGCGCTTTTATCTAATCCCGGAACCGGGTTCCCTTGGTCGTCAACCACAGTCGCGTGCAGCACGACTTCTTGCACCTGCTTTTTGAAAACAAACATGCTGCTTTGGTCGCCTGCGCTCGGCTCTTGTGCTGGCGGCTGTTGTGCTGCAGGTTCCTGACCGGCAGGCTGGCCGGCAGCAGGCGGCTGCGAGTCGGTTCCATTGGGCGATGGCTGGCCAGCGGGAGTTTCCCCTGCGCCTGCGGTGGCCGCAGGTGGAGTTGCCGTGGTACCGGGCGCCGGGGTTTGAGCCAACGCTTCTGAAGCGAACAGAAGCAAGACAACGTAGCAGAGAGCAGTAGACAGAATCGAACCGTACGATCTGGCAGCGGCAGAGCGCATTAGGAATTCCTCCGTGGGCTTTTTAGATGCCAACTTTACGATTCGCGTAGAAACAACTTAATGCGAGCCGAGGTCTTCTACAGTAAAGACCTGAGAGCACGTCTTTCCTGCTGATTCACTGGCATTCACCTTCAAGCGCCCTTGCGCCGCCAAAGACAAGCCTCGCGGTTTTCTTACAACCCGCGCAGGGCATGAGCGCACCTATTCTCATACACGCGGGTCGCTCCTAAGTTGAGAGCTTCTCTCGTCGGCCGTCGTTGTCCTTCACCATAGGAGGTGGAGCTTTGAGCGCGCTTCGAATCCTTGTTGCGGACGACCACGAGGTAGCTCGTAAAGGCATTCGCGCCCTGTTGGAGGACCATGCGGGGTGGGAGGTTTGCGCAGAAGCTAAAGACGGCCGCGAAGCCGTCGAGTTTGCAGCCAAATTGAAACCCGACGTATTTTTGCTGGATGTTGGAATGCCGAACCTGAACGGGCTGGATGCGGCGCGACAGATTTTGGCAATCATGCCCGAGGCGCGAATTCTGATTCTGACCATACACGATTCCGAACAAGTGGTGCGGGAGACGCTGGCCGCCGGCGCCCGTGGGTTTTTGCTGAAATCCGATGCGGGCAGGGACCTTGTGGCTGCAGTCGAAGCCCTGCAAGAGCGGCGAACATTCTTCACTCCGAAAGTGGCGCAGATGATGCTCGATGGCTATTTGCGTCCACACGAGAGTGACGCGCCGGAGAAATGCGTTCTGACGCCGCGGGAACGAGAGGTGATTCAACTGGTGGCCGAAGGCAAGACCACCAAGGAAGTTGCCACCGCCCTCAGCCTCAGCGTTAAGACTGCAGAAACACATCGCACAAATCTCATGCGTAAACTCGACCTGCATTCGATCGCGGATCTTACGCTCTATGCCGTGCGGAACGGAATCGTACAAGTCTACTAACGGCTGAGCCCCTCCGTGCGTAGTCCGCCAGTCTCATGTAAAGCGATATCGCGGCTTGAATGGGGAATTTACCGGATACTTGGTTTCATCAGGGCCCGCGTACACTGCGGTGCGGTCGCTGTTGACCGAACACACGTGAAAGGAGCTTCCGATGCTCTGGACTATCGCGGTTGTGCTTTTGATCCTTTGGCTTTTGGGTATGGTCAGCTCGTATACGCTTGGTGGTTTTATTCACATTCTCTTGGTGCTGGCGGTTGTCGCTATCTTGATCCGCCTGATCCAAGGGAGAAACCCAGTGTAGGACTGCAAGCTGGGGCGGCACGCGATCCATTTTTTGGAAAATCCCGATTACAAATTTATTCCGGAGGAATGACAATGAACAAAGATCAAGTCAAAGGTAAGGTCAAGGATGTTGCAGGCCGCGTTGAACGCCAAGTGGGCGAATGGACCGGAGACCCGGAGAAACAGGTCAATGGAACGCTGAAACAGGCCGAAGGCAAAGTACAGAACGCCTGGGGCAACGCCAAAGATGCCGGGGAAAAAGCGGCCAAAAACAGCAAGACGAACAGTCCAGCAGGAGATAATTCCGCCACAGAAACCGAAGTAGAAGTTCGACGCCGCAAAGCCAGTTAGTGGTTTCTTTACGGGGACGCCGTTAACGGTGTCCCCAATTTTTTTCACCGCAGAATCCAGCCCCACGAATTACAACAAACTCCCTTTTGAGCGCTTAGGCTTGTGCGACTACGCCTAAAGTTTCCAGAGCAGGGCCAAGGCTTGAGCTGCGTCCGAGAGAGCGCGCTTTTCCATATATGCTTGGGAGCCGGAAACTCTTTCTCGCTGAAAAATGGGGGTTCGATATTCTGCCCGCTTTTTGGCGGCGAGATCGGCCTCGTGAATCTGACAAACAGCGGTTTCGAATTTGCGCCTTAGGTCTTCTGACGCGGGTTGTTGATGCATTTCAATGCGGGAACCTGCGAATCTGTATGCCATAGGAGTAGGGCTCACTTTCTGCACTCTCTGCACAATAAAGCGCCCTGGGTCTTTCAACAATACTGTGCACTCCCGGTTCACGGGCGATAGTTCCCCTATCTGCATATGGTTACGAAATGTAAGGTGTTCGAGACATCAAAGAACGCCTCCGACCTGCTGCGAAAGCAACGCACCAGTGCTGAAGATCACCCATAAAGTGAATGTTCTATTTAGGCTGCTGCGCGAAACTTAGCCAGGGGTTCCGTCCGGCGAATATCTCCAGGAAGGCAAGGCAATGGAAGGGCCTGTTCCTGCCCTTCCATTACCCACTGTTGGAGCCTAGGCGACTCTCTTGGTTTTTGTTTTTGAAGCGCTGCGGCCTGCGGTCGAAGGTGGCACGCTTTCGCTACCCCCGACTGCCTGCGGGGCAATCTTCTGAGCGAGCTCGGTTAGCTTCTCGTCGGCTTGTTTTTCTTCTTCTAATGTCTGTTCCAGCAAAGAAATATGGTCGTTCTCGCCAAGCAGCTCAGCGAGCGCACGAACCGTGCCGTAACCGGCCACCTCGTAGTGCTCGACTCGCTGGGCCGCGCCGATGATTGCGGCATCCATTACCGCTTCGGTATAGTCTTCACCCATCGTTTCCGAGCCCTCTTTGACCAATCCTTCCATTCCCAGACACTTTTTGCCGGATGGCTTTTCGTCGAGTTGATCGAAGATCTGCTCCAGGCGCGACACGTGCTCCGAGGTCTGGCGCAGGTGATCTTCGAACGCTTCGCGCAGTTGGTCGTTTGAGGCCGCCTTAGCCATTTTCGGCAAAGCTTTCACAAGCTGGGTTTCGGCATTGTAGAGATCCCGAAGTTCGTCGAGATAAAGTTCTCGCAATGAATCCTTCTGCATTTAAATTTCCTCCTGAGAATTTAGTTTTCACCGCGCAGACGCCAGCTCTCTCGGCCTGGTCGCTGCGTTCAAAGTGAATACCTTTGCGAGAAACTACTCGTGGGGGACTTCGAGGACAATACACCGGAATCTGTACACAGCGATTTTAGAACCCGATCAGGCATTGCTCACGCCCTTGGGCGCGGCAATACGCTTGGCTTTACTTCTGCGCCCCGGTGCGCTGTGATTTGCGTCGAGGCGATTTCTCTTTAGGCGGAGTTCGTCTCTCTGGCACAGGCATCGCCTTCGCCGTTCGCAACCGAGTTGCACTGCCTGTCTTTTTCTTAGGATGGCGAAGGGAGGGTCGCGCTTTCTTTTTCGCCGGGCTGGCATTCGTGGCTCCGCGCAGCTTTTTCGTAACAGCGCCCGGGAGCGCCGAAATATTCTCCGTCAGCTCGTACGTTACCTTGGTCAGTTTTCCTGCGGCGTGCCCAAGTTTGCGGGCGACGGCGGTCAGCAAAGGGTTCTGTTTTACAGGTCGTTTCTTGGCTGTCATAAGATTTCTCCAAGCTCTACTCTCAAGGTCTGCACGCCAGGCCGAGGTTTGTATTCACCCTAATAAAACGAAGTCCCAGCCACAAGGCCGGGACTTCGAAGGTTAGCGATTACCGATTGCAACGAAAGCAGTATTAGGAAGCGTTGCGTTGACGATCGCGATTCTGATTGCCTTCGTCGCCTTCGTTCTGGCCCTGGTTATTCTTCTTGGGTTGGTTCTGGCCCGGCTGGGTTTGGCCGGATTGGCCGCTCTGTTGACTCTGCCCCGGCTTGCCACTCTGGCCCTGTCCATGTTGCCCCGGCTGGCCAGACTGGCCACCCTGCTGGCCTTGTCCGAATTGATTGCCTTTCTTTTCCATATCGTCTGCCATAAAAGATTCCTCCTGTGAAAGCGCGGACGAGCCACGCTTTCGGAATTTAATCGCCTTTCATAATTTAGTTGCTGCAAGGGATTGCAAAGGTTGGGAAGGATTCCGTACTTCTGTGATAGGCAGTCGTTCACTCACTAAGGCGCCCTTGAGGATTTGCGTGACGAGAATTTTCTCGTTAAGCTTGCTCGAAGCGAGAGTCATGTGAAACCGTGACCCTCGCTTCGTCGCTTTTCGGTCGAGTGAGCAGAATTAGACAAGCACCAATAACCGAGCGATCACGGGCGCGCTAAACACCCCTGCTTCGGCGCGAAAGATGAGCAGCTAGTGAAATCACAAATAGCACGAGAAAAACGAGAAACAGCAGCTTAGCTACACCCGCCGCTGCAATTGCGACGCCGGTAAAACCCAGAACTCCTGCAATCAGCGCCACCACCAGAAACATCAACGCCCAGTAAAGCATAATGCCTCCTTTGAAATTCCTGCTGACAGCAACAGTAGCCGGGGATTACGCGCCACTGAATCCCGTTCAATCTGTAGTTCGCGATTCCGAAACCCTTAACAGTTTGAGGAAGTTCTTTGAGAAGGGAGCAGGTGCCTGTCCCCAGTGAACTGGCACCTGCTCGATAGGGGGCGTCTGTCAGTAGAGCCACAGGCTAATCGATGATGGTCATTTCTGCCCATACTGTGAATCCAGTATCTAGAATGAAAACTTCCTTGATAGCTCGTCAGTGGTGGATCGTCGGACAGAAATGGCCGTCCGAGCGGTTACAGACAACGGTGTATGGACGAGCGACCCCACGCAATGTAAACCTGAAGAAGGAAACGATTGAAGAGTCCGCGCCGCAGCTATCGCCGAGTTGCCCACGGTTAAGCAATGGAGCGACTGTGACGGCAGGCCAATTACGCATTTGATTACTGGCCGCTTCGTCTTTCGGAGAACTCTAATGAAACGAGAGATCTGTCTCTTAGCTGTGCCGGTTTTTCTGTTAGGAGCTGTCGCGTCGATATGTGCGCAAAATCTGCCAAGCCGGCCCAGCCCCACGCCACCTTCTGACATTCTCGGGCCTCAATTGATTGCATGGTCGCAGATGCAGAAACCGGAACCAGTGCCGCAGCCGCTCCCGCCGCCTGATAAGCCCGTACAACAGCCTGCTCCAACAACGAACCAGCAGCCAGCACCTCCGGCGAAGTCGCAGGTGCAGCCGCGCCCGCCCGCGGCGCAAACCTTCACGGGCACAGTCGTAAAGGATGCCGGAAGATACATATTGAAAGTATCGGGCACCACGGTCTATCAACTTGACGATCAGGATAAAGCGAAACAGTATGAGGGCAAACAGGTGAAGATCGAAGGCACTTTAGATGCAAATGGAAACAGTCTCCACATCACCAGCATCGAGTTGCTGTCCTGAATGTTTGCTCACGAAGCAGCATCGAGTTCGCTTTCTGCACCGCGATCGGGCCGCTGCCCTGACACGCCCGTGGAGGCAGGCGGCAAGGCCAGCGCCATCGGCTGCTCCTTAGCGTTATTACTCGCAATTCTCGGAACGGTCTCATGCACGGCTGTTGCGCAGCCACAATCAGGTCTGCCTCAGCAGGTACCCGCCGTCGTGACTGAGAGCTACGAGGGCATGCTCTCAGACGCGCGATGCGGTGCCAGGCATTCTGCCGCAATCGACAAAGCAGCCACCAATTGCACAATTACTTGCGTGCGTGCAGGTGAACAGTTTGTCCTAATCGACGGCGACAAGGTTTACCTACTCGATGGCGACCTTATGGCTCTGAAGCAAGTAGCGGGCCAGCGCGTCCGCATCGTTGGCACGCTCGACGGAACAAAAATCGCGGTCAGATCTGTCGCTGCGGCCTGAGGCTCGAATCAGATCCGAACTGGTTCCTCGGGATCGGGCTCGCGGACCGGAGCGTCAGGATTCTCTAACGGATCCGGTTCTTTAATGGGCGGCGGAGACGGTTCCGCAGGTGTGCGGAGATACTGGCCGATGGGGAGTCGCATTGTACTTTGTATTTCGCAGAACATAGACCTCTGATGCCAGGCTCCCTCAAAGGGAAGCCGAATATTTGGACGGCCGCGTTGATTGTATAATTGTTTTCAGGCGATCGTGGAGAAAGCTACAATAGCGGACTTTGCGGCTCGTTCAGTGCCATTACGGCGCTGGGCGCTGGTCAGCGTTGTAATATTTTCACTCGTCGTTGCGCTGGCAACTCGAACTTTCAACGATACAAGAGCCAGCTCAACCACGGTTCATTCCGGTTCGCTGCAGGCTATGCGGCAGCACATGGATCGTGATGCGGTTCGATGGGCTGTTCCAGCGGCGAAAATCACGGTCGCGCAGGCTCCCACGTTTTATCCGCGCGTGGCACCGGCGGGTCCTCCGCTGCCAACCCTCCTTCTCGAAGAAAATCTCTACGATCGCCCCCCTCCTGCCTGCTGATCTTTTCCTGCTTTAAAAACCAACTTGTTGCGTTCGAGAATCTTGTGGAAGCTGTATCACGGCCCCTTGTACGGGCCCCACGTCGCGTGCTGATCCTGCTGCAGCGCGCGGCCCTCGTCTTCCACCTGCCGCTCCCCGTTTTTGCGGGATGAAGATCTCCAACACTCACTGTC
>Ga0302140_10001166_pt1 | contig 34391 bp, 27 predicted proteins | sample I_Bog_E1_1_FD_202095 | JGI IMG/M metagenome (GOLD analysis project Ga0302140, IMG submission 202095) | Peat permafrost microbial communities from Stordalen Mire near Abisko, Sweden - I_Bog_E1_1 | ecosystem: Environmental > Terrestrial > Soil > Wetlands > Peat | place: Sweden: Abisko, Stordalen... | reverse complement strand
CTTGACCGCGATTTCCACCGCCACGAATCGACCCCGTCATTCGTTACGGGCACATCGATTCGGACATTCACGTCAGAGTCAAGGACGCGGGGCACTAGAACCGAACTGCCTGGCCGGCGCTGGCCGGCGCCGGCTGTGCGTTAGGGACCGGCTCGGCGAGCCGGGCGTTCAACGCGCTGTTCAGCTCGTTCCGCCGCGCCCATAGCGAACGATACCAGGCGACGCGCGCAGCAATCTGGTAAGCCAGCATACGTTCCCCGCCGACGTATGCCCGCGCATTTTCGCCCAGCGTCAGCGCCAGTTCCGGCGCAAGGACCAGCCGCCGCAGGCGGTCGTGCAGCTCGTTGGTATCACGGAACAGCAGACCGGTTTCGCCGTCCACGATGGTGTCGCCATAGACGATGGGACTCGCTAGGGCGGCCACCCGGCAGGCGCCGGCCTCGATGAATTTCAGGTCGGATTTCGCGCGGTTGAAGTTGGTATCCGACAGCGGCATGAACCCGATCTCGCAGCCGCCCAGGATACGCTGGTAGGTCTCGTAGTCGCAGGTGGGCGTGAACTGCTTGTACGGGGATTGCAGCGCGTCGAAAAAGGCGCGGTCGTGAACCACGCGAAAGCGCAGCCGCTCGCCCGCCTCGGCGGCCACCGCATTCACCGCCGGCATCAGATTTGGCCAGTCCGGTTCGCGGTTCAGCGCGCCGAAGAACAGCGTCAGGGCCGGCAGCGCGGCGAAATTGCGCGGCTCGGACAGCGCTCGAACGGCATTCGGGAAAACCGCGATCTCGGGATTGCGCGATCGCAGGATCTCAGCCAGCGCCGGCGTGCTGGTCTGCACTGCATGCACGCCGCGGAAGCTGAGCTGGTTGGGATCGGCGAGCAGCGCCTTGAAGAAATCGGGGTGGTCGTCAAACTCGGTCACGACCACCCAGCCTTCAGCCAGCAGCATGCGCAGTGTCGCCATGCCCGAGGGACCTGCCAGCACCGGGCGATGCAAGACGAAGACGCGAGGCGCATCGCCGGCCGGGGTGCCACGGTTCTCGATCCGAACCACGCGGCTCAGAACGGACGGGTCGCTGGCCATGGCCTGCAGCGGCTGCACGATCCGCACATCCGACACGCCGCCCACCGGAGCCAGCATGGTGGCCGCGACAGTGAGGCGCGTGGATCGGTGCTTGCGCAGCCGCCAGACGTATTGGTGCGGTCCGGCGCGCTTCGCGTAGGCCGCCGGATCGATGCCGAGCCGCCCCAGCGCCGGGGCAAGGGCATCGAAAAAGTGCTGCGCGTCGTCGCCGCCAAATCCGCGCGGTGAAACGTCATACGGAAACAGGCCCAGCGCTTCGAGCTGCTTCGCCGTGCGGTCCGGCGCGAACCAGCCGGCCGGCGGCATGTCCAGCGTGCCGCGCAGCAGGCTGTCGGCGATGCCCCAATGCGCGGGATTGGGCACGCGCAGTAGCATCGTGCCGGTATCGCTCAGCGCCTCCGCATGGCGGCGAAGGACCGTCCAGGGGTCCGCCAGCGCCGCCAGCGCCTCACCGTACACGATGCAATCCAAGCTGCCGGGCGGCAGGTCGAACGGCAGTGGGTCGGCGTCGATGTCGGCCACCGCCACATCATCAAGGCGCTCGGCAGCGGTCGCGGCCGCTGCCGGATCGGCTTCGATGCCGAACAGCCTCGCGCGCGGATTGAGCTGGCGGTATGCGGCGCCCAGCGCGCCCGGGCCGCAACCGACCTCCAGGACCGTGCGGGCGGAGAGCGGGATGCGCGCCAGCAATTCGGGATCGAGGTCGTCGGGATGGGGTGGCATCGGCGGCGACGCTCCGGCCAAAAGGGGACGTCCATGAGGTCCGGCCAACCGGGGGCCGGCGAGCTGGGCCAGGTAGCCGGCGCCAACAACGAGGTGGCGGCCGGAGACGCTCAAGGCCAGTCAGCCGGCCAAGCAGGTGGTCCTAAGCGGAGAGCTGGCGCCAGCGCAAGGGGCAGGCCGCAAACCCCGCCTTGGCTTCATAAGGAACCCTGTCCCTGATGGAGCCGCGAGTGCCGGGCGCAGCGCGCGTCGGGCGTGTTGCGGGGGCCGGGGTCGATTATGCGACGACTCGCTCATAAACGTTCGTGCGGATGGCGGTTCGATGTTCGTTAGGATGTTCGCGGCAGCCGTGAGTCTGGTTGCGCTGGTCGGGTGCGCCGCGGTAACGGGCCGGGTCGGCGTCATGTCCGGTGGCGAGCCGCGCTCGTACCTGCTGATCGCGGCGCCTATAGGCGACAGCACGCCGCGTCCGCTCGTGATTGCCTTGCACGGCTGGCTCGGCACGCCGGAGCAGATGGCCAGGATGTCGGGCCTGTCGTCTGCGGCTGCCAGGCTCAGGTTCGCTGTCGTTTACCCGCGAGGCGACTGGCGCTCCTGGGGCGCCGACCCGTTCAGCGCCCGCGGCGCTGCCGATGCCGCCTTCCTGGCGGACGTGGTGGCAGACGTCTCCAACAGAATTCCGGTCGACCCCTCGCGGATCTATGCGGTCGGCTTCTCGAACGGTGGCTTCATGGCCCAGGCGCTCGCCTGCTCAGGCCGCGTCCATCTGGCGGGTGTCGCCGTGGTCGCATCGGGCTTGGCGGCGCCGGCTGCGGCGACCTGCAAACCAGGTAGCGCCGTCCCGTTCCTGCTGATCCAGGGAACCGAAGACCCGGTCGTTTCCGTCAATGGCACTGACACGCGCGATGGACGCATCCTGTCTGCGCCGGAGACGCTCGCGTTCTGGGCCACGGAGAACCGCTGCGCCAGTTTCGAACTGGCGACCGCCGTTTCCCGGGAACCGGGGTTTACCATCATGCGCGCGGTCGGTCAGAGATGCCGGGGCGGTGACACCGAAGGGTGGTTCATCAATGGCGGCGGCCACGGCTGGCCCGGCAGCGAGTCCGGTTACCCGGAGTTCCTCGTCGGCCGGCGGACGTCGGCAATTGATGCCACGTCCGTTGTCCTCGGGTTCCTGCTACGTCAGAGCGCGGGGCCGCCGGGGATCGGCGGTCGATAGGTTGCTTCGCTGCGGTCGTCGAAGGCGAGGAGGGCTCTCCATATGCCGTGCGCGAGTACGCGAGTATTCGCCGACGCGGCATCGTGCCGAAGGTCCGCCATCAAAGCGGTCCGCGCGGACAGGCGGCCTATGCTGCGGGATGGTTCCCCGCATAGGATCGCATCATCATCCAGCGAGAGAGGCGGTCATGACCGACGGCACAATCGAGGAGGCCCGCGGCACCCGAGCCGTTGTCCGTTTCGACTCGGCGCGCTGCATCCACGCGCGGGCCTGCGTGCTGTCGCAGCCGGCCGTTTTCCGGGCCAATGTTGAGGGCGACTGGATCGTCCCCGATGCCGCGTCGCCGGACGCGCTGCTTGCCGTTGCGTACAACTGCCCGAGTGGTGCGATCACGGTGGAGAGACTGGACGGCGGGGAAGCGGAAGCGCCGCCGCCGGTGAACCTGCTGCGCATCCGCGAAAACGGCCCGCTCGCTCTGCACGCCGACATCGCCCTCGCGGGAACATCGGTTGGCAAGCGCGTTACGCTATGCCGGTGCGGCGCGTCCGCCACCAAGCCGTTCTGCGATGGTTCGCACGGCACGGCCGGATTCACGGCGACCGGGGAGCCACAGAGCGGAGACAGTGCGCCGCTGGAGACCCGCTCCGGCCCCGTGCAGATCACTCTGTTCCCCGACGGCCCGCTCAAAATCACGGGACCGCTGGAGATCGTCAGCGGCACGGGCCGGACAGTCAACCGGACGACGAGCACGGTGCTCTGCCGCTGCGGCGCGTCCGCCAGCAAGCCCTATTGCGACGGCTCCCACAAGAAGATCGGCTTTTCAGCGCCGTAGCCCTGAGGCATCCGCTCTGGGTGCGCGGAATAGCCCCGTCAGCATGCAACGCTCGGTTCCTGACCGGTCAGGCGGAACGTTGCGCCGAGTGCGCAAGCCGACCAAACGGGTACGACGCGGGGGCAGGGGTGACACCTGGCCTTCTCTCACGCCCGATGGCGCAGCGCATCGACCAGCAGCGCAAATGCCGCCGAGGGCTGCCGTCGGCTCGGGTAATAAAGGTGATAGCCGGCAAACGGCGGGCACCAGCTCTCGAGCACGCGAACGAGGCCGCCATTGGCGACAAGCGCGCCGACATGGTCCTCCAGGACGCAGGCGAGGCCGAAACCGGCGGCCGCAGCACGGAGGATCATGGGCACATTGTTAAAAGCCAACTGGCCTTCCACACGTACCCTCAGCTCCCGGCCGCCCTTTTCCAGCTCCCACGCATAGAGCCCGCCGGCGGTCGGCAGCCGCAGGTTTATGCATCGGTGATGGGCCAGATCCTGCGGGGTGCGCGGCCTCGGATGCGCGGCGAAGTAGGACGGCGCCCCCACCACGGCCATGCGAAGATCAGGTCCGATCCTAACCGCCACCATGTCCTTGGCGATCGACTCGCCTAGACGAACGCCAGCGTCGAAGCGCTCGGCGACGATGTCGGTCAGACCAGTATCGATGGAAATCTCGACATGGACATCCGGATAATCCGGCAACAACCTTTCCAGCACCGGCCACAGGACGGCATGCGCCGCGTGCTCGGACGTGGTGATGCGGATCGTGCCGGCCGGCTTGTCGCGCAGCTCACTCAGCGCGGCAAGTTCGGCGCCGATCTCTTGGAGCGCCGGCCCCAGGGTTTTCAGCAGCCGCTCTCCCGCCTCCGTAGGCGCGACACGGCGCGTCGTGCGGGTCAGCAACCGAACCCCGAGCCGCGCCTCCAAACGTCGAAGCGTGTAGCTGAGTGCTGACTGGGAGGTGCCGAGCTTCGCCGCGGCGCGTGTAAAGCTCGCTTCCTCCGCGACGGTCAGGAACGCGTTGAGATCGACGAGTTCCTCGCGGCGCATTGATGAACTCCAGATATCACTCCTTGCCGTTTGTAGCGTCTAATGATCGGACGGCGTGAGACCTAATCTGGCGATTACAGCCGGCGCCATCGCGAGTGCGCCCGCTCCGGCGCAAGGAGATCACGATGGACATCACTCGCAGCGGATCGCAGCCCTCGGCGCGGGGGCCGGAGGACTATTTCACCGGCACGGTCAGGATCGACGCCCCCTTCAGCGGCGCTGGCGATGCCCGTTTCAGCGGCGCGACGGTCACGTTCGAGCCGGGTGCGCGGACCGCGTGGCACGCGCACCCGCTGGGCCAGACGCTGCTCGTCACCGCGGGCGTCGGCCGCGTGCAGCGCGAGGGCGGCCCGATCGAGGAGATCCATCCCGGTGACATCGTCTGGTTCTCGCCGGGCGAGAAGCACTGGCATGGTGCCGCGCCGCGCTGTGCCATGATCCACATCGCTATCGCCGAGAAGCTCGACGGGAAGGCGGTCGATTGGATGGAGAAGGTGACCGACGAACAATACGGCGCCGACCGGGAGGTGGTGTGATTGCTGACCAACACAGTCCTGCGCAGAAGAGCCTATGGCGACATCGCCCCGGCGCTTGCCGACTACAGCGACAAGGTGCTGTTCGGCGACGTCTGGGAACGCCCCGGCCTGTCCAAGCGCGACCGCAGCCTGATCACCGTCGCGAGTCTGGTCGCGCTCTACCGCACCAACGAGTTGCCCTTCCACGTCAAGCGTGCACTGGATAACGGCGTCACCCGCGAGGAGCTGGTCGAGCTCGTCACGCACCTCGCCTTCTACGGCGGCTGGCCGGTTGCGAGTTCGGCCATCCCGATCCTGCGGAAAGCCTTCTCGGAGGCCGGCACGTCCTGACCTGGAACAGCAAGCCGACGGAGTTGCAACCGCGTCGCCGCCTTCAGGGTGGCGATGCGGCTTTTTCGTTTCCATCGGAACAAGCAGCTAGAACCAAGTCACCGGTCGTTCGGCCGTGACCTCGGCCGGGTCAGCCGCCGCCGGGAGCGCGGGCCGCAACATCGACAGGGTCGGCCTCTGCACGCACGCGCCTGCCGGTTCAGAGTTCTTGCGCGGTCGGCCGGAACAGGATCTCGTTGATGTCCACCTCGTCGGGCTGGCTCATCGCGAAGGCAACCATGCGCGCGAACGACTCCGCCGGGATCGCATAGGTGTCGTAGAACTGCCGAATGCTCTGAGCAACGTCGGCCTCGGTAACGCTGTCGGGCAGCTCGGAAGCAACCGCGCCGGGCGAGATCACAGTGGTGCGAATGCCATACGGCTTCACCTCCTGGCGCAAGCCCTCGGAAAGCATGCGCACCGCCGCCTTGGTCGCGGCGTAGACGGCGCTGCCTGGCCGCACCTTGTGCCCGGCGACCGACGACACGTTGATGATGTGGCCGCTCTTCTGCTTGGTCATGTGCGGCAGCGCGGCGGCGATACCGTACAGCACGCCCTTCAGGTTGACGTCGATCATCCGGTCCCAATCGTCCACCTTGCCCCGCTCCAACAGCGACTGCGGCATCAGGCCGGCGTTGTTGAGGATCACGTCGAGTCGCCCATGCATCGCGACTGCGCCATCCACAAGGCGCTTGACCTGCGTGCGGTCGGTGACGTCGGTTTGCGCCGCGGTTTCGTCCGGCAGGTTCAGCTCCCGGGCCAGCGCCTGAAGCCGGTCGAGCCGTCGCGCCCCCAGCACCAGCTTCGCGCCCAGTGCCGCGAGATGCCGCGCGGTCGCCTCGCCGAGCCCGCTGCTCGCGCCGGTGATGACGACGACCTTGCCTTCAATGTTTTGTGTCATGTCCTGCTCCGTCTCGCTCAGTCACAACCGCCCGCCCACCGGAAGCGGCGCACGGGCGCGGTTCGCAGTCGTTCAGCGGCCGGTCATCGCCAGCAGTTGCGCAGGGTAGCGCTCGCCCTCGACTTTGATTTCGGCAGCGGCGCGCTCGATCTCAGCGAGGTCATCGGCGGTCAGCGCAATGTCCGCCGCACCAAGATTCTCCTCCAGGCGATGGAGCTTTGTGGTGCCGGGGATCGGCACGATCCAGGGCTTCTGCGCGAGCAGCCACGCAAGCGCGATCTGCGCCGGCGTCGCGCGCTTCTCGCCCGCGATTCGCTTGAGCAGGCCGACAAGGGCCTGGTTCGCCGCCATCGCCTCCGGCGTGAAGCGCGGCAGGAGCCGGCGAAAATCGTTCTCGGCGAGTTTGGTATCCTTGCTCATGGCGCCGGTCAGGAACCCCTTGCCGAGCGGGCTGTAGGGCACGAAGCCGATGCCAAGCGCCTCGCAGGCCTGCAGCACCCCGTTGGTCTCCGGCCCGCGCGTCCAAAGCGAGTATTCGTTCTGGATCGCGGTGACCGGCTGCACCGCATTGGCGCGGCGGATCGTCTGCGCGCCAGGCTCGGACAGGCCGAAATGCCTGACCTTTCCTTCATGGATCAGGTCACGGACGGCGCCCGCCACGTCCTCGATCGGCACGGCGGGATCGACGCGGTGCTGATAGAGCAGGTCGATGACCTCGACGCCCAGTCGCTTCAGCGACGCCTCGGCGGCCTCGCGGATATGCTCGGGCCGGCTGTCCATGCCGGCCTGCTTGCCTGTTCCCGGGTCGATCTTGAACCCGAACTTGGTGGCGATCACCACCCGGTCCCGCACCGGCGCCAGCGCCGCGCCGACCATCTCCTCATTGGTGTACGGCCCGTAGATCTCGGCGGTGTCGAAGAAGGTGACGCCGCGCTCCACTGCCGCGCGGATCAGCGCGATCCCCTCGGCTTTGCTCAGCGCATGGCCGTAGCTGAAATTCAGCCCCATGCACCCAAGGCCGATCGCCGAAACCTCCAGGCCGCTGTTTCCGAGTTCGCGTCTTTGCATTGGTTGTCCTCCAGCGATTCTCTGCCGCAGCTCAGCCGCTGCGATAGCCGGGAGATAGACCGCGAGCCGCCTATCGATAAGGCAGCTCAAGCCGCATGACGTTATACCGGGTATTCATGAATGCTGGATGCTGGGCGCACTTGGCCGCGGCCCGGCGCCTTGAGGCCGCCGATGAAGTCGCGCATCCCACCCCGTAGCGGATCCAACAGCGTGTTGTTCTTTTCGCGCAGCACCACCTCGCCGGGCAACTTAAGCCCGACAGCCATCGCCGCCGCGGGGCCACAACATCGTGCTTGGCGATACACGCTCCAGAATCTCCACCTTGCCGCGAGCTGGAATCGGCGAGAATGGCTTATCGACACCGCTTTGCCAGGCTGAGGCCTCAGAACAACCAGCCGGTCTCGCAGGGCAGCGCGCCATTGAGACCTGCGCTCTGTTCTCTCTGGCCCAGTGACCGCGGCTGCTTGCCCTCCTCAGAACTGATCCTCGGTCAACGCGAACGCGGTGGACGCGCCGCTCCGCACGACGGTCAGCAGAGCGCTCGCCTTGGGGAGTATCTGCTCGGCGTAGAACGTCGCCGTCGCGATCTTGCCCCGGTAGAACGCCTCGTCCCCGCCTGCCGTCAGACCCGCATGCGCGGCGAGCGCGGCGCGTGCCATCTGCCAGCCGCCGCACACGTACCCGGTCAGCATCAGATAGCTGACCGAAGCCGCCAGCGCCGCATCCTGATCCTGGCCGATCGTTTGCAAAACCCACGCCGTGGCTTGTTCCAACGCCTGGATGCCGGCGGCCAGATGCTCGCGGATCGCCGCGAACCCGGCGCCATCGGCAAGCAGCGAGTCCACGTCACGCATCTCGGCCAACAGCGCCGCCATCGCCACGCCGTTGTCCATCGTCAGCTTGCGGCCAACCAGGTCGGCGGCCTGAATCCCGGTCGTGCCTTCATAGATCGTGGCGATCCGCGCATCGCGCAGATACTGGCTGGCGCCGGTCTCCTCGATGAACCCCATGCCGCCATGGACCTGAATGCCGAGCGAGGCGACCTCGACGCCGAGTTCGGTGCACCAGCCCTTCAGCACCGGCGTCAGCAGGTCCACCCGCGCCTGGCGGCGCTGGCGTTCCGCGGCGTCCCGGTGCCTGCGGGCGAGGTCGTTGTCGGCCGACACCACGTAGCCGAAGGCGCGCATCGCCTCGACCTGCGCCTTCATCGTCAGCAGCATGCGGCGCACGTCAGGATGATGGATGATGGTGACCCGATCGCCGCTTCTTTGGCCCGCCGGCCGGCCCTGCACCCGTTCGCGGGCGTAGTCGCGCGCCGCCTGATAGGCGCGGTCGGCGATCGCCAGGCCTTGCAGCCCGATCTTCTGCCGCGCCTCGTTCATCATGGTGAACATGTGAGCGAGACCTTTGTTCTCCTGCCCCACCAGGTAACCGACCGCGCCGTCCTTGTCGCCGAACGCCATCACGGCGGTCGGACTGGCATGGATGCCAAGCTTGTGCTCAATCGAGGCGCAGGACACGTCGTTACGTACCCCCAGTGAGCCGTCGGCGTTGACCAGAAATTTGGGCACGATGAACAGCGAGATACCCCGCGTGCCTTCCGGCGCATCGGGCAAGCGGGCCAGCACCAGGTGCACGATGTTGGCGGCCATGTCGTGGTCGCCCCAGGTGATGAAGATCTTCTGGCCGAACACCCGATAATGGTCGCCGTCGGGCACCGCCTTGGTGCGGACGGCCGACAGGTCCGATCCCGCCTGCGACTCGGTCAGATCCATCGTGCCGGTCCACTCGCCGCTGACGAGGTTCGGCAGGTACCGGTCCTTCAGCGCATCGGAAGCGTGGGCATTGATCGCCTCCATCGCGCCGGCGGTCAGCAGCGGACACAGGGCGAAGGACATGTTCGCCGCGTTCCACATCTCCACCGCCGCGGCCGCGACGAGGTTGGGAAGCCCCTGGCCGCCGCGTGCGGGATCGCCGGCGAGGGCGTTCCAGCCGTTGTCGACGAACTGGCGGTAAGCCGAGGCAAACCCCTCGGCCGCGACCACGCCATCTGTCGTCCAGGATGCGCCCAGTTCGTCGCCGGTCTTGTTGAGAGGCGCGAGCACCTCACCGGCCAGCTTCGCCGCCTCGCCCAGGACGGCCTCCACCAGGTCGGGCGTGACCTCTTCGAAGCCGGGGACGGCGGCAAACCACTTGAGGTCCGCCAGTTCGTTGATCACGAACTGCATGTCGCGCACCGGCGCACGATAGGTCGTCATGGGATGTCTCCTCGGGAGTCCTGTCGATCCGTTTACGATCATGCAGCACGCGCTTCTACCGTGCCAATGCCCCGGGCAGGCGGCCCAACAACAGCCGGGCCGGGTCAGCTTGCACTATGCCGGCGCCGCGTCCATCGCGCCCTGAACCATGTGCTGGCCAAACAGGTTCGCGAGCGCAGCCGCTTTGGCGGCGGCCGTGTCGAGCATCCCGACCGCGTGGCGCGCGATAACCCCTTCCTCGTCGCTGGGCATCACGAACACCCGAACGCGCGAGTCGTCCGTCGAGATCACCGGCGCCGAATCGCGATTGGCCTTGTGATCGAGCTCGATGCCAAGCCACGCCTCGTCTTGCAACACGCTCTCGCGCACGCGCCAGGCGCGCTCGCCGATGCCGCCGCAGAACACCACGGCGTCCAGCCCCTTCAGCTCGGCGGCCAGGCCACCCAGCTCGTAGCGGATGCGGGACACAAAATACGCGATCGCCTCGGCTGCCTCCGGCCGGTTGGATGCCTCCAGCTCCCGCATGTCGGCCGACACGCCCGACAGGCCCTTGAGACCAGACTCCTTATAGAGCAGGTCGTTGATAGCCGCCGCGCTCATCCGCCGATCCTGCAGCAGGTAGAGCACCACGCCTGGATCGATCTGGCCGCAGCGCGTGCCCATCGCCAGGCCGTCGAGGCCGGTGAAGCTCATCGAACTTGCCACCGAAAGCCCGTCGCGGGTCGCGCACATCGACGCACCGTTGCCGAGATGCGCAATCACCACCCGCCCGGCCGCGTGCAGCGGCGCGATCGCACGCAAGCGGCCGATGACGGATTCGTAGGACAGCCCATGAAAGCCGTACCGCCGCACGCCTTCATCGTAGAAGTGCCGCGGCAAGGCGAACACGTCGTTGACGAACGGATGCACGCGATGAAAGCTGGTGTCGAAGCAGGCGACATGCGGCACATCCGGCCAGGCTTCGCGTGCCGCCTCGATGCCGGCGAGATTGTGCGGCTGGTGCAGCGGCGCCAGCGGCACCAGCGCCCGTAATTGCACCATCACAGGGTCGGTGACGGTCACGGGACCAGCATAAAGCACCCCTCCATGGGCCACGCGATGACCGGCGGCGACAATGTTCGGCTCCGGAAAGGCCGATCGCCGCCAAGCCAGCACCCGGTGCAGCGCATCCGCGTGAAATGGCTGGACGCCGGCGTTCCAGGTCTCCCGGTGGTTTACCTCCCCGCTGCCGTCGCGCACCGTCATGTGGCGCTCGGTGCCGACCGTCTCCGCCAGCCCGGCCACGAGCAGTCGCGGCGCATGGTCGGTCAGTTCGTACAAGGCAAATTTGAGGGACGACGACCCGGCGTTCAGCGTGACGACGTTGCTGGTCATGGGACGATCGCCTTCAGCGGCGTCGGCGGCACCGCGCTCTTGCCGGTCCTCTGCCAATGGGCGAACAGCACCGCCACCGCGCAGGAGAACATCCGCGCCGTCTCCTCATCGGCGCGGCTTGTCAGCAGCACTGGCACCCGGGCGCCGAGCACCAGGCCGGCGCCTTCGGCCTGCGCGGCGTAGGTGAGCTGTTTCACCAGGATGTTGCCGGCTTCGAGATTGGGCGCGATCAGGACGTCGGCGCGCCCGGCGACGAGTGACGTGAGTCCCTTGCTCTGCGCGGCCGTCAGGCTGATGGCGTTGTCCATCGCCAGCGGCCCGTCCACGATGCCGCCGCGGATCTGGCCGCGCTCCGCCATCTTGGAAAGCGCCGCGGCATCCAGCGTGGACGGCATCTCCGGGTTCACCGTCTCCACCGCGGACAGGATGCCCACCTTCGGCTCCACGATGCCGAGCGCCAGTGCCAGATCGATCGCGCTTTGCGTGATATCGATCTTTTCCTTCAGCCCGGGGGCGATGTTGATCGCGGCGTCGCTCACCAGCAGTAGGTCCGGCAGGCCCGGCGCGTCCATCACGAAGACATGGCTGATGCGGCGCGTGCCGCGCAGCCCGCCCTGGGATTTCACAACGTGCCGCAGCAGCTCATCGGTGTGCAGGTTCCCCTTCATGATCGCGGCGGCCTCGCCGGCATGCACCAGTTCGACCGCACGCGCTGCCGCGGCGTCGTGGCTCGGGACATTCAGCACCGTCAAGCCGCGCAGGCTCAGGCCGCTTTTCTCCGCAACGTCGCTGATACGTTCGGCATCGCCGATCAGGATCGGCGTGATCAACCCGTTCCGCGCGCCGGCGAGCGCGCCAGTGAGGGAGTTCGCGTCCTCTGGCGCAACCACGGCGGTGATCAGGGGCGGCAGGTCGCGGCAGGCGGCGAGCAGCCGTGCGACATGACGGTGCCGCGCCACCATCAATTCCGGCAAGACGCTGTCGGCGATGGTGGCGCTTGTCAACGGCGCCAGCACGGTCGCGAACCCTTCTACAATAAGGTCGCCGCCGCGCAGCAGGTGCGTCTGCAACACCACAGTCTGCGGCGGGCGCTTTTCAGTCACGGTCACACGCACAGTCAGCGTCTCGCCGACATGGGCGCGGCCGAAGAAGGTGAGGCTCTGCGCGCGGTACAGTGTCCCCGGACCCGGCAGCAGGTTGCCGAGCACCGCCGAGAACAGCGAGCCGAGCCACATCGCCGGGGGGGGATGCGCCACGTCATCCGGCCCGTCGCCGGCTGAGCCGGGCAGGTTCACCGGGTTCAAATTGCCGCTGACATGGGCAAAGATGTAGAGGTCGTCGGGCGTCACCACCCGGGTAATCTGCTCCGTGTTGCCGACCGTCAAATCGTCAAACGTCCTGTTCGTGCGCATTGTTTCCTCCCGAAGTCGGCAATGCTATTTGTGGAGTTGGTGCCCGATGCAGCGTAGGTTGCGGCCGCCGGAGCTTCTTCCGCGGCGTGAATGGTGTTTGCGGCGTTCTTGCCGTGATCTCGGCGCCGGAGCCGCGATCGTCAGCACTGATCTGCCAGTCGCGCCGGAGGCAGACGCCGCGGACGTAACCCAGTCGCCAAGCAGGTCTGGGACGGCGCCGGCCTGACGCCGGCGCCCCAGCTCAGTCGAACAGTTTCCTGAACGCGCCGACGGCATGTTCGGCAGCCTGCTTCCACTCGCCCTCGAATTCCTGCAGTCGGCCAGAGTACTTCGAACGCTGCTCCTCAAGTTGCTGCTTGATTGCGGTGAATTTCTCGCCGAGTTCCCGCTTGCGCTGATCGAACGCCTCGCCCTGGTAGGCGGCCTGGACCTTTGCCTGGGCAGCGACGGCTTCCAACTCCGCGTCCAGCGACTCGCGCGCCTTCACGTAAGAATGCAGAATGGCGTCCGTGGCGGCATCGAGCGTCTTGCCGGACTGCGCCACCTGCTCGTCGAAGGCCGCTTCGAACCGGGAAAGGGCATCGTCGATTTGCTTCCGCCCTGCCGCGCCGGCATCCGCCGTGGCTTCGGTGAGCCGCCCGATCTGTGCTTTCGCACCATCGATTTCCGACGCCAGCTTCTGTTTGACATCCGTCGCAAGGTCATTCTGCCGCTTGACGCCGGCTTGAAGGTTATCGAGCGCATCGTCCACCGCCTGCTTTTGACGCGCAAGTCGCTCCTTCCCCTGCTGCGTCGAGAGTGCGAGTTGCGCCCCAAGGGCTTCCGCCTTGGCGGTTAGTGCAGCGAATACGCTATTGCCCGATTCTCGGATCTGTTTGATCGTATCTGACATGATGGTTGACTCCCTTGTTGCGACTCCGCGCCCGGCCATCAAGCGGGCCGTTGCGTATTTTTGCCCCTGCTTTCGACCTTGCGCCTGCCTTCGGCGGCCAGGTTGTCTCGCTCAATAGGCACGTTGCACAGTCGTCGTGCCGGCGGGTCCGACAGTCGTGGTAGAGCCTGGAGCGACGTAAGTGGTCGTTCCGGGCGACACATAGGTCATCGGGGCTGGCGCGACGATCGTTGCAGCCGGCGATTGTGGTTGTGGGCTGTGTACATCGACGCAGCCGGCCACGCCAACGCAGAGCAGGGACACGGCCAACGAGAAGCGGATGGCGGGATTCTTGCGACGGGAGCCTTTGGCTCCCTTGGCCGCACCGGCAATGCAAGTCATCATGTCCATGTCGCTGTCCTTCGGTTTGTTGCTGCGTTCGGGCCAATGCTGGGCCGCGGATCCGCGGCCACTGACCATGCCGGTCCCCGGCACGTCTTCAGAGTTATTGCGGAAGCGCCACCCGATGCCGCCCTGCGCGGCCTGGTTGGAAATGGTAGCCTAGTCGGGTCCAAACAGCGGCGGTAGCATCGGAAACTACTCAGATCCGGCTAGCGGCGGCCACCGGGCTTGCCGGCTTGCTTCAAATTCAAAAGACGTTTGCGGTTCGCGGGGCGGCGACACTGAACGGGGGGAAGCCTGAGTACTTTCCGAACCTGCTCGCCACGATCGTCGTCAGCTAGTGTCTGGTGCTGGCTGCGCGGGCTCCGCGCACGCAGCCCTGACCCTATCCGCCGCCACGCCCGTGCTTCCGCGCGAGGTTGGATTCCGATCCGAGCCGCCGAACCAAGATCTGAAAAGAGGTATCGCCATGTCAGCCTTCACCCACGCGATGACCATGTCCAAGCCCTACGCGCGCTCGGTTGCGGTCGCGGCACTTATGACCAGTACGATGCTCGGCAGCCCCACAATCCCGGCTCATGCCGCCATCGCCACACTCCAGATGGCGGAGTCCTCTGCTGCCCAGATCCCAGCCGGCCGGGGCGCCACCGAGGGAAAGGGGGAGACAGTCGAGCAGCGGATCACGGCTCTTCGCTCGGCGCTCGGAATTACACCAGGCCAGGAGCTGCTGTGGAATGGCGTGGCGCAGGCGATGCGCGAAAATGCCGCCGCCATAGACAAGCTGATCGCGGAAAATCGGGTCCGGCCGGTGAAAGACCAGACCGCGGTCGCCGATTTGACCGTCTACCAGAAATTCGCGCAGGCCCATCTCGACGGCCTGCAGAATCTGATTTCGTCGTTTGATACGCTGTACGATACAATGCCCGCTTCACAGAAGAAAATCGCCGACGAAGTGTTCATGAATTCCGCCCCCAAGGGCGGGCGTTCACATGGTTAGCAAGTCCAGCGCCAGGGCTTCCCGTGTTGGTGCAAAGAAGGTTTCCATGACCTGCATCCCCGACACAAAATCGATGCCGGACCTGTTGGTGAGGCTTGCGGCAGGGCTTGCGATGTCCGCCGTTCTTGTGCTTGGGACGTTCGCATCGGCCACCGCGCAACCGCATGGTGGCCGGGGCCACGAAGGCGGGCATGGCGGCGGATATAGCCGCGGACATGGCAGTGGTGGCGGCGGCGGCTATTATCGGGCACCTCCGGTGGTCTATGGCTCACCTTATGGCAACTCATACTATGGCGGCTCCCCGTACCCGCCGCCGGTGGTTTATCTTCCCGGTATAAGCATCGGGATTTGGTAGGCATCACCATGACAAAATGGCCCACGGCTATCACGGCGCCGTGGGCCATGCGTCCGCTACGCCAGTTCCGAAAACTAAATGCCGAGCGCGCCGAGCAGCCAGAGCACGATAAGGACAACCAATACAACACCAAGAACCCCTCCGAGGCCCGCCCCTCCATAGCGATTGTAGCCATAGTAACCACCACCGCCGCCAAGCAGGACGATCAGCAGAACAATTATTAGAATTGTGCTCATTTTCGCCTCCATCGTATTTGTTAGATCCCTCGCCGACCATTTTCAATAGCAGAAGCCGGCCGGCAAAGCAGGGTCGCCCACGTGCGACCCCAGAGTGACATCTATTGCGACCGGCTTGCCATAATGCCGGGTTGACAGTCTGGCCAAGCTCCGCGCGATATCTTCAAAGGTTGCATCGGAAGCAAGTCCCAGCGAGACCACAGTGTTTTCGAAGACAAATCGCAGCCGGCGGTCTTCGGCTGGATCAATGTGAATGGGTTGCATGAGACTCTCCACGACTGGGGCAGTTGGATGGACAGCACGCTGCGCCGCCGGCGATCGCGGTGACCGATGAGCGGAGGCGGCAGCCGTGCGGCGGCTCAACGCTCGTGCCTCTGGGAAAGGATCGGATAGTATCGCCAAGGGCTATGAGTCATACCGAACGGCGCACAGCCGTGGTAGGATCGGAAACTACCTACAGGCTATCCGCCGGGCAGCCGCGACTGGAGATCCGGATCGAATGAGGGCTCGTCGTCGGCACGCCAGGCAGCGGCAAGTGCCAACCTGGCCAGCGCCGGAAGGGATTTCGAGCCGGTCTTCTTCATGATCGCGGCACGGTGGTTTTCGACAGTGCGCTGGCTGATGCCAAGATCCGCGGCGATATTCTTGCTGGGGGCGCCGGCGAGAACCAGCGCCATGATCTCCCGCTGTCGCGGAGTCAAATCCGCCAGATGGCTGGCGGCGGTTTCCCTCCAGGCGACCAGCCTGCCGGAATCGCGGGACTGTTCGATAGCGCGTTTGATGCTGGCAAGCAGTTCGCCACGGCCGACCGGCTTCTCGATGAAGTCCGAAGCGCCCGCCTTCATGGCTTGAACCGCGATCGCCACGTCGCTGCTGCCCGTAATCATGATTGCCGGCAGCCGATGCCCCGCCAACTGCCTCAGCAATTCGAGCCCGCTCATTCCCGGCAAGTACGCGTCGATCAACAGGCATGCTCCGGTTCCGGGGCGGTAGTCTTCGAGGAATGCCTCGCAGGATGCATAGTCTGCGACGGTCCAGCCATCCTGCTCCAGCAGGCTGCGAAGTCCCTCCCGCACATTGCTGTCGTCGTCGACGACAAAGATGAGCGGCGCATCCGAAGAGCCGGCCGGTTCAAACTGCGGAGCACCCGCCTGCGATACCGGCAGGAGCCGTTGAATGACCTGCGTCAGCTCGCCCAGCTTCACCGGCTTGTTAAGTTGGACACAATTCTGCAGCGCAATCTCGCGCAGGGTGACGGTCGAGATATCACCGGTCAGGATGATGACCGGGATCTCACGATGAAGTTTCTCCCGCACCTTTCCGATGAACTGGAGGCCGGTCAGACCGTTGGGAAGATTATAGTCCGCGATGATGAGGTCAGGTCGGATCGGGCCTCGCGTGACGAGGTCAAGCGCGGCGACGCCGTCCGGCGCCGTCGCCGCGCGATGGCCTTCCTCCCCGAGAACAAGTTCGAGGAGTCCGCGAACTTCGGGATCGTCCTCGACGACCAGGATGACGCCCGTCCGGCGAACCGCGTCGGTGCTCGCGTTAGCGACGCCTTGCCGGTTCTGCTCCAGCTCCGGTGCCGTCTCGCCCGGTTGGCGGACGATCTCGATGGCGAAGACCGAGCCCTTGCCCAGACGCGAGCGGACGCGTACCCGATGGCCAAGCAACTTCCCCAGGCGCTGCACGATGGACAGTCCAAGACCGAGGCCGCGGCTCCGTTCGCGCGCGGCATTGTCGAGCTGATGGTACTCCTCGAACACCGCCTGAAGCTCCTCGCCGGGGATACCCACGCCGGTATCCCAGACCTCGATGCTCAGGATTCCCCGGTGCCGCCGGCAACCAAGCAGCACCTTGCCGTGACTGGTGTATTTCAATGCGTTCGACAGCAGATTGCGGATCATCTGCTCCAGCAGACGCGGATCGCTCTGAACCGGGAGGCTGCACGGGACCGTGCGAAACCCCAGGCCCTGCGCATGCGCGTGATAGGCGAACTCATCCCTGAGCCGCCCAAGCAGACCGTTGATCGGGAAAGTGACCACCTCCGGGCGGACAGTGCCGGCCTCGATCTGGTTGATGTCGAGCAGCGCGTTCAGCATCCCGGTCATGGCGCCCAGCGTCTCGTCGAGCCGCGCGACCAGCTTCCGTGCCCGCTCGCCTTCGACGGTCTTCGCCAGGAGTCCCTGAAGCAGGGCAAGCGTCTGCAGCGGCTGACGAAGGTCATGGCTCGCGGCGGCGAGAAAGCGGGACTTGGCGGCATTGGCCAGCTCCGCCTGCCGCATGGCTGTCGCAAGTGCGTCCGCCGCGCGCCGCCGGCCGGTGATATCGGCAAAGGTGATGACGACGCCTTCGACCCCGTTGTCCTGGGTCCGATAAGGCAAGACGCGACGGCTGTACCAGGCGCCGTTCTGAGCTTCGATCTCCCGTTCGATCGGCGCAAGAGTCTCAAGCACCGATCGGGCATCGGTCAGCAGCGCGCCATCGGCAGCCAGCGAGTGGAGGTCTTCAAGCGGCCGCCCGACGTCGCTGGGTATAACGCTGAACAGCGACTTGGTAGCCGGCGTGAAGAAGCGGATATTCAGGGCAGTGTCGAGGAACAGCGTTGCGACGTCGGTGCTATAGAGAACATTCTGCAAGTCATTGGATGTCGTGCGCTGCCGTTCCAGGGTCTCATGGAGCTGGCTGTTGAGGGCGGTCAGCTCCTCGTTGAGCGATTGCAATTCCTCCTTCGAGGTCAGCAGCTCCTCGTTCGTGGATTGGTATTCCTCGTTGATCGACAGAGCCTCTTCGTTGATCGCCTTCTGCTCTTCGCTGGAGATCTCGAGGCTGCGGATGGCGCCCTGCAGCTCCGTCCTCGTGGCTTCGAGCTCCTGCTCAAGCCGGGCCACCAGGGAAGCGTCCGCCGCCGTGACGAGGCCCGCTTGCTTGTCCTGTTGCAGTGGCTCGTCAACGAAGCAGATCAGCAGCAGCTCATCGCCGTCGGCTGTCACCGGGCGTACGTCGATGCTAAACAAAGCCGTGTCGCCATCGAGGTTCGTCCGGCCACCGGCGACGACAACGCGGGCGTTCTGTCGGCTGGCTTGTTGGATTGCCAGGGCAAGCTTGCCGCGCAGCCCCTGGCGGGCAAGGGCGAGCAGATCGTGCGTCGGATGTCCCGGCGCCACGCGCAGATAACGGTCTGTCGGTCCCAGCGAATAGAGACATTCGTGCTTGCGGTTGATCAAGACCGCCGCCGGTGCGTAGGCCTCCATCACCAGCCGCCGGCAGAGGTCACCCAGCGCGGCCTGTCGCGAGAGCGCCCGGCCTGATCCCGGACGTGCATGGATGCGGCCGCCGTCACCGGTCAGCGAAAATCCGGCGTCTCCCGGCCGGGCACGGACGATATGCCGGTACAGACGCTCCGACTTGGCGATCGCTTCGAAGCGGCCTTCGGCGTCGCCGACCGTCTCCGAGCTGCCAAGCAACAGAATGCCGCCCTCGCGCAGCGCAAAATGGAACAGCGAGATGATCTTGGCCTGCGCCTCCGGTGCCAGGTAGATCAGGAGATTGCGGCAAGACACCAGGTCGAGACGTGAGAATGGCGGATCTGCCAGCACATCCTGCACGGTGAACACCACCGCCGCGCGCAGTTCGTCCAGGACCCGATAACCATGATCTTCGCGCGAAAAGAAGCGTTCCAGTCGAGCCGGCGACACCTCTGCCTCGATCGCCTCGGGATAGAACCCGTCCCTGGCATGCGCGACCGCATCCGCATCGACGTCGGAGGCGAACACCTGCAGCTTGGTGTTCAGCTTGGCTGCCACGATTTCCTCGCGGAACAGCATCGCGAGTGAATAGGTCTCCTCCCCCGTGCTGCACCCCGCAACCCAGATGCGGATCGGCTGATCGGGCGTTTGGCCGCGGACCAGGTTAGGAATGACCTTGTCAGCCAGAAGATCGAACACCTTCGGATCGCGGAAGAAGCTGGTGACGTTGATCAGCAGGTCCTTGGCCAGCAGGTCGAGTTCGTCAGTGCCGCTGCGCAGGATCTGGATGTACCGATCCATGTGGTCTGTCGCGATCCCGGCCAGCGCCATGCGCCGCTCGACGCGGCGCTGCAGGGTACCCTGCTTGTAGAGTCTGAAATCGTGGGCCGTTTTCGTCCGCAGAAGCTCGATGATTTCCGGCAGTTTTGCCGTCGCCCGCGGAGGTGACCCGCTCTGCGCCTGTCGCTGACCGTATTCGACCAGCGCTTGCGGAATTTTCGCCGCCGGAAGGACAAGATCGACCGCGCCCGTCTTGATCGCGCTGCGCGGCATGCCGTCATAGGCGGCTTCGCCGGGCTCCTGCGCGATCACAAGCCCGCCTGTCTCCTTCACGGCCATCAGTCCAAGGCTGCCATCGGCGCCGGTGCCCGAAAGGACCACACACGCGGCGCGCGGACCGTAGTGCCCGGCCAGCGAGTACAGCAGGAAGTCGAATGGCAGCCGCGCACCGTGGCGCGCTTGCGGTTGCGAAAGGTGCAGGGCGCCGTTGCTGACGGACAGATAGGTACCTGGCGGAATCACATAGACGTGATCTGACTCGATCGGCATACCATCGGTTGCCTGGCGTACCGTCATGGGGGTGTGGCCGGCCAGCAGGTCCACCATCATGCTTTCGTGATTCGGATCGAGATGCTGGACCAGGATGAAAGCCATGCCGTTCCCGGGGGCCAGCGCGCCCAGAAGTGTCCGGCAGGCCTCCAGACCCCCCGCCGATGCGCCGATTCCAACGATCCGGAACGCGCCATGCCCGCTCGGCGGGGCCGGCGCCGACAAGGGACGCCCGCGCGATCGCGGTCGGGCGATCTTGGCCTGATGCGGGCGGCTGTCTGGCATTCTTGAACCGTATCTGATGTGCGTGCGGACCGCACTGTCTGCGCGCCCAATCGTATCACGGCTCGCTCGCCGCGGCGACCCTGGCACCGGCTTCGCGAATGCCGCGGACGCCTGTCGGCGGCAAAACGGTTCCCGGGCCTGAGTAGTTTCCGAGGCTTCGCCTGGCGATCTGCCTTCGGATATACGCATCAAATCGTCGGTCTCGCCGGTGTTGCCGGCGTCCGGGGTACCTCGGGGCGTTCCCCCCCCCGAGGGCGTTTCCTCCCCCAGACTGAGGCCCTGGCCGATCGACCAGGGCCTCGCTTTCCGGGGCGCCCGTACAGAGCAAGATACTGGAGGCGACGCCAACCGATGAGAACGCTTCGCGTGCTCGTTGTGGACGACGATGTCATGATCGGCACGCTGCTTGCCGACCTGCTCGCGGAATTGGGCCACGTCTGTTCGATCGAGAGCACCTTCTGGCGATCAAGCCGGGCGCGGTAACAATTCAGAAGCCGTTTCGTGAGCCGGATCTCGTTCAGGCAATGCGCCGTGCGCTTGAGATGACGACCGTTCCCTGAAGGCGACGCCAGGACGGCACGCGCGACGCCGGTCGCGAACAATCGCCCGCGTATGACCGGAGCCGAGATTAACGCATCGCCGGCCGCGCCGATCGCGCGTCGTCTGTCCGTCACCTGAGTATTTTCCGGTGCTGTTTCTGGCGATGCTTCGTCGGCCATGGTGCGCGACGGCTGAATGTCCCGGTGCTGCGGCCCGGTGGCGGTAATGGAATCGCCGCCGCGGGGGCGGAGCGCCGGTCGCAGGGTCTCGCTCCGCCGGGAACACGTGGAAAGGATCAGGTTATGGACAGCATCAGTGCAAGGCACGACGTCTCCCTTGAAGACGATCTCCATGACGCGGAGCTTGACGCCGAGTCCGTCGCCAGTCCGAACCGGCGGTCCGCGCTGCGAAGCTGGCTGCTGCACGACTCGCCCTACATCACGATGCTGCTTCTGGCCCTGGCGGGCGTGATTCTCCGGCTGCCGTCGGGCTACTGGTTGCTGCTGACCCCGTTGTTCGGCGTGATCTGCGTCGTCGCTGGATGGCGCCGATTCGAATCCGGGGAAGCCCGCAGGCAAATGGTCTATGCGTTGGCGATGGACTGGCTTGCCTTGATCGTCGCCATCTATGTGCTGACCAACACCGGCGTCCAGGGCGTGCTGAACGCCAACGCAAGCTCACTCGCCTTGATGACCCTGCTGGGACTTGGCACCTTCGTCGCCGGCGTGCAGGCGCGGGTTTGGCGGATCGGCGCGGTCGGCGCTATCCTGCTGCTGGCCGTGCCGGGCATGGGGTGGGTTGACCAGTCGGCCCTGTTTTTGGTCGCCGCCACGGTGGCACTCATCGCGATCGGCGGGGTGGTTTGGTGGTTGGATCAGCGGCGGCACGGCAGCGCCTAGGCCGCAGAGCCTACAGCCATGGACGCCACAATAGACGAGAGCAAGATCGTCGTGGGCGGCCGGGGTGGGCCGCAGTTCCACGAGGTCGGCGGTCTGGGCGCGGTACGAACGCGCACCGACGCCCCCGTGAACCGTGCCAAGATCACCATACGGAATCTCGACTTCTTCTATGGCAGCGCCAGAGCACTCAAGGGGGTGTCGCTGGAGCTGCCGGAGAAGCAGGTGACAGGCATGATTGGACCGTCAGGGTGCGGCAAGTCGACCCTGCTGCGCGTCCTGAACCGACTGTACGATCTGTACCCGAAGCAGCATGCGACCGGCGAGGCACGGCTCGACGGTCAGGACATCCTCGGACCCGGCGTCGACGTGAAGCGGCTGCGCAGCCGCGTCGGCATGGTGTTCCAGGAGCCGACGACGTTCCCGATGTCCATCTACGCCAACATCGCCTTCGGCATAAAGCTGCACGAGAGCTTGTCGCGCGCGGATATGCATGCGCGCGTAGAGCTGTCGCTGACCCGCGCCGCGCTGTGGGCCGAGGTGAAGGACCGGCTTGCCGAACCGGCCGGCCGGCTGTCGGGCGGCCAGCAGCAGCGCCTCTGCATCGCCCGCGCCCTCGCAACGCGCCCGGAGGTGATCCTGCTCGACGAGCCAACCAGCGCGCTCGACCCGATCAGTACGCAAAAGATCGAGAATCTGATCGACGAGCTGAAGCAGCACGTAACCATCGCGATCGTCACCCACAACATGCAGCAGGCCGCGCGCTGTGCGGACCATGTCGCATTCTTCTATCTTGGCGAGATGGTCGAGGCCGGCCCCGCGGCGCAAATGTTCACCGCCCCGCGGCAGAGGCGTACCCAGAACTACCTCGCCGGCCGGTTCGGCTGAGGGCGAACGCAGTCGCCAGGCGGCCGCCAACGGAGATGCTGAATGACCGATAGTCCCGATCGTTCGCTCGTGACGGCTGGCGCGCCACAAGGGACGACAGCGCACGACGTGGTCCGCGAACGCGGAAAGGTAAGCTGGCACCGTCGGAACCCGGACGCCGCCCCCCCGGATGGCGAGCTCGGCCCCGAAGATGTTTGGCAGGAGCCAGCGACACGAATTCTCAAGCGACTCGGCACGTCCCCCGCAGGACTTGATACCGCGGAGGTCGAGTCGCGATTACAGAGCTATGGACCCAACGACGCCGCGACCGTCAAGCGGTCGCCCCTTGTGCTTCAATTCCTTGGGCGCTTTCGCAATCCGCTGATCATCATCCTTCTCGTGGCCAGCTCAGTCTCAGCGGCGACCGGCGACGTGGCGAGCTTCGTCATCATCGTCACCATTGTTACGCTCAGCGTGATCCTCGACTTCGTCCAGGAGGTTCGCGCCCAGAATGCGGTCGAAGCCTTGCGCCGTTCGGTCGCTGTCCAGGCAACCGTTCGCCGCGACGGCGCAAGCCTATCGGTGCCGATCGATCAACTGGTGCCTGGCGACATCGTTGAGTTGATCGCCGGCGATCTGGTCCCCGCGGACTCGCGGCTGCTGGAAAGCCGCGATCTCTACGTCAACCAGGCCCTCCTCACCGGCGAGCCCTATCCCGCCGAGAAACTGGCCAGCGATGCCGCTTCGGGGGCGGAAAATCCCGCCGGGGCATCGAACGCCGTGTTCGCCGGCACTTCCGTGATCAGCGGCACCGCCACCATCGTCATCTGCCGCACCGGCAGCAGGACGGCGCTCGGCCATCTGGCAACCAGCCTGGCGGAGAAGCCGCCGGCCACGGCCTTCGCGGTCGGCATCCACCGGTTCAGCATGCTGATCATGCGGTTCACCGTGCTGATGGTGCTGTTCGTCCTGGTGGTGAACATCTTCTTCCATCGGCCGATGCTTGAGTCGCTGATGTTCGCGGTGGCGCTTGCTGTCGGGCTGACCCCCGAGCTGCTGCCGATGATCGTCACCGTGACACTGGCGCGATCGGCAATGCAGATGGCCAAGCGAAAGGTGATCGTGAAGCGCCTGTCCGCGATCCACGATCTCGGGGCCATGAACGTGCTGTGCACCGACAAGACCGGCACGCTGACCGAAGCCACCATCAAGCTGATGCGCGCGATCGACGGACGCGGCATCGAGAGCCAACCAGCCTTTTCCTATGCCTATGTCAACAGCCAGTTCGAGAGCGGCATGAAAAGCCCGCTCGACCAGGCGATCCTCGCCGACCATCGGTTCGACATGACCGGATGGCGCAAGATCGACGAGGTGCCGTTCGATTTCGAGCGGCGCCGGGTCTCGGTTCTGGTCGAGCACGACAGCAAGCACCGGTTGATCGTCAAGGGCTCGCCGGAGGATCTGCTGCGGCTGTCCGGGCGCTACGAGTGCGCCGATGGGATCGAAAAGCCGCTCGACGCGGAGACGCGCCGGACCTTCGAAGCCACCCTGGAGGCGCTCGGTGCGCAAGGGTTCCGCGCGCTTGGCATTGCCACCCGACTGGTCGATGCAAGCCACGAAACCGCCGCGATCGTCGATGAGGCCGACCTTGTCTTCGCGGGGTTTGCGGTCTTCCTCGATCCGCCGAAAGCCAGCGCCGGGGAGACGATCCGGGCGATGGCGGAAGCCGGAGTCTCGGTGAAGGTGCTGACCGGCGACAACGAACTGGTAAGCCGCCACGTCTTCTCCGAGATCGGCGTGCCAGTGACGGGTGTGCTTACGGGCGACGCGCTGGAAAATCTCACCGAAGAGGCGCTGATCGGGCAGTTGCCATGGGTCAACCTGTTCTGCCGGGTCAATCCGCAGCAGAAGCACCGAATCCTGCTGGCGCTGAAGCGGCTCGGCCATGTGGTGGGCTTTCTCGGCGACGGCATCAACGACGCGCCGGCGCTGCATGCGGCCGATGTCGGGATCTCGGTCGATGGCGCCGCCGACGTCGCGCGCGCCGCCGCGGATTTGATCCTACTGGAACACGACCTGTCGGTCGTCCGCGAAGCCATGGTCGCCGGACGCTGTACGGTCCAGAACGTGTCCAAATACGTTCTGATGGGCGCAAGCTCCAACTTCGGCAACATGTTCAGCATGGCCGGCGCCGCGCTGATCCTGCCGTTCCTGCCCATGCTGCCGATCCAGATTCTGCTGAACAACCTGATCTACAACGTGTCCGAAATCGCGATCCCGGTCGATCGGGTCGATCCCGAGGCTATCGTCGGACCCGTGAAGTGGGACATCAGGTTGGTGGAACGCTTCATGCTGATATTCGGCCCGGTGAGCTCGATCTTCGATTTTCTCACGTTCTACGCGCTGCTGAGCCTGTTTGGCGCAGGCGAGGCGCTGTTCCAGACCGGCTGGTTCATCGAGTCGATGACGACCCAGACATTGGTGGTGTTCTGCATCCGAACGCGCCGGCGGTTCTACCGGAGCAGGCCGTGCGGGTTCCTCGTCGGCATGAACCTCGGGGCGGTCGCCGTCGCGATTTTGCTGCCGCTGCTGCCGTGGGGCCGGTGGTTCGGGTTTGTGCCGCCGTCGCCAATGTTCTTTGTCTTCCTGATCGGCGCGACGCTGGCGTATCTCGGGCTGGTCGAAATCGCCAAGGTCTTCTTTTACCGCGCAATCGCGCGGCGCTGACACTGCCAACGATTCGGGGCTACAGGAATGCTGGTGCGTAATATGGAGCGCCACCGCATGGGACATAGCGGTTGGCTGCGCGCGGCGGTGCTTGGCGCGAATGACGGCATTCTCTCGACGGCGAGTCTTGTGCTGGGGGTCGCAGCCGCACACGGCAGCCGCGCAAATGTCCTGGTTGCGGGCATCGCCGGCCTGGTCGCGGGCGCCATGTCGATGGCCGCGGGCGAGTTCGTGTCGGTCCACTCGCAGGCAGACACGGAAGCGGCGGACCTTGAGCTGGAGCGTGGCGAACTCCGAACGGATGACAAGGGAGAGCATGCGGAGCTGACAGCGATCTACGTTGGCCGCGGCCTGGACCCTTCGCTGGCGAAGCAGGTCGCCGACCAGCTCATGGCGCATGACGCCCTTGGCGCGCATGCCCGCGACGAGCTCGGTATCTCCGAGACGCTGAGAGCCCGACCGATCCAGGCGGCATCCGCCTCCGCTGCCAGCTTCGCCGTCGGAGCAGGCATGCCTTTGTTGGTGGCTGTCCTGGCACCGGCGGCGACGCTTGCTGTTGCGGTCTCCGTCACCTCACTTGTATTCCTGATGTTCCTGGGTGCGCTGGCGGCACGCGCGGGCGGCGCGGACGTGACGCTCGGCGCAGGCCGCGTCACGCTTTGGGGTGCGCTGGCAATGGCGATCACCGCTGGCGTGGGGGCCTTGTTCGGCACAATCGTTTGAGCGGTCCCACAGCGGCCGTTCAACGGCATCGCCGGTAGCAGCTCTGCGTACTATCCGAACCTCTCGTGGAAGCGGACGATAAGCTAGAGCCAGCTTGCGGCGATTCGTGATTGCGGCTCCATCTACCGAAGCCGCGATCGCAGCCGCATTTCCAAAAACAGGAGCGCCTATGAAGACGGAGATTCTGGCTGCAATCGGCGAAGACGGATTGCAGCCCGCGGCGTCCCTGAACGCGGCGCTGGCGGCGAATGACCGCGTGAAATATGCCTTCTCCCTGCTACAGATGGCGTTGGCCCACGGCGAGCATCCCGAGCAGCCGGCGGCCACGCTCAAGCGAGAGCGCATCGGCTGCGGAATCGATGATCCGGATCTCGACACCGTGGTGGCGGGAGCGCGCATGGTGGGAAAGGCCTGCCGCGTCGCCGGCGCTGCGCGGATCCTCGGCCGCATCGCTGACGACATGCGGTCGATGGCCGCCCCGGTGCTGGCCACGAACCCGGATGGGCTCGCGGCCAGACTCGATGGATTGCTCGGCGCGCTGCCTGCCACGGCGGACGACCTGCTCGATCCTGCTGCCACCTCTGCCATGATGCAAGCCGGGCGCGACGGCCCGGACAGCCTGCATCGCCTGGTGATGGACCTGCACAAGCAGCTCAATGCCATGCAAGCGGCGCTGGCCGAAGAAACACTGGATGGCGCCGCCGCCTACGGCCTGGCCGAGACGGATCGGCCAATGGTCGCGGCATTCATGGCCGGGGTCAATCGCACCGCGAAGCTGAAGTTTGGGCACCCGGGGCTGGCCACCACCGCCACCCGCGCCGGTGGCCGGCTGGTGATCCAGAACGACATCGGCACCACGGATGCCCATGTGATCGTGATCCATGTGCAGGACCTGGCCGTCAGTGTCACCTATACCGACGTGCATCCGGAGCGGCTTGCATTCTTCCAGGAGATGCTGAAGCCCCGCGCGGTCACCTGGGAAGCCGGGCGCACTGCCGTGCTGGCCGCCGGCGCGCCGTTCTATCTCGCGACCGGGCGCATCGAGGCGAAAGATGCCGAGAGCTGCCGCGCTTATCTCGACTTTCTCGGTTCACGTCTCGTTTTCCTGATCGACTGGAACCGTGCGCGCAAGCAATTGCGGGGGTTCATGCGCGGGTCCGACCGGCTGGCCCTGTTGCGCGCGGCGGCGGAGGACGACATCGGGCATCGCGGCTTCCTGGAGCTGGGCGGCGCGCGGCTGGTCAACCAGGCGATCGAGGCCACCGCCGGCTCATCGATGCATTTCGGCGACCGCCTCTGCGACGTGCTCGGCGATGTGCCGACGCTGGATTTTCTGCGCTTCGCTTTCCGGGCCGCGACCGAGGGCCTGCTGTCCGGGCGGTCGCACGCGCTGATCCATGACCGCATCCGGGTGGCGCTGGCGGCGCATTTCAGCAACGAGGAACGGCAGATGCTACGTCTCGCCGCCGATCATGCCGGCCTGATCTTCGAGCTTGCCAGCCTGGTGCGTGACGGGCTGCAGGCCGAGCCGGGCGATGCGGGCAAACGCGCCCGGCATGCCGCCCAGTTCGAGCATGATGCGGACCAGATCGTGGTCGACACGCGCGAGGCCGTGCGCCGTCGTCCGGACTATGCGGTGTTCCTGCCGCTGCTGGAAAGTGCGGACGATGCGGCGGACGAGCTGGAGGACGCGGTCTTCCTGCTCAACCTGGACACGCTGCAGGGCAAGCCGCTGGAGGCATTGCAGGTCCTGGCAGACCTGCTGGCGGAAGCGTCCCAGGAATGGATCAGGGCGGTGGGCCATGCCACGCAAATCGGCCGCGCCGCCAGTCCCGCCGAGACGGAGGATTTCCTGACAGCGATCGACCGCGTCGCCGCCATCGAGCACAAGGCCGATGACGCGGAGCGCACGTTGGCGGCGATCACCATCCAGCATGCGCAGGATTTCCGACAGTTGCATTTGTTCACCGCAATCGGCGGCAAGTTCGAGGCGGCCGCGGATGCGCTGAAGCACGCCAGCCTGATGCTGCGCGACCACGTGTTGGAGGATGTGATCGATGGCTGATCTCTATCCCATCGTGCCCGGTGCGGCGCCCGCCAAAGGCGGCGCAGCGGAGGTTGGCAACAAGGCCTGGAACCTGATGCTGATGGCGCAGGCCGGGCTGCCGGTGCCGCCCGCTTTCGTGCTGCCGACAAGCTGGTGCCGGCGTACCAAGCCATCGGATGAACCCCTGATGCGCGGGGCGCTGGCGGCGGGTATCGCCCGGCTGGAAACCGCGACCGGCCTGGCCTTTGGCGCGGAGCGCCGGCCTTTGCTCGTCTCGGTTCGCTCGGGCGCTGCCGTGTCGATGCCGGGCATGATGGAGACCGTGCTGGATGTTGGCCTCAACGCGGAGACGGTCGAGGGCCTGATCCGCCTGACCGGCAATCCGCGGCTCGCCTGGGATAGCTACCGGCGCCTGGTGCAGGGCTACGCAGAAGTGGTGACGAACCTGCCGACAGCGCCGTTCGACGCGCTGGTGGCTGCGGCGCTGGTGACGGCGGATGCGGCGAACGAGCGGGAGCTCGATCATCGCAGCCTCCGGGCGCTGACGCGGGCGATGCTTGATTGCTACCGCACGCTGACCGGCCACGCCTTTCCCGCCGATCCGCACGAGCAACTCGCGGGCGCCGCCGCGGCCGTGTTCCGCTCCTGGGATGCGCCCAAGGCGGCCGCCTATCGCCGCTTGAACACCATCAGCAACGACGGCGGCACGGCGGTGACGGTCCAGACCATGGTCTACGGCAATGCCGGGGGCGGGTCGGGGGCCGGCGTGGGCTTCACCCGCAACCCCGCCACCGGCGCACGCGAGCTGTATTTCGACTTCCAGTTCAACGCGCAGGGCGAGGATGTCGTGGCCGGGCGCCAGAAGCTGCGCGACAACGAGCGCTTGCGGTTGGTATTGCCGGCCGTCTGGGCGCGGCTGAACGACATCTGCCGCGAGCTGGAAGCGCAATTCCGCGACGCGCAGGATTTCGAGTTCACCGTCCAGGCCGGTGCGCTGTTCCTGCTGCAGACCAGGCGGGCCAAACGCACGGATTGGGCGGCGCTGGCGATCGCCGTGGATATGGTCGGGGAAGGCGTGCTCACGCCGGCCGAAGGGCTCGCGCGGCTCGATGGCATCGACCTGGGCGCCGTCGTCCGCACCAGCTTCGCGCCGCCAGTGCCCAAGACACTGGCGATGGCGCAGGTGGCGGGCATGGGCGTGGCTAGCGGCGCTATCGCACTCGACTCGGACGCGGTGAAGCGCCTGTCGCCGGGGGGCACGCCGGTGATCCTGGTGCGGCAGGCGACGGTGACGACGGATATCGAGGGCATGGCGCTTGCGGCCGGAATCCTCACCGGGTCGGGCGGGCGAACGTCCCATGCGGCGGTGGTCGCCCGCCAGCTCGGCAAGGTGTGCCTTGTCGCTTGCCCGGGGCTGGAGATCGACCTGCCAAAGCGGCAATGCCGGATCGGGGGGACCCTGCTGAACGAGGGCGATTTTCTGTCGCTGGACGGCAATAGCGGCGCGGTTCACGCCGGCCGGCTGGTGCCGGTGACCGAGCAGCCCGACCGGGCTCTGGCCATTATCGCCACCTGGCGGATTGCTGCGGCCGCATAGATAGCGGTGCGACGGGCCTGCGGAAAGCTATTTCCGCAGGCCGTCACGAGGTGCAATCCGACGTTGCCCGTTCAGCTTCTGAACAGTGGTCTCCGCCCCGGCGCAGCGTGCCGAACCGGCGTACCCCCTTCGCTCTGCTGGGACTCGCGACCTGACTGGTCCGAGTCACTTGCCTGGCCTTGTTGCTGACCGGCCTGCTCTTCCATGATGCCTTCGCGTCCGTCGTTCACGCCGGTCCTGGTTTTGTCGTCGGCCATAATCATCTCCTGTCGTTTCAGAAGCCTTGGTCGCTGCGGCTGGGCGGATGCTTCAAGTGCACTCCTTGTCTTCGTCGGCTATCCGAGGACGACCCGAACCCGATGAGTGGTCCCGTCGTCGGCGAGGGCAATCCGCCCCCCGTTTCCGGGCAGCGCCTTGCCGTCGAGTTCTGTTCTCACCACCCCGCGGCAAACGCCCTGCGGGTTCACGACTTCGATGTCGTAGCGGGCAGAGTGATACCGGAACGTCAACTTGAAGCCCGGCCAGGTCTTCGGGATGCAGGGATCCAACAGGAGTGTCGTGCCCTGCAGACGGAACCCAAGGATCCACTCAAGGCCGGCGCGGTACATCCACCCAGCCGAGCCGGTGTACCATGTCCACCCTCCGCGCCCGACATGCGGCGACGTTGAGTAGACATCGGCGCTGACCACATAGGGCTCGACCTTGTAGCGCTGAACGGCGTCGGGCGTGTCCGAATGACTGATGGGGTTCAGCATCGTGAACAGCTCCCCCGCCTTGTCGCCGTCACCGAGCATGGCGAACGCGATCACCGACCAGATCGCGGCATGCGTGTACTGGCCGCCGTTCTCCCGGATGCCGGGCGGATAGCCCTTGATATAGCCGGGATCGAGCGGCGTCTGGTCGAACGGCGGGGTGAACAGTAGCAGAAGACCGTCATCCCGGCGGACCAGGTGTTTATCGACCGCCGCCATGGCTTGCGCGGAGCGGGTTGCATCGCCGGCGCGGGAGATCACAGCCCAGGACTGCGCTATCGAGTCGATGCGGCACTCACTGCTGGATGCTGAACCGAGCAGGGTCCCATCGTCGTAATAGGCCCTTCGATACCAATCCCCGTCCCAGCCGTCACGCTCCAGCGCTTCGGCGATGGCGGTCGCATGCCCGCGCCAGCGCGCGGCATGCGCATGGTCATCTCGTCGATCGGCCAGGCCCGCGAAGCTGCTCAGGGTGGCGTTAAGAAACCAGCCCAGCCAGATGCTTTCGCCCTTGCCTCCTTCCCCAACCCGGTTCAGGCCATCGTTCCAATCGCCGGTTCCGATCAAGGGCAAACCATGGCTACCGAGAGCGAGGCTCTGGTCGAGCGCACGCGCGCAGTGCTCGAATAGCCTGCCATGTTGTTCGGAGACCGTCGGCTGGAAGAACGCCTCGTTCTCGCCCTCGCGCAGCGTCGCGCCTTCCAGGAAGGGAACCATCTCATCCAGGACCCGGACATCCCCCGTGACCTCGACGTAGTGCGCGACGACGTGAGCCAGCCAGACGCGGTCATCCGAAACCCGCGTGCGCACGCCGCGACCCGATTCCGGCAGCCACCAATGCTGCACATCGCCCTCGACGAATTGCCTCGCCGCGGCACGCAGCAGATGTTCGCGGGTAATCGCGGGTTTCGCGACGCACAGCGCCATCACGTCCTGAAGCTGGTCGCGAAAGCCATAGGCGCCGCTTGCCTGGTAAAACGCCGAGCGCGCCCAAACCCGGCACGCCAGCGTCTGATACAGCAGCCAACTGTTCAACAGAATGTCCATCGAACGGTCCGGCGTCGACACCTGGACCGCGCCAAGCGTGGCGTCCCAGAGCGCGGCAACCCCGGCAAGGACGGCGTCGAGATCGGCCGCCCGGTACTTCGCGACCAGCGCCTGTGCGTCGGCATCCGTCGGCGTCTCGCCAAGCAGGAACACGATTTCGGTGGTCGCGTTCGCCTCCAGATAGACCCGCGCTTGGAGCGCGCCGCAGGGATCGGCGCCAGCGCCCACCCAATTTGAGAGCGGTGCAACGCCGGTGATAGCGGCCGGTTGTTCAAGCGTACCGTTACGGCCCAGGAACTCCTTGCGGTCACCGGTCCACGAGAGCTGACGACCGGCAAGATCGGCAAACGCCACGCGCTCCCCGAACGCGATGTTGCAGGGGTTCCGCGCCAGCATCGCCCCGGTCCGTCCGTCGAGCGCGGTGACGATGAACGGTGCGCAGGCCGCACGGGACGCACCGAGCACCCATTCAACGTAAGCTGTCACCGAGAGGCGGCGCGATCGCCCCGAATGGTCCGTGATCTTCAATCTGGATATCTTGATCGGATCGTCGGTTGGCACGTATTGCAGCAGCTCAAGAGCGATCCCCTGCGAAACGTGCTCGAACCTTGTGTAGCCCGAGCCGTGTCTGACGACATAGGACGAGCCCGGCTCGCGAATCGGAAGCGCCGTGGGTCCCCATAGCGCGCCGCTGTCCTCATCATAGACGTAGATGATCTCGCCCGGCGCATCGGTGACGGGATCATTGGACCACGGGGTGATATGATTCTGCTGGCTGTTGAGCGACCAGGTGTAGCCGCTGCCTTCAAGCGACGTCTGGAAGCCGAAGGACGGATTGCAGACGACATTGATCCATGGGGCGGGTGTCGTTTGCCCGTCTTCCAGGACCGCCACGTACTCCCGTCCGCCGTCGGCGAAGCCGCCGATCCCGTTGGAGAACTCCAGACCCTGCCGGGATGCATTGCCGTGCGACCAGGTGCTCGCTGCCAGACGTCTTTGCGGCGGGGCCGAAGGTTTGGCGTCGGGAACGCGCCTCACCTGTTCGGAGAGTGTCCCGCGATGACCGATCAGCACCGCGCGGGCCGCTGTCTGCAGCAGGTTGCGGACCTCGGCCGAGACCAGGTCGGCGCGCAGGATGAATATTGCTCCCTTCACGCCCGCCGCCGCGGGTTTTGGCTGCGATGGCTTCGCCCGGACCAGCGCCTGAAGAGCGACCTGGAGATCCTGTGTGTAGGACGCCGGGCTTTCATTCAGCACCACGAGATCGACCGCTAGCAGCTTCATCCGCCAGTACTCGTGGGCGAGCAGCAGTTGCCGGACAATTTCGAGATCGCTGCTCTCGTGGACGCGCACCAGGACGATCGGCATGTCCCCGGAAATCCCGTTGGCCCAGAGCAGGGATGCCGGGCCGCCACCCTGTTTGAGTGCCTCGGAGGGCGGACGCAACGCCGGGTCGGAGTAAAGCACACGATTGGCGAGACGCTGAAAGACGTTTGCTTCGCCGGCGGAAATCCCAAGGTGAAAGAGCTGGACCTGTGCCTGTGTCCAGGCCAGCGTCATCGCCCGGTCAAACGCCATGGCACTGCGATGCTTGTCCACCAGGCTTAGCACTTCGGCGCGGGACGCCGCGATCAATGTCCAGAATGCGACGCGCCCGGTTGCTCCTGGCGGGAGCCGTACACGGCGGCGAAGGCTGAAGATCGGATCGAGCACGGGTCCAACGGTGTTGGAGAGAGGCAGGCCATTGGCCATCGCAATCGGCGTCCGAATGCCGCATCCGCGGCCAAGGAAGCGCGCCCGATCGGTCTCGAACTGCATATCGCCGATTGTCTCGCCTTCCGCGACGGCAAGATGCGCTGCCCAGGCCTGGCAGTCGCCAGCGGTCCGCAACCGCCTTGTGGCCAGAAGGGCGCCCGCGCTGGCGACGAACTCGGTTTCGACAAATAGTTTCGCGAATGCCGGGTGCGCGTCGTCGGTTGGCGGCGGTGCCAAGACGATCTCCGCATAGGAGGTCAGCTCGATCTCCCGCTCCTGGCTGCCAAGGTTGGTGACCGAAACACGGCGAACCTCCGCATCGTCCTCCGACGAAACCGCCATTTCCAGCGTTGTGCAGATGGTTCCATCATGCCTGACGATTTCCGCCCGGCCCTCGGAGAATGCGACCTCATAGCGGTCCGGCTCGGCGCCGCTCGGCTGATGGCCCGCCGACCACACCTCGCCGCTGCGCGGGTCGCGAAGGAAGACGTAGGAGCCCCAGCCATCCAGCGTCACGTCTTCCTTCCACCGCGTGACTGCCATGTCCCGCCACCGGCTGTATCCCGAGCCCGCCGCGGTGATCATCACCGCATAGCTGCCGTTCGAGAGCAGATGCGTGCGCGGCGAAGCGGCGTGTGCGGTATCGAACCGGCGCTGTGTTGCCGACATCAGTTCCCCGACGCTGGCGACGGCGTCGGCGGCCTCGGTCTTCGGCTCGGATATCGCCACATCGCGCGGCATCCGCTCCTGCAACAAGAGTTCGGTCGCCTGGATCATCGGCTCGCCATGGAAGCGCCGGCGCATGGAACCGTCGTGCAGCGCGTCGGTGATCGCGATGACGGTCATGCCTTGGTGATGGGCCATGTAGGCGCGGATGATGGCAACATCGCGGCCCTCGGGCAGA
>Ga0302140_10001164_pt1 | contig 34416 bp, 23 predicted proteins | sample I_Bog_E1_1_FD_202095 | JGI IMG/M metagenome (GOLD analysis project Ga0302140, IMG submission 202095) | Peat permafrost microbial communities from Stordalen Mire near Abisko, Sweden - I_Bog_E1_1 | ecosystem: Environmental > Terrestrial > Soil > Wetlands > Peat | place: Sweden: Abisko, Stordalen... | reverse complement strand
GGATGGCACTGAGGAGCGCATAGCCATGAAGGGAAGAACCTTGCAACCGCACCAAAAACCCCGGCGATTTTGGCGACCGCTGTTATTTGGGGTTATCTGGGGTTGGCCAATCGGCTAAGTGGTTGCGAGGGCTGGATTTGAACCAGCGACCTTTGGGTTATGAGTGATGCAACTAGCGTATTTTCAACGAGTTAGACGGCGTGGTTGGGAGTTTTAGAGAGTGCTAAGTAGGTTTGAATACGATCAGGGTATTGGTATTTGGGGTTGGTTTGGGGTTGACGGGTCTCGTCGACGAGAAATCAGAACGGGAGTGGAAACACGGTATAGCCGTGAAAGCGGCACCGCAAATCGCAGCATCAACGTATCGCTGAGAATCGGAATGCATCGGATCGAATCCCAGTGAGTCGCAACGAACATCTTAACTGCTCCGCAATTGTCCACCGGCCTCGCGATGGTTGTTGGGGTCGGATCGGCGTTGGAAAATGCCCGGGCACGATACCCAGAAGGCTGCCGAGTGTGGTGCGTTCTTCGGGTTCCGTTTTGCGCCGTTCCCAGTCTACTAATCGACGATGATGAGCCCGAGGATCCGTAGAGCTTCGAGCAAGTCTGGATCGTCTTCGGCAACCTTGCGCGAATTCGGCAGCTGAATCGGAAAACGTTCGGAGATGGCCCAGTCTTCGAAGATCGCCCAGTTTTCGATTGAGTGGCCATAACGGGAGTGGTAAAAGACCCCCGCGTATCCAAGTTCAAATGCCTTTCGGCCGGCATGTTGAGTCAGTTGGCGAGGCTCAGCCCGTTCAAGCGAACTCAGATCGACGTCCTCCATCCCAAGTTTCACTGCAATCTCCGCCAGAGCCGTTCTGAGATGACTGACCCATCCCAGCGCGTAAATGTCCGCGTACTCGCCTCCCACGGTCGCAGCGCCAATGCACCGCCCTTTGAACCACGCTCGACGGACCGTACCGAAAGCTGTGAAGTCGTCTTCACCATTTTCCATGAGCGCCAAGTCTGCGACGAATGCGAGGTCTACGCGAAAACGCGCCAGGGTTTCAATGAAGCACCCTAGACGTTGCGATGAGGCGTATAGAACCCGATATACGCGCATCGGGTCATCGAAGCGATTTCCAAAGGTCCCGTCTTCCTTGGCATAGGCCCAGTCAGGAACGGTCCATGCATCGTCATCCCTACCTACGCGGAAAAGCGGCCTCCGAGGCCGCTTCGACTCAAGATTCACGGATTTTCTCCTAACCGCCAACGAGGAATGCTCGCGCAGCTCCCATGATTTCTGGCGCCACTTTCTCCAGGTCGTTTTCCCTCATGAGCCTCAGCGGTACCCGATCACCAAGTTCCGGGTTCAGGCCGGTTAGCCAGGATTGGATCACAGCAGGATCTTCTCTTTCGGCGAGCATCCGGACCAGTTGGAAGGCAAACCTCAGACGCGGTTCGGCATCACCATAGAGCTCGCTTCCGTTCATCCACCGATCAACGGCGCGCACGTCCCGGACCCCGCCGACGTAGGCGGTCAGCTTGCGCCCAATGAGGCCAACAAGTCGCTTCACAATCTCCGGGATAGGGAGGCGGAGTGCTTCGCGGTGCGCGGCAAGATCAGGGCGAGATGCTGGAACGGTAGCCATTGGAGCCTCCTACAAATCCAGTATAGACCATAATTACATAAGAAACGCACGTAAATTACACCACAATACCCGTATGGGGTTGTGGCTCGCGCTGATACGGTAATCTCCAAGCGTTAACCAATGCATTTGCAAAGCTTTAGTCAATGTTTACAGTAGCTTACAGAAATCTTGGGTTGATCAATGCCGACTCCATACGGGTTGAACCGCGCACAGTTCAACAACTTTAGCATCGATTCACAATTCTGTTGCTCCACTGCGAATGCTTGTCATGACGCGTTTCAAAACGCGAGAGGTCGATCTGCGAACGCATGTGTTATTTCTGTCTGCGGCGTCGGCAGTGGGCTTGCGAAAAAGTCTCGCCTTCACAAAAGGCTCGAATGACAGCGCGCATGATGATTCGAGATCCGAGCGGATCGTCGGCCAGAAATCCACTTTGAATCGTGTGACGTTCAGAATAAGTTGCCCGAGACTTGCTCGGCTGCTGTATAGATTCGAGACTTGATCTCGTCGCGGGTCAGAATAGGATCGTTTTTGAGCGTTGTGCTGATGGTGATGGTGAAGACTTGATCGCGGACCCGCCCGACTAAGCGCTCGCCCATCTGGCTCTTGTGCTCGTCCGCAGCGCAGATCAGCGCCTCGTTACCAATCGCTCTTAACGGAACAGCATCTGCGCCGCATATCTGAGCGCTCGCAACCAATCGCGCATGGGCATCCCCGGCGATCTCTACGGTTAGGCGGAGGGTGCGCTTGCCACTCTCATTATGCTGCGTAAACTCGCAGACGGCAGGCTGTCCAGCGACCTGTTCAGCCACCGCACCCACCGCTTCTCCACCCAGCAGTCCAGACACCGTGGCTTCATTGATCCATGCGCACTTGTTCTCTGCCCTGCACATGGTGGGCAGGCCGATCAAACAGACTCCAAGTGCAATCAGTCGCAGTTTACGCAATGCTACCTCCAGCTAACCGAATCATCTGCCACTGCTTGGACTTCCTGCGTCGTTATCAAGATCCGAATGCATGTGCCACGGGATGCTTTCCGTGGATATCTCCTGATGTGCGCGAAGGAAGTTGAGAGAGTAAGTGGGCGCGCCCGGATCGACCTTCTTATCGACAAACTTTGCCTGCTGTTCCGCGGCCTGTTTAGGCATGCCCATACGTCGGTAGAGAATCGACAAGTTATAGTGCGCCGTCAGGTCGTCGGGATCGATTTTCTGCAGCGCCTCGAACTGCTCAAGCGCGGCAGGATTGTCGTTCTGCTGATAATAGGTGATGCCAAGCTCGCGCCGCGCATCGCGAGACTGCGGGAACATGTCGACCACCGTGCGAAAGTCGGCGATCTCCTGCTCTGTATTGCCGGCGCGTCGTTGCAGCAGGCCATCGTAATAATGCGCTCTCGCGCTCTTTGGATCGAGAACAAGAGCTCTGCGGATAGCCAGGCGGGCTGACTCATATTTTTCCCAGGCGATTTCGGTAAGGCCGATGTTGACGTAGGCGTCAGCATAGGTTGGGCGTAGTCTCACGGTCTCGGTGAAGGCTCGAACCGCGTCGGCGTACTGGAACTGGTCGAGAAGGGCAATGCCAAGATTATTCCAACGCATCCACTCAGGATTGTCAGCCGGGTCATCGGCTTCAGGTGCGTTATCGCCAATCTTCAAGACGCGGCTGCGCGAAGCGATCTCAACAACTGGATAAGCGGGATGATCCTTGCCGAAGATATTGTTGAGATAACTTTGGCGCAAATGGCGGTAATTCACTTTGGCGGTAACTGTAACGGCACCTGTTGCATTGGCGGGCAGGCGGAACTGATAGCGCACCAGCACCGAACGACCGGCCGGAACCGTGTTATCGTAGGCCACCGAGTGAATCGTCCACACCTTGTGATTGTCTACAAATTCGCCTTCGTCTGTGACCGGACGATTGGTGAAGCTGTGAGCGCGCGGGTCCAACATGCCATCCGGCTTCAGAAAACCGCTGTGATAAATCTCTTTGCCGTCATCGTCCTTCACCGTGAACTCGACCCATGCTTCATAGAGATCGCGTACTTCAGGAATCAGCGAGTGGCCGATGTTCTTGTTCTGGATGACGACGTAGGCTTCGACCGCGTCGTTCGGAGCGAGGCTATAGGAGGCCTTGCCCAGCGGTGCAATCAAGTCGTCGCTGTTGGCTCTCTTGAGCGCAAAGATATCCACGTTGAGATAGTTCCCCGCGCGCAGAAACTCGATTGTCTTTTTCAACTGCTCATCGAACCCATAATAGAAAGGAACGGCGGTATTGCCGGCCAGCCACCGGTGCGAGGCAAACGTGCCGTTCTTTGCGCCATAGTCGGGCAGAGCATTTGCGTTACGCTTCATGTGGCATCCCTGGCAGGTCGTAAAGTCCGCAGTATAGAAGGTGAGCGGATTTCGTTGCGAGAACTTGGACTGTTGCCACTCATCGTAGGCCGTGAAGGCGCGAAGGAACTTGTAGTCGTTCAACGGATTTGGCAGATTGGCCTTGTGGCAAGCGGCGCAAAACTCCGGCGTATGCAGGAAGTCGTGCATCACCGCCTTGGAATGTCGCTCAGGATGCTTGAGAATCATGTCGAAGGGAACCATGCCCGGAATGCGCTCGCCCTTTTCGTCCACGATCACCGACGGCACGCCCATCTTAATACTGGCATTTCCATTGGTCGAGTCCAGACTTACGACAGAATGACAAGTAGTGCATGTCAATCCATCGGAGTCGAACCTGGCGCGATCTACCTTTGAGTCCTCAGTCAACGCGCCGCCCAGCACGCCAATAGGATTATGACAGCTGTCGCAATGACGGGCAAAAGCAATTCCGCGCGTCTTATCTCGAATGAGAAGGTTGACGCTGGTGCGATAGAACGGCGTACGAAAAGCGTTTGAGTGCAGCGCGTGGCGCCATTGGCTATAGGCTTCTTGATGGCATGTGCCGCAATAATCCGCGGTGGGATACGCGCCGGGTTGAAGGAAGCCCTCGCCCTGAACCTGTACGTTCCCAGGAGTAAAAGGGGTTTCTTTACCGTAGTGGAAGTTATAACTGGGAGTTACCACCGCGTTATGTGCTTCGCGATCCGCTTCCAGCCGTTGTTCTGCTTTAGCTTTCCATTGGGCCAGAGCTTCGCGCTGTGCTGGTGTGTCCTCGACTGGCGGCGCACCTTTGAGTGGAGGCGTATATGCCGGTGGCGGGGCCGGCGTCGCCGCATCCTGTTGCGCCTGAACGGAAGCTATACAGTATCCGGCCGCAGTCATCGCGGCCAGTGCAAACAAGACGCTGGGTGTTCTTCTCATACAAGCTCCTGCAGGAATTGCATTCTTAGCCGCTTCATCCCCGGCTCAATCCTTCGTGCGTTAGTTTTCCATTACTTGCTTGAATGGGTAACGTTCGTCTTGCCGGCAATACGCTGGGCGGCAATCGCGTCATACACGCTGGGCACCAGGCCCTTGCCTTCTTCAATGGCAAAGTAGCGATCGACACCAGGAAGGACTAAGGTCTCTTGCTTGCCATCGGGCCAGCGAATCTCCACCTTGTCCGTCTTCGTGTTCTCTCCAAGGCCGAAGTGCAGGCGAAAATCATTGGAGGACTCGAAGCTGCCGCCACTCATTACGTCGCCGCGCTGCCGGAGGCCGCCGGCCGTCAAGTAGACGGTCGAGCCCACCGCGTCACGTGGGCTCTGCGCTCCACCGATGAGCAGCAATCCAACCCAGTGATTGTGGTCGTCGTTCACATTTCTTAGCAGCACAGGCGCATGGTCGATGCAGTTGATGACTACATCGATCTTGCCGTCGTTGAAGAGATCCCCGAATGCCGCGCCTCTCGCCGGGATTACGTCAGCCAGGCCGGTGCCAGCGACCGCCGGCATCACCTCAAACTTCTTGCCATGTTCAAGGTTGTGAAACAGTAGTGGTTTCTCGGCCCACGACGTACCCCAGTTGTTCTGGTCGGCCTGAGGGTAGACATGTCCGCTGACGAACATCAAGTCCTTCCAGCCGTCGTTGTCATAATCGAAAAACTGAGTGCCCCAACTCAGGAATGGATAGGTTGGCTCAGCTATCCCCATCTTAGGCGTGATGTCAACGAAATTGGCGTCGCCGTCGTTGCGGTAGAGCGTCTTGTAGTCGTCGGAGAAGGTCGTGGTGTAGAGATCGAGTCGGCCATTATTCATATAGTCGCCGACAGCGAGGCCCATCGATGCAGTCTCACGCGCATCCTGGTTGAGCGCGAAGCCGGAATAGAAGCTCGCATCCTGAAAGGTGCCGTCGCCTTTGTTCAGGTAGAGATAATTCGGCGAGGAGTCGTCAGTGACCAAAAGATCTACCTTGCCGTCATTGTCGATGTCCACAAAGGTGGAGGAGAAGCCATAACTACGGCGTTTGTCGCTGACACCGGCCCTCTCGCTCATGTCGGTAAAGGTTCCGTCTCCGTTGTTATGAAACAGATGATCTTGCTCGCCAACCAGTCCGCGCGGGCCACACATCGTCTTTACTCCGCGAAACTGGCAATTCGCAAAGCCGACCGCTTTCGACCCGTTTGTCGGCAGATTGTTCATGTCCCAGTGAATGTAACCAGGCACGAACAGGTCGAGGCGCCCATCGCCGTCGTAGTCGCCAAAGCTCGGTCCGGTCGACCAATTGCCCAGCGTCACACCCGCCGCCTCTGCCACATCGGTAAACGTTCCGTCGTGGTTGTTGTGGAAAAGGCGATTCTTGCCGTAGTTGCCCACATAAAGGTCGGGCCACCCATCGTTGTCATAGTCGCCCACCGCCACGCCGAAGCCCCAGCGGTCATTGGTCACGCCGGCTTTATCGGCTACGTTGGTAAAGGTCCCATCGTGGTTGTTATGGAAAAGTGCAGCCCGCGGGGGCTCGACCTTCCCTGTCAATGCGTCGAAGGTTGAGCCGTTGACCATGTAAATATCGAGCCATCCGTCGTTGTCATAGTCCAGCAACGCAACGCCAGACCCGATCGTCTCCAGAATGTACGCCTTTTGCGGCGTGCCCATCTTGTGTTGCCATACAGTCAGACCGGCCTTCTCTGAGATGTCATCAAAGATGACCGGGCCGCTCTTGACGAAGCCGCCAGCGGTGATAGGGCGCTTTTCAGAATCGAGGACCGGCGCAAACACTCCCGCAGTGGACGAGCCTGTCTGCTGCTGTGGGGGCGCAGAAGAGGCGCTCCCGCCATAAAGTGGTGATTGTGACGGCGGCTGACTTTGGGCATAGCCCAACCCCGCGCCGGTTGCGAGCGCAAGCCCAAGACTACCTGCAATTGAGCGGCGCAGCGCTCGAATCCAGAAGGAAGAAGCCAAGTTGTGACCTCGCGGGCGGGGAATCGCCCTCAGTCACGAATTCTGCTGGACTTGCACCGCTGCTGTCTCCGACTGAAGGGATGACGCCGTTATCCTCCTCTGGGTGGAGGCATCTTAACGGGCACTGTGTTTTCGCAACTTCGACTCTTGTCTGGCAAAGAGCCAAGTGCCGAACACTGACGCGGGCGGAAAGTACACCACGTACATGAACGCGGATGGCGTTTACGCGTTTTTGTCAGTCCCGCCGGGGATGCACGCGCTGGAGGCTTCCAAGGAAGGATTCAAGTCCTATTCCATCTCCAACTTCAGAGTGGCCGACTCCTTGCACGCAGTGCAAAACATTGTCCTGATGATCGGCTCAAACTCAGTTGCTGTAACCGTGGATGCGACCGATTCCGGATCGCTGTGGGAGCCGACTTCAAACGAATTGGGCACTGAACTGCAAATTGCCTGGGCAATCCATATCCCCGCGCCTTTCGCCTGCTCTAATCGCATCGCAAGCGCCTCCGGCCTGGAAGCGATGTGATGCTTGGGAGAAGTTGATTGACCATACTCCCGCAGCGGATACGTCTGTTGAGGTCAGACTGTCTGCCAGCGCGCCCTGTCGATTGCAAACTGCGCAGATGATCCGTAGCTGGATAACTTCAATTCATGCAACACCCAGAAGATGCACAAGGACCTCCATCACAATGTGAAGTCGGTTGGCAAAGAATAGTAGCCATCCACCAAAAGGATGATGTTCAACTCCGCCTCTGTGTCGATCCGCACATGCGGTACGACGAAATAGCATGAATGTCACTAATACCAGTAATGAGGCCACTCCATGAAACGCATTGCTCTGTCTCTTTGTTTTGCGTTGACAATAGCGGTTCTTCCATATGCCGCGGGTCAAAGCGCAACCGCCTCTTTGAGAGGCGTCGTCACCGATATATCCAAGGCTGTTGTGCCGGGCGCTGAAGTCGTGATCACGTCGATCGGCACTGCGCAGCAGCATGTGGAGCGAACCGACAACCGTGGTGAGTTCTCGTTCCAAGAACTGTTCGTCGGCGACTACCGGGTCGAAGTACGATCTTCGGGCTTTGCAACCTGGGTCAACTCGGGGATACACCTCGATGTTGGAAACCAGTCACAGATTGCTGTACAGCTCGCTCCCGCGTCTGACCAGCAGACCGTCGTGGTAAGTGCTGAGGCCGCTGGACTGCAAACTAATGAGATCGCGCAAGGCGCGGTAGTGAGCGAAACCGAGATTGCGAATCTGCCACTCAATGGACGCAGCTTTGCCCAGCTCGGCATTCTTCAGCCCGGAGTGCGTCCAACCTCAGCGGGTTTGATGGTGATGGGCAACTTCCGGCGAGTTGGACAAAATTATGAAGTCAACGGCATGCGTCCGGAGTCCAATACCTTTCTCGTGGACGGCATGCGAAACATCAACCGCATGGACGGGGGCTACGCGTATCGTCCGCCGGCCGACTCGATGGCTGAATTCCGCATCCTGACCACGACCGCGCCGGCTGAGTTCGGTGGAACCAGCGGTGGCATTACCACCATTGTCACCCGCTCAGGTTCGAATCAGTTTCACGGAACGCTGTATGAGTTCCTGCGCAACGACGCGCTCAACGCCAACAACTACTTTGCGCCGCGGAAGGAAGAGCTCAAGCAGAACCAGTTCGGTGGCACGATCGGCGGCCCCATGGTGCATAACCACGCCTACTTCTTCGCGTACTACGAAGGTCTCCGCGATAATCAGGACATCACGCATGGCGTGGTGGTGCCGACGGTGGCGGAACGCAGTGGCGACTTCTCGGCCGATGCGCCTATCCTTCTGAATGGCACACTCAAGCCGCTCGGCAATGATCTTTCCGGTCAGATCAACACGATCACCGCGAAATACCTTCAGTTCTTTCCCATTCCCAATACGCCAGAAAATCCGCATCTGGCCCAAACCACAAACCTGAGCCAGTACAACAGCGACCAGGGCGGCATAAAGGCTGACTGGTTGCCGCGGAACGCGGATTCTTTGAGCGCGCGTTACAGCTACTCGACGACGGACCTCCGCAGCCCGTATTCGGAACTTGGCGCCGATGTTCCAGGGTTTCCCGTCGGCTACTCCGCCAACACACACTTGGGCGGACTCACTGAAACGCACACCTTTTCTCCGCATACGGTGCTGACAGCAAATGTCAGCTTCTTCCGGAACCACATCATCCTGGATAAGCGCAACTCCGGCTTCAGCCCTCAGGCATTCGGCTTTGGATATTCCTCCACATGGGCCTCGGCCACGGGCGCGCCGCTGATCATGACCCAAGGCTACTCCAACGTGGGCGACCCGATCATCAACCCGCGCGACAGCACACAGAACGACTACGCCTTCAGCGCCAACCTGGCACACACTCAGGGCAAGCATGTCACCAGTTTCGGCTCTCAGTTCCGCCGGACGCAGATCAACGGGTACCAGGCGAACTTTGCTTCGGGCACCTTTTCCTTTACCGTTCAGGGCTACACCAACAACTCGATGGCCAACTTCCTGCTGGGTAAACCGGACATATTTACTCAGGCCGGGGGCGACTTCACGCGCGATCTGCGTGGCTGGGAGTTGGGCTCCTACGCACAGGATGAGTACCGCATCAGCACGAATCTTACTTTAAATTACGGCGTGCGTTACGAAATCACGACGCCATTCCGAGACATCCATAATCGCATGATGGAGTTTGCGCCGGGCCAACAATCCACCGTTTACCCTAGCGCTCCAAACGGCCTTCTGTTTCCCGGCGACCACGGTGTTCCCGACACGATTGCCCCCGTCTTCAAAAATGACTGGGCGCCCCGTATCGGTTTCGCATGGAATCCGCTGGGAAACAGCCGCACGGTGATCCGTTCAGCCTATGGCATCTTTTACGACGGACTGCTGAACGGCGTGGGCATGCCGTTCCGTGCAACCAGCAGCGCTCTGCCGCAAACGGTGGTTCGTACTCTTACCGGATACACAAAGATCAACTACGCCAACCCGCTCGGTACCGTAAGCAGCCCATTTACGCCCGGTCAGTTTGCGCTGCCCGCGTCCACGTTCACCATCGATCGCCACCTGCTGCCGCCCTATGCGCAGGACTGGAACTTTACCATCGACCAAAGCCTGGGTAAGCAGAACCTATCCGTCGGATACATTGGGTCTAAAGGAACTCGCTTGCCGCGCTTGGTCGAAGCGAATCCCGCAATCTATGTACCCGGTGCAACCTTCGCTAACTCCCCTCGGCGCCGTCTCTACTCCGGCTGTACGCTGACGACCGGCACCTGCACATTGGGCACGGCCGGGCTGGTGGAAGGAAATGCGAATTCAACCTTCCACTCGGCTCAGGTCTCTCTGACTCGGCGCGGTACACCAGATCTGAACTACACGCTGGCATACACCTACTCCAAGGATCTGGACTACTCATCAAGCCTTCATATGTCCGGTCCGGCTCCATGGATGGTCCTTGGGGAACTTGACATTCCCCAGAACAACGAGAATCTCGCCGCTGAACATGGACGCTCGCTCTTCGATTCGCGCCATCGTTTTGCTGGGAGCGTTACCTACGCTATTCCATTCGCGCGCAGCTTCACAGGTCCGTCTCGTGTTCTGCTTGATGGCTGGCAATTCAGTGCCCTGCTGGCCGTGAACTCCAGCACTCCTTTTACCGTCTATGACTCGGCGAATGTCTCGTTGCAGGCACCGCACCCCGGCGTTTCCGGCATGTTCGGCGATCGGCCCAATGTCGTTGGCAATCCTAATAAGGGAGCGCCGCACAAGGTGTCGCAATGGGTGTCGCCGTCGGCGTTTCAACGGCTTGATCCGGTTGCGAACGCCGGGCAGTTCGGCAACGAAGGGCGGAACAGTGTCGACGGCCCGGCCTATGGGAGTCTCGACGCTTCACTCGACAAGAGCTTCGTTCTCAGTGAGCGGTTAAGAGTGCAGTTCCGGACGGAAGCCTTCAACGTGACAAACCATGTCAACCTGATCCCGCCCGTTTTCGACATGAACTCGCCTGCCTTCGGACAAATCACTGAGGCGCAGGCCCCGCGTGTCCTTCAGTTCGCCTTAAAGTTTGTACGTTGAACCTGCCTCCAATGAAATATCCGTACTTGCAACAAAGAGTGGGGTCCAGTACATCGGACCCCACATCTGTTTCACGATTCTCGTTTCTGCTCATAATCCACTTCGGAGGATACTCAACAATGACCGACTCTCTCGCCTCGACAAAGCGGATCTCGGTCTCTTTGCCCATCCCTTCCCAAGAGCAGCCATTCATCGATCAATAAAAACGATGGTCCGTACTCGTTCATTAGCTCGCTGAGATCTTCGGACTGGTAGCAAGTTCAGACAACTTGTTGAGGAGCCTTCCGGCGGGCATCCATGAGACGGTAGTCCTCGGCTGTCAAAGCGCGTCTCTGCCGTTGCGCATTTAGTTCAGGCAGCGATTTCCGCGCCCGCTGCGCAGTGGCCGTGTTGATTCATGATTTACAGACATCGCCATCAATAACTCGGGGAAGAATGGTCCAATCCGGGCAGATTGGTAAATAGCCTCTTGCTGCCGTCATCCTCTTGATGGACTTCTGCAGTCCAACCACGGAAGGACGCAATGCGAGCGATCTTGCGTTACTGTGAGCTATATCCCGCAAGGAACCTACCGTGCGGGAACTCTCTCTTTCGCGGTGGTCAGTGCTCCATCTTCGTCAGAAGGAACAATTGAGTTGCACCCGGTGCATAGCTACATTTTCAGTGTTGCTGTTTTTGACTGTCATGAGTGCCTTGCCAGCTAAGACACAGGAAGGGGGTGTGCCTTCGCAGATGGATCTTGGCATTATCGTCATGCCGACCCAGGCCGGCGCTGAGGCTGTGCTGAAGCAACTGAACGCGGGCGCCGACTTCTCCGTCTTGGCAAAGGAGAGATCCACTGACGCGACAGCTGTGGATGGCGGTTACCTGGGCAAGATAGATCCGAACGGCCTGCGCCTGGAGTTGCAAGAGGCATTGAATGGCCGCACTGTCGGCCAGCTCACCGGTGTGGTGCATCTCCCCTCAGGCTTCGCAATTCTCAAGGTACTGGAACACGCGCCTGCGTTGGAGGATCTGAACCCGGACCGGATGAAGTCACTGATTTCGACGGGCGTAATCCAGTTCGGCGCGTCGGTCGGCGGATATGCCGAGGCCCTCGCCGCGATGCGGGACTATCCCAAGCCGGAAGGCTGGCCCCGGGACATGCGCCAGGTTTGCGAGGTTCGCACAGGAACGGCCCAGAACGCGAAGGTGGCGATACGGGATGCGCTCAAATCGGTGCTTGGCGCCCAGACGACCACCGAGGAACAGGTCGTGTTGATCCAGGGCGAATCCGCTCTTGCGCAGCTCTATGCATTCAGCGGTGAGATGCCTGAATCCATCGACGCTTGGAAGGGCGCGCTCAAGCTCGCCGAGACGGCAGATCCTAGGTATATGCCAAATCTACTTGAGAGCATCGGCGCCACCTATCTGCATTGGTCAGAGATGGAGAACGGGATGTATAACGGCTCACGCGACCTGGATATCTTTCCACCTCTTGACCCCCATGCGAGCTTTGAAAAGAAAGACGAATCCAAGCAGGCTATTGCGTATTTCCTGAAATTTCTGGAGCAGAAGCCCGACAATCTGGAGGTGAGATGGCTGCTCAACCTGGCGTATGCAACGCTGGGCGAATACCCTTCCGGCGTGCCTGCTGCCTATTTGATTCCAGAAAGCAATTTCAAATCGAAGGAGAGTATCGGGCGCTTCGTGGATCGCGCGCCCGCCGCGGGGCTGAATGTGTTTGGAGCAGCCGGGGGCATCATTGTGGACGACTTCGACAACGACGGATTACTGGATGTTGTCATCTCCAGCATGAACGTTTGCGAGCCGCTGCATTATTTCCATAATAACGGTGACGGAACTTTCACGGACCGGACCGAAGCAGCGGGACTCAAGGATCAGTTCGGCGGCCTAAACCTGGTGCAGGTGGACTACAACAACGACGGCTGCATGGACATTTTTATACCGCGCGGCGGTTGGGAGTATCCACAGCGCAAGTCGTTGTTGCGCAACAACTGTGATGGAACCTTTACCGACGTCACCGATGCCAGCGGACTGGGAGCAACGGTGACTGCGACCCAGGCCGCAGTGTGGGCTGACATTGATAACGACGGCTATCTGGACCTCTTCCTCGCCAATGAGAACGCCCCCGCGCAACTGTTTCACAACAAGGGAGACGGCACGTTTGAGGAGATTGGCCACGCGGCGGGAATTGATCAGACAACTTTTGCAAAGGGCGTGACCGCGGCAGACTACGACCACGATGGTTTCATGGACGTGTATGTCTCCAACCTCCAAGGGAAGAATTTCCTCTATCACAACAACGGCGACCTTACCTTCACCGATGTCGGAAGGCAGGCTGGCGTTCAGGCTCCTTTGTTCAGCTTTGCTACATGGTTTTTCGACTACGACAACGACGGCTGGCCCGACCTGTTTGTCGACAGCTATCTGATGGTGATGGACGAGACGGTGAGAACCTACGTGGGGATGCCGCACAACGCCGAGACGCTGAAACTCTACCGTAACAAGCACGACGGCACATTCGAGGACGTGACGGAGAAGGTGGGGCTGGACAAGGTTTATATGCCCATGGGCGGCAACTTTGGCGACTTGACCAACGATGGATTTCTGGATGTCTATCTCGGTTCGGGAAATCCGAATCTCACGGCTTTAGTTCCTTATGTGTTGTTCAAAAATAAGGAAGGCAAATCGTTTGTGGACATCACCCAGTCCTCGGGTACAGGGGAGTGGCACAAAGGACATGCAGTTGTGTTTGCCGACCTGACCCGCCAGGGCAACGAGGACATTCTGACCAGGGTCGGGGGAGCAATCCCTCCAGACGAGCACAACGTCCGAGTCTTCGAGAATCCGGGGAACAAAAACGACTGGCTCAATGTGCGACTGGTGGGCGTCAAGACCAATCGCTCCGGCGTGGGGGCAGAGATTCACGTGACCGTGCAGGACGGAAACGCCGCGCCGCGGTCCATCTACCGGACGGTTGGGCAGACCAGCTCCTTCGGAGGCAATCCGATGGAGCAGCACATCGGACTGGGACCCAACGCGCACGAAATTGCGCTGGACATCTGGTGGCCGACCACGCGCACGCGGCAACATTTTACCGGGATCGAGAAAGACCAGTATATCGAGATCAAGGAATTTGCCACCAGCTATGCAAAGCTCACGCGGCACCCATTCAAGTTAGGCAACAACAAGGCGGCCACGGCAACCGCGGCAGCAAAGTAGGACAACTAAAGCTTCAAGCGAAATTGCGCACAAGGAGAGAAGAATGAAAATGGGACGAGCGTTTCTGGCATTGGCTCTCTTGGTTCCTGCGGCGATGGCGACCGCGGCCGGAGATCCACATACAGTGCAGGGCGTCCTCCTGAAGGCGGACCCGGCCAGCCGTACCATCGAGGTTTCTTGCGATGCCATCCCAGGCTACATGGATGCGATGGTAATGACCTTTGCGGTGCGCAATACCGAGGTGCTCAAGAACCTTCAGCCCGGCGGCACAGTACGCTTCGCAATGATGGAAGAGGGGAATGAGGAATTCGCGGATCACCTGGAGGCCATTAAAGTGCAGAACTACGAGGCCGAGCCCACGGAGGCGAGCCGGCTCACGTACCTTCACCGCGCCCTGGACCACACGGCAGCGCAGAAGGTGATCCACATCGGCGGCCTGGTTCCAAATTTCACATTGACCGACCAGTCAAACCGATCGACGCAGTTGGATGACTTCAAAGGGATGGTTGTGGTGCTTTCATTTGCCTACTCACGCTGCCCGAATCCGAATTACTGCTTTCGACTTTCAAACAATCTGGCACAAGTGAACCGGCGTTTTCATTCGCTCACAGGGCACAGCTTGATTCTGCTGACTATAGTGATCGAGCCTGACCATGACCAGGGTCAAGCGCTGGCGCACTACGCGGACACATGGAAGGCCGATTGGTCGGCCTGGCGCTTTCTGACCGGCCCGCTGGCCGATATTCACGCCATCGCCGAGAGATTCGGAATGGACTTCTGGAACAATGAAGGATACCTGACACACTCGTTCCATACCGTGGTCATCGATCGTGACGGGCGTCTCGCTGCGAACCTGGAAGGCAACCAATTCACGGCCGATCAGTTGAGCGACCTGGTAGGAACAGTGCTTGATCGGCCAGCGAGCCCAGTAATCAATGAGGGTGGCGATTAACACCGGTCAATTCTGATTGGAGCAACTCCGGAACCGGCAATTCGATTTGGCCTATGGGACAATTAGTCTGGCACTGATGTCGTGATCGTATTTCTATTGATCGTCTTCTTGGAGATTGCGATGAATGGATACCTCGAGCGGGACCAGGCCGCGCTGAATTGCCGAAGTGGCCGCCTGAGTGCGGTCTGCCACTCCCAGCTTGCCCAGCAGCCTGTTGATGTGCGTTTTGACTGTGGACTCTGAGATTTTGAGTTCAGTCGCAATGTCGTTATTGCACTTGCCATGCACAATCTGCTCCAGCACGTCCAACTCCCGCGGTGTCAGCTCCTCGGTGCCCAATCGCTCGGCAAGCTTAGCGGCAATCGCCGGCGGAATGTACGATCTGCCCTCATGAACTGAGTGGATCGCCGCGATTAGCTCTTCAGAGGTCATGCCCTTAAGCAGATAAGCGCGCGCGCCGGCCTGCAGGGCGCGATAGATGTCCTCATCGCCGTCGTAGGTGGTCAGTACGATGAAACGTGCACTTGGTGTCTCCATGAGGATGCGCTCGATGACCTCGACGCCACTGAGACGCGGCAGTCGAAGATCGATTAGCGTGATGGCCGGCTGGTGCTTGCGAAACTGAGTGATGGCCTCCACGCCATCCGCGGCTTCGCCAACGACCTCAAGACCATCGGCTACATTGAGCAGGGCCACAAGCCCCTGTCGCACTACGTGGTGGTCTTCCACAACCAGCACGCGAATCGAAAGGTTGTGCTGCGACACTGCGGATAAATCGCTCATGGGCGGCCAGTCTACATTCAAATTTTTATCGTTGCATAACATTATCTTTCAAGCTGAATGACTTTACGCCGATCAAATGGTTGAGGTGGGACTACACCTAACGTAGGCGATAGAACTCAACACCTGGGATGAGCTAAAGCGTACATCCACAGTTGTACTTATATCTCCGTCTACGGGTTGTTGCACCCACGGGCGGCACGATTGATGCTTGTTCGTAGTCCTATGAACATACGAACTGCAAGTCTTCTTGCCCTCTTTGTAGTGCATGCGGCGACCTATGCGCAGAGCACATTTTTTAGCCAGTGGCAGATACGTGTCTCGCAAGCCCAGTCCAAACAGCTCGGATGGAACGTTCATCTAATCGCACAATATCCTTATTTGTTTCAGGTGGTGCGTACCGACGTTGTGATGCAGATCGCCGCAGTACACACAACTACTTGCCGTCCCATGAAGGCTGTTGCATGAGAATGATGGCAAAAGTTATGGCAATTGCCGCTCCATGTGCGCTGCTGCTTGTATGCGGTTTCACAACCGAACCGGCACAAAGTCCCGCTGCGGATATCATCGTTACTGCCGCGCCGGTCTATGAGCCTTTGGCGGCCTTACGCGGAGAAGAGCGCTTTCCCAAGGGCGCGCAATTGGTCGTCATCCATGGGGATAAGCCGGAGTCCAAACCGGAGCCACTGGTGACGGGCTTTGCGGCTACAGCGGACGCTAACGTTTCCTTCGACGCCAAGACCGTGCTATTCGCTGGCAAAAGAACCGCAGACGCCCCATGGCAAGTATGGGAACTGACGCTTGCAGATCATTCGCTGCGTCAGATTGTCGCGGATGCAAACGACGCCATTCGTCCGCTCTATCTACCAGCAAACCACTTGGTCTATGCGCACCGCACTATCAAGGGCTATCAACTCGAAGCTGCGCAGTTGGATGGCTCCGCAGTCCAGGTGCTCAGCTACCTGCCCGCCAGCGCAATACCGGAGTTTGTGCTGAAGGATGGCCGCATTCTCTTTGAAGCCGGCTTCCCCTTAGGCTCAGGATCGACGCCGGAACTGTTTCTGGTTTACTCGGACGGAAGTGGAGTCGAATCCTACCGCTGCGATCACGGGACAGCTCGCTGGGGAGGAACACAGTTGGCCTCTGGCGATGTAGTGTTCACGCACGGGGGGGCATTGGCGAGGTTCACGTCACCTCTGGCAGCGGAAAAGAGCATTGCAGCACCGCACGCCGAGTATGCGGGTGCGATTGCCGAGACGGCCTCCGGCGCATGGCTGATGAGTGCGCGGCCTACCGGAGGAACGCACTACGCATTGAAGCTATGGAAGCCCGATACTTCGCGATCAGAAGCGGGTGCGTTCAAAACATTGCTGGCGCAAAGCGGCGAGGATATCGTCGAGCCTGTTCTTGTTACAACGCGTACAACGCCCAAGCGTCACCCTTCCGGACTTCATGATTGGAGTTACGCTAATCTGCTTGCCATCGATTCGCGCCTCTCGCGCGAAAGCGACCTTCGTGTCGCACCTGCATCGGTGCGGCTGGAGACGCTAGACGCCGAAGGCCTTGTCGTCGTCACTGGCACAGCACCGGTGGACGCGGATGGTTCTTTCTTTGTGCAAACTCCGGCCGACAAGCCCATTCGCTTTGCATTGCTTGATGCAAAGGGTGCTGTGCTGCGACAAGAACACGGATGGTTCTGGATTCGCCGCGGAGAACAGCGCTACTGTACGGGTTGCCACGCGGGGCCGGAGCGTACGCCGGAGAATCGGTTGCCTGAGGTACTGCTGCGCACTGCAACGCCTGCCGATCTAACAGGCTTGAAGGAGCCACGCGACTCGCAACACGCAAAGCCAGGAGGCAACTGAGATGAATTATCGCTTTCTTCTATTATTCTCCGCCGCCGCAATATCTGTTGCGCATCTCACTTTTGCCGCGCAGCCGCCTGTGGTGGAGCAGAAGCTTCCTTTGCGGCAGAAAGATGTTGCAATTCAGACCTCAGCTGCGCCAAAGGTTCCGTTAATTCGCTTTGAAGACGCGAGCGACAAGGCGGGAATCAATTTTACGCATAGCTTCGGATCAAGGCAGATGGGGTCATTGCTCGAGGATACCGGCGCTGGGTGCGCGTGGTTCGACTACAACAACTCCGGCCTTGAGTCGCTTTACGTGATGAACGGGCGGCCGCTCGACGACTCGATGCATCCCTTTCCGCTGAAGGTGAAGCCTGCGACACCACCGCACAATCATCTGTATCGCAACAATGGCAACGGAACCTTTACGGATGTGACGGAGAGTTCCGGGCTTGACCCCGACATCTATGGAATGGCCGTGACGGCTGCCGACTATGACAACGACGGTTTTGTCGATCTGCTTGTGACCGGATACGGCAAAACGATTCTCTATCACAACGATGGTAATGGACATTTTACTGATGTGACCGTAATGGCCGGGATCAAGGTGGAAGGTTGGGCCATCAGTTCGACGTGGCTGGATTACGACAAGGACGGATGCGTCGATCTATTCGTGGGCCGTTACGTCAAATTCGATCCCACATATCGCGCCTTCTATGCACCGACCAATTATCCGGGACCGCTGGACTATGAGGGTGAGACCAACAGGCTCTTTCACAACAACTGCGACGGCACTTTCACAGACGTTACCGAAAAATCGGGTTTTGGCGCCTATGTGGGGCGGACGATGGGAGTTACGGCTGCGGACTTCGACAATGATGGGTGGGATGACATCTATGTCTCCAATGACCGCACGGAGAACTTCCTCTTTCACAACAAGCACGATGGAACCTTTGAAGAGGTCGGCAGCGATACGAACACGGCCTATGGTCAGAATGGCGAATCGACCTCGTCGATGGGGCCAGTATTTGCCGATCTTCAAGGCACGGGATGGCTGGATCTTTGGGTGACCGACGGGCGCTACAACCGACTGTTGCACAACACAGGAAAGATGAGTTTTGAAGATCTTGGCGCGGAGAATGGGGTTTCACAGGCGAACGCGCAATACGCGAGCTGGGGAACGGGTGTATACGATTTCGACAACGACGGCCAGCTCGACATTCTTATTTTTCATGGCGGTCTGGTTCATCTGATTCCGGAGGAGCACACGCTGTTTCGTGGGCTTGGCGGCGGCAAGTTTCAGGATGTCTCGCGCGAAGCCGGCCCGGTGCTAAGTGTGCGTACAACGGCGCGTGGCGCGTGTTTCGCCGACTACGAAAACAACGGAAAAGTTGACGCTTTCGTTGTGAATCTGGGATCGAAGGGAACGCTCCTGCACAACGTTTCGACGAACACAGACCACTGGATTGCGATCAAGCTGAAGGGAACGAAGAGCAATCGCGACGGCATAGGCGCAAGAGTCGAAGTGTACACGCAAGGTAAACGCCAAACAGCGGAACGCGTAGCTGGATCGGGTTATCTTTCACAGAACGAGGAGCGCCTGCACTTTGGTTTGGGCGCTGCGACGACTGTGGACAAACTCCTCGTTCACTGGCCAAGCGGACGCGAGCAGACACTCGAACGCCTGGCGGTGGACCGCGTGCTGATTGTCGAGGAGCCTAAATGAGCCGGCTGACGCAAGATGGATTTCGGTTTGGAGTATGCGCGGGATTGTTTGCCGCAGGCGTGGTTTTGCTTTCGAACGCACTGTGGACGGGCAGGCCTGTTCACGCAGCCGCAAAGCCGGAGACAAGCATGTCAGAAGACTACGCGTCGCCACTTGAGGTATTGCTTTCGCCTGACGGCGCGCGGCTCTTTGTTCTTTGTCAGCAAAGCAATGAAGTGCGCGTGTTGAATGCGGCTAGCTTCGCGGTAATCAAAAACATTGCAGTGGGACGCCTACCGCGTGGATTCTCGCTTTCTCACAAGGGCGACAAGTTGTTCGTGACGAACGCCTGGGAGGACACGCTCTCGGTAATCGACACAAAAACGCTCGAAGTCATCCATACATGGCCAGTTGGCGCCGAGCCGTCGAGCGTGGTTGAGGACCGCGCAGGCAAGAGGCTATTCGTTGCCAATCGGATCAGTAACGACATAGCCGTGCTCGATGCCCAAACCGGAGTGGAAGAAAAGCGACTGGCGGCTGGGCGCGGCGCTAGCTATCTTGCACTCTCACCAGACGGTAGCCGCATTTATGTGACGCATGTCTACCCGAAGATCGTCCCGCGTCAGACAGGATTTGAAAACCGCCTGCCACCGGAGTCGGAGATCACTGTAATCGATGCGGAGCGCGCGGTGGTTGTGGATCGCATTCAATTGCACGGGATTGCCGGAGTCTTTCATTTGGCGCTCTCTCCCGATGGCCGCTTGGGTGTTGCTGCCGAGTACCACCCCAAGAACCTATTGCCGCTGGCGCATGTGGACCACGGTGGAGCTTTCACCTATTCGCTCGAATTGTTCGGCGCGGATGTGGGCAAAGCGCCCGTCGAAGTTCCGCTCGATGAGTTGGAGCGCTATGCTTCGCAACCTTTCGGCGTGGCCATTGCGCCGGACAAGTCGCGCATTTACGTTACCTGCGGCGGTTCGGAGATTGTGACTGTGGTCGATGTGCCACGCCTGCTCCGTTTCATTCACACGCACAACGGTCCCTTCGCGCAGGATCTTTCTGCCAGCGCCAATTATGTTGTGACGCGCATTCCTGTGGGGCTGAATCCGCGGGGCCTTGCACTTTCGCGAGACGGGCGTCGGCTGTTTGTCGCCAATCGTCTGGACGACACTGTAAGCGTGATTGATACGCGCGCCAATCGTGCGGTCTCTACGATCACGCTGTCCGGTTCTAATGCAATCCCATCGCTTCCTTTCAACGAGGGTGCTGTCGATATCGCGAGTGGCGCCGTAGAGGGAAATATCACCTGTTCAAAATGTCACATCGATGGCCGCACCCAGAGTCAAATTGCGCCTACATCGAAAGATATGGAGAACCTGATTGACAAGCACAAGAAGCTGATGGTTCCCAGCCTTGCGTCAAGTGGATCGAAAACAGTTTCGCCACTGCGCCGCGGCGAACAGATATTTTATACATCGCGCTTCTCTTTCCGGGGGCAGATAGGTTGTGCCAACTGCCATATCGATTCCACCTTCGATGGCATCCAATGGAATCTGGAGCCGGATGGTTTTGGCCGCAATACTGTGGACAACAAGATACTTGAAGGCATCAAGGATACGGAGCCCTATAAATGGACCGGAACCAACCCGAATATTCCTACAGAGTGCGGACCGCGGACCGAGAAATACTTCTGGCGATCTGAGAACTACGATAATCCAGCGCTTGCCGACTTGGCCGTCTACGTTCGCAGTTTGGCCCCGCGTCCGAATCGCTGGCTGCAGGAAAACGGCGAGTTGACTGCCGCTCAGGAACGTGGCAAGACACTTTTCGAACGTACGGTGGACAAGTTCAAGAAGCCGATTTCTCAAAGCAACCGCTGCTCCAATTGCCACAGTGGTCCCAAGGGAACGAATCAAAAGATCTTCGATGTTGGCACGCGTAAACCCAACGACAATACAGGAAACCTAAAGACGCCACCATTGACCAACATTGCGCTCACCGCGCCTTATCTGCACGATGGGTCGGCGCGTTCGCTGGAAGAGATATGGACGATCTTCAATCCGGAGGACAAACACGGCCGGACCAACGATCTAACCAAGGATGAACTCAACGATCTGATCGAGTACCTCAAGTCTCGATAAGGGGAATGTGATGAAAACGATCTGTAGGATCGCAATGCTACTGGCCGCTGGAACATTGGGTTTTGCCGCGCCTGCGGCGTCTGCCGCACCGCAGGTGCCCGCGCCGCCGCAGATGCCGCGCTTCCGCTTTGAAAACTTCACCACCGCCAATGGCCTGCCCAACAATCACGTCTTCGCGGTACTTGTGGATGGAGATCGCATCTGGGCAGGCACAGATAATGGATTGGCTGTTTACGAGAACCATGCCTGGAAGGTATACACAACTGCCGATGGGCTGGCACAACGCGCTGTTATTTCTCTTGCTCTGGACAAACGCACCGGCGATGTGTGGGCCGGAACAATGGGTGGGCTAAGCCGGATTTCGGGCGGACACATTGATAGCTTTACGCAGTTGAACTCGGGGCTGAGCAACAACGTGGTCTACAGCATCTCAGTGGAAGGCGAGAATGTGTGGATCGCCACAGCCGCCGGCGGATGCCGGCTGAACCTGCACACCAATCAGTGGTCGCTCTACAACGAACGCAACACGCCTATGGGCGAGATTTGGTCGTATGCGGTCTCAGCCACGCCCACCAAGGTCTATTACGGAATATGGGGCAGCGGCGTTCTCGAATTCGATCAGAAGACCGCTAAGTGGGACAGGTATGACGATCCCGACGGTGAAACAGAGATGGTGCTCTACAAGGATCAGGGCCTGATCCACGAGATCGTTACCTCGGTCAGCTATATCGAGAAGGACAATGTATTATGGGCGGCCACTTATTTCGGCGACAGCCACTACGATGGCCGCTATTGGCACAACTTTCTCGTCAAGGACAGCGGGCTTCCCTCTAACTTTACCAACCAGGTGAAAGGCGTGGACGGCAAGCGTGCCTGGTTCTGCACCGACAAGGGACTGGCTTATTACGACGGCGTGAACTGGGCTGTTTACCGGCCGTCGCTTCAAGATGGCAAACCCGAGATGACAGTGCGCGACGCAAGCGGCGTGGTAACGCCTGTCCCAGTGACCACGGCGCCAGCACACAACTATATCCTCAACATCGACTTTCAAGGAGACGATATTTGGGTGGCAACCGCAGAAGGGTTGAGCCATGGCATTCGTCAACCGTAGAAAAGCTGGATTGTCATGAAGGCATGGGCAGACGCCACTGTGATGTTCCCGATGAATAAACAAGCTGAAGACGGTAAGGAGTACTTGTGATGCGCAAGGGATGGCTGTTGGTTATATTCGGCATTTTGGCTGCTGGTGTAGCCGTTCATTGTCTGGGCCAGGATACTGCTAAGGCAATAAACACGAGCACAGGAAAGAAAACATGCGAGTGCGGCGCGCATCCACCGGGACCTCCGCGCGACCGCGAAGTTGCACCTTATGCGGGAGAACCTGCGGACATGCGACCGTATGCTAAGTTCAGGGCACCCTACGATACCAACTACACGCGCCCCAATATCTATATGGGTGCGGCAAGAAGTATCCCCGATCCCAAGGATCTCACCGAGGTGCGAATTGGCTTCTTCGGGCCAATCGAAGACAATTCGGAATCGGTACTTGGACAGCGCATGTTACATGGCGCGCAGTTGGCGGTGGAAGAGGCAAATGCGAACGGCGGCTATGGGGGCAGACCCTTCAAGCTGATGTTGCACAACGACTACAACAACTGGCAAGCGAAGGCGGTCTATGGCGATGTCCGGCCCACCGGTGCTGCGATCTGGGGCTCGGCCTCGGATGAAGCGGTGAAGATGGCCTACGACGAAGAAGTCTGGGCGATCTTTGGCTCGATCAGCTCCGAGTCAACACACATTGCGCTGCGCGTGGCGCTGCGTGCGGAGCTTCCGGTCGTCAGCTCGGCCAATACCGATCCTACGGTTCCCGAGACCACTATTCCTTGGTTCCTCGGGACGATGCAGGATGACCGGCAACAGTATCTGACGCTGGCTCGCCGCATCTATACCGAGCTTGGCTTGAAGCGCGTGGCGGTACTCAGGGCGAGCAGCCGATACGGTCGTTATGGCCTTCCGAAATTTCTCGATGCCTCGCGTCGTCTGGGCCATCCGGTGGTGATGGAGCAGATCTTCCAGCCCGGAGATAAGGATTACAGCAAGCAATTGAAGGTGATTCGCAGCTCGCGCCCGGACGCCGTTTTTCTGGTAGGAGACGAGCTGGAAGCAGCGGCAATTCTAAAGCAAATGCGTGCGGCAGGGATGAAGCAACGCGTGTTTGGAGCGTTTCGCACCTTGGGCGATACTTTGCTAAAAGAAGCTGGCGATGCTGCGGAAGGGTTCGAGGCCGTGTATCCCTACGACTCCAACCGCAACGACCCGCGCTGGATCGACTTCAACCGCCGATTTGAGAACCGGTTCCATGAAAAGCCAGAGCAGTTTGCCTCAATGGCCTATGACACGATGAATCTACTGCTCGATTCGATTTGTAAGGCGGGACTGAACCGGGCGCGGATTCATGACGCATTGGCCAATATCGAAGAATACGATGGCGTGACTGGGCATATGGTATTCGACCCCAACCTGAAAAACACGGCCCCTCTGTACTTGGGTAGTGTGCATAACGGGACGATCACTTACCGCGTTGCCGTGATGGAAAAGACGCCACCCGATGAGCAGGCGCCTGCTGCACCACAGAATCCTCCTTCTGCGCAACTGGCGCCCGCTGCCATGCAAGCGCCCTATGCGCGGGTGGGTGAGGATGGCGTCGACTATGCGGGGCCGCATCGCAAGGATGAGCCGGCAGGACCGGTGAATATCGTTGTATTCGGGCCAAAAGCTGCGGCGGTGATTGCGACATCTGAGATGCAGGCCGAAATCGCGTCGAGCGCAATCAAGGGACGTGAGCTAAAGCTGTTGCCGGTAGAGAGCGATCAGAATTGGGGAACTGCAACTACGGCGTTGGTCAAGGCGCTGATGGACGATCACGCATTGGCTATTCTTGCACTGGATCGCGATTCCAGCCATCTGGCTGAGCAATTGGCGCTCAAGAGTTTTGTGCCGGTGGTGGCGTTGGCTGCCGACAAGACGCTGACATCAACAAACATCCCGTGGATATTCCGACTTCAGCCGGATACAACTCCGGCCACAGCAATGCGCATGCTCGTAGCGGCAGAATGTCGCAGTGGAGCTAATTCTGAGCGACTCCGAAATGTGCTGGCTTCGGATGAAGGCATCTCCGGCGTTGCGTTTACCCCCACTGGCGAGCCGCGTCAACAGTAACGCTTACACTCCGCAACAGGTCGCAACCGAAGAAACACGGCAGACACGGGGCATTCGAGTGAATCAGAGTGGAGAATTGGCTCGGCGGGAAACATCTTCCCAATATAAGAATGGCAAAGGTATCTTCAATGGATAGCGCTCTTCTCGATGCCCAGCTTTCATTCCGTGCCTACTTCATCCGCTTGCATGGGCCTGAGATCGACCCTACGGTGAGAGTACTGTTCGTAGAAACATCAAAATCGCAACCGATTTATGAGGGATTCGGATCGTTGTCGCAATGTGAGCTATGGGTCGGTCAACTCACATCTTGGATCATTCCCAAAGATGTGTTGTCGGTTCTTCGCAAACGCATCGAGCAGAAGCGAATGGCAACCATAAATGGATTTAAGATATCCCGGCGCGAGATCGAATCGATTGGATTGCAGCGTTTGGACCGGTAGTTAAGAGAGGCAACTCCAGCCTCGGAATAGAATTGCTTCCTGCCTTTAGACGGAACACATTGACTCATAGCGTAGCTCCCACGGAGCCACGCAACGGTACAACTGCGGCCCTTGCCTACGCCTGGACAACGATGGAGTTCCATCCCATTCTCTTTATAGATTCCCGCATCGACCAGCGCGTCTCACCCTCGCACCATCAGTCAAAAGATGTATGCCAGGCATAAGCATTGTGATTGATGCTGGCCTCCTCCCAATTGCCCAAGACTTAAACCCCATAATCGTCGATGATGATGTGCAATCACTCATAGTCCTTTTGCAGGTACTTGGAGACAGTCGCTTCAGGTTGCGCGAAATCACTACCATCCGTACTCCCGTGCTCATGACTGTCGGCTGTGCCGGCGCATTGTGCGCGGGAGAGCACTGTACGCAAATTGTGGAGGCTTCATGAAGATTCGTGTTTCATTTTCGATCGTCGTCTTGAGTTTGCTGTTCACTCTCGCCACTCATTCCGCCAATGCACAACTGACGGAATCCACACTCAAGGGAATCGTTGTCGATGCCACGGGTAGTGTTTTGCAGCACACGGCCATTCTTGTTACCAATGAGGGCACAGGAATCAATCGTTCCGCAGTTGGAAACAATGATGGAACATTTACCGTTCCAAATCTCTCGCCTGGACTTTATACCGTGCAGGTTAAGGTGCCAGGCTTTAAAACATTTGAGCAGCGCGGCGTGGAACTGAATGTCGGAAAGACCTCCGATGTTAGTGTGCATCTGGAAGTTGGTCATGCAGACGAGACCATTGAGGTGAGCGCCGATCAGGTCATGGAACAGGTATCAACGGATGGGCGTATATCTGATACTGTGGAAAAAGAGCAGATTTCCGACCTTCCTGTTCCGGGCCGCAATGTCTTGTTTCTCATTAGCTTGAGCGCTGGAGCAACCAATGTTCCTGGATCCACAACGTCTGGTGGAAAACTGACCAATCCGCCAGCAGTCGCTGTTAATGGCAATCGCTTTCGCGGAAACAACTACGTGCTTGATGGTTCAATGGACACATATGTCCTCGATGAAGGAACTCCAGCAATTATGCCGAGTCTGGACTCGATTGATGAGGTTCAGGTTCAGACCGATAACTTTTCTAGTGAATACGGCAGAGGAAACGGCTCGGTCGTAAACATCCGCACGCGCTCTGGCACAAACGACTTTCATGGCAGAATCTGGGAGTATCACAAGAATGCGGCATTCAATGCCGTCAATCGCTTCTCGACAACTGGAAAGCCGGCACCACTCATCTTTAATCAGTTCGGAGGAAATCTTGGTGGGCCGGTATTCAAGAATAGAACTTTCTTTTTTGGCTCATATGAAGGCACTCGTAACGTATTGGGCACTCCAGCTTCCTATCAGGTAGAAACACCTGAATTCAGAAGCTACGTTGCACAGAAATATCCTTCAAGCATTGCGGAAAAGCTGCTCAGCAAGTTTCCGGCGCCGACGCCAGTGCGTGTTGGATCAGGATACCTTGGGGAAGTGGATCTGAATGGCATTCCCGCAACGGGGACGGCGGAGGTCAACGTGCCAGACAGTATTCGCTATGATCAATACCTCACAAGGATCGATCACACCTTCAATCAGCAGAAGGACACATTGTTCGGACGCTGGATTTCTGAATATGACCGCGACAATGGTACTTCATCCGCCTCAGGAAAGGCGATCCGCGGTTTGACTTCTCCCACCCACTTCTTCTATGGAAATCTAAATTTCGGTGAAACGCACGTCTTTGCAAGGCCGATGGTCAATGATGCGCGCTTTTCATTCAATGACATTGTTTTCGAGTATGATCGCCCATATGCTGAATATCCGGGCATCAGCATCACCGGCATTACTGCAGGCTTTGGAGATCCCGGCAGTCTGGGCAGCCGCCTGCGAACCTATGAGGCACGCGACACACTCAGCATCAATCACAAAGACCATCTTATTCGGACCGGGTTTGAGTTGAGAAAACTCTTCGTCGGCTTTCAAATCGGGCAGCCTTCCGTAGGCTCGTTCTACTTCAATGGGCTGAGTACGTTCGCCGCTGACCAGCCATATGAGCAGACGCTGATCGCAAATCCGGCAACTGGCAAACCATCCGAACAGGAGCGCGACTTTACGTTCTATGAATCCGCACTGTTCGCGCAGGACGATTGGAAGGTGACACACCGCCTCACGCTCACGCTGGGCGTACGCAACGACTACTTCGGCGATCCTTCCGAGCGGCGTGGTGAACTGACCTCCATCACATTAGGCACGGGAGAGACCTGGGATGAGCAGTTCGCCAATGCGTCGGTAGGGCCAGTCAAGCATCTATTTCACCCATCTCCCCGCAACTTTTCGCCTCGCATTGGTCTTGCATATGATCCTTTTGGAGACGGAAAGAGTTCGATTCGCGCAGGCTTCAGTCTGGCCTATGAACCGATTCACGGGCATACTGTCATGGGGGGAACCTCCAATCCACCTTACGCAATTTCCGGTGTAATCTGGCCCGCAAACGGTTATGGAACGACCATCAACTATGGGATTCCCGTTCCCTTCAACCCGCAGTTCGAGGCGACCCTCAATGCGCAAGGAGGCGTAGTTGCTCCGCCGGGTGAACCGGCGATCCGCATCTCTCCCTGGGTCATCAGCCCGAAGCTGAAGACTCAGTATAGTGAAAGTTATTTTATGAATCTTCAACGAGAAGTAACCAAAAGCTGGATTGTTGAATTGGGATATGTAGGAACGCACGGTGTCGATCTCGAGCGTCGCGACGATGTCAATCGCATCAACGGCGATATGCTGGTAAACAACGGAAAAGCAAAGCGAATCAACCAGAACATTGCGGGGCTCAACTATATCAGCACCAGCGTGGGTTCTAGCTACAATGCCTTCACGGCGGAGGTTCGTCGTAAGGTAACAACAGGATTTACCTTGCAGGCGAACTACCGCTGGTCGAAGTGGATCGATACAAACTCAGATACGATTGCCGGCGCTTTTCTCGACAACGCTGACGGATCGGTAGGCGCTCAGGATGCCAGTTGCCTCAAGTGTGAGCGGGCTCTTTCGGAGATGGATATTCCCCGTCGATTTACTGCTTCAGCCGTGTGGGTTCCGAGGTTCACGAGCCACCATGGCGTTGTGGCGAGTCTCTACAACAACTGGCAATTATCTGCCATCGTATCGGTGCAATCCGGACGACCATTCAGTCCGTACTGCTCCGCGCCATCCAAGTTATCCCACGATTCATTGGGAAACCTGATCAATCTTGGTTGCGACTACAATCTGGATGGTGGCGGTGGCATCGGGAGTGGCTTCTATGACCGTCCCAATGCTCCGGCGAAGGGTGCGGTTAAGTCTTCTTTCAAGAAACAGGACTTTATCAACGGAATTTACAGCCCTACTGTCTTTCCACAACCAGCGCTGGGAACAAACGGCACACTCGGACGGGACGCATATCGTGGTCCCCACCAGACCACCTCGAACCTGGCGCTCGGACGTAACTTCAACATCCGCGAGAAAATGTCTGTTCAATTCCGCGCTGACGCAATCAACGCATTCAACAATGTCGGCCTCTATATGCCGAATAACGATCTTGCCCTGGCTCTGCAATCAAACGGCGCGTATTCGAGCACCTCGATCTTTGGCAGGTCCACCAAATCCTTCGATCCGAGGATACTGCAACTTGGCGCAAAGTTTGTCTTTTGACATCAAGTCAACTTCACCGGTCAACTGCGAAACGAAGATGGAGAATTTGCATGAGCAAATGCGGCAAGACTGAAAATGCCTTCAGCTTCCTCTTCCATATGCAATCGCATGTGATCGAGGTTTCCAAGTGATGGCTATGTGGCGCGCTCTCATAACGAGGTACCAGCGGTCCATGAGTGCGCGCCATACTTTCTCAACGCGAATTCGCCGTTTATCGCAGATCGCATTCTTCCTATTGTTTCTCTGGCTGCTGGCGCGCACCAGGATGAACAGTTCATCAGGCGGGGATGCGCGACCATTGCATCCCGTCAACTATTTCTTCAGACTGGACCCGCTGGCTGCTCTTGTCAATATCCTGGCGGGCCACACGTTCGACCCCGCGCTCATCTGGCCGCTCATCATACTTGTCCCTACCTTCTTTCTGGGGCGCTTTTTCTGCGGCTGGATCTGCCCCCTGGGGAGTATGAGTCAATTTGTAGGAATCATCCGTTCGCAGTCCAAGGTGCGCAAGACACTGATTGCAGCCAATCGCTATAAGAAGTGGCAGGCGACAAAGTATTTTCTGCTTATCACCGGATTGCTGGCCGCACTCTGTCGCAACAACATGGTAGGGTGGATAGACCCATTCAGCTTTCTCGTGCGATCAATCGGAGTATCGATTCTGCCGACTGCGGCCAGCAAGAAGTATTACGTCGTCTACCAGCCTCACTACTGGCCGAGCGTACTGATGGGCGCAGTTTTCCTCGCACTGCTAGCGATGAATCTGCGGGTGACGCGCTTATGGTGCCGTGCGCTGTGCCCGCTGGGCGCTCTGCTGGGCATGGCCGCGCGGTGGTCGATTCTGGGGCTGCACAAGGATGCCGCCACTTGTAACAAGTGCAGCCGCTGTCTGATCAACTGCCAGGGCGGCGACGATCCGATCGGCGGGGTGCCGTGGCACAAGGCAGAATGCCACCTTTGCCTGAACTGCGTCGATGCCTGCCCGCATGGAAGTCTTGAATTCCGCTTCTCTCGGGAAGTCCAAACGCCGCAGGAGGTAGTGCGAACGAATCTAAGCCGGCGCAGAGCATTGGCTGCGGCGGTGACTGGGTTGGCCGTCGTGCCTCTGTTGCGCGCACAGTCCTTGCTGGTCAAGAGCCAGAGCGAGTGGCTCATCCGGCCACCGGGAGCACTGAATGAAACTGACTTTCTCTCGCTGTGCATCCGCTGCGGCGAATGCATGAGAGTGTGCCCCAACAATGCTCTGCAACCCACATTCACCGAGGCTGGTTTGGCAGGCCTATGGAGCCCGGTCGTGACTCCGAAGATCGGATACTGCGAGCCGAGTTGTGTGCTGTGTTCAGAGGTCTGCCCTACGGGAGCGCTCCAGAAGATGACTCCCCGGCAAAAGGGTTGGATTGCGGGGGACGGTGAACCCTCGACGCCGACGCTCATTGGAATGGCAGTCTATGACCAGAAGCTCTGCCTGCCGTGGGCCAAGGCGACCGATTGCGTTGTCTGTCTGGAGTGGTGTCCGGTGACTCCCAAAGCTATTTATGTCAAGGATGCAACGGTGATGGAAGCGAACGGCAATCCCCGCACGCTGAAACAGCCGCACGTGGATCTCAATCGGTGCGTGGGCTGCGGAGCGTGCGAGTTCTCCTGTCCACTCCAAGAGCAACCTGGGGTGGTTGTAACCAGCAGCGGGGAGAGCCGTTCGCGATTGCGTTCTTAGGGTTGCTCGTTTGACTCGCCCAGTCTGCGCGAACGTCCCTGGCGAAGCCAGAGAACGATGCCTATGGCTGCCAGGACAGCACTGGCAATCCAACTGAGAACGGCCGCTCGGTATTCGGATTCCCGCACACTGGCCAAAGCAGTCTGCACCAGCAAGACTTCTAATTGAAGCCATAGTCCGGCGAGAACCCAAATCCACCACGCGCGCTTGCGCATTGTGATCGTGATAACATCGGCGCTGTTCGTCATGGTCATCCTCTTCTTCCGGATGGTGGATCTTTCGTCCACCATTGCTCAGGGTCGTGCTGCTTGCCGTAGCCGAAGGCGTTGTCCATGACGCGGAATGCGCCGTCTGCCAATGGCGCAACCGAGGCAGTGGCTTTCACCGCTTCGTGAATCCATGCCTGATCACCCTTGGTGTATGGGCAGCTCGCAAGACAGATTCCACAGCCCGTTCCGACCTTCTGCCAGTACTCGTAACACTTGTAAGAATCCTCAAACCAGGCTTTATGGCCGGGGTTGTTCCACGGGCCTCTAGTCTTGAAACTCGGCTCGTCGTCAAACGAAAGCGCTCGCGAAGGACATGCCTCAGCGCACTTCTTGCATCCCTTGCAGAACTCAACCAACCCAAAATCGATCGGCTTGTCATAGGCCATCGGCATATCGGTGAAGACCTTGCAAAGACGGACCGCTGGGCCGAACTCGGGTGTAACCAGCTTGTTGAGGCGGCTCAGTTCACCGAGGCCCGCATCGACTGCGAACGGGATGCTCTGCGCCGTATCGTTCACGCAAGGAATAGCCTGATAGCCCAGACCGCGGATAAACTCCGCCAGCGATGAAACAACGAAAGCACAATGACTGTAGCCAAGCGATGTGGCAGCCTCACCCAATGGCGTGGGAGCGCGAGAAATAAGCTCTAAATCCATGGGAATGGCGATGGCCACTACCCATTTCATCTTCCGGGGGATCACGAACTTCGTGTCCGTTACCTCGGGCAATTCGACATCTTCAAAGACAATATCCAAAAACTTCGGCGCTTGATCCTGCTGCGCTTGATTTTGTTGCGGATGATCTTGAGGATGAGGGCGATCAAGTGAAGGATTATCCCGCATCGGACGATGATCCAGCGAAAGATGTTCTTGCGGCGGATGGTCGCTCTGCTGTTGGTGAATCAGTGACGGATGATCTTGAGGAGGATGACGATCTTGAGAAAGATGACCTTGTTGCGCGTGATCTTGCGGCTTGCCATCTTGCAATGGATGATCTTTTTGTGGACGATCTCGATGCGCCACCTGAAGATTGACGTAGGATTCGTTCATCGGCGCAACCCCCACAAGCCCTGCGCCATAGAATCGCGCGGCAGCCTTCACGGTATTCGCCATCTCCTCCGGCGATGCCGTGTAACGCTGGACGCCCAGCTCCTCTGGCGTGTGGACGCTGATGCGCGTCCATGACAGCAGGCCCGCTCCAGCCCTGGCGCTGTGGTTCACGGTGCCGGCGCCTTCGCTCAACTGGCGGTCCGGCAGGCTGTATCCCGGCTTTCTTTCGCCGATCCACGCTGCCAGACGCTTGGTTTTGGAGGCTTGCTCTGCTTCAAACGAACCAGCTCCATCCCGTTGAGTTTTCAGCGGCCGGTAGAGGGAGAAAATATCGCTTCCGGTAAATCGCTTGTAATCGGTGTTCGTTTCACCCAGTGTGGGCCGCCCCACGGCCTTGATCCACCGGGCGCGCCTTCGTACATTGCCCGAAGTGCTGGCACCCGTACTTGTTCCCATCAATAGCGCCCAAACCGATCCGAGAGCGCCGCTTGCGGCAACGAATCCGCCAGCCTTCAAGAGGCTGCGTCGTCCTATTGGCTTACGTAGTTCTTCCACGTTAATCAATCCTCAGCCGAAGTGTAGTCCGCCAGGCGTGGGCCGTCGTCCGCCGAAAGGTTGATTCTTCGATCGATCTGTGGAGGTTGCGGTCATATTTGGTATTGGCGGTGGCCCGCTCCTCTGGTCCGACATTTCGCCATCGATTCAAGTGAACCCCTTGAGGTTGTGGCATTCCACTCTTCAGGAAATATCGAGCGTGGCCACATCGGCTGTGGCCGAGAGGTTCGATCATGAGAAACGAACTGAACGAACCCGCTGCCTTTGCAACGCTCTGCGCGTTCACTGTGATTGCTATTCCAGGCAGCGTTACCGACGTGAAGTTGCCTCCACTGTAACCTAATGGGCTGATCTTCATCTAACGTTTGGTGATCTCTCATTTTAGGCTCCAGGAGTATTCAATGTTTGCTTCATTGGGCATACGCAAGACAGTCTTTGCCGTCATGGTTTCCTTGGCTACCTGCACTGGGTGCAGAGCCGCCGCCAAGGTGCCGGCTCCCCCGCCTGCAAACGATGCTACGCTTGCGCAAGCGCCTGGGCAGCAAACCGCGGTCTTTGCCGGCGGCTGTTTCTGGGGCACTCAATCTGTCTTTGAACGAGTCAAGGGGGTAGTTGCCACAACGGCTGGCTATGCAGGCGGTTCTGCTGCAACCGCCACCTACGGCCAGGTCACAACGGAGACGACGGGCCACGCGGAATCCGTAAAGGTCGTCTACGATCCTTCACGGATCACCTATGGCAGGCTCCTTCAGATTTTCTTCTCAGTCGCTCACGATCCGACGCAGCTCAATCGGCAAGGACCGGATGTTGGTACGTCTTATCGGTCCGCAATCTTCTACTCTGATGCAGAACAGCAGAAGATTAGCCTCGCATACATCGCACAGCTCGACGCCGCGCATGTTTTTCCGAAACCGATCGTGACGCAGGTGGTGCCATCGAATGGCTTTTACGATGCCGAGCCCAACGAGTTGGAGAACGCGGTTGGTTGTTTCAAAGAGTGCTAAAGAGCTGTAAAGAGCGTTGACGTATTGGTATTTGGGGTTAGTTTGGGGTTGGGAAGTTGATGGCGTGGCACCGGAGCGGGCACTGTCTCCAAGTGTTCATCTGTGGGCTCAATCTTCTTCCGAGTTCTTCAGGCCGATTCGCAAGTTGGCCTCGCCAAGAACGGCAGACTCTGAAGATCGTGTGTCGCCAAAGTTGTCGAATATTTGGAATTTCGTGTATAGCATTCGGCCTGACCCTGTTTGGAGGATTTGGCGATCGACTTCCGGCAATCGATCAGCGAACAAAGCCCTGACTTCCCAGGAGCCGCAACGTGCTTATTCCCGATATAACACTTGTATTGCACGATCACATCTGATATGTTAGTGTGCGTATAGTGTGATGAGGTCGCAAGTGCAAACCGTACTCCATGAACTCGAGCGCTACCTTCACGACGCTCTGGGCGTTTCCGTGAAAACCACGCCTTGGAGCGGAGTCGGCCAACTGCCCCCCGTCCTCAGGGAAAGGTACAGATTCGCGAAAGCGGAACTGCTCGGACTGCGCGCTCTTCTCGTCATCGATGCCAATCCAGAGGAGCAGTCGCCGGCAACGGTGCGCAAGCACCTGGATATGCTCCAAACCAAGCAACCCGCAGAGCTTATCTATGTCCGCGCGCGGGTGACGGCGTACAACAGGAAGCGGTTGATCGAACAGAAGGTTCCGTTTATTGTTCCAGGCAACCAGATGTACCTGCCGATGCTGGCAATTGATTTGCGCGAGC